>Ga0172362_10000068_pt1 | contig 64438 bp, 64 predicted proteins | sample LakKivs1_kivu2a2_FD_114534 | JGI IMG/M metagenome (GOLD analysis project Ga0172362, IMG submission 114534) | Sediment microbial communities from Lake Kivu, Rwanda - Sediment s1_kivu2a2 | ecosystem: Environmental > Aquatic > Freshwater > Lake > Sediment | place: Rwanda: Western Province, Lake... | reverse complement strand
TTGACACTGATTTTCTTTCCGTAGGTTTTTCCGATTTTCTTGATCTCTTCTACGGTGATTTCGGAGGGTTTGCCCAGACAAAGCAAGTCTATGTCACTGACATCAGTGGCATAATTCTTCGCGTAACTGCCAAAGAGGACGATTGCGCCCATCAGGTCCAAGCTGAGTATTTTTTCAGAGATTTTCTTGATCAGGAAATTCTTATCGAGGTATCTTATCGTTTCGAGTTCCTCAGCAATTGTGAGGTATTCTTTTGTTAGGATGTTGTCTGGATTGAGCATATACTCTTTGTTCTTTCCAACTTTTCTTGAAATCAGTATCTTGTTCTTTTCCAGTCTTCTTAGATAAGGCAACAGTGTCACATGGCTTGTGCCGAGTAGTTTAGCAATAGCCCTGATGTGGAAGCTTGCATCGTATTTGTTTCTATACAACTGCAAAATGGCAAACTCGTAATCGGTAATTTTTTCTACCATATGGTAGAATTTTCCACCAATAATATTTAAACTTTTCGCGCAACCCACAGTCTAGCGTGGACTACAATGTTGATGGCAACACCTCCTGCAAACCCCTTTTTTCCTAATTTCTAATTGGTTTTCTATCTTTCTAACGATTTTATAACAGAATCGAAGGCTGGGAAGCGTGGAGGGTGGGTTGGAAAAAGTTGAAGAATACGCCAGAAAAGGTAAGCATGCACATTTTCTGATCATAGATGAGGATGGGCGGCATACCAAAAAGGTTCCTGGAGAATGGAAACCTATCCAAGTTGGAGGAAAGAGGAGTTATTGGCTTCATAAATACGAACCAGCAAAGAAAAAGACTGATTTTTGATAAATTATCCTACTATCTGATAAGCTTCAAAAAGTCTTGCATACGCGATTTTTACTTGTTGATGTTGTTTATCGCCCATCTTCCAGATGAGTGTTTCCTAGAGTATTTACGAGTGGACTTAGGTGGGCTACGGGAGTGTTCGCTATTAGCGAACATTTATATAGTGTAGCGAACGCTTAACAGGATATGCGACTGGTACGCAACATCTTTGAGCCAAAAGCCACACGGGTATTGAGAGCACTCCTCGTAGATCCGCGGCGCGGTTGGACGATTAGGGGATTGGCTGAAGAGGTAGGGATTTCTCCGGGATATGCTCATGCCGTTGTATCCACGCTCATCGATCTCGGTTATGTGGCACGCACTGATCACTACAGGATAAGAACAGTCAATCCAACAGTCCTGCTCAGACGATGGGCGGCCTATCACCAATACGATAGGGTAAACGCCTTTCTTGAGCACTACACTTTTGAACGCGAAGTCGATCGGTTCATCCAACAACTATCCAACATTAGCAACTCAAACTACGCGTTAACAGCTCTGGCCGGCGCATCTCTAATTGCTCCCCACGTAAGGCCCGTTGACGTACACATTTACATTAAGAAAGAGGACGAAGCAGCAAAGCTGGCCAAAACTCTCAGTCTTCAGCCAATCCCAAAGGGAGGCAACGTCAAATTCGTCGTCCCATACGATGAAGGGGTCTTTTACGGCCAGCAAACAGCCAATATTCGAATTTCTAACCGAGTAGGCAGAGTCAGCGTGGTTTCTGATGTGCAGCTGTTCGTAGACCTCTACAACTATCCGGCCAGAGGGTTAGAAGCGGCTGAACACCTGTATGAAGGTATAGTTGAAAAATGGGGGAAAGCCATGATTGGTGGTCAATGACCATGTATGACCGGAGCCAAACAGAAGCGTCCAAATCCGCGCTTATCGAGCTTTGCTCCGCCCTCCACGCCTATAGAGACGACTTTGTTCTTGCTGGAGGATGGGCGCCATACTTCCTCACCAAAGGCCACTTCGACCACTGCGGTTCAAGAGACATAGACCTTGTACTCAGGCCTTCAGTGATGATAAAGTATGAAAGTATAAGAAAAGTGGTGGAAAGGCTCGACTATGAGGAGACATCTAATCCCTTCCGCTTTGAGAAAAGAGTCGTTTCACCTCTAGACGAGAAAGAGTACCTCATAAGCATCGATTTCTTAACCGAGCCCCGAGCCGCGAGGAAAGTGCTTCAACTCATAAAGGTGCAGGAAGATCTAACCGCCTGTTTGATTGAGGGGTCCAGCATCGTCTTCAGGTTTCGGTACGAAAACGAAGTAGAGGGAATATTGCCAAAAGGTGGCAGGGTGGTGGTCGTAGTTGATGTGGCAGACATCGTTGGAGCTCTGACCATGAAGGGCTTGGCGTTGCCCCGCCTAGTCGACAAAGACAGCTATGACATCTACGCTATAAGCGGATTCTGCAGTGGCAGTCCGGAAAAGGCGTCGGAAATTTATTTAAACCGTCTCGAAGAGGCTAAACTAACAGCCCGCGAAAGGAACGTGATACAACTCAGTTTGAGCAGAATAAATCAGGCTTTCAGATCCATAGATTCGTATGGCGTATTTGCTGCTTCACGGTTTGTTGGAACAGACGTCAGCTCCGACGTATACGTGAGAACAAATACCTTTCTGAAAAATGTAAGCCGATTCCTTCCCGTTCGCTAATAACGAACATTTTTATATGACAACGAACGGCATCACCACAAGCGGCCTGGCCGATGAAGATTCAACGTAACCATAGAGGTAAGGGCCGTAACCGAGCTTGGAGAGCGGGTCTACACATACAGCAGCATAGCAACAAACGTTAAAGCCAGAATATCGTCTTCTGAACTCCACTCACTTTTTTCTTGAGATTTCGCGCGCTCTAGATGAGACCTTCAACTTCACCCTTCTTTAATTCATTAGCTAGATCATTCATCACTCTCTTCAATTTCGGACTTAGCTTGACTGAATATCTAGGCGCATTCTCAAGTTTCTTATATTTCTCAGGAAGGCTCGAAAGGTTTTCTAAAGCTCTTTTCCTAATCGCCTCAAGCGGGATTGGATTGTAGGTTATCTTGCCTTTCCACATCACTTTGACCAGTAGTGGTTCCCCTTCAACTTTTTCATCATCTAGGGCAATGATATCCTCGAAGAAGTTGCCGGAGCTGTCTCTAACTCTAAACACCTGTTTCCTTCCGGGAAGAGTGATTTTACCCTTGCTCAGCTTCATCGCAGGCACAAATTTGCCTGTTCTATATGTTCTTTCACACAATTTATAGACGATGTCAACGTAGGGTCTATCCTCGGAAGTGCTCATTCTTGTTCCTACGCCGAAAGCGTCTATTCTTGCTCCCTTGCCCAAGAGCTCCTCAATCTTATACTCGTCCAAGTCGCCGCTGGCCAAGATCTTGACGTAACTTAAGCCTCTTTCATCCAATAATGCTCTTACCTTTTTACTTATCTCTGCCAGATCTCCACTATCGATTCTTACGCCGCTTAGCCTAAACCCCTTCTTTTCCAACTCTTTTGCAACAACCGACGCTTTTTCTGCACCTTTAATATCATCAAAGGTGTCAATCAAGAGTAAAGATGTCTTTGGGAAAGTCTTCACGAATGCTCTGAAAGCTTCGATTTCTCTATCAAAAAACATTACAAAGGAATGCGCCATAGTTCCAAAGATTGGAATGCCGTATTTCATGCCTGCGAGCACGTTGGATGTCCCATTGCATCCCGCTATGTAGCTGCATCTTGCGGCTTTCATTCCGGCGTCTGCGCCATGCGTCCTTCTCAAACCAAACTCGATTACTGGTCTGCCTTGAGCCGCATTTACAACTCTGGATGCTTTGGTTGCTATCATAGTCTGCACATTGACAGTGTTCAGGAGAAAAGTTTCAATCAACTGAGCCTCTATTATCGGCGCAGTTACTCTGATAAGGGGCTCATTTGGGAAGACTAAAGTCCCTTCTGGAACTGACCAAACCTCTCCACCGAATTTGAAGCTCTTCAAGTAATTGAGAAAGTCTACTTTAAACCCCTGCTTTCTCAAGTAGTCGATTTGCTTTTGATTGAACCTCAGATTGTTGAGGAAAAGTAAGACTTGTTCCAAACCAGCAAAAACAAAGTATGACCTATTTTTTGGCATTCTCCTTATGAATAAATCAAAAGTGGCCAACTCACTTCTCTTATTATCAAAATAGCTAGCGCACATAGTCAGCTCATACAAGTCCGTTAGTGTACTCATGTTGTTCTCGTCTACGAAGTCAAATTCGTGTTCTGTCGTTTCTATCTCCCTCTCTATGCTTGTTTCTTCATCAATTCCTTGACGTTGGAGATTAAAATATTAAACAATTTGGGGGTCTTTACGTTAGATATTTCTAAAATGGAGAAAGGCTTGAGGCGAGCATTATCAGCTTTCGTTTCTCTATTTTTAATCATTGCGCGCGCGAATGCATATAAGTGCTAAAAATTTAACGTAACAGTCGAGGAAGTAAATAATGGAACAAAGGGTCAATCCATGGGAAGTATTCGTGAAGGAACGTCCCGAAGTTGTGAAAGCTTTCCAAGAAATGATGAAACAGATCAACAAGAACAATGTTCTCGATAAGAAGACTGTGGAATTGATCTTTGTCGGCATCTATTCAACGATACGGGAGGCAGGTGCCTTACGACATCACATCATAGAGGCATTGAAAGCTGGCGCTACGAAAGAAGAGGTAGAAGCAGCCGCACTACTGGCGTTCTCTACTGGGGTTTCCTCTGCAGAACTGAGCCTACCCATAATCCTCGGCCTCATCGAAAGTCAACACGAGTTCTAGACCCTCCAAAACTGCTTGGTCAACCTGAAGAAGCGGACGTTTCATCGACTGAGTAACCCGAGACTTAGAGAAATACACTTCCACACCATCAGGCATGGAAAACAACATCACTATACCACCAGACAAAAGACATCCTATACGTCAAAGAGTTCCTAGATCACAAACGGCTCGACTCAACCCTAATCTACATAAACGTCGATCGCACATTATTCTACGATGAAAGGCCCTAAGTGCTCCACGTCAAAGTGGCACTCGCATCCGACGAAGTGAAGGAGTTGCTCAGGCTCAGGGATGGCGAATACTTCGTGATGAAAGTCAAACCCGAGAAAAGGGAAATCGAGCTGGAACTTGAAGTTCTCGGAAGAAGCATAATTCTCTAGCTTTCAAAATAAGAGGTTTTATGCACATGAAAGTCTCAACTAGAAGCGCTTACGTTGCGATAGTCACTATGGGAGTCGTAAGCATGCTTGGCGATATAATCTACGAGGGTGGTAGGAGCCTTAGCCCCGAGTATCTCAAATTCCTAGGCGCTTCAGCAGTTCTCGTAGGAACTGTCAGTGGAGCGGGTGAATTCATAGGATACGCGTTGAGGCTTCTAAGTGGTGCCTTGGCAGATAAAACGAGATTATACTGGGTCTTCATTTTCCTTGGATACGGTCTCATAGTCGCCATCCCCTTTCTTGGGCTCGCGCAGATCGTCGAAGTCACCATCTTGTTTCTCCTCTTGGAGAGGCTTGGTAAAGCATTGAGGAATCCATCACGAGATACAGTTCTCTCGATTGTGAGCAAGGGCATCGGCTCAGGTAAGGCCTTTGGCATCCATGAGTTCCTCGACCAGATAGGCGCCATAGTGGGACCAGCACTCATAGCTGCACTAATGTTCTACTCAGGCAACAACTATTCCACCACTTTTACCCTTCTCTTCATTCCATATGTGGCGCTCATCTTAGCCTTATTCTGCACCTACAAAACAGTTGAAAAAAACTTTCATCCTGAAGCTAGGGTATCCGCAAAAGCGAGCAAGTGGTTAACTAAGAGTTTCTGCCTCTATACTGCCTCTGTAGGCCTAAACACTATCGGGCTTGTACCCGTAGCATTGATTCTGTACAAGGCATCAAACATTTTCCAGCCAACTCAGCAGTGGCTTATTCCCATACTCTATCTAGTCGTCCAAGCTATCGATGCTCCCATTGCCCTCATATCAGGTCTAGCCTTCGACCGAATAGGAGTGAAGACGCTCATACTTCCCTACATCATCTCCTTCCTACCAGCACTATTCATCTCCTACGGAAGCATAATGGAGGTAGTTATGGCCTGCATATCCTACGGCGTCGTTCTGGGAATGCAAGAGTCCATATATAGGGCAGCAGTCTCAGATCTTGTTCCAACAGAAGTAAAAGGCACAGCATACGGCATCTTCAACACGGTTCTCGGGGTAGGTTTCATAGTCGGAGGCTCAGTCTTCGGCCTATTCATAGACAAGCAGCTACTACCACTGTTTTCACTAACATATGTGGCAGCAACTCAACTACTGGCTGTTCTTCTACTCCTTGAGAGCACTAAACAAGCTACAGTAAAGGAGCTCCAGAAATAATCAAAGCGGTATCCTCAAAACATGCTTCGAGTAACCTCCGGGCTACCAATGCTTATACTTGAAAATACCTCTTCCTTTTTTGAGCAGTTATTTTAAACGCCCGTGCAAGTGTTTTGACGGTCGGTCTCGAAGCACCATACAGACAAACTCTCAGTTTATCGATTCTTGAATGATTACTGTTTTAAAGCTATCCGAGAACCCTAAGATTACGAATAGATTATGGTATAATCTTGAAAAATCGTTAAAATACGGTTCATCGTAGGAGGTAGTTGAAAGGGAAAAAGGGAGATGATGGTGTGAGATATCCCATCTTGGTGGTTCGGCGGCCTCTTCGGTGTTATAATCATGTTTCTGGTTTTCGCAGGGTTGCTGCTCCTTATCTCGAGGCTGATATTCTGGGGAACTTGGCGTGCTCACCGTAGACCTTCGTGGAGTTACCGTGATGAGAGCTTAGAAATTCTGAGGAGCAGATATGCGAGGGGAGAGCTAAAAAAGGAACAGTATCTGGAGATGAGGAAGATCCTGGAGGAAAGATGACCTGGATAAGAAAACAATCAGAAGCAAGGTCATAGTCCTATCCTCAGCGATATCTTCACTCTGTTCAGCGGCAAGTTTGCGCCTGGAACTCCTCCCCTACTTATTATCAGATGCATATACTGTTAGTGTCTGGTCGATCAGGAGGGAAACATTGACGCGAATTGCTAACACTTATGCCGAAATGTTTCCTATGCTGGAAACGTCACCTGAATAATGTTCCCCGCAAACTCCTCTTTTTCTTCGTGTGCTCGTCAAGATGAGTCAATATTTGTTTTCTTCGTTCGACTATTCTAGAGATATGAATACTAATAGGCAAGAACAAGATCCTTTGGATAGGGTATCAGGATGCCAAAATGTCCAGACTGTGGAGCGGAAGTCAGAAAGGAAGATCGCTTCTGCGGAAGATGCGGAACAAAGCTAACCGGATCGTTTCAAGCCCAGACTGAGCTTGTCTCCCCTATAAATGATGAGGTCAAAAACGCGTTGGTCAGGAGGTTTGATGGGATAAAGAACAGAGATGAAAACGCAGTTAGAGCACTCATGGATGAGCACTATAGCAAATTTGACGATTGGCCTCCTTATCGAAGACAGGAGGCTGCAGAGGCTCTGGACAACGAGTTCGGAGCATTCAAGGTTCTCTCCAACTATAACTATGAGTTGAAGGATTTTGAGACGAATATTCTTGGAAATGTAGCTGTCGCTACTTTCAGCATACATTACCAGGGAACAATGAGAAACATGCCGTTCGAGGTGACTTCGCGTGTTACGTCTGTTCTTACGAAGCAAGATTCTGGATGGAAAGTGGTTCATGAGCACTTTTCTAGGTTCCCTGAAGAAAGGCGGCAACAGCGACAATTCTCACGTCGCGGTAGGTTCCCATTCTAGTGCAAACGCCAAGTCCTACTCATCAGCGCCAAGGCGCGGTTTTTTTGCAAGATTTGGACACGATCAACTCAAAACACGGATGGATGACGTTCAAGAAAGCTTCGAGTATTGACGAAGCAAAAGATATGATCATAAGGGGAGAGGTGTCAGGAGCAATAATCATTCCAGGCAACTTCTCAGCAGTATTGACAAATCATCTCTCCACGGCCAATATAACCGTACTTACCGATGATTCCAATCCACAGATGTCGCAAGCGCTTTCTCAGGTTCTAAGTCAGGTTATCAATGCGATGAGTGAAACGCAAGCAATCATGAACATCTATCCATATGCAAAGCAAATACGCGTTGATCCCGTGGTAATGATGGTGCCGTATTCTGCAATGCCTGAGGGAGTGGTTAGCGGGGGAGGCAGCTACGTTGAATTCATGATCCCAGGTCTGCTCATGATGAATATGATTACATCTGTGATGACAGGTCTGCCTCGTGCAATAGCCTACGAGAAAGACGTTGGAACAATGAGCGGGTTCTTGGTGGCACCCATAAGCAGGGTTTCCATCATAGTTGGAAAAGTCCTTGGGCGTGTAGTTCGAGGCATAATTCAAGGTATTGCATCGCTAATATTAGCGATTCTTCTGTTCGGCATCACCATACATGGCAATATTCTATGGGTATTGTTAACACTGTTTCTTGGTGTCTTCAGCTTCGTGGGATTAGGTATCGTTCTCACTTCGGTTGCAGAAGATGAAGAAACCGCTGGTATGATCATGATGACTTTGACGTTTCCTATGATGTTCATCAGCGGCGTATTCTTTCCAATACAGATGATGCCAGGTTTTATGCAAACCATCGCTCATTGCCTACCTTTCACCTACGCTATTGACGCCATGAGAAGGATAATGATTTTTGGCGTAACCTTATCGGCGGTCGCCACGGATATGTATATCATGATCGGTTTCGGCATCGCGATGCTAATACTAGCGATTCCAGCATTCAACCGAGCAATGACCAGATAATGGTATGAGACGGTTGGAGAAAACGAGGTTACAGAAGAGAATTGTGTTAGTTTTAGATTTAGTCAAAAAATGAAGGAAAATGTTGTGATTTCTAACACTCCTCTCTTTTTTCTAGAATCCGTGTGCAATTGATATTTGTCCATGCATACAACAATAAGACGAGGTTTGGATGATGGGTGAAGAGGATGAGTTGAAGGCTCATATTGCTTGGTTTAAACGTGAGTTTCCCCATCTGGTACGTTACATTAACCATGCTTTCCTCGCACTAGGTTTGCCATTACTTAATGGCATCAGAATGAACGATGTTTTTATAGAAAGAGAGAAGCTTCAGAAGATGTTCAAAGAATAACCGCTAGCTAGCTTAAGCTGACGCGAGCTGGAAGAGTATATGAGAAAAATTGTCGCAGGTTCGTCCGTAGTGTCACGGGGGTAGGATTCGAACCCCCATATATGTGGAGGTATCTTCCGCAATTCCCTCTTTTTTATAGAAAGTACATAATGCTTAAAGATTTCATACCTAATTTGTTTATAAAAATGATGAAGAATATTTAGAAAAGAGATGAAGAAAATGATGTCAGAAACGCCAATAAAACTTGAGAACGTTGAGAAGAGGCTTCTTGACCGAGAGGTACTAAGAGCGGCAATAATTGCTGAACTGGATGCAATTAACCTCTACGAGCAAATGGCAGCCACAACCGGGAATAAGAACATCATAGAGATTCTACTGGATGTAGCTAAAGAAGAAAAAACACATGTTGGAGAATTTCAAGCGTTACTACTAAAAGAGGATAAAGAACAAGTTGAAGAACTAGAGAAAGGCAAAAAAGAAGTTGAAGAAGAACTGTCAAAATAACTTGACACAAGGCATTTTCGGTCTATTCAAGATGCAGGATGGAGTTTGAACCATACTCCAAGTGGAGACATCACCCGCTAAATTCCACTCCCAACTTATTTATTTTTGAGAAACTGGGCGAGAAGCTGGCTTCGAATACATCTGCGAAAAAGAGGACTACTGTTCTTCAGGAAACTGAAATAAGCTCCAAAAAACATAGCAATCTACGTGAAAACCATGAGAGTCATCGCTGATCTTCACATTCACAGCAAATACAGTCGTGCAACGAGCCTGAAGATGAATGTGGGTGAACTGACCCACTTTGCCCAAATCAAGGGCCTGAACCTGTTAGGGACGGGCGATTTTACCCATCCAAGGTGGATGAGCGAACTCAAGTCGTCTATAGTCGAGGTTGAGGACAAGAACTTGTACAGGCAGTCGTCCAACCCTGCTTCACCTATCTATTTTATGGTGACTGGCGAAGTATGCACGATCTTTGAGTTTGAAGGCAAGGTCAAGAAGATCCATCACGTGATCTTGACCCCAAGTTTGGAGACCGCTGAGCAGATAAGTGATCGCCTCTCGAACCATGGAGATCTGACGATCGACGGGCGGCCTATACTCAACATGTCAGCATCAGAGTTGGCTGAAGAAGTTGTCAGCATTTCAGACGAGAATGTTATTTTTCCAGCGCATGTCTGGACACCTTGGTTCTCTCTTTTTGGAAGCTTCAGCGGCTTTGATAGAATTGAGGACTGCTATGAGGACATGACGAAGCACATTTTCGCCCTCGAGACGGGGCTGTCTTCGGACCCGCCGATGAACTGGAGACTGAGCGCATTGGACAGATATGCCTTGGTCTCGAATAGCGACGCGCATAGTCCTTGGCCTTGGAGAATAGGGAGAGAGTCGAACGTGTTTGAATTATCAAGGTTCACATACAACGAGATAGTAGAAGCCATCAGAGCAAAGGACACTAACCGCTTCAAACACACGATCGAAGTGAATCCGGCGTACGGCAAATACCACTGGACTGGACACAGAGGATGCAACGTTTCAATGTCACCGAAAGAGGCCATAAGTCTAGGCAACATCTGTCCGGTCTGCAAGAGAAGGCTTACGGAAGGTGTAGAACAGAGGGTTGAAGAACTTGCCGATCGACCCGCAGACTTTCATCCCGAAGGCACGATAGGCTATGTACACTTGCTCCCATTGCATGAAATCTTGTCCGCTGCTCTAGGAGTTGAGAGTCTATCGGCTTCAAAAGTCTGGGATGCATTCAACTCGTTAATCTCAAGATTTGGAAGCGAGTTCTCCGTCCTACTTGACGCCCAGAAGCAGGAGCTAAGCGAAGTCACTAATCCAAGGTTGGCGGAAGCAATTCTAAGAGTAAGGGAAGGAAGAGTTAAAGTCATTCCAGGATATGATGGCGTCTATGGGAAAATACTAATATTTGAGAAGGAAGAGAGCCATGTAAGAAAGAAAGTTGAGAATGCCTCAAAAGAACAAGTGGGCCTTGAAAAATTTATGTGACGGGTTTAAAACCCGACATTACTAAGTTTAACACTGTTAAAACATATAAGGCGCCTTTGAAAAAATAAAGCGACAAAACATTCACCATCCAAAAAATAATGGAAGTGAGGAGGTTGGAGACCAACTCCACTAAAGAGAATGTAAAGGAAGAGACACACCGACCTCTCAAAGTCGACCAGTCATTCAAGTATGAAGTCTTGAAAATGCCCGATGGAGAAACTCTGAAGACCTGTTTCCAGTGCGGAACATGCACCTCCAGTTGTCCCATAGCGCGCATCACAGACTCCTACCGGCCAAACCAGATAATACGCATGGTACAATTAGGTCTGCGTGAAAGGATGTTGCCGAGCAAAACACTCTGGCTCTGCGCCGCATGCTTCACCTGCGTAGACAGATGTCCCCAAGACGTTGAGGTCCAAAGCGTCCTTAGAGTTCTCAAAAACCTAGCCGTAAAGGAAGGCTACGTCCCAGCGGTCTTCAAGGAACTCGGCTCAAACATTCTAGAAACAGGTTCGGCCTACAAAGTCTCCGAACTTCGCATCTCAGAAAGGAAGGGTCTTGGGCTTCCAGTCTTGCCGAAGACCAACACGGAGGATGTGAAAAGGCTTGCAGAGATGACTGGTTTCAACAGTCTCATCAAAGGAGAGAGAAAGAATGAGTGAAAAAGGATATGCGATGTTTCTGGGCTGTCTGATACCTTACAGGGAGGTTGGATACGAAGTCTCAGCTCGAAGGGTGGCCAAAGAGCTGGGAATAGACCTGAAGGAAATGTCGGATGCAAACTGTTGTGGGCTGCCATTTGACGATCTGAATCATGAGATGATGCTTGCATTGGCTGCGAGGGATCTATGCATCGCAGAGGCCATGGGACTCAACATCATGACTCTGTGTCCCGGATGCACAGGTGTCTTGACAAAGGTGAACAAGAAGCTGAAGCAGGATCGAGCCCTCAGGGAGAGGGTGAACGGATACTTAAAGGAAGTTGGCATGGAGTTCAAGGGCAAGATAGAGGTGAAACACTTCGCTAAGGTTCTCATTGAAGACATAGGCTATGGAAAGCTGGAAGGATTCGTTGAGAAGCCCTTCAGAGGTCTCAAAGTGGCTGAACATTACGGTTGCCACATTCTGAGGCCGCAGAAATATCTGGAATTTGAAGACCCAGAGAACCCCACGTTTCTCAACCGCCTAGTCGAGATAACTGGTGCAAGAACGGTCAACTACCTGGACAAGAAAGAGTGCTGTGGGCTTCCTGTTGTAGGAATAGATGAACATGTTTCGTTGCAGCTTGCAAGAAACAAGCTTAAGCATATCAAGGAGGCAGCAGTCGATGCGATGGTGACCATATGCCCATTCTGTCACGTCGCCTACGATGCAAATCAGCTGAGGATCGAGAAGGTGTTCTCAGAATTCTACGGCATACCAGTACTACATTATCCCCAATTACTTGGTCTGGCGATGGGGATAAACCCAAATGAACTGGCGCTCGATAAGCTCAGGGTAAAGTCAGATAACGTCCTAAGAAACCTAGAGATCTCTTGAAGCAGCTTTCATGATACACAGAAAAACTGCGCTGTGAACGATTCAATCTGACAAGATTCGAGAAGATGCGGCAGGGGCTCTTAGAAGGACAAGGGATCCTAGGGCAGTGGAACCACTCATTCAAGCTATGAAGGATGAAGATATGGTTCGAGCGGCTGCAGTATTGGCTTCGGTCGGACTTATTTTCCTATTAGAGGGGGGCAACCTCTTGCGTTTCAGCATTCTATAAGGTTTTTTATGACATATGTGAAAAAGTAAGGCGAGGAGGGAAGGTATGGAATACGACGTAATAGTTGTCGGTGCTGGAATGGGTGGCCTGAGTGCTGGAGCATTCCTAGCGAAGGAGGGGAAGAAGGTCTTAATTCTGGAGAAGCATAGCAAGCCCGGGGGTTATGTATCTTCCTTTACTAGGGGGGATTACACCTTCGATTCTGCGATATTCCATTTGACTGACATGGGAGAAAACCAGACTATACCTCAATTTATCAGGTTCTGGGGAGGCGAAGTCAGTTCAAGGAAAATCCGATATAAATTTCGGTACTTCGTTGGGGATAAGGAATACTTGATAGATGGCAAGAATGCCGAGAAGGATCTCATAAGTTACTTCCCCGAGGAGAGCAACGCCATCAGAAAATTCTTTTCGATTTCTGATAGAATGATCGATGAGACGCTTGAGCAGGGTCCACCGAAACCACCCTATGAGATGAGCTTCCTCGAAAAGGCAAGTTTTGGAATAACAAGCCTCTTCAAGAGGCGAGTGTTTCTCAAATACTATTCGAAGCAGTCGGTTGAATTTTTGAAGAGTCTATTCAGAGACAAAACGCTCGCAAGCATCGTGTGGGGGTATTATCCCATTCATAGCTTGGTGTTTTTTGCACATGCTTTCGGATGGGAGATGATGAAGAGGGACGAGAACTACTACCCTGACGGAGGGATGCAGGCGATACCAGACGCCGCTGTCAAGGCGTTGGAGAAGAACGGTGGGAAGATCCTTCTTAACTCAGAGGTTGAGAGAATTCTCGTCAAAGAGGGACGGGCTGTTGGAGTTAGATGTGTAGATGGTAGTGAACATTATTCTCGCATAGTCATCTCAAACGCACCTATACACCAAACCCTTTCCAAACTACTTGAAAATGAAACTGGGCTTGAGGGGTTGAGGGCTGAGGTTCAGAGACGGGAAGTATGTGTTTCAGGGATGTTTATTTTCCTGGGAGTAGATGAGAAATATGATTTTGGCGGGGCAAATTATCATTCTTTCTGGAGGAGGATACCATCGATGTTGAGGAGGAGCATTGGACTCCGCAAAACTGCCCTATCTTCTTAATAGTGCCTCCAAAACCAAGGAGGCAGAAGGACTATTCTGTAATCGTTCCCGCCTTTTTGCCCTATGAGTATGAGAACTGCTGGCAGACAGGTAACACGAAAGTCAGAGGAGAGCAGTATCGAAATTTGAAGGAGGATGTGAAGAATAAGATTATCGATCGAGTCTATGCCAAGCTAGGGGAGGAGTTCCGGGAGGCGATAAGGCATTCGCTTGCCGCCACACCTCTCACCTTCGAACGGTACACATATAATGAAAAGGGTTCTTTCATGGGCTGGAAGGAGGACAAAGCCCATTATGGCAAATTCATTCCGCAAACAACTCCGATTGATAACCTTTATCTAGTTGGGCACTGGGTTTTTCCAGGCTTCGGGGTGCCCGGTGTGATGGCCAGTGGTTACTATCTCGCTAAGAAGATTCTTGAAAAGGAGGGCATCGACCTCACAAGCAAATTGGCGAGCTTTTCAAAACAATAATCCTATCCTATCACACCCATGAGCTTTCAAAAATGATCAAAGCGGTATCCTCGAAGCATGTTAATGGTAGCCCGGAGATTACCATCGCACTTGCACGAATTTATACTAACCAATCTTTTTTGCTAAAGTTTCAGTAGGTTCGGTGATTAAGGACACATTTGCCGAAATGTTTCCTACGCTGAAGACATCCCCTCTCATTTCCTTCAAATTCCTGTGGATTCCAGCCAAATCCAGTGAGATCTTTCATTTCCACTTCCCTTTCGTGAAAAGAATCATTTTCCAAAGACTTTGGAAATTAAAATTTTTTGGAGCATGCTTATACGCCTTCCCTCTCATAGACCTCACACGCATCTTCAAGCCCCATATAAAAAATAAATCTCAGGCCAGAGCGCAGTAAACACAGATATCCTTGGTCATCTCATTATAGAAATGGGAAAAATGTTAGAGAATTACGAGGAACTGTGGAAAGCCTTAGCAAGCCTCGCTGGGACAATACAGGGGAAAGGCGAAAAAATTCCCAGCGATGTCATGAAGGACCTAAAGTCAGTGAAGACCTTGATCAGCGTGTTCAGGGCAGATCCAAGTCACATAGAAATCGTCTTGAGGATCGAAACCTACATAGAAAACGTTGAGGCGCACCTTCTCTACGTTGCTGAGAACAAGATCGGCAAGCAGTTTGCTGAGCACTGGCTCAAAGATCTGACCGAGGCAAGAAAAAAGGCCATCGAACCGAAGCCTATGATCACTTCAAAGTTCGTTCCAGGTGTTCCACGAGGCGAACATTGGATCAGAGTCCAAATTACAGATAAAGTAAAAAAGGATATTGTTGAAAGAACAGCAAAGAGTCTAGGGCTTTCGTCCAAAATGCAAGAGGACAGGTACCTGCTAGTTTATGGCGACCAAGAAAAAATAAAGGAGCTCATAAGACGCTTGAGGAAATAAAGAGGCAAAGCCAGCTATTCAATAGTTTCAAGTAGCAGCTTTCTAACAGCAGATACGCGCGCCTTCTTGGCGAGGCGATCTCTGGTTGTGAGTTCTAAAGCCTCTTCAGGACACCATTCAACACACTTAGGCTTCGGTTCGCCCTTACATAAGTCGCAGACGATGGCAATCTTATCCTCCGGGTCCAATGTGATGGCACCGAACTCGCATGCTTCAATGCACCAGCCACAACCGTCGCATTTATCCTTATCAACCAAGATAACGCCGTTCTCCTTTGACTGCTCCAACGCCTTGCGCGGGCAAGCGGTCACGCAAGGGGCATCCTCACATAGTCTACACGTCATGCCCAAGTTGACTATAGGATATACTCGAACAAATCTGATCCTCGAGTACAGCGGGTTAAACGGGTGCTTCTTCTGCATAGAACAGACATACTCACAGACCCCGCAGCCAACACATTTGTCAGGATCCGCGGCAACAAACTCATGCTCAGTCATCTTTGGAACCCTCCTTTCTACCTCTTGACCCAACCTTCACCTTCACTTTCTCTTCCTTACCCTTCTTCTCAACCACATTTGAGTATGCGTCAAGTCCAAGTTCCTTCACTTTCTCTTGGGTTGGAACCCCCTCACTTGTCCAACCCCTAGTCTCATAGTAATCGTCAAGCAGAAAGTCCAGCTCCTTCTTAGTAACCAAGCTGCCCTTTGCGATGCCCTCTGGTATAGGAAGATGCATAACCCTGTATGGCAAAGTGTCGTCTGCTCTTGTGAGCCCCTCACGCAGGTTATAAAGCCTCGCCAGATTGGTTATTCTCTCTCCTGCCTTCCGAAGCTCTTCAGGAGTCATCGGTATTCCGGTGACCAAAGTGTAGATCTTTGCCAAGTCATCGTAAGGTCCCTGGTAGATTCCCCTCGAAAACTTGCATATGATCATTGAGTCGGCGATACTGTAGAGGTCCTCCCCGTCAATTACGATTTTTCCCCTACCTTTCTCAACCTTAAAACGGTCGACCTTGCCTGAAATATCAACTCCGTATGCTCCGTGTCTTTGATGGTCTGCACCCCTCCGCGAAACAGCATAGCCAAGCGCAGCTGTTTTTAGGCCTCTTACGTCGTAGCCTGTCATCTCCACACCCTTAATGTGCATTGCAAATTTCTCAGAGCCCCTACCAATCTTCTCAGAAGCCACCTTTACACCTTCGGCTAACACGTCCCCGATGCCCTCTCTTAGAGCTATCTTTCCAACCATCTTTGGCATATCTTCCCAATTTCCGAAATTCAGCTCTAGCCCCCCAGTATCGTCCTTTGTGATCAGGCCCTTCTCATAGCATTCCATAGCAAATGCAACGACGACGCCAGTAGATATAGCATCCACACCATACAGATCACACTGCTCAACAGCCTTGATCACACCTTCCAAACGATCAACACCGCAACATGAACCCCACGCATACATCGGTTGGTACTCCATGCGGGCATAGGTTCCTTTGAAGGGTCCTTCTGAAACATACGCAATGTGCTCACACCTCATAGGACATGCTGAACAAGCCTGTATCTTTACAACAAAGTGTTCAAGCAAGTACTCACCACTTATCGTTTCAGCCCCCTCAAAGGTTGCGCTTTGCCAGTTTCTCGTTGGAAGGCACGCAACCCTGTTATGAACAAGTATGTTCTCAGGCGTTCCTAAAGTCCTATACTTCCTTGTAGATGGCCCACGGCAACGCTCATACAACTCCTTACAAAACTCCACCAAGCCATCTGGGTCTGCAACCTTAACGTCGTGGCTACCCCTCACTGCAATAGCCTTCAATTTTTTCGATCCCATAACTGCTCCGAGCCCTGTTCTTCCAGCAGCCCTCGTACGATCATTTACTATACATCCGAGACGAACCAGATTCTCTCCAGCCGGTCCTATAGCAGTAACTCTGATATACGGATCACCAAGATCCTTCCTGATAATGTCCTCAGTCTCCCAAGTGGTCTTTCCCCAGAGATGTGCTGCATCCATGAACTGAACAGAATCGTCATCGATCCAGAGGTATACTGGTTTCTTGGCCTTTCCTCTTATCAAGATGATGTCGAAACAGGCCCTCCTTAACTCAGCTCCCCAGAATCCCGTTGAGTATGCTTCACCAAAGAGGTTTGACTGTGGAGACTTAGAGGCGACACCATACTTAGAACCCATAGTCGGCACCATAGTACCAGCCACCGGACCCAACGCAAAAATCAGCGGATTGTCCGGGTCAAAGGCGTCAATATTTGGCTTTTGATAGTCAATCAACATTTTTGCTCCAAAGCCCGCACCGCCAATATATGTTTTTGCAAATCCTTCATCAATTGGATCAGTCGACGTTTTCTCGTTGGGCAGATCAACATGCAGCGTCTTACCGGCGTACCCAAACATTCTCTATCCCTCAACAAATCTCATAATTCACTGTAGGTGATATCCTTATTACTCAGGTTTTTCGGATATAAGTCTTTACGCAGGTGACATTTCTGTTCAACATTGAGTTCAAATGCTTGTGACCCAACTCTATATATAATATTAACGGTGTTAAAAAAATATATAAGTTTGTCGTGATACGATACTAAAAAATCACGATTCATCAAACCTTTCGACCGGAGGACGCCAAGACGCCCTTAAAACTTTCTAAAGCCGAGGATAGCAACGAACTCATAGTTGAGCTGTCTTTATACGCAAAGAAGTTCATGCTGAGGGTCGACAGAGAAAAATGTAAGGGCTGCGGAATATGCCAAGCCATCTGCTACAGGAAAGCTATCAAACTCAAGCCTGCGCCTAAAGAGAGCGAAGAAAAGACGAAGCCTCCAACAATTGATGTTGATCATGAAAAATGTGACTACTGTGGGATGTGTGATGTTCTATGTCCGTTTGGCGCTATTAGGATCACAGCAAATGGCGAACACATAATCCCCATAATCGAAAAGGAAAGCTTCCCACGGTTGATTAGAGACATAAAAGTTGACTTAGAGAAGTGTGAAACTGGCTGTATCAAATGCGCCGAGGCCTGTCCTCTAGATATTGTTAAGGTGACCCCAACAAAGCCCTTGGTCGAGATAGATATAGATGCTTGCCCTTGTTGCAGGTGGTGTGAGGTCGCCTGTCCGACCGAGGCCATTCATGTCCGAAAATTCATCAATGGGGTCATCAGAATCAATCATGAGAAATGCCCGAAAGACTGCAAAGACTGCTTCGATGTTTGCCCATTGAATGCAATGCATATAGGAGATGATGGCAGGGTCTATGTAGACGAACCTTTCTGCATTTACTGTGGAGCCTGCCTAAACGTTTGTCCTGAAGAAGGAGCCCTAGAACTCTATCGTACATCCATTCATCACACTGAAGTCAAGTCTGGGGCGTGGAACAAGTCCCTAGAGAAACTAACCTCAACATTTGCTTTGACCAAGGAACTGAAAGCAAAAGGTTTAGAAAAAGCCAAGGAATCGGTTCAGAAAAGGATACCATGAAATTGTTGTAGAGGGTAAATGGATTGGGGGAAAAGAACATCGAAGAGCCTCGCATAGGCGTTTTCGTGTGTCATTGTGGTTTAAATATCGCTGGCACGGTCGATGTCAAAGCAGTCGCTGAATACGCACAGACACTGCCAAACGTGGTCTACGCCACCGACAACCGCTATATGTGCGCGGATCCAGGTCAAAAGCTCATCAGAGACAAGATAAAGGAGCTTAATCTCAATAAGGTCGTCGTGGCTGCATGCTCCCCACGCATGCATGAGCCCACATTCCAGCGATGTATAGCTGAAGCTGGTCTGAACCCCTACTTATTTGAAATGGCCAATATTCGAGAATTCTGTTCATGGTGTCACTCCCATCATCCAGAGGAGGCCAACGAGAAGGCCAAGGAAATCGTGGCCATGGCCGTTGCAAAGGCTCGCCTACTCAGGCCGCTCGAAAAGTTCAAGGTTCCGGTCACAAACAGAGCCATGGTAATTGGAGGAGGAATAGCTGGGATCAATGCTTCCCTCGAACTGGCCAACATGGGCTTCAAAGTCTACTTGGTTGAGAAGGACGAGAGCATCGGCGGCCACATGGCACAACTAGACAAAACATTCCCAACCCTTGACTGCAGCATATGTATCGAAGGACCAAAGATGGTCGATGTCTATAGGCATCCAAACATCGAGATTATTTCGTACGCCGACATTTTGAGGGTTGATGGATACATTGGGAGCTTCAGGGTTAGGATACGAAAGAACCCCCGTTACATTATTGAAGAGAATTGCACGGGTTGCGGAGAATGCACTGATGTGTGTCCAATAGAGATTCCTAACAGTTGGGAGATGAACCTCGGAACAAGAAAAGCCATATCTGTGCCATTTCCACAAGCAGTACCGCTCATATATACGATCAACAAGGATCACTGCATCGAGTGCTACAAGTGCGTAGACAAATGTGGAGACAGACAGGCAATAGATTTGGACCAGAAGCCAGAGGAAATTGAAATTGATGTAGGCACTATAGTTGTTGCAACTGGCTATGACATATACTACCCATATGATAACGGTCTCTACGGGTATGGAAAGCATCAGAATGTGATAACCATGCTTGAGCTGGAGCGCATCATCAATGCTGCCGGTCCGACGCAGGGGGAAATGATAAGGGCGTCGGATGGTAAGAGGCCGAGCGTCGTTGCCTTTATACAGTGCGTTGGCTCGCGGGATATTCAAAAATATGAGTATTGTTCAGGTTTCTGTTGTATGTATGCTCTGAAAAACTCAATCTTGCTGAAAGAAAGGTATCCCGATGTGGAAGTCTCTGTTTTTTACATCGATATGCGAGCAAACTTCAAGGGCTTTGAAGAATTCTACAGGAGAGCAAGGGAGCTAGGTGTTACGTTTATTCGGGGGAAAGTTTCAGAGATCATAGAAGATGAGGAGACACGTAATCTAACAATTAGGGCTGAAGACACAATTCTAGGTGAGCCTATCGAGCTAGAAGCTGGGCTAGTAGTATTGTCCACAGCGGCTGTTCCTACAAAAGGAACAGAAGAACTCTCAAACATACTACACATCACGAGAGGCACCGACGGTTTCTTCCTCGAAAGTCACCCAAAGCTCAAGCCTATCGACACTCCTGTTGATGGAATATTCTTAGCAGGCGCATGCCAAGCGCCAAAGGACATACCATATTCTGTTGCTCAAGGCGCAGGAGCCGCCGGGAGAGTAGCGACCATATTGTCAAAGAAGACTTGGGAGATCGAACCGATAGTCGCTGTTGTAGACCCTGAAAAATGCAATAACTCTAAAGTCAAATGCGGTATATGCTCCACCAAATGTCCATACTCTGCCGTAACCGCGCCAGAAGGTAAGCCAGCTACAGTCAATCCAGCTTTATGCCACGGTTGCGGAACATGCGTGGCCGAATGCCCACACGATGCCATAACGCAGATGCACTTTACAGACGCTCAGATACTTGCTCAGGTCAGAGCCGCGCTTGAGAGGAACGCCGAGAACAAGATCCTAGCCTTTTGCTGCAACTGGTGCTCTTATGCGGGAGCGGATCTCGCAGGGACAAGCCACTTTGAGTACCCACCGACGATACGCATCGTCAGAGCGATGTGTTCTGGTCGTATCGACAAGAATTTTGTGCTGGAAGCCTTTAGGATGGGCGTTGGCATGGTTCTAGTTGCAGGTTGCCACCTGCCATATGACTGCCACTACATATCCGGCAACTACAAGATGAAAGCGAGAATGGAGACTCTACAGAACATCTTGGAGAAGATCGGGATCAGTCGCGAAAGATTGAGAATAGCGTGGATCTCAGCGGCTGAAGGTCTCATCTTCACGAATCTAGTCAAGGAAATGACGCAACAGATGGAGGATCTAGGAATCGAGAGGATAAAGGCGGAAAACGCAAAGGCAAAACCGATCATCGAGGGAATGCTAACTCGAAAAAAGGCTTGAAGCCAACTAAGTGTCTTCGTCTCTTGGCGGTCTAGGATGGCTCCTCCAACTTTCTGAGTTCCATACTTATCTCTTCCAGCTCTTTTTTCCACACTTTTTTTGTATCATCGAATTTTTTCATACCACGTCGGAAATATTTGACTAGGCTTGGATTGTTCTTCCAGTCTAACCCAACAGTTTTACTAAGGTCCTTGTCCCACCGCAACTCAGTTTGTCCTCGTTCCTTTTCCAGCACGTTTAAATCCTCTTGCAGTTTTTCCACCTTAGTTCGCAGCGTTTTTGTAGCATTTCTATTAAGTCTGTAGGATTCACCATCATGATCCGCGATTCCATCTCTAACAAACTCATCAAGCCACCGTTTGGCGGTCTTGACACCACAGCGAGATGATTTAGCGATTCGAGCAAGTGAAGTCCACTCCTCGCTCAGTTTAGATAAAATATCAACCTTTTTTGATCCCACTGTTGAACTACCTGCCCCTTATTTAGCAACTCAAGCAGGATGCATCTTTCAACGATTTCCTCTGCCCAAACGCTCATTATTCTATCCATTATTTGCGGACAAGTATAAATACCGTTCACTTTCGTTTTGACAAATTGTTCCTATCGCGGTCAAACCTAGAATTCCTTACTTCTAACGCAAACGCCGTGAACTCAAACTGGCGATAAATGCTGTACTAAAGATGTCCTTCTTTAATGTTTCATAATTCTTATATTGGTAGAGTACAGAAGAGTATTTCTCAAAAGGTGATCGATTTGGTTAAAATAGATGACTATGAGCTGAAAGAGGGATTATACTATTCAAAAGACCATTTATGGGCTTCTGTAGAGAAAAATCTGGTTAGGATCGGGGTCACAGACTACGCGCAAAAAAGCCTCCACGAGGTTGTGTTAGTCGAGCTACCGAGCGTAGGCTCAGAGACGAAGAAGGGTGAGTCCTTTGGAATCGCAGAGTCAGTGAAAGCCGTTTCAGACCTAATAGCACCTCTAAGCGGAATCGTAAAAGAGGTAAATGAAGAACTGCGGGATAAACCTGAACTATTAAACCAGGACCCATATGGAAGTGGCTGGTTGCTGATTCTAGAGCCCAAAAAACTCGATGAAGAGCTAAAGTCTCTCATGAACCTTGAAGCAGCTAAAGAGTGGACCCAAAAGCTTTTGAAAGAGGGCTAACTTGCCAAGATCTCAATCGTCTAAGTGAAACCAGCTGGCATCAACGGGGCCTCCACGGCAAGGGAAACGGACAGAAAAGATGAGATCACATTCAAAACTTATGGAAAGTATCTAGCATACTCCCGTTGTGGTCTACCTTTCGTGCTGTCTGGCGATACGCGCGCGATGTACCAAGCTTCGAAGACCTCATAATCTTTTCATAATTGGTCGAAAAACCAATTTTTTCGACCAATTGAGCGGAAAAAATTTATCTTTTTGATAAAATTAAATAGACATGCACGAGACAAATCCGAGGCCTCAAAATGCCTGAAAAACTCTATCCTAAATTCAAGGACGAGGTTTCAAAGACACCAGGCGGAGAAAACATTAAGAGATGTTATCAGTGTGGTACCTGCAACGTCAGTTGTCCCATTAGGGAGATAGACGAGAAATACAATCCAAGAAAGATCATCAGAATGGTCATACTTGGCATGAAAGAGAGAGTGTTATCAAGCGATTTCATTTGGCTGTGCACAGCGTGCTATACATGCCAAGAACGATGCCCACAGGATGTACGAATACCCGAGGTAATGAACGCCATAAAGAACTTGGCGGTAAAGGAAGGACATGTCCACAGCTCATTTATCAAGCAAGCCAAAACCATCGAGTCGACGGGCTGGGCGCATGTAATGAGCGAATTTGAAAAGAAGAGGCGAGCACAGCTTGAACTACCACCGGTATACAAAGAGTGCCCTGAAGTTCAGGAGGTTTTCAGACTTACAGGCCTAAATAAACTGACACATGCAGAAGGTACCGGATAAGTTGAAATACAGTTTCTTCATCGGATGCGCTACTCCGGTTCTAACCAGCAACTACGAACTCTCAACGAGAAAGGTTGCGGAGAAACTGGGGATAGAATTGATCGATATAGAGGACTTTGCGTGCTGTGGTTTTCCACTGAAGTCTGTAGACCAAGAGACCTCGATTCTCATGGCTGCAAGAGACCTCTGTATAGCTGAAGAACATGGTCTCAACATTTGTACCATATGTCCAGGTTGCACGAGCATGCTCACAGAGGTCAGTAAGAAGCTTGAAGAAGACAGTCAACTGAAGAAGCAAATAGACAGAAAACTGCAGAAGATTGGAAGAACCTACAACGGCGGCGTTGAGGTAAAGCATTTCATCCGGATACTCCATGATGACATAGGTGTCGAAAAGATTAAAAAGACAATGAAAAAGAGCTTAGAAGGACTAAGAATAGCCCCTCATTATGGTTGCCACTACATGAAGCCTTCAGGAATTTACGATAGATTTGAGGACCCAGAGTTTCCAAAAACCTTAGATGAACTGATCTCCCTTACAGGGGCTGAGAGCGTCAACTACGAGGACAAAATACAATGTTGCGGTGGCTATGTTTTGGGCGTAGATGAAAACATCTCGTTCGCCTTGGCCAGCAAAAAACTGGACCATGTGAAGGCTACCAATGCAGACGCGATAGGCCTGTTATGCCCACTTTGCAGCGTAATGTATGATAGAAATCAGAGAGCAATAGAGAGGCGGTTCAATAAGAGTTACAGTTTACCAGTTCTTTTCTATCCGCAAATCCTAGGATTAGCACTGGGCCTTGACCCAACCGACTTGGGACTTGAAATGAACAGGGTCAAGCCGACAAGTTTGTTAGATAAGCTATAGGTAGCAAGCCTGCTAGAGTTTGATTGAGATGGAGGAAGAGGTCAAAACATTCAGGGAACTACAAAAGGAAGTGATTGAGAGAGGAATCTGTGGTAAGTGCGGTGGTTGCATCTCTTTCTGCTCAGCAGGAGAACTGAACGCTATAGAGATGGGCAAGAACGAGTTACCACGATATATTGACGAAGACCAATGCCAAAAATGTGGAATATGCTACCTTATATGCCCCCAAACAGAAGCCTTGAACTCAGAACTCAGAGTTAAGTTTAGTTGGAGTCCTCCAATAGGAGATTATAAAAGGATAACCTCCGTCCAGACAACCATTGAGGATGTAATGAAGGTTTGCACCGACGGAGGTGTGGTAACCTCTCTTCTTCTATACTTGTTAGAGCGAAATATGATAAATGGCGCAGTTGTCTCGAAGAAGACTGGCCGCTTCGCAAGGCAAGCAACAATTGCTAAGACCTCTGAGGAGCTCATTGAGGCCGCGGGCTCCAGATTCTCGGGCTCCCTCCACCTAGAAGAGTTAGGTGGCAAATACACCACATACACACCGATCCTCTCTGCAGTAAAAAGCTTGGAGAAGAGTTATCTACGAGAGATAGCTGTAGTTGGGACCCCCTGCCAAATTAACGCCATAAGAAGGATGCAGTGCCTCGGGGTTATACCAGCCCACCTCATAAGATACACAGTAGGACTATTCTGTATAGAAAATTTCTCCTTCGATAACCTAGCAAGAGAAAGGCTAGAGAAGAAGCTTGACATCAATGTGGAAGACATCGTCAAGCTAAACATCAAAGACGACTTCCAAATCACCCTATCCAATGGAATAAAGGTCCACATTCCATTAGAAGAGGTAGATGAAGTAGCCCGTCCAGCATGTTTCGCATGTCAAGACTTCAGTAATGAATATGCCGACATCTCAGTTGGAGGACTTGGCTCACCGGATGGATATACCACCACCTTGATAAGAACGGATACGGGCGCCTCAATCTATGATGATGCCCTACACAGGGGGTACATCCGCGAGAGGTTCTTCAAAGACGCAGAGGAGAGTAGACAGGAGAAGACAAAGATGCTAGCAAAGATAGTCTCCTTCACCAAAAAGAAGAGGATGAGAGCTGAAAAGAGGCTCTCGGAATTGGCTGGGGTGTTAGATCCTGGAAGAGAAAAATAAGTCCGTTCTAGTTATCGGCGGTGGCATAGCAGGCATACAGGCTGCCCTAGACCTTGGAGACATGGGAATAAGGGTACATCTCGCCGAAAAAAAGCCGAGCATAGGAGGGAGGATGGCTCAACTTGACAAAACCTTCCCAACAAACGACTGCTCCATCTGCATACTAGCCCCTAAACTAGCTGATTGCTTCAGACATCCAAACATAACCCTCTACACGCTTTCCGAAGTCAAGGATGTAACTGGCCAGAAGGGGGGTTTCACGGTAAAGTTACGCAAGTATGCTAGGTTTGTGAATGATGATGAGTGCATTAACTGTGGAGAATGCAACGCGAAGTGTCCTGTCAAAGTACCTGACGAGTTTGACATGGGATTGAGAAAGAGGGAAGCCATTTACCTATACTATCTTCAAGGGGTCCCACCAGTCATGGCCATCGATAGAAATCACTGCCTTTACCTGACGAAGGGAATATGCAAGATCTGCGAAAAATTCTGTCCTAAGGACGCAATCGACTTCGAGCAGAAAGATTTGGATGTAGTCTTACACGTCGGCGCCATAATCGTCGCTACAGGCTTCAATTCCTTTGACCCATCATCAATCACCCAATACGGCTATAAGAGATACAGAAATGTGATTACCTCCCTCGAATATGAGAGGTTGATCTGTGCCTCTGGTCCCACTGGAGGACACCTTGAGAAACCCTCCGATGGAAAACCAGCAGAGAGAATTGCGTTCATACAGTGCGTGGGCTCAAGGGATATAAGAAACAACCGTTACTGCTCGTCCGTCTGCTGTATGCACGCCACCAAAGAGGCGATGCTAGCGCATGAACACAATCCCAACGTGAAGTCATACATATTTTATATGGACCTTAGAGCTGCGGGAAAAGATTTCCAGAAATACATAAAGCGTGGGGAACAAGAGTACAATATATCCTACATCAGAAGCAGGGTACCCAAGATAACCGTAGACCAGAACGAGAATCCGGTGATCTGGTATGAAGATCCTGAAAGCTCAAAAACAGAGAAGATGACCGTGGACTTGGCGGTGTTGGCAACCAGTCTAATGCCAAGGAGCGATGTGAAGGAATTAGCAAAAGTCTTGGGCGTTGAGCTTGATGAATACAACTTCTTCAAGACGGATCCTCTCAACCCGTTAGACACGACGAGGCCAGGAATTTTTGTGTGCGGTTGCTGTCGAGGACCAACGGACATACCGGAATCCGTAGCACAAGCGAGTGGTGCAGCCGAGAGGGCTGCAGAGGCGCTTCATGAGGTGATGATGGCTTGAATGAAGCTAGGGTTGGCGTTTTTGTCTGTCACTGCGGTACGAACATAGGAGGATTTCTTGATGTCCCAAGTCTCGCTAAATACTCCCTTACCCTTCCTTACGTTATTTTTTCACAGGAAAATCAGTACACCTGCTCCGAGACGGGATTGACAGAAATAAAAGACGCGATAGTTGAAAAAAAACTGAACCGTGTGATCGTTGCCGCTTGCACTCCTAGAACTCATGAACCCCTTTTCAGATCAGCTTGCAAGGATGCGGGACTGAACCCTTACCTCTTCCAGTTCGTCAACATCCGTGACCAGTGTTCGTGGGTTCATATGCATGACCCTGAAGCCGCCACCGAGAAGGCAAAGGCCCTCATAAGAATGGGGGTTGCAAGAGCAGTGTTGCTTGAGCCCTTGGAAGAGCTCAAGATAGAGGTCACCCCCAACGCTCTGGTGATTGGTGGAGGAATAGCGGGGATGACCTGTGCCCTAAGCCTAGCCAACAGAGGCTTTGAGGTGAAGCTTGTAGAGAAGAAAGACCGGTTAGGTGGAACTCTGAACAACCTCTATAAGCTTTACCCAACGCACGACGAAGCCTCAAGGCTTGTTCAGACGAGGATCAAGGAGATTGAAAAGAACCCTAAGATAGAGATTTTGACATCTTCTGAAGTTAAAGAAGTTGAGGGCTTTGTTGGCAACTACAACGTGGTGATAAGTCAGGGAGAAAATAACAGATTTTTCAAGGCCGGGGTAATCATAGTGGCAACAGGTGCTGAGGCGCTCAGGCCTGTTGGTATGTATGGCTACGATGGAGAAAAAGTGGTCACCCAGCTGGAATTGGAACGCATTTTGAGGGAAAGAAGGTTCAAAGCCAACTCGGTCGTGATGATCCAATGCGTGGGATCAAGGAACGAGAAAAGAGCTTACTGCTCCAAGGTTTGTTGTCCGACCGCCCTAAAAAACGCTTTGCTGATTAAGGAAGCTAACCCAGAAGCTCAGGTTTTTATGCTCTACAGAGACATGGTGACTCCTGGAACCGAATTTGAGGACTACTATGGAAAAGCAAGAGAAACAGGTGTAGTCTTCATAAAATACTGCCCAGAAAGGCCACCAGTCGTAGAGAACAGCTCGGTTAAGGTTTACGACGAGCTCTTAGATGAAGAACTCAGCCTACCTTACAACCTCGTTGTGTTGTCAACTCCAATGGTGGCCCAGGCGGACTCTGGAGATCTCGCACAGAAACTGAAGGTGCCCATAGATGAGGATGGCTTCTTCCTTGAGGCACACGTGAAACTTCGACCAGTTGACTTCGCCACAGACGGCATATATGTGTGTGGCTGCGCTCATTGGCCAGCTAATATAGATGAGAGCATTTTCCAAGCCTACGCCGCAGCTTCTAGAGCATCTATCCCCATGTCTGTTGGACATGTAACAGCTGAGCCCATAATCCCAGAGATCGATGAGGCAGAATGCTCCGGTTGCGGGTTGTGCGAGATGGCCTGTCCCTTCAAAGCTATACAGATTGAAAGGACTGAGAAGGGAAGGAAAGCCATGGTAATAGCCGCTTCCTGCAAGGGTTGTGGGGCATGTGGAGCTGGATGTCCACAGAGGGCCATCACTATGAAGCACTTTACAGACGAGCAACTTCTTGCACAAGTACACGCCTTGGCTGAGGTGACGCCTTGACTCTTCAAGGAAACTTTGAACCAGAAATTCTTGGAATTCTCTGCAATTGGTGCTCCTACGCCAGCGCAGACTTGGCAGGAGTCAGTCGTATGCAGTATCCCCCAAACGTGAAGATCATCAGGGTAATGTGCTCAGCAAGGGTTGACCCAACAATCATTCTTGAAGCCTTTATCCAAGGACTCGATGGCGTTATGGTCTTGGGTTGCGACCTAGGAACCTGCCACTACTTGACAGGAAACTATTACACGGAAAGAAGGATGAAAACCACAAAGAAGGTTTTGAAAAGTGTGGGGCTGTCCCCTGAACGGTTGCTGGTTGACTGGGTTTCCGCGGCTGAGGGTGAACGTTTTGCGACCTTGGTTAGAGAGTTCACAGAGAAGGTGAGAAAGCTAGGTCCGCTAGGCAAAGAAACGGAGATAGACCTAGAAAGGTTGAAGACACGTTTAGTCGCGGCCAAAGAGACTCTCGCTCAGGAGAGAATCAGATGGCTTGTAGGTAGGGAAAGGGAGCTTGTAGAAGAGAAGAACGTCTTTGGGGAGAAAGTTCCCCAAGAAGAGTTCGATCAGCTGATGCTGCAAACCATCGAAAAGGAATTTGAAAAAAGAAGAGTTCTCCTCTCCATAGAAAAAGAGGCTCTCTCTGTCAAGGAGGTCGCTCAGAAAATGGGGACTTCTCCAAGGGAGGTGCTGAGGGACATGATCTCTCTTGAAAGCGCTGGATTGGTGTCTTTCGTGGGGATTGAGGGGAATAGCCCAAAGTATCGGCGGGTTGAGGGATAAGAGATGCAATCCACAGCAAAGGAGATGACAGCTATGAACTCGCAAAACGCGGTTTCTGAATACGGTAAAGTAGGCTCTGTATTGGTTTTGGGTGGAGGGATCGGCGGAATACAGGCGGCGCTAGACCTAGCTGAGTCAGGTTTCAAAGTTTACGTAGTGGACAACTCCTCGGCAATAGGAGGGAGGATGGCTCAACTTGACAAAACCTTTCCAACAAATGACTGCTCCATGTGCATTCTATCTCCAAAGCTCGTGGAGTGTGGAAGACACTTAAATGTTGAGGTCTTGACCTGCTCCGAAGTCACCGATATCTCTGGAGAGGTAGGCAACTTCAACGTCTCATTGAGACAACGGCCAAGATATGTCGACATCGAGAAGTGCACAGGCTGTGGACTATGCGCCAAGTTCTGTCCAGTTGACGCTGTGGACACCTTTAACAAAGGCTTTAGTAGCACGACCGCGATTCACATAGACTACCCGCAAGCAGTTCCCTTAGTGTACATGATCGATAGGGAAAAATGCGTAGGTTGTGGACTCTGCACAAACATCTGTCTAGCCGACGCCATAAACTACTCAGATCAAGAGAGGACGGTAAAGCTGAATGTTGGAGCTATCATCCTAGCCCCAGGCGTTGAGGAGTTCAACGCCAAGCTGAAGAGTGAGTACGGTTACGGAAGATACCCCAATGTAGTTACAAGCACCGAGTTCGAACGCATCTTGAGCGCATCCGGCCCCTTCATGGCAAGGGTGGAGAGGCTCTCTGATGGCGACATCCCGCGAAAGATTGCCTTCATACAGTGCGTTGGCAGTAGAGATGTCACATGTGGAAACGGCTACTGCTCTTCGGTATGCTGTATGTACGCCACCAAGGAGGCCGTTATAGCAAGAGAACACGTGAGCCAGATTGAACCTACGATCTTTTATATAGACATGCGGGCCTACGGGAAGGACTTTGATAAGTATATTGAGAGGGGTAAAAACGAGTACGGAGTAAGGTTTGTCAGGTGCAGGGTATCCAAAGTGGAGGAGGTACCTGAGACTCAAAACCTGAAAATAAGATATGAGACCGAAGATGGAAAGCTCTGCGAGGAAGAGTTCGACCTAGTCGTACTATCGGTTGGCTTCGCGCCCTCCGAGAAAGTCAAGAAGCTAGCAGAAAAACTCGGCATCGAGCTGAACGGATATGGTTACTGTAAAACCCAACCTTTCCATCCTGTGGAAACCTCAAAACCTGGAGTATTCGTCTGTGGTTTATTCTCCTCGCCAAAGGATATACCTGAGACCGTTACTCAGGCCAGCGCTGCTGCGGCCAGCGTTGGTAGTGTGCTCTCTTCAGCACGAGGAACATTGGTGAAGAGAAAGGAGTATCCGAAAGAGCTGTATGTCAGGGGGCAATCGCCCAGGATCGGGGTTTTCATATGTCACTGTGGCATCAACATCGGAGGAGTCGTCGACGTCCCAAGCGTGGTGGAGTACGCACAGACCCTTCCTAACGTCGTCCACGCCTGCAGTAACCTCTACACATGCTCATCGGACACACAGCAGACAATCAAAGAGAGAATCCAAGAATATGGCCTGAACAGAGTCGTAGTGGCTTCATGTTCACCAAGAACGCATGAGCCGCTCTTTCAAGAAACGATAAGAGAGGTCGGCCTGAACCGATACCTCTTTGAAATGGCTAACATCCGTGACCAGTGTTCGTGGGTTCATATGCATGACCCCAAAGCCGCCACTGATAAGGCAAAGGATTTAGTGAGGATGGCTGTGACAAAGGCTCGGGTGTTGGAGCCATTGGAAAGGCTTTCTTTGAATGTTACCCGTAGTGGTCTCGTCATCGGGGGAGGCTTATCAGGGATGACTGCGGCTCTAGCCCTTGCCGACCAAGGGTTTGAGGTTTTCCTAGTAGAGAAGAGCAAGGAGCTTGGGGGATTACTCCGCAAAATATACTACACCTTGGACAATGAGGACGCCCAAAAGTATTTGAAGACTATTATTGAGAGGGTAAACTCAAACAAACTGATCCATGTCCTTCTCAACGCAAAGATCGAAAACGTTTCTGGGTGCGTGGGGAACTTCAAGACCAAAGTAACCCAGAACTTGGGCATTGAAGTGGCGAAGGAGCTGGAACACGGGGTAATTATTGTGGCTACTGGAGGCGAAGAATACAGTCCTGACGAGTACTTCTATGGAAAAGACCCAAGAGTTTTGACTCAGCTGGGTCTGGAGAGACGCATTGCGGTGGATGGTGAAGAGAGGTTCGGCAACGTGGTGATGATTCAGTGCGTTGGGTCTAGATGTGATGAGCGTCCCTACTGCAGTAGAGTGTGTTGCGGGGAAGCCGTTAAGAATGCCTTGAAGATCAAGGAGAAGGACCCTGAGGCCAATGTGTATGTTCTTTATCGAGACATGAGAACCTACGGCTTGATGGAAGAATACTACAGAAGGGCTCGAGAGGTTGGTGTGATTTTCATCCGCTACGATGATGAAAAGGAGCCGAAGATCAAAAATACCATGGTTGATGGGAGGGAGGTTCTACAGGTATCGGTTTTCGACCCGACGATCCAAGAAGACATTGCAATAGACGCAGATCTCGTTGTTCTGAGCGTGGCTGTCGTTCCACCCAAGGAAAACGAGATTCTAGCAAAGATGCTGAAAGTCCCAATAAACGAGGACGGATTCTTCCTAGAGGCCCACGTGAAACTTCGACCAGTGGACTTTGCCACCGATGGAATTTTCGTTTGCGGGATGGCCCATTCCCCGAAACTCATTGAGGAGAGCATATCCCAAGCGAACGCCGCTGCATCCAGGGCATGTACGATACTATCGAAGGATACAATTGAGGCTGAAGGGATAATCGCCGAAGTCAATAGAAATCGGTGCACTGGATGTGGGCTCTGTGTGATGGTCTGCGCCTACAATGCAATAGAAATCGATGAGAAGGAGAATATAGCCAAAGTAAACAGTGCCTTATGTAAAGGATGCGGAGCTTGCGCCGCATCCTGCAGGAGTTCCGCCATAGACATAATGGGCTACACGGACTTGCAGGTGTATTCGATCATCAACGCCCTTGGAGGTGGCTGAAATGAGCCTTGTCAAAAAAGCCTTTGAGACTCCAGAGAAAGCTGGCGAAAGGGAAATCTGGGAACCCAGGATAATTGCGTTTCTGTGCAACTGGTGCAGCTACGCAGGTGCCGACTTGGCAGGAATCAGTAGAATACAGTATCCTCCGAACATAAGAGTTGTCCGGGTTCCATGCTCTGGGAGAATAAACCCCTACTTCCTCATCAAGAGCCTACAGCGTGGGTGGGACGGCGTCTTGGTTTCGGGTTGCCATCCAGGCGACTGCCACTACGTCAGCGGTAACCTAGTGGCAAGGAGAAAGTTTGCTGTCCTAAAGGACATAATGGAGTACATCGGGGTCGAAGAGGGAAGACTGAATTTTTCATGGGTTTCCGCTGCGGAGGGTGAAAGGTTCTCAAGAGTTGTCAAGAAAGTTGTGGAAAAGGTGAAGGCCTTGGGTCCGGCTAAGAGGCTTGTGAAGAGGTGAGGAACATAGAAAACATAGAAGATTCGATCAGGGAGGTCGCGAGGAAGCTTCTAAATGAGAAGAAGGTTGAACTAGTAATCGGGTACGAAAAGGGAACTTTGCCTCTTCGTACAGCCCCCTGCTTTATAGACAATCCGGATGACGTCGACAAACTTGCTTGGAATGCAAGTTGCGACGCCAATTTATCAAAGTATCTTATTGGTGTGGACAAGAGAATAGGGATCATCGCAAAGGGATGCGACGCCCGCTCAATAATAGTGTGTATTACGGAGAAACAAATTGACAGGGAAAAAGTGGTAATCATCGGTATTCCTTGCGCGGGAGTCGTCGATCGAAAAAAGATAGAGGCGGAGGTGGACGGCGAAGAGATTCTTGAAGCGAGGGTGACGGGTGAGAAGATAATGGTCAAGGGGAAGAACTTCGAGAAGACTCTCCCAAAAAAGAACTTCCTCTGCGACTCATGCTTAACATGCAGACATAGAAATCCGCCTATCTGCGATATTATGGTGGGCAACAAAGTCCCTGAAATCACTTCAGCCGAAGGGTTCGCTGAAGTTTCATATCTTGAAGCCAAGTCTGCAGATGATAGATGGGCATACTTCACTAAGGAGCTTGGCAATTGTATCAGATGCTATGCATGTAGAAACGTCTGCCCCCTCTGCTACTGTAAGGAATGTTTCGTCGATAAGACCCTGCCATTATGGTTTGGCAAAACGAACGACCTCTCCGACACAATGATCTATCACATCGTTCGGGTCCTTCACGTAGCTGGGAGATGCGTTGATTGCGGGGCTTGCAGCCGAGTGTGCCCTATGGAAATAGACTTGAGGGCTCTCACAAAGAAAACTGAAAAGATAGTGAAGGAACGGTTCAACTACGAAGCCGGGATTTCCCTCAAAGAGGTTCCACCTCTAGGAACTTTCAAGCTGGAGGATGCCCAAGAGTTCGTTATTGAATAAAACAGTGGCATTCCTAATGAAAGCTAAGATAATGGATAAAAATGAGCTCCAAGACTTCGTCGACGAGTTAACCAAGGACTACAAAGTCTTCGCACCAGTCAAGATGAACAGGATCTTCCGTCTAAAAGAGATCTCTAAGGGCAAAGAGGCCTGTTTGGGCTACCAAAATACGAGGCAACCTCCAAAAGAGATCTTTTTTCCACAGACTGAAATATTGTTCACCTACAAGATGGATAAGGAAGGCGTAGAGCTAGAGGATATTCCCCTTCCGAATGAGAAAAGAGTTCTATTCGGTATTCGCCCTTGCGATGCCAGAGCCCTCGTCTTCCTTGACAGATTCTTTTCTTCTGGAGATTATAAGGACATTTCATACTTGGAAAAGCGGGAAAAAACGACAATAATCGGATTGGCTTGTAACAGTCCTCTGAGCACATGCTTCTGTACGTCTCTCGGAGGTAGCCCCTTCGGAAAAGAAGGTATGGATTTGCTTCTAGAGGACATCAACGAAAAGTATTTAATAGAGATTTTGTCTGAGCAAGGTGCGAAACTAGTCGAGCACATCCCGTGGCTTAAAGACGCTGAGAATGCAGATTTTGAGAGGGCTAAAAAAATATCTGAGGAAGCTGAGAGCACGATCAAACTTAAGATAGCGGTTGAAGGCCTGAGGAAAAAATTTGACTCAATGTTCGATGCCCCTCTATGGGATCAGATATATCAGAAATGTATTGGCTGTGGTGTCTGCACCTATTTATGCCCCACCTGCTGGTGTTTTGACATCCTAGACGAAGGAACACCCACTTGTGGAAGGAGGGTCAGAATTTGGGATACGTGCCAGTTCCCTCTATTCACCCTTGAAGCATCTGGTCTTAACCCTAGACCCTCTGGCAAGGAGAGGATGAGGCAAAGGGTAATGCATAAGTTCAACTATTTTCCGAAGGACTTTGGCGAACTAGTATGTGTTGGATGCGGTAGGTGCGTCCAAGCTTGCCCAGTCAATTTAGACATTAGAGAAATAATCAAAGCCATAATGAACACGTAGCCGGTGCTATAACGTGACTAATCCTTACCTGCCAAACATCGCCGTCATCAAGAAGATCATAAGCGAGAATGAGGTAAACGACATAAAGACTTTTGAGCTTGTGTTCGAAGACCCAGAGATCGCAAAGAACTTCAAGTACAGACCTGGACAGTTCGCGGAAGTGTCATTTTTCGGTGCTGGAGAATGTCCTATAGGCATAGCCTCGTCCCCTATGGACGAAGGATTCCTCCAGTTTACCATTAAAAAAATCGGCGTCGTGACAACAGCGCTCCACAACTGTAAGGAGGGCGACAAGATAGGGATCAGAGGCCCCTATGGAAACGGGTGGCCAATCGAAGCCATGGAAGGCCGTAATATTGTCATAGTTGGCGGAGGGTTCGCCTTCACTACACTAAGATCCCTCGCGAAATACATACTTCATGAGAGGAACAGAGAGCGATTTAAGGAGCTTACAATTATTTATGGTGCCCGCGATCCTGGAGAGCTTCTGTATAAACAAGATCTTGAGATGTGGGGAAAAAGAAGTGACCTAAATACGGTCTTAACCATCGACAAAGAAGTAGCTGGTTGGAAGGGAAAAGTAGGCTATGTTCCAACCATACTCAAGGAGTCTGCGCCCAGTTCGAAAGATGCTGTAGCAGCGATATGCGGTCCACCGGTCATGATAAAATTCTCGATTCCAGTTCTCACAGAGTTAGGTTTCCCTGCTGATAAGATACTACTCTCGCTCGAGATGAGGATGAAGTGTGGAATAGGAAAATGTGGAAGATGCAACATAGGTAGCAAATTCGTCTGTAAAGACGGCCCGGTCTTCACGCAGAAAGAACTTCAAGAAATGCCGAAAGAGCATTAAATATAGTTTGCCGCAAAGTGGCTATGACTAACAGATCATGAAAAATAAGCTAAGCTTTAGTACCTTGATCTTGCGTGCGCGATCTTCTTAGCCGCTATGTCTGCTGCCAATACTACAGGCTCCCATGGGGAGCATACGTTTGGAGCATAACAGGTGTCTGCTTTTGATAGTTCTGAGACGCAAATCTGATTCTGTATGGCTATGGAAATCATGTTTACCCTCTGCGTAACCTCTTCTCCCCCCACTATTTGGCCTCCGATAATCCTACCCATGTCAGGTTCAGCCACAATTTTGGCTGTTATTCCTTTTCCACCAGGATAATATTCGGCTCTAGTCTTTGAAGTTATTGTCCCCGAAATCGTCTTGAATCCAACCTGTTGCGCATAGGATTCCGTAAATCCGGTCGAACCAACCTCCAACCCAAAGAGCATCGAGACTGTGGAGTCGAGAATGCCGGGAAAGATGGAGTAGCCACCAGTAAGGTTAATCCCAGCAGCCTTGCCCTGTCTCTCGGCTGTTGTTCCAAATTGACTTAAGGTAGGCTGCCCGGTTATCATATTTGAAGATTCCACACAGTCACCTGCAGCATATATGTTGGGAATGGAAGTTTCCATTCTAGGATTTACCCTAATGGCCCCTGTCAATCCAAGTTCTATTCCCACCTTCCTTGCCAATTCGACATTAGGCCTCACCCCGGTTGCCATGAGGATGAGGTCAGCCTCAAACTCTTCTCCCGCCACGCCAATGCCAGTTGCTCGATCGTCTCCTATTATCTCGTCTACAGCTTTGCCCACAATCACTTTCACTCCCCTTTTCTCAATCCTCTTTTGGACAATATCTGACATTTCTCTGTCAAGCATCATTGGAAGAATTTGAGATTGACGTTCGATAATTGTAGTTCTTATATTCTTCTTACTTAAAGCGTGAGCCAACTCTAGCCCAATATACCCGGCTCCGACCACGAAAGCGGTTTTGGTCTTCCTCATAGCTTTCATGATGTCTTCTCCTTCCTCAATTCTACAGAGGGTGAGAACTCCGCGTTTGTTAATGCCTTTGATTGGTGGAATAAACTGTGTGGCACCTGTTGCAAGGAGAAGACTGTCATATCCTATTGTTTCTTGTTTTCCTGTTGCGTTTTCAATTCTAACGGACTTTTCGTTTGGGTCAATGGACTCTGCCGTTGTTTCCATTCGGAGGTCAACCCCCATCATTTTGTAATAAGATGGAGGAAAGAGGATGAGATCCTTGAAATTTGGGATTTCTCCACTAAGTACATAAGGCAATCCGCAACGGGAATAGGGAAGATGCTTCTCGTCAGATATCAAAGTAATCTCTGCCTCTGCATCAATCTTTCTGGCCGCGATGGTAGCACTAACTCCTGCAGAATTTGCGCCAACTATGACATATTTCTTTGGCAATTGTTCTAATCCCTTTTTTAACCTCATTCTTGTTTTAGCACGAAAACTGTTCTTGGGGTCGCATAGAAATGTTTACGCTTTCTTTGGTGAAAGTTAGCGTCGTTTCCATTTGTGAATCATCAAATCCTTGTCTCGCCGGATTAAGCCCTTGACATATTCAGCGTACTGCCTTGCGTTGATTAGTCTTTGTAATTCTGTTTCCGACATCGATGGATGAATAGTAACGATCCATCCATCACCATATGGGTCCTCGTTGATGATAAACGGCTTCTTGTTTAATTCTTCGTTTACTTTGAGAATCTCTCCTGTCAACGGAACATAAGTATCAATTCGAGCCTTGATTGATTCGATAACGCATAAGACATCACCAATATTCACGGATATACCCTTGCTCGGTAGATAGACAAAAGTTATCTCTTTCAACATCTTTTGCGCGTAATCTGTTATCCCTATCCTTGCATTTCCGTCGTCATCTATCACAGCCCACTGATGTTCTCTGCTGTAATAGAGTTTCCTAGGAATGTCATATCCGTTGACTTTCATGTCAAAAGCCCTAAAATATCAACTAAGATAACTTGCTATATAAGAATCCACAAAAAAATCCCAGTTGAGAATCTATCTGCACATTATGAATATCCCCGAGGAAAAAACCCTGCTCACCGTTGAATCTTCTTCGCAGCAACCTCAGCAGCTAAGGCCACGGGTTCCCACGTATCAGCCATCGGTGGGGCATAGCCCGTGTCGGCATTCATTAGTTGTCTTACCGTCATTTCGCTTTGAATGGCGATAGAGAGCATGTTGACTCTATGCGCAATGCCCTCTCCGCCCACTATCTGCGCTCCCATGACTCTTCCCATGTATGGTTCAGCTATTATCTTCACCCTTATTTCCTTCGCTCCTGGAAAATATTCAGCTCGCGTCGTTCCTGTTACGATCCCGGATACTGTCCTGAATCCGACTTGCTGAGCTTGATTTTCAGTAAGACCTGCCGCACCTATTTCAAAGTCAAACATTTTTGACATGGCTGCACATATCACACCTGGAAAGGTGCTATAGCCTCCCGCCGCGTTGATCCCAGCAACTTTGCCTTGTCTTACCGCATTAGTTCCCAGCTGTATAAGGCACGGTAGCCCAGTTATCATGCTCTGTGATTCAACGCAGTCACCTGCAGCATAGACACCGGGGACACTGGTTTCCATCCGTGGGTTTACTCTTATCGCTCTTGTGATACCCAATTCGCATCCAATTTCCCTCGCCAAGTCTACTGAAGGTCTAACTCCCGTTGCCATAACCACAAGGTCGGCTTTTATTTCCATGTCTCCGACCTTCACTCCTTTCACCTTCTTATTCCCAAGAATCTCGGTGATCCTTCTTCCCATGAGCATCCTAACGCCATTTTCCTCTATCTTCTTCTGCGCATAACCTGCCATATCGTAGTCAAACAATGTGGGGATAATGGAAGGCAACAATTCGACTACAGTTGTTTCAATATTATTTTCAACCAAAGCATGAGCAGTTTCCAATCCTATGAAGCCAGCACCAATGATGACTGCTGATTGAGCATTTTTCATAGCTTCTTGGATTTTCCTTCCATCATCTAGAGTTCTTATCGCAAACACGTTCGGCAACTCACGACCTTCAACAGGTACAATAAATGGTGTAGCCCCTGTAGCAAGGACCAAGGAGTCGTATCTAAGTGTCTCAGTTTCTTCCTCCTTTTTTTCTAATTGAACGGTCTTTCCTTTAGTATCTATGGACTTTGCAGTTGTTTCCGTACGAAGGTCGATTTTCATCATTCTGTAATGTGAAGGGGAAAATATGATAAGGTCTTCAAAATTGGGAATTTCATGCGACAAAACATAGGGTATCCCGCATCGAGAGTAGGCAGGGAACTTTTCCTCTGTTATGAGAGTAACGTCTGCTGTTGGATCTGTCTTTCGTGCTGCATTCGCCGCGTTGATGCCAGCTGCATTGGCTCCAATAATAACAATCTTCTTCTGATTTGACAGTGATTAGTCCTCCTGACGTGACGGTTGGATTATAGAACAGGTCGATCCTATTTAATATTTATTATTAGCATCGCATGCGTAAAGCATGCGGTGGACGATCTGGGCTAGAGAGCGCACGATAGAAGATGACCTGGCTGAATGGACGGTAGATAGAGTTTTTAAACACGACATAGGTCTCTATAGACTGGTTAAAAAGTTTGTCAACGACTGGAAGCGTCTTCAAGGACAAAAACAAACTTTCTCCGCGATACATACCCAGAATTCTTCCCCACCGTGAAAAACAGATAAGTCTTCTAAACAGCTTTTTCGAAGACGCCTTAGAAAAAACACCAGATATCTATCTTAGACCAATTCAGCTGATAGGTGGAGTTGGTGCTGGAAAGACATGCACAACAATCCGTTTTGCAGAGTCGTTTGAAGAAAGAGCAAGAAAGAAAGGGATCGATCTCAGGCATGTCTATGTAAATCTCAAACTTCAGGGTGGAAGCCGCGTCGTATTGTACCGATATCTGACGGAGTGCGTTGCTCCAGAGATATACTCAGCCAGCCTAAGCGCCGAGGAAATGCTTTGGCGACTGGTAAAATACCTTCAGAATGAGAAGAGGTACCTGTTAATATCTCTAGACGAGATCGACTACTTTCTCGGACATACAAAGGAACATATCATATACGACTTAACTAGAATCGGCGAACTTTCACCTGGAGTACCTTGCGGAATAATTGGCCTCATATTCACAGCTAGAAGTATCAAGTTTCATGAACAGTTAGAAAAAGCTGAACTGAGCACCCTTGGAAGAAACTGCATTGAATTTCCTCCGTACACATCTAAGCAAATATTTGACATATTGGAAAAAAGAGTTGAGGAGGCGTTTCAGCCAGGCTCTGTCTCATCAGAAGTGCTCGAATACGTATCGGATGTCACCGCGTCTGCTCCTGTCTGTGGAGATGTACGATATGCTTTAGACCTTCTCTTATATTCAGGAAATCTAGCCGACAATTACGGGGCCAGGGAGGTCTCTCCAGAGCATATCCGCCGAGTCCACGGAGAGGTTTACCATATCATAACAACAGAAGACATATTGAACCTTCCAGAGAAGGAGAAAATTGTTCTCTTAGGCATAGCACGTTCCTTAAGGATAAGTGAAAGCCCATACTCTTCGCTGAAGAGTATTAGAGAATTGACAGCTGAAGTGTGCGAAGAGTTCAATGTAAAGATGGTCTCAGATCTGGAGGACTCCATTCAAGATCTACACGACAGAGGGATGATCGAGATAAAATCTCTGAAGAAAATTGGAATAAGCGGAGTCGCAGCCAAGGAGCTATCCGAATACCTGGATAAGTTGAGCGATCGAATCAAAGCTGGTTTGGTCTGAAATGCTCACCAGAAGCGAAATGAAAGCGGAGGAGGAAATGGAGGAGGGACTAGGTAGCGTGGGAAAACTTAGAATCCTTCGCGTTCTGGCTAAGAACATGGATAAAAGCTACACAAAGTATGCACTTGAGAAGCATACTGGATTAAAACGCGTCAACTTGCGCAACAACCTAAGAGACCTAAAGTCGATCGGTTGGGTGATCGAATACGATCATGAGCCCAAAAAGTACAAACTGAATAGAGACAATTGCACCCTAAACTCCTTACTTGATTTTTTCCGTAAGGCCAGATACATTTGAGTACCCTTGCACATCTTTTCCAAAAGTTGTATGGGTAGACCTTACTTTTCGCGAAGTTGAACTATTAGAGAAATGGCTTAGGAAAAATATTAACTTGTACTTTAAGCAAAGATTTCATGGCGTATGAGAAACTTTGAAAATAAAGAACAGAAAAGCTCTACTCCTAAACGCTCTACATCCTGAGGATCTGAAGGCAAGGGAGCTATGTTTACGCTTCTTAGAGAAGGGGATAGATGCAGTTAACCCAAAACTCCTAGTCGAGAATGCCTTCAAAGTTTCGGGTGAGTCCATTTCAGTTTGCGGTCAGAAATTTGGCATCTCAGAAGTAAATCGCGTCTTTGTTGTTGGTGCAGGAAAAGCCAGCGGTGCTATGGCTGAGGCGTTAGAGAAAGTATTAGGGCAACGTATAAACGCGGGTCTCGTCAACATCCCAGAAGGAACCAGAGGTCGTTACAAGACAAGAAAAATTGAATTGAATGAAGCTGGGCACCCTGTTCCGAATCTAGCCGGGGAACTGGGCACCAAAAGGATGCTTTCCCTCATCTCTGATTTAAGAGAAAACGACCTCGTTTTCTGTCTGATCAGTGGGGGAGGATCAGCACTGATGCCCCTTCCTGCTCAAGGCATAAGCTTACGAGACAAAGTTGAGTTGACGCGATTGATGATCAAATGCGGAGCCACAATAGAGGAAATAAATGCTGTGAGAAAACATGTTTCGGCTATAAAAGGTGGTCAACTGGCTAGAAAGATCAGTCCAGCGACCCTGATTGCACTCGTAATATCAGATGTTGTTGGAGACCAGCTAGGGGTCATAGCATCTGGGCCAACAGTTCCAGACGGGTCTACTTATGAGGATGCTAAAAGAATACTAGAAGAATACGATGTGTGGAGTAGCTGCCCAAAAAACATAAGAAATCACATTCTGAATGGAATAAAGGGTAAAGTGGGTGAAACCCCAAAGCCAGGGGATCCCGCGTTTAACAAAGTGTTCAATTTTATCATTGGAAAAAACGCTTTGGCTTTAAGTGCCGTCGAAAAAGAAGCGTCTGACGAAGGCTTAGGTTCACTGATCCTATCATCTTCGATTGAAGGCGAAGCCAGACACGTTGGCACTATTTTGGCTGGGATAGCGAGGGAGATTCAGGATAGCGGTCAACCAGTGACGAAGCCAGGGATTGTGATTGCGGGAGGAGAGACCACGGTGACTGTGACGGGAGATGGCTTAGGAGGAAGAAATCAAGAAACTGTGCTCAGCGCTGCTTTGAGAATAAAAGGGTTAAGAGGAGTGGCCATCGCTTCCATAGGCACCGATGGAGTTGACGGAGTGACCGACGCTGCTGGCGCAATAATTGACGGACAGACCATTGGCAGAGCCAAGAAAATAGGATTGGACGCAGAAGAGAGCCTCAGAAATAATGACTCATACAATTTCTTTAGAAAACTTGGAGACGTGATAATCACTGGACCGACAGGTACAAATGTAAACGACATTATGGTGATTCTGGAAACCTAAGATAGAAGAATAAGGAAGAACATAATTCATTTAAGGCAGTCCTCACTTCTTGAGTCCGATCTTATCTATGGAGAGGCGTATTAGGAGATCGAAATGTCTAATATGAGCTACGTCCGTGACTTGACACCCAAGAATGATGGAACACCTGTATCAATAACTGGTTGGGTTTACACAAAGAGGATTCACGGCGGCGTAATCTTTGTGACCCTTCGCGACTCAACAGGTTTGATACAGGTTGCAATTCATAGCAATTCTGTTAGTCGTGAAGACTTTGAGAAGGCGAAAAATGTTACGAGGGAATCTTCTGTCATTGTAAAAGGCCGGGTTCACGCCGACCCAAGAGCCCCTGGTGGGGTTGAAATTCAATCAGCTACTTTTGACATCATAAGTCTAGCTGCACAGGATTATCCTATTAAACCGGGAGTAGGTAAAAGACACCTTCTAGACTACAGGCACCTTCACATAAGAAGCCCAAAGGTTTCAACTATATTGTCTATTAGATCTGCTCTATGTAACGCTGCTAGGGAGTGGTTTGAGCAAAATGGTTTCACTGAAATCCATTGCCCAATCCTAATTACGGCAGCCTGCGAGGGAGGGGCAACCCTTTTTCCAGTAGAGTATTTTGGGAGGAAGGCCTTTCTCTCTCAGAGCGTTCAACTCTATCAAGAGGCAGCGATAACCTCTCTTCAAAAAGTTTTTTCGATTGAGCCGAGTTTCCGCGCTGAGATGAGTAGGACGCGCAGACACCTGACTGAATTTTGGCAGATAGAAGCGGAGGTGGCAAACGCAACCTTAGAAGACATAGTGGGGGTTCAGGAACAGCTACTGTCACAAATGTGTAAAGTTGTTTCCGAAAAATGTTCAGATAGGCTTGAAGATTTAGGCAAAGGTTTCAAAGCGCCGACTCCTGCGTTTCCTAGGATCACATACTCAGATGCCATTGAGAGCCTTCAGAAGGCAGGAGTTAAGATAGAGTGGGGCGAGGATCTGGGTGCGGATGAGGAACGTGCGTTGAGCAAGCAGTTCAGGCTTCCGTTCTTTGTGATGTATTACCCCAAGAAATGTAAGGCATTCTATCACAAGCCAAAGCCAGACGATCCCAAGGTCACACTTTCAGCGGATCTACTGGCTCCAGATGGGTACGGGGAGATTGCGGGTGGAGGGCAGAGGATAGATGATTTCGAGCAACTTATGCAAAATATGAAGGAATTCGGCCTAAACCCCAGTGACTATGAGTGGTATGCAGACCTAAGAAAGTATGGCAGCGTCGTCCATAGCGGCTTCGGTTTAGGAATCGAAAGAACCCTACAGTGGATTCTAAGGCTGCCTCACATTAGGGATTGTTGTCTTTTTCCAAGGACCCCGGCGAGAGTCTATCCGTAAACATCACTTTCATGCAAAAATGCTGTAAGACGAGCATTAAAAAATGGAAGATTGTAGATGAACCCTACTGGCCTCTCCAAAAGGGTTTGATGGCCAGATCGTAAAAGAAGCCGCCGATTAAACCTCCCACGATCGGTGCAGTGATGTAAACCAACATCTCGAACCCCCTAACTCCAGGGAGGGCAATACTGCCGTATCCGATCAGGTAGGAAAACAATCTCGGTCCAAGGTCTCTGGCAGGATTCATACAGATCATCGTCAACGGGTAATTGCATAGACCTATGCCTGCAAAGTAGATCGCGATAACGAGAGGATTGAGCTTTCCCAAGTTTAATGGATTGTTCTCGTCTCTTATTATCTGGAACAGGAGCACGAGCAGGGATGTATCAACAGTCTCAATGAGAAACGCGTAGGTAAAATCGATCTCTGAGCGTAGACCACAAAAGAACACTTTCGAGGTAGCTTCGGTTAGACCAGCAGCCAAGAGGAGGGGCGCCCAAACAGTGTACACGAGAGCTGCCGCAAGGAAAGCACCTACCGTCTGCGCTACTATGTATCCCGGAACGCGTATCAACGGAGTTTTTCTTGAAAGCCCCATGTACAGCGTTACCGCCCAATTTAGATGTGCTCCCGAGATTCCGCCAACAAGATAGGACGCTACAAATACTGCGAAGGCGTATCCGAGTAGTTTGAAACCGAGTCCCACGGGACCTCCAGAGATAAGACGGTCCGTGGCTTCTGTGGAGCAGATCATGAATGTGTACACAAATGTCCCAATAACTTCTCCTAAATACATATGAGCTGTACTGACTCTCTCTGTCATCTATTCTTTCTCCTTGTTTTTCTTTATTCTAGCTTACTATTCAGAATAGATATAAAACTATTCATAGTACCAAACAAAAGTCTTACGGTCTAGCAATTGATAATCTAAATGCTTGAACTTTGCTTCTTCGGCCTCCCTCTTGGCCTCTTGGCTTCTTCTCTGGTAACCCACAAATAGGAAACCCCCAATAAGACTGCTAGTGCTCCAACGATAAAAGCCAGTACGGCCCAGAATGTGTACGCTGTGAACACTCCGCGCACCCACAGGAGCCATACTGCTCCAGTAAGAAATAGGACCGACCCCCAAAATGCCGTGCCAAAAGCTCCGCTCATAAGTTTCGTGCTCAACAGTCTTATGGCTGCCATAGCAATGATGAGGATTCCGGAGATCATGGTGATGGTTGGTGCCACTTCGTCCGCTTCTATTACTTCGACGAAGTACAGGAGGGCGGTGGCACCGCAGGCGACGATGAAGATACCTAGAAACATTATGTTTAATGATCTCTGGTTCAGCATCTTACCTCACGCTGATTAAATGTCTGCGTCAGTCTTTTTAGTATTTTTGTTACAGGGATTCCATGGAGGATTTTGGTTATTTTTATCGTTAAGTAGGGACGTGACAGCCAAGATATAACCTTTCTAGGCGCGATTCTTCTAGTTAGGTCTTAGGGGAGGTTTCTTGGTCGATAATGGGGTCGATCTCACTCAATCACATGCGATAAGCCCTGTCGGTTGAGTCGTGCACTTTATTTTTGTCAATGATTTTTCGTAATCGACAACAACATATTTTTTGCCTTTTTGAATCACTATGTGGCCTTCTTTTTCTAAAAGCCTCCTTTGCCCTTCTACTCCACCGGGATACTTTTCATTTATGACCCCGCCTGCTTTCAATGTGCGCCAGTATGGCGTAATATTCTTCTTCTCTTCTCTTTCCTCCTCGGCAGCATTAGCTGCGACCCAAGCAAAAATGCCAGTAGTCAAAGGGCAACCAATAGTTGCCCCGTGTTTTCTAGCTAGGGCGCTACGAATTTGGTCAATGGTGATGAGTTTTCCCTCAGGGACCCCTCTCATCATTTCATCGACCTCCAACGGTGCAGGGATAACCACCGTGCCTTCGCCCCAACGTTTGCTCATCTTATCAGTAATCTTTTCTACTCTTGGCAATCCTTTGCTGTCCCTTAATTTCTCAGACCACGTTTTTTTCGGCATAGTTTTCCTCCCAAGATAGATTGTTGTTTTTCATAAAGCCCTTAGCCTTTATTAGCTTAGTCCTTGTGAGAAGTTAGCGAGGATGCGAATAGGAATGTATGATGTAATAATCATCGGTTCTGGACCAGCAGGTCTAACAGCAACCATATACGCCAGCAGGGCCAAGTTGAAGTGCCTAGTCATCGCCGGAGCCATGTGGGGTGGACAACTGATGCTCGCTAAGAAGGTGGAGAACTTTCCAGGGTTCGATGGGGGAATTTTCGGGCCCGATCTTATGAAAGGTATGCGGAAGCAGGCTGAACACTTCGGCGTAGAGATGATCTTTGATGATGCCACCTCTGTAGACTTCTCGTCCAGACCCTTCGAGGTAACGGTTGGAAGCAGAGTGTACAAAGGAAGATCGGTCATCATCGCCACTGGGGCTTCTGCCAAATGGTTGGGGCTCGAAAGCGAGACGCGTTTGAGGGGAAGAGGCGTCTCGGTCTGTGCCACATGCGACGCAGCCTTCTTCAAGAATAAGAAAGTAGTGGTTGTGGGAGGAGGCGACACGGCTTTGGAGGAATCTCTGGTCCTTTCCAAATTTGCAAGGGAAGTGAAGGTTGTCCATAGAAGGAACAAGTTGAGGGCGTCCAAGATTCTTCAAGAACGCGTCTTCAAAGACCAAAAAATAGAGTTCATCTGGAACAGCACAGTCCAAGAAATCTTAGGCAAAGAAAAGGTGGAAGGAATACGGTTAAGGAATGTAGACTCGAATGAAGAATCTGACTTGGTATGTGATGGTGTCTTTATAGCGATCGGCTACAAGCCAAACACGGAGATCTTCAAGGGCCAGATAGAACTGGATCAAGCAGGATATGTTGTTGCTGAGGATACAACGAAGACCAGCGTGGAGGGAGTCTTCGTAGCAGGAGATGCACAAGATCATCGTTACCGTCAGGCAGTCGCGGCGGCTGGGGCAGGATGTAAAGCTGCTATGGACGCGGGGAAATATTTAGAGGAGGCTTGAACTCACCAAAGTAGGCTTCGAGCACTTCACAGCCATGGACGAGGTCCAGATTTTCAGGAAGCGAAAGTAGACATATCCTCGGAAAACCTAGCATATTCTTCGGGATGTGGACGCGCCCCCGCGTAGCAAGCTTCGCATGGAACTCAACCCTTTCCGACATTTCCTTTAGATTCCTGTGATTTCCAGTGGTTTCCAGCAGATTCCAGTAAAATCCAGTGAGATTTTTAGTTTCCAATCCCCTTTCATGAAAAGAACCATTTTCCGAAGACATTAGAAATTAAAAAAAAATATTTTTGGGAGAAGTGGGTACCTGTCCGAATCAGAAGGCATGCACCAACCGTCCTCAGCATGAAAGAAAAAAAGTTTGGAGAGGAGCTCAAATCGAGCCTATTTCTCGAAAATATGAATGGAACAAAGACCTAAGAAGGCAAACGCAAAAAATCTCCAAGAAGACATTCAAACAACAAACAGAGTGGCATCATCCCCGCGCCGGAAGGACCCACATACAAAAAGCTATACCGAAGAGAGCCTCAGTGTAACTCTGATAGATCATCAAAATCACATAATCAGATCACATCATCGGCCAATCAAATATATGAGGCCACTTCAAAGATAAACCTTGTGTTCAAAAACAGGTTTAGAAAACATCGCTTGATAAAACTCTTTATGCGGTGTTTCTCAATACTTAGGAGTTAGCAAGTTGAACTCGTTGAATGTTGCGCTAGTCTCCTACTCTGAGATAGCTCTGAAAAGCCCTCCTGTCAGAAGGAGAATGATAAATCAGTTAATCACCAATATCAGAAACATGCTTGACAGGGCTGGGTTGGCTGGTGCCAACGTCAGCAAGGATCAAGGACGAATAGTCATCCGCAACACCAAGCCCATAAAGGCAGCCCTAACTGCTTCAAGGGCCTTCGGCGTGGCGTCAACGATGCCAGCTACAGAAACCTCTGTCAACCTGAAAGACATAGTTGGGGCAGCAACCAAATTCGCCGTAAGGGCTATCAAACCAAACCAGACATTCGCCGTAGATGCAAGGAGAGTCGGCGAACACCCGTACACAAGCAGGGACATAGAGGTCAAGGCAGGAGCCGAGGTTCTAAACATGCTATCTAATAAAGGGATCAGCGTAAATCTCGAAAAACCTGACAAAACAATTCACATAGAAGCCAGATCCAGAAAAGCCTACATCTATGACCAAGTCTACCACGGCCCCGGAGGGTTACCATTCGGCTCCCAAGGCAAGCTTATCAGCCTATTCTCTGGAGGAATAGACAGCCCTGTCGCAAGTTGGCTGATGATGAGGAGAGGTGCACACGTCATACCGCTTTTCCTTGATCAGAGGCCATTTGTAGGCGACGACTATTGTGAAAGGGCGGTGAATGTTGCGAAGAGACTACGTGAATATGTTCCAATGGAAGAATACCCTCTCTACGTGATCCCAATCGGGGCTCTCATGAAAGCAATCGCGGAGAAAGTCCCAAAAAAGCTGACCTGCATAATCTGCAAGAGGATGATGTACCGAATCGCTTGCAGCTTCGCCGAACTCAATGGTGCGCAAGGAGTCGTTACCGGTGAAAGCCTTGGCCAAGTCGCGTCGCAAACGCTAGCCAACCTGAAGGTCTTGGAAGAAGCAGCAACGATACCAATCTATCGTCCGCTCATAGGCTTAAACAAACACGACAGCGTCAACATGGCCAGAAAAATCGGCACATACAGTCTATCGACAGCACCAGCACATGGATGCAGTGTTGTCCCAAAGAAACCAGCGACCATGGCAAGAATTGACGATGTGAAAGAGGTTGAAAAAGAAATCCTTGTAGAGGAACTTATCTCGAACTGCTTAGGAATGTTCTCAAAGTTAAACCTGTAAAATCTCAACCTTTTACAAGACTGGTTATAGTCTCAAGAACACTTTCAATGCCATTATAGGCCGAGATTTCCTTCTGTATCTCCTCAGCCCTCTCCACATATGAATCCTTTTCTAAAACCTCATATATCGAAGACAGAAGATTACTATACGAAACGCTTCTCTGAGGGATGACCTTTGCTATTCCCAATTCCTCTGCTCTTCTAGCATTGTTACGTTGCTCCGTCTGGTTAGGCGTGGGAATAAGAATCAACGGTTTACCATAGTACATAGACTGCACAATTGTCCCATGCCCTGCCCTGGCTATCACTAAGTCACATGCTTTCAGGATCTCAAATCGATGTGACAGCCAAGGATAAATAACAGCCTTGCCAATTCTGATAGGCTTTCTCTTTGAGTTGGGATAACCCAGTGACATCAGGACGTCATATTTTTCCGGAAAACTACGCATGATCTTTTCAAGCATGCCTATCAGATAAGACTTCTCCTTTACTGGTCCGCTTATTGGCACAAAAATAAGCGGGTCCTCACTGAAACCCAGCATCTCCTTGATTTCATCCTTCGATGGCAGAGATTCAGGCCTAACTTCAATGATCGGCCCAACGATCTTGACCTTCTTCTCTATCCTCGGCGGAATCCTCAAGTTATAAAGAGACACCGTGTAAGGTTTGGGAAAATCCAGGATCAAAACAGAGTTCCCCATACTCCACACCTCGCCAATCATCCCCAGAAGGGAAGCATCGCCAATTCTTGCAAGTCTCAGGAAACGTTTCTCTCTCGGGATAATGACCTGATACTGGTTCAACAGAGTAACTTCAGGAATACTGAGCATTTTTGCCGCTAAAATCGAAGACGCTCTGGAATCCGATACTACAACATCAGGCTTGAACGATTTCATAAACCCAATTTCGGAAAGCACCTGCTTGAGAAAAATGTGTAAAGAAAACATTCCGGACTCAGCCGCAGTTCCTTTGAAATCGACGCTTCCATCCGATTTGACTGTAAGATTTATCGGCGGAGCGGCAACCAATGGGAAATTTTCTCGCCTGACATAGTCGACACCTTCAAGGTATGTGGAGAAAAGAACTTCGTCCCCCTTCTCCTGGAGCATTCGGGCTACAGGAATAATCCTTCCAGCATGACCAAGTCCAAGCCCGCAAACCCCGAGGTATACCTTCAACAAGATTCTCTCTCAATAAGCTTCTTGCGCGTTATTTCTCCAGACGGCTCCTTCTCAGCGAATATCATTGCCTGAAATTTATAGACCTTCGTCCCCTCAACAACCCACATATCGGGCGCCAAGCCGGCCTTCATACAACAATTGGACAGAAACTCTTCCCCATCCCAACCCCATTCAACGGAAACCTGAGGGAGAAGTATACCATAAAAGGACCCTCTCTCGATTATAAGCCCATCCCTACCTATTTCTATTCGTTTCGGATATTCACTTGGACTATCGACTTCTATGAGGCTCGGAGGGGTTAGAACGCTCACCTCAATCACTATATACTTCAACTCTTCGAGTGAAAGACGAGGGAACCTAGGATCTCCAGTAGCTGCATTAATCGCAGATTCTATAGTTGCCTCGGCCAAAGGCAAGACAGGCTGAGTGTATCCAATACAACCCCTCAATTCAGGCACACCCTCTCTGACACTGTTTAGGGTCACAAACACTCCACACTTCTGTCCAAGATTCTCGGATAAGCTGTCAGGAACAGGGATTTTCCTTCCCTTTACTAAAAAGTGAGAGATAGCCTCCCTAGCAAGTCTGACTAGGAGTTTTCCTTCCATATCGGTAAGTTCAAATGTCAACAGGGCCTCTCCTAAGCCAAATTTTTTCTTCTCAGCATCACCTTAGCTTCTTCCAACGTTTCATCAATCTTCTTCCAATGGCTCCCGTGCCAATATATTTTCCCACATCCAGTGCATTCCCAATATTCCTCGTAAGCATCCAATGTGTTGCTATGGAGCCTTCCAACAACGCTGGATTTTTCAACATTCTTGATTGGATGATTGCACTTTGGGCACCTTGAAAAAGCCTCGTCAACTTCAAGTCTTATATTAAACTCCTTTGCTAAGTTAGCTAGTTTCTCAGCCTCATCTTCCCGTCTTATCAAGAAGGGGGTTATTCCCAGCTTTTTCGCCTTTCTACACAGTACAAGGTCGCACGTTAACAATATTCGCTTCTCTTTTTTGGCCACTGCCAAGAGTTCATCGTCAGAAGCATCTTGTAGATATCCAACATCGTAGCCGAGCAAACGTAGCCAGCGTGTTAGGCGGCCTAGCATTCCATCAGCAATGAACTTCATGGTACCAATACTGTCCTCTCCGCTCGTGAATGGAAGATGGTATATCAATTAAGTCTTCAGTTCGAGCTGGCATTCATCACATAAGAAATTACCATCAACCTCTTTCAACAAATCCGACCACTGACCGCAGTTGTCACAGTATCCAGCCAAAGGGGTTTTTTCACGAACCAGCGTTCCCTCTGAAATTGCAGCCCTCTCGGTTATCACGCTTATCAACTCTGGAGTTATTCCCACTATGTCCCTGCTTGTTACAATCCCAATTAGATCACCTTTGTCCATCACAACCAGCCTTCGAACTCCGAGCATACTCATTTTTCTCGCAGCCTCACTAATTTTTTCACTTGGGTTGACGGTAATCAATGGCGCACTCATGATTTCCTTGGCACGAATCTCGCTGGGTAAGAGATTTTTTGCGGCAACACGTTTGACAATGTCTCTTTCAGTGATTATGCCCACCGGTCTCCCCTTCTCATCTGTTACAATTACGCTACCAATATTACGTTGGTCCATCAGCTTGGCAACACGTTCTACGCTTTCACTTTCAGGGACCGAGATAACCTGGCTCGTCATCACATCTCTAACCAAGACGCCTGGCTCAAATCTGGAACCCAACACTTCACCATCCTTGATTCAGATCCGACAGACATTACTTCAAAAGAGCCTTTTATTAATTCGCTTCTTTAATCTCACCTTTGCCGGCCGGAATAAATCTCTGAACTTCCCCTATTTCTATCTTCTTAATCTGTTCACGCAAAAGTCTTGGTGCCTTACTTATAAGTTTTGTCTTGATCTCTCTAGCCAACTCGTTGCTGCCCCTTTTTCCAGGGACTACTTCAACGCAAAGCCTTGTTTTTGAAGCGACCGCTGATGTGGGGCCTCCCACAACCATCAGTCGATCCTTCTGCCTCTTTACCCCTATTGAGATTTGTAACGGAACATTTTTTAGATAATTCTTTAGGCCACTTATCATGAAGGACCCCTTCTGCAGATGCTCGCCAGAAGGCGTCTTTTTGCTAACTTGTCCTGATTTCACCCAAAGAACATCAATGGAACCCAACTTTAACTTCCACGCTTTGCTGTAGGAAGCAGACAACTGCGCGGCCTCAAATATCGTTCTATCTGTCGGAGTCTTCTTTCCAGACTTAATTAGCACAAAAGGCGCACCCTGTATATCTGCGTGTAGTACGATGTCATCAGGTTCCATGTGGCGCTTAACAAGGATCTCATTTGTACTAGCATCCCTTCCACCTATAACTAAAAAGTGGTCAGAAGAAAAGAACCAATGAAATTTTTCATACCAACGCGTTTTTCTTTTAGTGGATAGCTCGTAAGTTTCCTTTGCAGTTTCGAATCGTTTTTTCCGCAGTTCTTCTATCTTCTCCTTTGTTTTAGCAATCGAGCTTTCTACGCCCATTATTTTTCTCTTAGCCCTTTTGGCCTTTTCATAAAAATTTGTCGCATTTTGTTGTAAGGTCTGCTTAATCATCAAGTTAAACCTGTGATCATCAACATTGGCGGTAATCATGCCTTTTCCCGGTTCTATTGACTCAACAAAACTGGCTGCGCGCGCACCCTTCCCTTCTCTATAGTCTGAAATTATTCTCTCCCATCCAATTCCAGATTCTCTTTGCTCACGAATTGTTTGTATCAATGCCTGAAGTTCATTCAAGTGCGAATAAATGAGATCACCGATCAACTGATTTTTTTCCAGTTCTTCCTTAAGGAACTCCAGCCTATTCTCCTGTTGTCTAAGAATCCTTGCCTGCCTTCCTATCTGGTCATCAACCCTTGCAACGGCTTCCTTCCACGCTTCCTTGGTAGCTCTATTAGTAAAGTACTCGTCAGCAGCCTCGTTAAAGGTGGGGTAGCATTTAGAAGGAAATCTATCGTAGACCGAGATCGAAAACGGTAACACGTTGACCCAGTTGTTCCTCTCGTCCAAGACTATCTGAGGCGATATCGTTTCCAATCCTATGTTGGATGTCAGTTCTTTTATTGAGTGGTGAATTTTCTCTATCTGCCGATCTGTCAGAAGATTGCTATGCAAGTCTTTATTCACACCAGCTTTTTTGAGAGCTTCTTCAGCATATAGTCCACTAATACTGAACAGCTTTGTTAGAGCTATGACTGACTTGACTTCATAGTCTCTAAGCTTTTTCAATTGCCTTAACGTTATTTTCAGGGGGTTCAATCCAGACGGCGGTGGATACTCAAAAACAACCCCTTGAACTACGTTTCTATCCCGCATCCGACGATACATTAAGGCTTGGAGGATCTTGTTTTTCTGATCCACAAGTATAATGTTGCCCCTTCCAAAGATCTCGCATACAAGATTGAAGGTCTCGTCCCTGCCTGAGACCTTTATAGTAACTATTCTTTCAAACTCTTTCTGACATATTTCCCTTAAAACCCCGTCACGAAGACGCTTTCTTAGCGACCGACAGAATTGAGAAGGATATGGAGGTTTTTCTATCATGTATCTTGTTAAGTGAATTCTCTTTCCAGCCTCGATTATTAGATCTTGGTTTGGGCGATGGAGCCTCAGCATTATGGTTCGTTCATCAGTTTGATAGACGTTGTCTATTACAGCTCCAGTAACAGTCTTTCTAAGCTCTAACACCACACACATTATGTCAAAGCTGTCCATTCCTTCCTTCGTCTTGTTCTCAAACATCGTGCATTCACTTTAACTGTTAGAGACCATCTTTTTATCATGGTGACATTAGGGGCTGGCCCGTTCTAACCGGCTCATAGATAGTGGTCCTAAACAAATATGAACCGCCTTGAGGTTAATTGCCAGACAAATTATGCTCAATGTCGAATAAAATATGTGCAGAAACATTTCACATACATTTAATCAGTAAGGATGTTTTTAAAACAACAGTCCGTGTATAATTAACGGCGTCGAGGGCAGAGTGGTTTGCGAATAGTGTGTACGGGAATTAGTGGTAGTGGCGCAAGTGAATATCTAAGCCAAGTATTGAAGTTCAGGGAAACCAAGATTTTTGATATAGGAGAAACCATGTTCGAGATAGCCGAGAATCAGGGGACGCCGATAAAGAAGACGAAAATTCTGGATAAGCCCGACACCGAGCTCGCGCCTCTTCGTGCCGCAGCATTTGAAAAAATCTTGGGAGAGGCTCTTGGCGCTGAGGACATTGTTATCAGAACCCACGCTTGTTTCAGGTGGAAAAATCACTTAAGAAAAGCTTTTGATTTCCACTATTTGAATGAACTAAATCCGGACAAGTTTGTCACAATAATAGACAGCATCGCAACGATAAAAAGAAGACTTGAACACAATCCGCAGTGGAGAGGGAGGCTAAGTCTTAAGGAGATTCTCATTTGGCAAAACGAAGAAATCTTTCTAACAGAGCTGATGGCCGACTACCAACAAAAGAAATTTTACGTGATCCCAAATAGAATACTGGTCAACTCGTTTCTAAAGTTGTTGTTCAACGAAGATGTTCCGAAGATCTACACCAGTTATCCAATATCTAGCGTCACTAAGAGAGAAGAGTGGATAAAAAGGAAGAATTTGATGTGCAATGAACTAAGGCGTTTCTATGTAGTTTTTGATCCGATGGATATCGAAGATGTGGAACTCTTCATAGAGGCCAAAAGGGCTTCAGATGTAGGGAAAGAGACTTTTACAACTAAGATAGGAGGCTCACCAACAGAAATTAACACCAATGAGGTTCTAGAGGCAAGAGATGAAATCTATTCGCACACGGTTGCAAGGGATTTCAAACTTATCGATCAAAGTGACATGGTCGTAGCTTTTTATCCAGAGCCAGTGCGCTCTCAGGGCGTAGCCAATGAGATAATATATGCATCTGCAAGTAAGGATGTCTATCTCGTGACTCCGCTTAGCGAGGACCCCTTCACAGAGTATAACATCACTCGCAGATTCAAATCGGTAAATGATCTTTTAAGATTCCTCCGCGATAGAGAACATTAGTATCCGTAGTTACCTGGTTCCTGCTACTTATCGCGCACGCGGAACTCTGTTTCAGAATTCTTTAGGTCGGTTCACCAGCAGCTAAATTCAAGACTATCTCGGCTATGTCTGTTCCATAATCTGCAGCTCTTCTTATACTGTCTACTATAATATTCAATCTACAAGCCAAGTGAAAAGGCAAATCTTGCTTCGTCAATCTTTCGATCAGATGAGTCTCTATTTTTTTAACAGACTCAATGGATTCGATCGCTTCTTCAGCTTTATTTCCGTCCATTGTTAGCAGGGCTTCAAAGGACTTTTCATAAACTTTATTGGTGCCTCCACTCATTTCCGAAATCGCTTGAGCTATCGAAGCCGGCCATTTCACTCCACCCAAGTCAATTACGTTCCTAGCTATTCTTTCTGAGTGATCGGCGATTCTTTCGATAGTCTTCACTATAACCCTATACCCAAGACATGCTCTTGGGCTCATATTCATTGCTTTGGCAACATCTGTACATCTTATCGCATCCTTTAACTGTTTTACTGCAAGTAGGTATAGTCTGTCCACTTCCTCATCCCGCAAAACTATGTCTTTTGCCAAATTCACATTTCCCGTTAGAAGGGCAACGATGGAATCTCTTTGCATCGAGGACGCTGTTGTACGCATTTTCTTTATAACATCCACAATAGACAACTTAGAGTAGTCTAGAAGACACTGTAAGGTCACCTCTCCTGCCCTCTGTTCAATTATCTCGATGCCAATCAACTTGTTGGCAGTCTCTCTTATGGCTTGTCTATGAGCTTCTTCTATGAGAGAACTCCCCCTTGCCGAAATCTTGATTATGTCATAACCAGCTAAGTAGTCCGAGATAATTCTCCTAGACAAGGTTTCAGACTTCATTTCTTCAGAGATCTTTATTGTGGAACATTTGGCCATTATTGGTTTTGTTCTCACTACTGGAGGAATTAGTTTTATTGAACCGTCATCTAGCTCATTTACAATTACAGTGTCCCCTGCTTTTAGCGAGACTTTTTGAGCCCAAACCTTTGGGAGAGAGACGGTAAATGTGCTCTTTCCAGTCAGCTGGACTTTCCTCACATCCATAAAGTTCACTCTCTGTAGATCCTTTTTTTCACATAATCCTTATAGCGTGCGCCATATAGTCCATTCAACCCCCTAACTAAAAAAGAAAATCTTTTTAACGTCGTTAAGTATAATACCTATAAAACATTTTTCTCAATTCTTCGATTGATTATTGCGTGCGGTACAAGAATAACATAAACGTTTTAGGTTATAGATGTGCCATTAACTAACCAAGATGAAGGGGTAGAAAGATGCCTTACCTCAAGGAAGTCAGATTGCACGGCAGAGGAGGTCAAGGGACCGTCACAGCTGCTGAACTATTGGCAATTTCAGCAATAAACGAAGGGAAGTTTGCCCAAGCGTTTCCAAGCTTTGGCGCTGAGAGGCGTGGGGCGCCAGTTTTGGCGTTTGTGAGGTTAAGCGATGAAAGAATAAACTTGAGAGATCAAGTCTACACACCAGACGCGGTAGTTGTCCTAGACCCAACCTTACTAGGTGCAGTCGATGTCACAGATGGGCTAAAGAAGGATGGGATAGTGATACTTAATACAGAGGATCCGCCTGACAATGTGAAGAAGAGGCTCGGCGTCGCAGGAAAAGTCGCTACGGTAGACGCTACAAAGATAGCTCTTGAGGAACTCGGCGTCTCAATAACAAACACCGCTATTTTAGGTGCCTTCGCAAAGACAACAGGATGGGTTGAGATAAGGTCAGTGACAGATGCCATTAAGAACAGATTTCCGGGAGGAGTTGGAGAGAAAAACGCTAGGTCGGCAGGTCGAGCTTTTGATGAAGTAAAGATCTTGAAGTGAGAGGATTAGAAAAATGAAAGGTTGGAGAGAAATCCGTACAGGATCCACAGTTTTGGAGGCAGGAAACGCCTCTGAGTGTAAGACTGGAGGCTGGCGAACGTTTAGGCCGGTAATAGATCATAAGAAATGTATCAAATGCCTTTTCTGTTGGTTATACTGTCCTGATGAGTCCATAGCGATCACAAGGGAAGGAGAGTTTGAAGTTGACCTTGATTATTGCAAGGGCTGTGGAATCTGTGCCAAAGAGTGTCCAAAAGAGGCTATAACAATGGTGAGGGAGGATTAAGAGTGACCAAGCATGTTGGCATAGAAGTCAGTACTGCTGTGGCGGAGGCCGTGAAACTAGTTGATGTTGACGTTATCTCAGCCTATCCCATAACACCACAGACACACATCGTTGAAAGACTGGCTGAATTAATAGCGAATGGAGAGTTGGATGCCGAGTATATAAACGTGGAGAGCGAGCATTCCGCCCTCAGTGCGTGTGTAGGCGCATCAGCTGCTGGCGCGAGAACTTTTACAGCATCAAATTCCCAAGGTCTGGCATTGATGCATGAGATTTTATATGTGGCTTCGGGTTGTAGGCTTCCAATCGTCTTGGCCATAGCTAACAGGGCTGTGTCAGCACCCATTAACATATGGTGCGATCACCAAGATTCTTTGGGGGAGAGGGATACCGGCTGCATCCAGCTCTATGTTGAGGATGGTCAAGAGGCGTTCGACAGCACACTGCAAGCGTTTAGGGTAGCTGAAGATCAAAGAGTTTTGGTTCCGTTCATGGTCTGCTTGGACGGCTTCATCTTGAGTCACGTAATCGAATCGGTAGACCTATTGGATGATGGAGAAGTCAAGAGTTTCATAAAATCGAAAATGGAGCCGAAATACAGGTTAGACCCAGATAGACCGTTATCGATGGGGGTTCTGGGTGGACCAGATATTTATTACGAGTTTAGAAGACAACAAGAGGAGGCGATGAGGAATTCAAAGAAAGTCATCCTTGAGGTGGATGACGAATTCAGTAAACTTTTTGGAAGAAGATACGGGTTGTTTGATTCATACAGGATCGAAGACGCCGACGTAATATTTCTCACGATGGGTTCGATGACAGGGACCGCAAGGGTTGTTGTGGACAGGCTGAGAGAGATGGGGAAAAGAGTCGGGGTCTTGAAAGTCCGGGTTTTCAGACCATTTCCTTATGAAGAGATATATGCTGCTGTCAAAGGAGCAGAGGTTTTGGCAGCGGTAGATCGGAATATTGAGCCCGGAGCCTTTGGTGGCGTCTTATTCACTGAGTTGAGATCGGCACTATATGGATGCGAAAAAGAACCTCACGTCATAGGCTTTACGGCTGGGCTGGGCGGGAGAGATGTTAGCGTTAGCGACTTCACGACTATGGCTGAAAAGGCATTAAGGGTTTTGGAGACAGGAAAAGTTGAAAGGGCATATGAGTTCATAGGTTTGAGGGAGTGATCACGTTGTCCGAGAAGGCGTTCAAGTCAATCAGAGAGATTCCGCGTGAAGAATATTTCTCACACGGCCATAGGGCCTGCTCGGGATGCGGATCCGCACTGGCAGCCAGATATATTCTAAAAGCCATCGGAAAGGATGTAGTCGTGATTTCGTCTACAGGTTGCCTAGAAGTTGTATCCTCCACATACCCGCAAACAGCGTGGCGTGTTCCTTGGCTTCATGTGGCCTTTGAAAACGCTGCCTCAGTTGCGAGCGGTGTTGAAGCGGCATACAAGGCCTTGATGAGGAAGGGGAAAACCTCAAAAAGGGAGATTAACGTGGTCGCTATAGCAGGAGACGGCGGAACAGCAGACATAGGCCTCCAAGCTCTCTCAGGAGCTCTGGAAAGGGGGCACGACTTTCTCTACGTTTGCTATGACAATGAGGCCTACATGAATACGGGAATTCAGAGAAGTGGAGTCACACCTTACGGGGCGTCTACCACAACCAGCCCGGCTGGCAGATTTAGCATAGGAAACATAACTTGGAAGAAAGACCTACCAGGAATAGCCCTGGCTCATCATATACCGTATGTTGCCACGGCTTCAATCAGTTTTCCGCTTGACCTGATGAATAAAGTTGCCAAAGGGGCAAAAGTGAAGGGACCGGCCTACGTTCACTGTCTATGTCCGTGTCCTCCAGGCTGGGGGTTCAGCTCAGATCTGACTATAGAGATGGGAAAACTGGCGGTGTTCACCGGGTTATGGCCCTTGTATGAAGTCGAAGACGGCAAATTCAAGTTGACGGTCAGGATAGGAAGAAGGAAGCCTGTGACTGAATATCTTAAGCTTCAGGGGAGATTCAAGCACCTGAAAGAAAAAGAAATTGCATACATACAGGAACGTGCTGACAGAATAGCTCAGGAATTAGACTTAGGCCCGATCGCCTGAACCGCATTGTCTCATTTCCCATAAGAAATCGATTAATTAATCTTCTAAATGGAAGAGGTCATGATTTCTACAGGCCCTCTCTTTTTTTGCGTTAATTGCAAGTGTTTCGTATTTTTTTGGTTTTCCGAACTATTCTAAATCTCTTTTTTTTAAAAAAACCTACGCGCGCATACCCGTGAAAGTAGGTAAACGCCCATGCCTGACACACAATATCCTTAAATCGCAATTTGATTATGCTAATTTGTAGTATCTGAGGTAAAGCTGGGACACGAAAGTTGCGAAATTACGCAATCAGTTTCGTAGTTGGGTCTGCTGTGTTATGTGTGATGGCTTGGCTAATCATGACGCTCGTCAAATATCCGGAGATCAAGTACCTTCCCTTTTATACATTCAGCACGGTTTTCCGAATCGTAATTACGCTTGTGATTTCGGTTGTTTGGGGGGTTTCTTTTGGGGTATTGGCCGCCACAAACAGGGCGGCGTCGCTGATCCTCACGCCTTTCATAGACCTTTTACAGTCCATTCCGATACTTGGATATTTCCCGCTGGTCATAGGTTTTCTGTTCGCGTTAGGCCCCTTAGGCGTCGAGCTTTCCGTCATACTCTTACTCTTCACCTCTATGGCCTGGGCTATCTTTTTCGGGGTATTGGGAGCTATACGAGGCATACCAACAAATGTCGTCGAGTCGGCGCGAAGCTTTGGTTTGACGGGGTGGCGGTATATTAGGCACGTGGTATTGCCTGCGATTGCCCCTACTGTGGCTGCTGGAGCAAACCTTGCGTGGTGCGACGGCTGGTTCTTTGTGATCGCAGCAGAATACATTCAATATCAAGGGAATATTGTCCCGCCGCCTTCCGGCGGGCTGGGCTACCTTCTTGCAAAGGCTGCGTACTATTATAAAGACATAATTCTTTCCTCAGTTTTGTTATTGTTCATTACCTTCATAGTCTTATTCTTCAACACTCTAACTTGGCATAGGCTTATGGAAAGAGCAGAAGCCGGTACGTTCAAACCGATCCTTAAAATGGACCTTTCGGGGATTGGTAAGCTCGGAGTCAAGATATCTAGTTGGCCGCCTTTAGGAAGGCTCCGCTGGCCAAAATCTTTTTCCATCGCTTCTCAGAGGTTACGAAAATATTCTCATATCGAAAGAATATTGGCTGTGGCTCTTGCTTCTTCAGCAATTCTCTTCATTTTCTATATCTACATAGTAATTGGTAAACCCCCCACACTTGGAATGATTCTTCAAGAATTCAACAAACCACCTGCAGGAGAACTTGGCAGTCTGCCAGTTTTGATAGGTCTAACTATCGGGCGCCTCGTGATAGCCTATGGGATCTCTCTGGTGGTCGCGATCGGCCTAGGAGTTCTGGCTGCGGAACACAAGAAAGCAGCAGCTGTTATCTATCCACTTTATGATATAGGACAGGGGGTGCCGATACTTGCCCTGTTTCCGGTCATGTTTCTCGGATTGAACCAACTCCTAAGCCCAAGAATGGCACTTGAACTGACATGTATCATAATGCTGGTTCTCGACATGATATGGTATATGTTCCTCAACATTCTAATTGGGATCAAGAACATTCCGACCGAGATAAAGGAGGTGGGCCAACTCTTCGGGTTCAAAGGACTAAAGAGGATAACCCATATAGTTATCCCCGCTATACTGCCGTCCATAGTCACCGGGAGCATACTTTCTTGGGGAACTGGCTGGAACACCATAATATTCGCAGAATATATGCCATCGTCAGAGCCGACTATTCCACCGCTTTCAGTTCCAGGCATAGGTTCGCTACTAGATAAAGCAGGATACGAGTACGGAAATACTCTCTTACTCGTTTTTATCCTCGGCATAATCGCAGCGGTCGTTCTGTTGATGGAGGGGCTGGTTTGGCGCCCTCTGCTAAGGAAGTTTGAGAGATATCATATAGAGGTGTAAACATTGTCGGTGCTTGAAGTGGAAAATTTGACGAAGACGTTCATAGCGGAGAAAGCCAATATTCTTGTCTTAGACAATGTTAGTTTCTCCGTTGGAAACGATGAGTTTGTCTGCTTAGTCGGGCCTTCCGGGTGCGGTAAATCTACCCTGCTTAGGATTATGGCAGGTTTAGAGACAGCCAACTCGGGCGTGATACTTTTCCACGGACAACCTATCGTCCAGCCAACTCCTAAGATTACCATGGTCTTTCAGCTTTTCGGCCTGCTTCCATGGAAAACTGCGTTGGAAAACGTTGAAGTACCACTGGAAGTGCTTGGTACCGAAAAGGAGAAACGAATCCGCATAGCGCAAGAATATTTGAAAATGGTAGGACTTGAAGGCTTCGAAGGCACTTACCCCCACGACCTTTCAGGCGGAATGAAGCAACGTGTGGGAATAGCTAGGGCACTAGCATTGAAACCAGAGGTCTTGCTGATGGACGAACCTTTCTCTTCATTGGATGAACTCACTGCCAAAACTCTGCGTGAGTTGGTTCTTAACATTTGGCGAGATCCAGAATTGCCGACGAACACCTTTATAATGGTTAGTCATAATGTTGAGGAAGCCGCATATATGGCAGACAGAGTGATAGTGATGTCACCTCGACCAGGAGAAGTCATTGGAGAAGTGAAAATTGACATTCCAAGACCACGTACCAAATATTTGAGGGAACCCATCTACTTCAAACTTGTGGATGAGATTTTGGAACTACTTGAAAAAGGCAAGCAAGCGCGCGCAATGACTTTAGAACAAAGAAAAAAGTAAAAAGCTGCAACGGTTTTAGTCTTGTTTAATTTTGGGAACTCTATAATGGTTGTCTGGTTTTACAGTCTAGTGAGCGTCACTATTGTTAGTTTGATCTCTCTAATTGGCATTTTTACCTTTTCGCTAAAAGAAGAAGATCTGAAGAGGATGATCTTATACCTTGTAAGTTTTTCTGCTGGAGGACTATTCGGGGACGCCTTCATTCACCTGATTCCAGAAGCAATGGAGGATAACGGTTTTAGAATACATGCATCTCTACTGATCATCTTTGGCATCCTTTTTTCCTTTGCCGTTGAGAGGTTTCTTCAGTGGAGACATTGCCACATACTAACCTCACATGAACATCCCCATCCCCTCGCATACATGAACCTCCTTGGCGACGCCGTTCACAATTTCATAGACGGTCTAGTCATCGGTGGAAGCTACTTGGCAAGTATACCGCTAGGAGTAGCCACTACGCTGGCTGTAGTTTTCCATGAGATTCCTCAAGAGATCGGAGATTTCGGAGTTCTCGTATACGGAGGATTTCCCAAATCTAAGGCTCTTTTCTTCAATTTCTTGACTGCCTTAACGGCAATACTCGGAGCTATCTTAGCCCTCAGCTTTGGCTTTCTCGTTAAAGGGTCTATTCCAATTCTGATACCTTTCGCTGCAGGGAATTTCATTTATATAGCAGGTTCAGATTTGATTCCTGAAATTCGTAGAGAACAACCTGAAACTCTAGAATCCACTTTGCAGTTAACAGCTATTGCCTTCGGAATTCTCGTTATGTTCTCGCTCGTCTTTCTGGAATAATCTTGTGCGCAACATCATCCTCCGTATATGGACGACGGTAAAATGTTATGTGCACGCAAACGGGTCCAATCGCCCACCCTTTTATTGGTTGCCCCTCATACTCTTCGATCACTTGGCATATCAAACGCACATCAGACTTCTCTCGATCGATTAGAGTATTCTTGAAAATAGAAATATAAAGAACAAGATTTTCCATTTCGCACCAGCGAAGACTCAGAAACCACAACGTTTTAATAGACTTGCCCTCTAAATCTTTTAGATATATGTGAGGGGTCAAAATGAGTTCTGAAGGAGGTAAAATAAACTATCGTGAGATGCTTCCAGCTATAGTAGGCCTAGTTTTTGGAGTAGGCATACTCATCGTAGCCATCATAATATTCTACGGGGTTCAAACTGGTTTAATCGTCATCTAGGTCGAAGAGAACTTCCCCTAAGCCTCAGACATCATTGCTGAACGCTTCAGGTTAAGTTCTATTTGATATCCGCTGAAAACCTTAAATCGATTCGTGAGTTCGATTTAAGCGAAACCTTTAACTCATTATTTTTAAAGTTGGATCCCAGCTATGTTTAGGAGTGAGATGAAAGAATGGCAAAACATGCTATAATCGTTATCGATATGCTTAACGATTTTGTGACAGGAGCATTAAAGGCTGAGCGAGCTGCCAGAATCGTTCCAAGCATTCAGAAACTCTTGACTTTCGCCAGGGAAAATCAGATTCCAGTAATCTACGCGAATGACTCTCATCTGCCAAAGATTGATAAGGAGTTTCAACTTTGGGGCCAACATGCAGTCAAAGGAACCCCGGGAGCAGCGGTTATCGACGAATTGAAACAAAAGGAGGGAGATTACACCGTAGAAAAGAGGCGCTATAGTGGCTTTTTCGAAACAGAGTTAGACCTCCTTTTAAGGGAACTTGGGGTAGACTCTCTCATTTTTGCTGGCATAGCCACAAACATCTGCGTACAGCACACGATGGCTGACGCTTACTTCAGAGGGTACAAAATCATTTTGCCAGAGGACTGCGTAGAGGCTTTCAGTAACGAAGAACAGAGGTATGGCTTAGACTACGCCAAAAGGGTTTATGGTGCAAAGGTTACGCCCGTCAGAGACTTGATTGAAGATTTAAGGTAGTGAAAGCGTTGGCAAGCCAAGCGCGAAGCGAGGGAAGTTTGGAGGCAAAAAGAACGTGTGGAGATGCCCAAAGTGTCTCATTGATGTTGTCTTACCCTACTGTGCGTCAAGGCCGATTTGCCCTAAATGCGGTTCGAAGACGGAGCCTATTCTAAAGTCTCTAATAGTAAATGGAAAGTTGTCTGTAAAACTTCCAAAAGCAACAGAGATCAGAAACTATTTTGAAGCAACTTGAGAAAGTGACTGTGGAAATATGAGAAGTTATTCTCCATTCTGTTAAAGTATCTTGTAAACAGTATCCCCTTCTCTTACCTTATCCTCTACTTTTAGCCCTACGCTCTGGCCAGCTTCTGCCCTACCTACGTCTTCGTGCTGTATCTGCATTGACTTCGCAGTTTGTTCGAAATCTGTCGTTGCTCCTCTTATTAAGATGTGATCTCCTACTGAAAGAGGAGCTGTTAGATCGATTACGGCAACTCCAATTTTTTTGTAGTAATGAGCCACCTTCCCCACTTCTTCTAGTTTTCTTTCCTCCATCTATATCACATAACAACAATTAATAACATTCAGTAATTTATTACTTTTTACGCAACTATCGAAAAAGTATATCAGTTAATGAATAAAACTCACAGTGAAGTGTCAAACTCAAAAAGAGGGATTAAAATTGAATGGTGGTAGGCTAATTAAGCGTCGGGTACCTAGAGGTACGGAAGATTATCTGCCAAAAGAAACGGGAAAATGGCACGCAGTTGAAGAAACCCTTAGAAAGACTTTTGAGAAGTGGGGTTACAGAGAGGTACGCACACCCACCTTCGAGTTTTTGGATACTCTTTCAACTGGGATCGGCAAGGAATTGGAGGGCTCGATGTTTAGATTCAAGGATAAGAAAGGGC
>Ga0172362_10000064_pt1 | contig 64789 bp, 74 predicted proteins | sample LakKivs1_kivu2a2_FD_114534 | JGI IMG/M metagenome (GOLD analysis project Ga0172362, IMG submission 114534) | Sediment microbial communities from Lake Kivu, Rwanda - Sediment s1_kivu2a2 | ecosystem: Environmental > Aquatic > Freshwater > Lake > Sediment | place: Rwanda: Western Province, Lake... | reverse complement strand
TTCATCATTGCTTCTTGCTGAAACCAAACTTTCTGAACATCCATTTGTGCAAGTAGGTTCATAACAAACATTATCTACACAACTTCCAACATCAGCAGGGCAGTTCTCTCCTGCTGAACAAATATTATTACCACAAATAAGAGCTATGCAAGAATTTCCAGAGCATCCACTTATACAATCTTCTTTTATGCTTTGTAGTCCTCCACAATTATCAAACCAATAAACATCTTCATTATAACAAGAGAAATTATAAGTTACATTTGTAACCTTGCAAGTTTCATTTATACATAAATTATTTTCGCATAAAAATCCTTCTGAACAATTGCCGCAATTAATTACATTTCCACAATTATCATTAGCGTTTCCACATTGAAATCCTAATTCAAAACATGATTTAGGAGTGCATTCTTCACCCCCACTTTCTCCACCACCTCCACTCCCTCCCCCACCTCCACCTTGCTGAGAAGTTTTTTGTGTTTGGTTAGTTGTTATGTTTGCAGAAGAGGTTTGATTAGGAAGGGTTGTTGTTTGGTTTGGAATTAGAGGGGTTTCTCCTTCTGTCTTATTCATCTCCGGAGGCTTGCTTTTAAGATAAGTATAAGCCAAGTATCCAAGAATAGAAACAGCAATCAATAAAATCAAGATTATAATTATAATAACAGCAAGAGTATTATTTGACTTTTTTACAGGAACTTCTATTTTATCCTCTTTTTTTATTTTTTTCATAGTAATATTATAATGAGGGAGTTATTAAATCTTTTTTTCCGAGCACGCCTTCACAAACGCATCAAATAAAGGAGAAGGTTTAAGAAATGAGGATTTAAATTCAGGATGTGATTGTGTTGCTATGAAAAACTGATTAGGAAGTTCAATGAACTCGACTAATCTTTTGTCTGGGCTCATTCCGCTTAAAACAAGTCCATTTTCCTCTAAAATTCTGTGGTAATTAGGATTAACTTCATATCTGTGGCGATGCCTTTCTTCTATTTCTTCTTTTCCGTATATTTCCCTTATTTTTGTGCCTTCTTTTAAAATTGCTTTATAACTTCCAAGTCTCATTGTTGCTCCTTTGTCTTTGATGTTCTTTTGTTCAGGAAGAATATCTATTACAGGATGTTCTGTTTCAGGATTTATTTCAGTTGTTCCTGCTTTTAATTTACATACATTTCTTGCATATTCTACAACTGCTAATTGTAATCCATAACATAATCCTAAATAAGGTATTTTATTTTCCCGAGCATATTTTATTGCGGCTATTTTGCCTTCTACTCCTGACTCCCCAAATCCTCCGGGGATTATCAGTCCGCTGCATTCTTTTAATCCCTCCATCTCAAATTCATTTGAGTCTAGCCATAAAATGTCTACTTTAATTTTATTTTTAGCTCCAGCATGCTTTAATGCCTCGTTTATTGAAATATAAGAATCTTTAAGCTGGAAGTCCCCTATTCCAAGATATTTTCCCACTATGGCTATTTTTATTTCTTTTTTCGGATTAATTACGCCTTCCAGCCTTTCTTTCCACTCCTTCCAGTCCGTAGTTCTTTTCTTTTCTAATCCTAGCTCACTTAGTATTTTTTCTCCTAAGTTCTCCTGCTCTAAATCAAGAGGTACAATATAAACAGTATTGACAGTTTTTTCTCCAATAACGTCAGGCATGGAAATAACTCTTTCAGATTTTATATTGGCATACTTTTCTATTTTTCTCTTTCTTATATCATCTAATGCTTTTTTCCCTCTGCACAATATAAAATCAGGCTGGATTCCAGACTCTCTTAATAGTTTTATGGAAAGCTGGGTTGGTTTTGTCTTCATTTCTTCAATATGCGATGGAATTGGGAGATAAGTTACAAGAATGTAAACAATATTGTTTTTCCCAAGCTCATTTTCAAGGCTTTTCACAGCGAATAAAAAAGGAATGTTTTCATAATCTCCGACAGTCCCCCCAATCTCCACCAATAAGATATCTTTGTTGTTTCCTGATTCAAGTATTCTTGATTTTATTTGTTCTGGGACATGAGGGATAAACTCAACAGTCTTTCCTAAAAAGTCTCCTCTTCTTTCTTTTTCAATCAACTCTTTATATACCTGTCCTGTGGTTATGTTGTTTCTTTTGGAAATAGCCTCGCTTAAAAACCTTTCATAAGTTCCTAAGTCCTGGTCTATTTCCCCGCCATCATCTGTCACCCATACCTCTCCGTGCTCTGTCGGCCTCATTGTACCTGCATCTATATTAATATAAGGGTCTATTTTTACAATTCCCACATTAAACCCGTATTCTTTCATAATCCTTGCAATTGAGGCAGTAGCAACTCCTTTTCCTACACCAGAAATAACACCTCCTACAACCACTATATACTTGGTCATGAAAAATACTGATAAAATGAACTTATAAATATTTGTGTAATAGAGAAGTTTATTGCAGCAGAACATACTGTATGGGTGAGTTAAAGGGACTTATTTAAATATATCAAAATCCTGCCTTTTATATGGATAAGGTAAATATGTTCAAGATTGCTAATCTTGGCCCTTCGGCGTCTGCAGGTCCGATTCACTTCGGCGCGTTTTTTGTAATCTTCTCTTTAAATCTTCTAGAACATTAGTGGCTTTTCCTCTGAAATCTTTATGCAAAGAATAGTATGTTTTTTCTGCTCTTGCAACTAATTTTCTTGCTTTAGCTGATACTAACTTCCTTGCTCTTTGAAAATCATTCCCATATCTTTCGTATATCCTCCCTGCTTCAGTAGCGAAGTCATTATACCAGGAATTTATTTCTGGCCTGTAGTCATCCGCTCTTATAGCTTCTTTAGTAATTTGTTTAAAATGAGACTGTTTCATTGCATCACCAGCTGCCTGGGCAAAATATCCTGGATCTGTTACTAAAGTTTCTGTGAGATATTTTACAGTTTCCCAGGTCAGGTTTCCGGATAATTGATGTTTTAAAAATCTTGCAAAAGCTTTTCTGCCTTCTGAATCTGGTTTAGTTAGACTAGCAACAGGATTCCCCCTATTTTTCTGAAGAGTTCGGCATCTTTGATAATAAGCCTTATCACTATTTACTTTAATTAAAAAATCCTTATATCCCTTGATTAAATCTTGTTCTGTAAAACCTTTTGCTAATTTAGGTTCAAAATCCAAAGAAAAAGCATGAGTGTTAGAATTTGTCTGGTTTTCTCTTAATCTTCCTTCTCTTTGTAAACGAGAATACAAATCAGTCCCCTGAATAGGAACTAATAAACCAGGCATTACAACAGGAATTCCTGCCTTTTGTATAAAACTATAAATATTTTCAAAAACATCTGGTTTTTCTCCATCAGAACCAATAATAATGCCTGCCATTACTTCTATTCCGGCATTTTGTATTTTTCTTACTGCTTCTAATGGAGGCATTTTTAGATTTTGACTTTTTTTCATAGCTTCAATAACTTCCTTATCTAATGATTCGATTCCAGCAAAAACTTGAGTAAATCCCGCGTTAACCATTCCATCTAAAATATCTTGATTATTATCCCATGCCAAGTCCATACTTGCCTGAGTAAGAATAGAATAAGGATATAATCTTTCTTTTTGCCATTGAATTAATTCTGGCAGAAATTTTCTTAGGTTACTTTTATTTCCTATAAGATTGTCGTCTACAAAAAACAAAGTTCCACGAAATCCGGCATTATAAAGGGCATTTATTTCCTGCGTCATTTGTTCAGAGGATTTTGTCCTTGTAATTTTCCCAAAAAGTTTTGTAATATCACAAAACTCACAATTAAAAGGACACCCCCTTGAATATTGTATAGATGCCATTACATATTGGCTTAAATCAACCAAATCCCATCTTGGAACAGGTGTTTGAGATAATTCCGGAAAGCCATTTTTAGCTAAAGGGATTTGTATTCTGTCTCTTACTTTTTTAGGGGTATAAATATCTCTTCTTTTTGCAGTCCCATTAACAAGGTCTTCTAAAAGTGGTAAAAGTGTCATTTCAGCTTCTCCTGCAACAATATAATCTGCTTTATTTCTTTCAGGATAGGAAGTTGGAAATGGCCCTCCTGCAACAACCGGCTTTCCATAATGCCTTGCCATGTCATTAATTTCCTTTTGTGAATCTTCTTGCAAGTTCATTGAAGAAGTAAAAACAATATCCGATTCTTCTATAAGCCTGTCATTTAATGATTCAACATTTAAATCAATTATTCTTTGAGGCTCAAACTTGTCTTCAGGAAGCATTGCTAATACTGTCGCTAAACCCAATGGAGGGTTCATTGCTTTTTTCCTGCAAAATTTTAATGCAGAGTCATAACTCCAAAAGGATAAAGGGAACTTAGGGTATACTGGAAGAATCTTTATTTTTGACATCTTATATTAACGAATAGAAACTTTAAGATTTATAAATATAATTGATTTATGGATGTCATTAATGGATTTAATATTGAAGAAACAGAGGTTAATGAACCCCTAAAATTATATACTATCTTTTTAAAGATTGTCACTTGTCATCGGACCTTGGTTGACATTAGCTTTAGCTGTTTGCTACAAGATTTCTAATCTTGTCAATCAAAAAAGAAGTCCTCATTCAGAAAATCAGAATTGGCAATTATATCTGTTGTAGTTATTATTCCAACTAATTTTCCCCCCTCTGTTATAGGAAGCCTTTTTATTTTTTTCTCAGCCATTATCAGCGCAGCATTTTCCAAGCTTTCATTTTTGTCTAGCGTAACAACATTCTTAGACATAACAGCAGTAATTTTCTTTCCAAGAAATGAAATATTCTTTAAAATATCCCTTTCAGTTACAATTCCCACAATTTTATTGTTTTTCAGGACAACTAAGCTGCCTATGTTTTTATCAGACATAATCTGAGAAGCTTGTTTAAGGTTAACGTCGTGGTCGATTACAACAACTTTGTTCATCACTTCTTTTACTTTCATAAATTTAACAAACAATCTTAGTTTTTAAAATTATCTGTGTTGTTCTGTAATCCTTGCGACTTTATGTCTTGCTTCACATTAAACAGATATATTGATACATTCATTATATTTTAAAATCGAATGTTTAATCTTGTTATTCTTGCTGAGAACATTAATTTAAGGTTAAGTTAAAAACCAGGTTTTATCTATATAAAACTGCTTATTTTGTGCCTGACTTCAAGGCGTATAAGCCATAAAATAAGTATTGCAGCATCAATTGAAGGCAGTATGCTCTCATGCCAGGCAAGAGGGGCAAGGCTTATTATATTAAGCCCTAATGAATAAGTTGAAAATGGATAAAAAGGCATTATGCTCCCTGAGAGAGTTGCATCTAAAACAAGATGCATAAAAATGCCAAAAGCGATTATCAGAAAAATATTCCTCAGTTTTAAGTGCCTCTCTCCAAGCTCTTTATTTTTAAACTTCCAGAATGGAACTGCCAATATAACAGAAATTAAGGGAACAAACAAGTTATGGGAAAAAGTTCTGTGCACTTCTGCCATTGTATAGCCAAAAAAACTTAAAAAATAATAAACTGCAACATCCAAATCAGGAAGCAATCCAGCTATTCCTCCAATTAAAACATAGTGCAGAGGGAAGGCTCTTTTATTCCCGCAAAAATTCTTTGAATTTTTGGGGCCCAGAAAACTTTGTTTTCTTGGGTTTACAAAATAGTCTCTATAAATTTCTAATAAAACTAAAACTACCAAAACATGTGTGACTGCATGAGGCATTTGTTTCCTCTTTTCCTAATAGTCTTCTACTTCTTTTTGTGCCTCTATTTTTTCTACGACAGGCGCAGCTTTCTTTCTTGCTCTTTTAGGCTTTGCTTCTGTTGCCTGACTTGTTTCAGGCGTTTCTGCTTTGATTGCTCCTGAGAGATCTTCTGGATTAATGCTGTTTATCAAAGCTCTAAATTCGTCAAAGTTTTCAGCAGGAATTCTTGTCCCTGCCTTAGTAAACCCTGTATATCTTTCACTCGTGACATACTCCCTTATTGTCAACCCGACTTTTCCGCCAAAGTCGTCTATTCTTACAACTACATCTGTAGTGTCATTTTTCTTTATTTTTCCAATATCCTTTTCCATTTTAATCCCTAGTTTAAGATGTTTATAAATATTCTTGTTGTAGAGCGTTATTTTACACGCAATTATATTGGGTTGGAATATATTTTATTTAGAACCTAAATACTTTTATTAGATACCTGGCAAATAATCTTATGCCAAAGCAACCTAAAGTAGCTGAGATATTTGAATATTATCCAGAAGGAATAAATTTAATAGGATTTCCAAAGGTTGCTGTCATAGACGCTTTAGGAAGAAGATTAGGCAGAGAAGTTATACTAGAGAGGCATCAGACAGAAGTGAGGGGAAGAAAGTTTGTTTATCCGAGCTTTCCTCCGGAGTTTGCTGAAAAAAGACAGGCTTTTTTTAGAAGGTTAAAATCTTCTAATTGGGTTCAGAGAACCTTTTTTGACAGTGGTATTCCGGACATAAGGGACTTGGGTAGATACAGAACTTATGAAGATTTTTTTGGATTATGTGGACAAGTATATAGCACATTAAAAACAGCAAGAACACAGTTAAGGCCTTTTAAACACTTACCAGAAGCTAAGAGAGTTCTAAGAAGAGTAGATGGATTTGATTCAAAACTAGAAGAAATGTTAAAGACACTCGAAAAAATTGAAGAGAGTAAAACTTTTGCCTTAGATGTAAAAAATGGAGAAATTGCATTTATTCCTGAAATGCCAGAGGATAAGATATCTCTTGCAGAAGGTTCAAGAGCTTTAGGATTAGGGGGGGGCAGTCCATAACATTAAACTAAAAATGAAAAAAGAAGTTCTGAAGATGGCTAATGAAGTTGGATTAGAATTTCAAAGGAACATATTTAATTATGTTAGGAAGGAATTTAAGTTTTCTAAGTTGGGAAACCTTAGAAGAGACTTTGAGCAACTAGCTTTTCCTGCAAGATTGCATTCAGAGTATTCTGACTTTTTAGAATTTTCTGCAGAATATGATACTGAATTAGTTAGAGATGATTTATCTGAATATTGTGAAGAAGATACAGACGTGGCTATAGCGTTTGTAAGGGCGCTTGATGAAACTTCTAAGAAGAAAGGAAAGTTCATCAATAATCCAATATGCGCTAAATTTAGCAATCATTATAATATTCGCGGATTATTTCCTCCAACTCTCATGGAGGACTCTGAAATCAGGAAACCTTTTATACCAATTGATTTTAGGACAAAACCTTCGGAAACAAAGATTCTTATGGCGGGTTTACATAGTGGATGCAAAACTTTCTATCTAGATAATCTTGTTGCCGCATCTATCATTGGGCAGACAGGAGAATCCCTTATTGCAGAGTCTTTAACAGTGCCAAAGTATAATAGAATCTTTTATTACAAAAGCACAGATTCTGGTAATGGTGGAAAATGTGAGACAGAATTAATTCAGGTTAATTCAATTATTAGCAGAGCCCAAAAAGGAGACCTGCTAGTTATAGATGAATTTCTAGATTCTGCTCAAGCTGAAATTGCAAACACAATAGGCCCGGCAATATTAGACCGGCTATTAGGATCAAAAGCTACAGTCATAGTAACCTCTCACAGATGTACAGATTACGATTCACTTGCTGAAAAAGGCTGGACCATAATGACACCAGATTATGAAATAAGAGAAGAAAGAGTAATTCCTCTGAAAAGATTAGTAAGAGGCCTGCCTAACCAGAAAGTTAATATGCAATATATCCAAGGAAGGTTCAATGATATCTTTAACTAGTTGAGAAAAAACGCCCACGGCAGGAATCGAACCTGCGAGCCCAAAGGGCCCGGATTTTTACATGTTTTTATCAGTCATGAACCTTTATAGGAAGGTTGATTGTAGCAATCCGGTGCAATACCATTATGCGACGTGGGCATATTATGCCAGTGCAATACCATTATCTCCAATCTCGTGAGAGTTTGAGAGACAGAAAATCCTTGATTTTCTGTATGCGACGTGGGCACAAAAACACTAGAAACTCAGGGAATTTAAAGTTTTGTGTTTGCTATTATTCAAACCCGGATTTCAATAATAATACATAATCCCTAACAGGGCATATCCCAAAATATCTGCATTTTAACTTACAGTTTTTATCAGGTTCTTTAATTCTTCCTTTGGAATCCCGTTTCCAATGAGTATAGTCACAAGCTATCTGCTCTAGAATTATTTTTTCTCCATTAGTTTGCGATACTATAAACATGCCTTCAGGCCCGTCTTCTTCATTTGCAGGCCCATTATTTGTTTTAGCCAAGAAATCTCCCTCTTTGCAGGTTATACCAAGAGAATTTCCATTAATATATCTCCCGTCCAGCATGCGATACTCTACTTCTGCCACTCTAATCAGAAATGAAAAATATTAATAAGGATTATTGTGACAGAAAATACTCTTAAAATTAATAACAGTTTTTATTCTTTCTTACAGACTCCTATATCTCCCAAGTCATTTCCCAGTAAGTCTCTGTAGCCTTGTACTGTGTGTTTTTTTCTTGGCAAGAATTCTTCTATTTCATGGCTGCATGTGTAGTTTTGAGGGCAGCTGTAATTTTTATCTCCATCACAAATACAGAACTTATCCTTGCTGCATATCACATCAAAATAAGGCCCGTTGCAGATTTCATGATAAAATTCACATTCATCTTCACCGACTTCATAAGGGTTAATCTCGCATGCTTCTCTGCATTCATGAGATTTATTTTTTGCTTCGTCTCTGCATACATTTCTGGTATCCCTGCATTCTTTCAGGCACTCTGTCTTGCCGCACTCTTTTTTCTCTTCAATCATTTTCTTAGAGCACTCTCTAATACATCCCCTTTCGCTGCAGTTATTGTTACAAGCTGTATGATTTTGCTTTACATTATCCAAGCATGTTTTTTTCTCTTCCCCGCATTCAACTCTGCACGCCTTGTAGCCATCATTGCATATTTTTGTCTCATTTCCTCTCTCATCACTGCACTTTTTCCTGCAGTCAGTCACAAAACTCTGGGCGAAAACTATTGTGGCAAGAAAGACAACCATAAAACAAACTAAAATCCACTTATTCTTTTTTTCCATAAATGCTTAAATTTCTTTTATTTATAATAATTATTTGGCTTTAAAGACCATATTGAAAAAGATATGTTAGCACCATTATCTTTAAAAACTATGCAGTATTGATATCAAAAAGAAGAGGATAAGATGTTTTTATTTATTCACCTTTTATTAGGAGGGCTCATTGGACTGCAGTTTAGCTCTTGGCTGTTTGTAATTTCATTAGCTTTTTTAAGCCATTTTGTTTTAGATATAATGCCCCATTGGGGGATTGGTTTTGACAGGGACCATTTTAAAACAACTTCAGAAGTAATTTACACTAAAAAAACTGCAGCAATTTTCTTGTTTGACATAGTTCTTGCTCTAGCTGTCCTTGTTGTTTTATATCTTAATTTTAAGAATTTAATTGTGATCTCAGGAGCTATTTCCGGAGTTTTCCCAGATATATTAAGCATAGGCTACTTCACGGGATTAAGGCACAAAAAGCATTATAAGAAATTTATTCATTTTCATAATCGCATACAGAAGGAAGCAGGGTTTTTGTTAGGAACTTTTATACAGTTAGTAATCGCGATTTTCCTTTTGAGCGTGATTTTTTAAGAGTGTTCCTGAAACCATATTATCTGATAAAAAAACAACAAATAATAACTCCAGAATTTTAAACTATGATTTTACAAAGTTAAAATAATTAACATCATTTGTTACTATGCGGGGTGTTTCATCAGCGTGATTTAAGAAAAAATTTATAAATAGACTTTTGCTGTAAGATTAATGAAAGGAAAAAGAGGGCCGACAAAACTGGGGATAGTTATTATAATTGTTGTAATTATTGCATTGGGTATAGTAGGTGCCGTAGCGTATACTCTATACTTTCATGAACAGCCTTCAACACCACCCTCTTCTCCATCCACATCTGCCCCTTCTGGCCCCTCCAGATGCTCTTTAGTTGCTGAAAATGACACTTATACAAAGCCGGATTTTGACAGGCTGAAAAATGTTATGCAGGAACAGCAAATTGTAAGGGATGTTCCATCAGCAGGAAAAATCTCCTTAAAGTTTTATCATTTTGCAGAAGGCTGTAGGATTTGGGATAAGAGCTATATTTTAAGCGACGGGCAAATACTTGAAGGCGGCGGAGAATCAGATATCCAGTTATGGATTGCCTCAAGTTATGTTGACAGAATTACAGAGAGTAATTTTTGTGATATAATTAAGGAAGCAAGGGCAAACGGAGACTTGGGCCAGGACGCCACAGAAAGCGAGGTTACTTTATTATGGAGATACAAAAGCATGCTGAAATACAAAGAGTGTTTAGGAATTCAGCTTAGCGGATAGTTTTCTAATTGACAAATGGACAAGCCATCCTAAAACCATTCCAATTAAAACAGGAACAGCGGGAATAAACATAACAAAAAAATTAAAGTTGCCCTGCTCAGCATAATAAAGCACGAGCGCAAAAGAGAAATAGCTTCCAATTAAACCTAACAATATTCCGATATAAGTTCCATACATTGCAAACGGATTATTATTCTTTTTTTCTTCTTCCATTTTTAACTCCTTTGAAAAGATAAGGATTATCTTTTTCAAATCTTCTTATAACCTTACCAAAAACTCCACCTTTCTTGCTCATGTAGAAATAACCTGTAAAAGACGCAATTAATGCTCCTAAACTGTCCACAATTAAATCCCACATAGTGTCTGCAAGACCCGATTTCTGCATATTTAACCCAAAAATCTGGTCCATTGAAAATTCAAAAATTTCCCATATGGAGCCAATAGCAACAGCAAAACAAAAAGAAAATACTGCTATTAAAAAATGGCTTGTGTCGATTCTTCCTCCCTTGTCTAAAACGTACAAGATTAAAAAACCAATAAATCCTAAGGTGATTCCAGAAAGTCCGTGAAGGAGAATATCCCACCACCAAACTCTGGCATAAAAATCATGGACCTCTCCTAAAAAAAGTGATGCAAAAATAAATAGGATGCTTATTAATTCAAGCTCTACAGGAATATCTATCTTATATTTTCTTTCAATAATTTTGGGTAGAAAAGTTATAAAAAAAGTCAGGAGAGTTATGAATAACAGAGCCCATCTTCTATTAATCAGTGCTCCGATTCCTGCAATTACAAGAAAAATTCTAATAAGCATGGTTATGAAATAATTTGCTTTTTCAGACAAGTCTTTTCTTGTTCCAAAGACATATCTTCTTATTTTCCTACTCTTTTCTTCCATCTTCTAAGATTTTTTCTGCCCTCTCAATCATCTCTTTTTTCAATCCTATAAAAACTCCCCCTTCCTTGCCTTGAACATAAGTGGCTTCTCCAGGCTTAACAATTTTGTTTAACTCATCCAGCTCAATATCAATATGCGTTATTCTTGCATTGCTCTTTCCTTTCTCATGTATGTAGACGTTTGCCTTTCCCAAAAGTTTTTTTCCATATCCTGGGCCTGACATCTTATATTTTATTCCTCCTAAATTTTTCTAAGTCTGTTCACAGTATAAAAAACAACTGATGCAAAAATTATAACTAAAAATCCTAAGGAAATGATATTATGAGGCAGGGGCAATTTTATTGCAACAGAGGCTAAAAAAATAAAATGCAGCACACAATTTATAGCCTCCCCATAAATTGATTGCTTTAATTTTTTATTATTCATTTCATAGCTTTTAGATACTTTGTGCCTCCAGGCAAAAAGATACAAAAGCCAAAATTCATTAAGTAAGAAAAATACTCCTGCAATAAGAATGATCTCAACCGATTGCTTTTGATAGTCTTGGATTGGGATGTTCATTAGCGAGCCAAATGAAACAATCTCGACAAAAGATAATACAACTATCCAGTATAAGTTCATCTCTTTTTTAGCATAACTCTCTTTCAGTTCAAGGCTTTCCTTAAAATAAATAGCATAAGAGAGGCTAGTTAAATCAATTGCTAAAAATGCTATTAAGATTATTAAAAAACCAATTGATGCAGGAAAAACCTCTATGAAAAACGAACTTATATAAGAAACAGTAAGGAAAATAAGGATTATTAAGAATAATAGGATTTTCCTTTTAGCTAATTTCTTTACTGGGCTTAAAGATTTTATTTTTTCTCCTGACATCAAAAATTCCTCCAAAATTCTGGATTTTTTCTAAGCCATATTAAACCATGCCCTATTTCCTTGTCTGAAAATTTATTGAAAAACTCTTCAAATTTCATCCATTCTATTCTATCTATTTCATCAGGCTCGTTTATTTTAGGATTTCCATTTTTAATGCCACATAATATAAAGCAAAGTTTTACAGAAAATTCAGGAAGTTCTGTTTCCGCCATTATACTTATAGGGTTAACTTCGATGTCCAGCTCCTCTCTTGCCTCTCTCGCAACTGTTTCAAAAGAATTTTCTCCTGACTCAACAGTTCCTGAAGGAAATGCCCATGCTCCTGGAAGAGTATTCTTTTTCATGCTTCTTTTTACAAATAAAATTTTCCCATTGTTCTTCAGAACTAATACAGCATGCTCTTTCATTTTTTCTGACATAAACAATCTAAACATTTAAATAATATAAATCTTTTTATTAGATTAATAAAAAAGAGTGGTAAAATGAATGTTGTTTTAATTATTTTAGCTGTTGTAGTTCTGATTGCAGTGATTGTTCTTGTGTTATACTCGATAGCAAGGTCCAAGGGAAAAATAACCCTCACTTTAAATAAAATGGAATTCACTCCTGGGGAGACTATAACAGGAACCATTAATTTGAGATTAAAAAAGCCAGTTGAAGCTAAATCTCTGAATGTAGGGTTGATTGGAACAATGGAAAGAACTGATTATTCTAGAAATCCTAAGGGAGGCATGTCCAGGAATACAAGACGCGAAATTGTTTTTGATTTCAAAAAAACAATAGACGGACAGAAAAATTATTCCGGAGAAAATAATTATAATTTTGAATTAAAAATCCCTGCTGATGTTTTTAAGCAATCGACAGGCAACCAGGTAGCAGACACATTAATCAAGTCAGCGCAGATTCTTTCAGGCACAACTTCAAGAGTAGATTGGTATGTTGTGGCTAATTTAGACATGAAAGGCTTTGACTTAAGCAGGAAAGTAAGGGTAAATATTAGTTAGAAATCTAATTTTTCTAAGATAATAGGAAGTTCTATAACTCCATCTTCTGGAGCAAAATGCCCTTTTTCATGCAGAACAATTGTCTCTGCATCTAGAATATTTTCAAAAACTTCTTTCTCGCTTAAAGGAACATAATAATCATCATCAGAAAATATGCATATAATCTTTTTTGTCTTTTCCCTGACTCTTTCAAAGTTTATTGCTGTTTCCAGCCAGGGCTCTGCAATTTCCACAGCTCCAGGTTCGTCTTCAATTCCTTTTAGATGCGTCCAAGGAGCAACAAAAACAATTCCTCCCAATTTTCCGTTTATTCTTTCTAAGTATCTCATAATGGCCTGGCATCCAATACTATGCCCTACAAAATATGTTTTCTTGTCTATTTTGTAATCATAGAGTTTAGAAACCCAGCCATCTATTTTAGGCTCTTCAGAATTAGGCATTTCAGGAGTTTCAACTTCCCACCCTTTTTTCTCTAGCTCTTCTTTAAGCCAGCTTTGCCACGCTTCTCCAGGACTTCCGCCCCATCCATGAACAATTATTGCTTTTTTCATATAATGATATAGAAACAGATTATATAAAATTATTCTTCGTTAAGATTCTAGTTTAACATTAATGCTACTAGCAAGCAAGTATAAAAATATTAAATCTTTACCTTTAGAAGATAAAGAAGGTATTATATTGTGAAACACTTTAATGTGGAGCATGTGCTGTTAGATTCATTTTATTCCCTTTCGATTATCTTATATTTTCTGTCAAACTTTCTCTGCTTTGCAAGTGAAATAGCCCCTTCTACCGCTAATCCAATTCCAGCCAAAAACCAGAACCAGTCAGATGAAAAATAATAGATTCCAAAAAGCTTTATCAAAGAGCAGAGTGCAATAATTATCCCAACTATAATAAAAGATTCATATCTGACTAGGCCTAAAGCACCGAACCTAATGAATTTAACCATCTTTTTAAAAAAATAGCGGGGGCGGGATTTGAACCACGCGTTCGAGCCTTCAAGATTTTCTTAAAAGGTACCTCAAGGTGTCCGAAACCCATGATTTACGAGCAATTCTCGGCAAACCCAGTTTTATGGGCCTTGCGAGCAATCTAGGGCAATTTTCTTGCCACTCCAGGCTGCTCTACCCCGCTATGATTATCTAATAGATAATACCCTTTTAAAGTTTATGTTTTGTTTTTGCTAGCTCTAAAAGTAAATCAATTTTTTCTTTATTTTTAGGGTGGCTAAGTCCGATTTTTTCCGTCCACATCTTGTACTGCTTATATCCTGAAAGTTCTATTCTGTGTGTTGTAATAATTTTATTTACTCGTTTATCGTTATCCTTTCTTGTATACATGCAAACCTTAAATCCATCTTCCTCTAAAAATCTCTTAATTTCTTCAATAAATGATTTGCTTTTAGAAACTCCTGAAATAATCGGATAATATCCTTTTTTGACAGCTAGATGAAAATCTGTGTCTGCCACGCCCCTTATAAAACTTCTAACCAACTCTTTATTTTCTAGAAATATTCCTGGAATTTTTAATTTGTCATATTTTTTGCCAAGAGGCAATCCAATAAACTCAGTTAAATATCTCACTAGGTTTTTAGAAGTTATATCAAATCCATAAGTAGTGCCTTTATCATAAAGCTTCGGGCTTATGTCTAGATTAAATAATCTTTTGATAATCGGCTTAATTATCTCATTATAGAATTCCTTTTCATTTCTCGGATTTCCAACGCATTTTATCCAGTAATGTTTTTTCTTTTCTTGGAATCCAATACTTCCATCTCCAGCTAATACGCCACAAAAATAAGCTAACTCTTTATTAATTTCGCTAGGGAAGGTTAATTTTTTAATTCTTTCCTTGGGAGTTAATTCAAATTCCATTATTTATTTAATTCTTCTAGCTATTAATATTTTTTCTAAAGGCTTATAAATCCCCTTTTCTATTTTTCTTTATGCAACAAACCAACGAGGAAAACAGCCTTATATTAGGCATAGATGATGCAGGCAGAGGCCCTCTAATAGGCCCAATGGCATTAGCTGGCTGCTTGATTCCAAAAAGCCTGGAAAAAGAATTCAAAGAGCTAGGAGTCAGGGACAGCAAGACATTAACAGACAAAAAAAGGGAGTTTTTGGCAGAAAAAATAAGAAAAAAAGCGCTCGCATTTCATGTTGTTCTTGCGTTTCCAGATAAAATCGACGAAGGAATAAAAAATGGCACTAATTTAAATAAAATAGAGGCTATGGAAGCAGCAGAAATTATAAACAAATTGACAGAGAACATAAACGAGCCCGTAAGCATTATAATAGACTGCCCTTCTCCTAACAGAGAAGCCTGGAGAAATCAGGTAATGAAATACATTCATTTTACAGATAACCTGACAATAGCCTGCGAGCACAAGGCAGACAGGGATTATCCTGCTGTCAGCGCAGCATCTATTCTTGCAAAATCCCAAAGAGAAAAAGAAGTAGCCAAGATACGGGAAAAAATAGGAAAGGATTTTGGTTCTGGCTACACTTCAGATCCAAAAACAATAGAATTCATGAAAGCTCACTCCAAGGAGCATAAAAAAGACGGCATTTTCAGGGAAAGCTGGGTTACTTTTAAAGACTATAAAGCAAAAAAAGAGCAGAAAAAACTTGGAGATTTTTAACACATAATTTAATAAATATCCTTTCTATATATTATTATGCAATTATCAAAAGAGAGTCTGAACATAGATGCAGCTAAAGTTGCTGGTGAAATAAGTTATTTTATAGAAGAAAAACTAGTAGAATTTAACAGAAAAGGTATTGTTGTTCCTATTTCTGGAGGGCTGGACTCCAGTGTTGTTGCGGGACTTTGTGTTAACGCTGTTGGAAACAAGAAAGTTATAGGATTGATGCTGCCAGAAAAACAAGGAAACCCCGAAGCTGAAAAATATTCTAATGAACTGGCCGCTTCATTAAAAATAAAAACAAAGAAGATAGATATCTCAAAAGCATTAGACGTATTTGGGACTTATGATTTTGCACTATCTAAAATTCCTACAAGGTCGCTAAAGCAAATAGCAGTTAAAAGTTTCCTAAATTTATCAAAAACAAATCCTTTTTTAAAAGGAATTAGAGGGCAAGGAAGCAGGGTTGTTCATGAAGGAATGGCAAATTTTTATGTAAAGAATAGGGTAAGATTTGTTTTCTCTTGTAAATTTGCAGAAGAAAACAACTTATTATTAGCAGGCTCTGCGCACAAATCAGAAGATTTAGTTGGATTGTTCGCAAAATTTGGAGTAGATGACTTGGCAGACATAATGCCTCTAAAAAATCTTTACAGAACCCAGATACTTCAGATAGGAAAATATCTCAATATTCCAGAATCAATTATAAAAAGAACTCCTAATCCAGACATTATACCTGGCGTTAAAGATAAATATAAAGATATACTTGGGATAGACTCAGAAAACTTAGATCTGGTTTTGTGGGGGTTAGAAAATAACATGCCTGCAAGGGAAATAGCAAGACAGCTTAATTTAAATGAAAGGAAAATTAATGAGGTTAGTGATTTAATAAACTCAACAGCCCATATGAGAAACCATTCTTTGTCCCCTATTTTCTAATTAATCCTCCTAATTAAAAACATAGAATTTTTAAAGCCCCTGCTTGTTCTTATTGCCGATTCTTTTGAGCACAAATTCTCTTATCTGTTCTGCTCTCTGCATGTTAACTGCAGGGATATACCCTTCAGAAATCGGCATGCCTCTTGCGCTGTAAGAATATCCTGCTGTTTGTATATGAACCGAAGAAAATCCGCACGCTCTGGCGATAATGCCTCTTGATATGTCTACATTCTGCACTCTTTCATAAGGAATATTGGAGTACTTTTTCCATATTATCCCTCTTTCAAGTCTTAAACTATCATGTGTAAATTCAAATCTCCAGTTATTGTAAGCCAGTCTTGCGTAAATCTCAGCAAAAATAATTACAAAAGCTAAAAAAAACAAAACTGAAAATAATATTGCAAGCAAAACTCCCGTAATCGAAGGAGCCAATGCAAATATTGCAAAAAATAGCGGAAATATAAACCATCCAATAAATATGAACAATATAATTGCCCATAACCATCCGCTAACTCTAAACAGCCATCTTGCTCCAGGATGTAATTGTTCCATAAGTTATTTTAGAGTCTCATATTTATAAATCCTCCCTTATTATAAAATCGCTTTCAATAATCCTTAAAAACCCCTTTTTCTTGTATAATCTTATGTTTTGGAGGTGTCTTACATGCCACACATAAAAAAATTGGTTATTCACGGGTTTAAGAGTTTTCCACGCGAAACCGAAATTCCGTTTGACAGAAGCATGAATGTTATAGTCGGAGCAAACGGAAGTGGAAAATCAAACCTAACAGACAGCTTATGTTTTGTTCTTGGAAGGCTTTCAGTTAAGTCAATGAGGGCGGCCAGGGCTTCTAATCTTATATTTGCAGGAACAAAGACAGCCAAGCCTGCAAATGAAGCCTCTGTATCAATGGTTTTTGATAATTCTGATAAAACTTTTTCTCTTCCGGAAAAAGAGATTATCCTTAAGAGAACTGTGAGAAGAAATGGGCAGAGTGTTTACAAGATAAACGGGCAGACAAAGACAAGGCAGGAGATCCTTGAACTATTGGCCCAGGCAGGCATAGATCCCCATGGCTTCAATATAATCCTTCAGGGTGAAATAAGCTCTTTTGTAAAAATGCATGGAGAAGAAAGAAGGAAAGTTATAGAGGAGGTTGCAGGAATATCAGTTTACGAGAACAGAAAGCAAAAATCATTAAACGAACTAGAAAGAACAGACAACAAGCTTAAAGAAATATCAGCTGTCCTTAAAGAAAGAACCTCTTATATGAAGAATCTTGAGCAGGAAAGGCAGCAGGCTTTAAAATTTAAAAAGTTAGAGGAAACAGTGAAAAAATGCAAGGCATCTATATTAAGCAGGAGATTAGAGGAAAAAAACAGTGAAAAAGACAAGGTTGATGAAGAAATTCATAAAAAAACAGGTTCTATGGACAAGATAAGGACAATTATAGGAAAAACTGAAGAAGAAATCAAAAGATTAAATAATAAAATAGAGGACATTAACAAAAAAATCCAGGAATCTTCAGGAGTTGAGCAGGAATCCCTGCAATCACAGATAACAGAACTTAAGGCGAGCATTGCGGGACTAGACGTAAGAAAAGAAAACTTTCAGAATCAGCTAATTACTTTAGAAAACAGAAAAAGGGAGCTGGAAAAAAACATAGAAAATTCTGAAAAAGAGATTCAGGAAATGCTGAAAAGCAAAGGAAAAAGCAGAGGCAATGACCTTAAAAAAAAGAAAGAGCAATTATCAGAGATTGAAGATAAAAGAAAAAGATTTTATTCTAAAAAATCTTCTCTAAGCGTCATTGAGCAAAGAATAGAAGATAAATCAAGAGAGCTAAATAGAATAGAAAGCGAGGCAGACTCCACTTTAGAGCGATTAAAGGAACTGGAATTAGGCCTGCATTATAAAGACAGCATGGAAAAAAACAATTCTATAATTTTAAAATTAAAACAGGACATAGAGGAAAAAAGAAACCTGCAGGAAGCAAATGAAAAAGCAGTTTTAGAATCAGAAAAACTTATTGCCTCTTCACTAAGGCAAATACAGGAGCTTGAAAAAATAAAGAAAAAGGTTGCTGAGATTGATGTATGCCCTTTATGCAAGACTAAAATAACATCCGGGCATGTACATAATATTGAGGAAGAGTCTAATTCGAGAATAAAAGAGTTAAAAGAAGAAATTGAATCTGCTGAAAAAAACAAAAATGAGGCATGGGAAATAAAAGAAAGTCTTATTCTGGACATAAAAAACATCAGCGAAGAGCTAACCCAGAGGCAGAGCGACACATTAAAGCTTGAGAACTTAGATGAAAGAAAGCTTCATCTTAAAAACCTGCAGGAAAGCAGAAAGAAAGTTCAGGAAGAACTGGAAAAGATAAAAAAAGAAAAAGACAGCCTGGAGGAAACTGTTTCAGGATTTTCAAATCTGGAAGATGAGTACGATTCTTTGAAATTGGAGGTTGATGAGCTGGCAAGGCATGAAGAAGTTGATTATGGAATGGAAGTTACTTTAAAGCAAAGAGAGCTGGAAAGGATGAAGCTGATTGTAAAGCAGAGCATAAGAGAGAAGGAAGAGCTTGAGCAGGGCATCGATGAAATAACTGAAGAGCTTGAGGAAAATATTAAGGAAGCAGAAGATAAAGAAGAGCAGGAAAAAATAGTCCAGCACAAATTTAAGAAGATGATAGAAGAGAAAAATGCCCTTCAGGATAAAATAAGGCTGTTTGAAACAGATGTTCTGAAAAAACAAAATGATTTAAGGTTAGAAGAAAATGATACTAACAACTTTAAGATAAAAATAGCTGAAATAAAAGCGCAGATAGAAGGGCTGAATGAAGAATTAAGGGAATTTGGGAATATAGAAATTATAAAAATTCCTATTCCTGCACTGCAGGAAAAACTGCAGAAAACCCAGGGCATCTTGTCCACAATTGGAAATGTTAATTTAAGAGCACTGGAGGTTTATGACGAGCTTAAAAAAGAATACGATGCTATTGCAGACAAGGTAACAACCCTTGAAAAAGAAAAAGAGGAAATCCTCAATATTATCAAGGAAATTGACACTAAGAAAAGAAGGGCATTTAAAAGAACTTTAGAGGACATTAACACTCTTTTCTCGCGCAACTTCTCGCAGTTAAGCTCCAAGGGAGAGGCAACCTTAGAGCCTGAAAATAATGAAGAGCTTTTTGAAGGAGGATTGGATATTCTTATTAAAGTAGGAAAAGGCAAGTATTTTGATGTCACTTCTCTTTCTGGAGGAGAACAAACCCTAATTGCTCTTTCTCTTATTTTTGCCATACAGGAATACCGTCCTTACTGTTTCTACATTTTTGATGAAATTGATGCAGCCTTAGACAAAAGAAACAGCGAAAGGCTTGCTTCCTTATTAAAAAAGCACATGAGAGCCGGGCAGTATTTAATAATAACCCACAACGATGCCCTAATAACAGAAGCCACAACCATATACGGAGTATCAATGCAGGAAGGAATTTCTAAAGTGATAAGCCTGCAGGTATAAAAGATTAGTAATGGAAAACTCTTTCGTATTCTTTATGGTCCATAAATCTTAAGATAATTGCAATAACCTCTATCTCATTACCAATAAGGCTGTAAAATAACCTCCAGCCGTTCGGAAGATTATACTTATACAGATTATTTATGCCAAATTTTTCCCTCCATTCTTTTGGGATAAGCCTTTGTGGAATCTTTATTCCGCAAACAGGATCTTCTTGTATGTTTCTAAGAGCATTTGCAATATGTTCATAAAACTTCTCATCCCTTACTTTCAGTTTTTCTAAATCCTTCTTTATTCTTTCATTAGCATATTTGAGAATTGCCATGCTAAATCTCTACATCCATCTTTTTATTCTTTAAGTATTTTTCAACAAGCTTTGGATTCCAAATCCATGTTATTGTTCCGTCTTTATTAACGACTATTTTATGTATGCTCCCTAAGTACCATAAAATTATTTTAAAAGTTCTCCATAACATTTTTTTCGGAAGATTTCTAAACAGCTCTATTTGGGTGTATTCTCCGCTGTGCTTTTCAATAAATTCTTCTACCATTAAGACAGTGTCTAGCCTAGGAGCGCTAGCTTCAAACAGCTTTTTTTCCTTAGTTTTTGCCCACATCATATTTTCCGAATTTTAATTTAATGTATTAATTAATACATTAGAGTTTTTAAGGCTTTCGGTGGAAAAATATAAAAAAGAATCCATAAAGTTTAACAAGGATGCAAAGGTTTCCTGTCTGCTGCGTCGCAATAGATGTTTCCTTCAACTATGGGAGAAATTTCAACAGAGGTAATTTCAGTTAAATTAGTAGTAGTAAGCGAATAAGTAATTGTCTCTCTTCTCTCTGGAACATTGCTTATCTCAAACCTGTCGTTTCTTCCTTCTCCGTAAATCAGTATCACAAATCCTTCTAAATCCAAGCGCTCAGCACCTCTTTTCACGCTTAAATTAACAATTGCATGGCCGTCTTCTAAGTAATAGCAGGTGTATTCTGATGAAGTATCTATTTCTATCTGGTCAATTGCAGAGAAACATTCACCACGAGGTGTAGGCGGGTCTATAGAAATATCCCAAAATATCCAGATTACTATTAAAGTCCAGGTCCCTAAAACCATTATATTAAGAATTATTCCGATTAAAGCACCTTTTTTCTTTTTCTTCTTATCTTTTATAGAATAAACTAGTCCTGTTATTGAGAAAATTCCCATCAATAATATTAAACAAAATGCTATGGAGAAACCAAAAAATGACGAAAGAGTATAGATCATTATAAAGCAGATTATTCCTATAATCCCCAATATCAACCCTATTGATATTCCTCTTTTTTCTTTTTTCTTCACGCTCTTTTTTGCTCTTGCCATCTTATTCAGCTTATAGCTGCTGCAGATTTTATCGCGTTTGCAGGCAGGTTCTTGCTTGCATCAAGAATTTCAATTCCTAATGTCCTGCCTTCTTTGTCCAAGTCTATGTTTACTGACTCATTTAAAGATATTGTCTGAGCTACTTCTCCTTCTTCTATTTCTTTAAAATAAATGTATGCTGCATCAGCATCTTTATCATATTCTACTTTCATTTCCATATTAAAGTTATAACCTTTATATATTTATCTTCCTCAGCATAAACAACTTTCATTGTCTTGCCATTTAACTTTTTATAAGCTTCTTTTTTGTTTCCTTTTGAGATAGTATATTCAGGAATTTCAACAGTTTCCTGAACATCTCTTATTTTAATTCCCCTTTCCAATAGCCTCTTTTTGGCATGCCGGGATAAAATTATTTTCATAAGCCTCTTAGAAGTTCTGGATATTTAAATCTAATTAAAGATTAGACTAGTTTGCAGGTTTAAGCTAAAAACAGCTATCTGCACCCATAAGTACAATGTCAACAGAAGCCCCAATAATAGCTAAAATCATTCCGATTATAGAACCGATACTCCGGGATTTAGAAGAATTTTTGGCTATCTGAATACTGCAAAATACTATCCCTAAAACTCCCATAGCATAACTAATCAAAATAAAAATTAAAGGAGGAGTGCATCTGATAAACAGCATAAGATATGCAGACATTAGGCAGGCTAACCTCAAAGCAAGTCCAGCTACCCCCATCAAGTTGCTTTTCTTAACTTTTTTCTCCACCCTCTTTTTATTCATATTTAACAGAAGAAACAAGCATATTTATAGTTAACTAGAATTAAAAGGGTATGTCGTCACCAAGAAAATAACCACAAATTCCCTGCTTTTCAAAAAACCATGCTCTTTCCAGAGCTCCTCCTGAGTTTTCTATTTTTTCTGGATTTTTTATTCCACCTTTTTCTAAATAAGAAGTTATCCTCTCTCTGTTATAACTAGAACTTATTTGAAAATCATCATTTCTTATTTCAAAGAAAAGATTGCATCCCCTATGCATTTTTTCATATTCTTCTATCTCCCAACTATGTTTTGGGTGAATAATTTTTACTTCAAAACCTTGTTTTTTCAAATCGTAAATCCTGCCTACAAGGCCCCATTGTCCATCTCTTATGTTCACATTCAATTGTTCTAATATTTTTTGAGCAACTTCTTGTCTTTTCATATTATGTCTCTTCTTTTGTTTGTTTAAATTAATTATGGTTATAAAAAGCATATTTAAGATTAGCTGATAAAAATTAAGAAATAAAAAAAGAAAAAGATAAAAAATAAAAAAATAAAAAATTAAGCTTAGTAGTAGCTTGTTTCTTCTGTTTCCATTTGTGCTGGTCTTTTTGTCAATAATACTATTAAGATTATTAATAGTACGATAAAGACGATTACTAACACTATTGTAAGAACTACTATGGAGTTTGCAACTTGAACAGCCCCTTTTTCAACATTAGCTGATAAGCTAGCCTGTTGAACAAGTTCTCCGTCACTTTCCACATTGATTTTTATCAAGTGTGTGCCTTCTTCAGCGCTTTCTGTTGCCTTTACGCTTACTCTAACAGTTCTGCTTGAATCAGCTGGAACAGTTACAACAGGGTCAACATCAACTATCAAACCATTTGTCTGTTCTGGAGTCAAAGTGTAAACTTTCATGTCAGTCCCCGAATTAACAATAACAAGATCGTATGTTACTTCTTCACCAACATTCAAAGTCTTGCTTGTGCTTCCAGTCAAAACACTTGTTGCTTCTTCCTTGCCGCTTATTGAGATGCTTTTCTTGATTACTGTAGAAGAGTCTACATTGTAAGCTTCTATTTCAACTTCATACATGCCGGAACTTGCAGATGTAGGTATAGTTATATAAACTCTCCTTTCAGCCGCATCTTCCATATCACAATCTTTGAAATAGTATCTGCAGTAGTCATGGTTGTCATCATCTTCACAAATATCGTAAAGTCCACTATCTTCACATTCATCCATCGGGTCTATGTCTCCAAAGTAAACTTTCTGTGTGACGCCAAGCTCTGGAATAGATACTTTAGCAAAAATATCTTCTAAAGTTCTCATTCCGTAGTTTTTAAGGATTACATCAACTGCAACCACATTTCCAGCTTGAGCTTCAATTGGAAGTTCAGCGTCTAAGACATCTAACCTGTAAGATTCTCTCTGTATCCTTATAGTGTATTCCATATCATCTTTCTTGTCTTTGTTTGATATGGTTATTGTCAATGTGTAGTCTTCTGCCAATTCAGTGTCAGCAGGAAGATTCAATGTAAGCCTTTTTGTGTATCTGCTTTCTTCAAGAATGTCAAACCTGTCTGTTTCGTCTTCTATATCAACCCTGTATCCGTTTATCTCTGCTTCTACTGTAACATCTTCAGCGCATTCCAAAGCAGTGAAAACAACCTTTATAGGTATTGTTTCCCCAGCTTCTATTCCCAGTATTGAGCCATCGGCAGGTGTCCCGTCTACTTGGACATACCAGTCGTCAGTAAATTCTCCGGTATCGGCGCTAACAAATGTAAGTGTTAACAACGCAATAACAGCAATAATGGAAACCAAAATTGCTTTGTTCATTTTGTATTTTTTAAAATTTAGTTAATGAAATAGACTTTTTTGGCTTTATAAACTTTATTATTGTGTAGTAACTATATAATAAGTACATCTTGTTTAATCAATATAAACATAGAAAAGTTTATAAGTATAAATTGGTATAAATTAGTATACCAGATGGCAAACGAAACAACGACTATCAAGCTAAGCAAGGAAACCAAGAAAAGGCTGGATAATTTTAGAGAGTATAATGCAGAGAGCTACGAGGAGTTACTAAGAAAACTGCTTTATGTTTTAAATGCAGTAAGAAAAAACCCCGATTCTGCAAACAAAATATTAAGCAATATAGACAAAAGCATCAAGAGAAAAAGAGCTATGAGTGAAGACGCAAAAAACCCAGTGTCCGGACAGAATCTTCAACAGCATAAGGAGACTCGTTAATAATAACAATTTCCTTGTTTTTAGAGTATTTCTTTAACGCGTCCAATAGTTCTTTTATATCCTTATCCCCTGTTTTTTTATGCTTTCTCTCCCCTTTTTCTCCATATTCGATTCCTGAGAAATGGATATGCAGCTCTTTAAAATTAGAAAACTTTTCCAGTATTTTTTCATAATTTATTTTTCCTTCTCTTGCAAGTATATGTGCAAAATCAATACAAAAACTGCACCCAGTATCTTTGGCTAGTTTTAGTATTTCATCAACACTCCCAAAAACATTTTTCTTGCCGGTTGTTTCAGGAGCCAGTTCAGGCTTCCATCCTTTTTCCTTTCTTATTTGCTGCATTTCCAGTATCGCATTTTTTATGTTTTCATAAGTTTCTTGCTCTTCCATACCCCCATAAAACCCTGGGTGGAAGACAATCCTGTACGTTCCAAGATAGTGTCCTATTTCACAGCTTTTCATTATCCTTTCCCTGCTCTTCTTTACTTTTTCTTTGTCCTTGCTGTTAAGATTAATCCAGTAAGGAGCATGAATGCTTAGCTTAATTCCTAATTCCCTTGCCTTTTTTCCAATAGCTATAGCATCTTTCTCTTTAATATAAACTCCGTAAGTAAATAGAACTTCGCAGCAGCTGAATCCAAGTTTTTTGTAATCTTCAAGCGTATTAAGAGCTTCTTTCACAGGGCCTAAGCCAGTCGGGCCTATTTTTATCATTTCATTTAAGGCAATAAGCTTAAATCAATTGCCTCCCTCTAAATTTAACTTACACATCTTAGCTTCTGATAATACTTTTCCAATTCTGAATATTTCTGATTTTTCTTTGTTGAAATTGTAAAGAAAGAGCTATTTAAATATCTTTAATATTCCTTTTAATTTCTGAAACTTTAATATTGAGACTGCCACGAGAAGACTTACCACTAAGTGAAACAATTATTACAATTATCAAAATTACTGCCAGAATGATTCCTGCAGTAACCAATGCTATGATTAAAAACATCTTATTATCTTCAATAAAAGAGCCTCCAGTATCCTGGCTTCCAACATTATCTGAAGTAAGAGTGTCTGTTATTGAAGGGTCGTTGTCATCTATGTCAGGTCCTGCACAGTCCGGCCCTACCCCATATCCATCATTGTCATTGTCAGTGCAGTTTTGGTTTATTAAACATGTTTTGGTTGTTCCGTTTGATGTAGGAAGCCCTGTTAATTTTCTGCATTTGTTTAAGTCAATGCAATTAAGTGTTTGCTTTCCATTTTGGCAGGCACTCCATGTGCAGTTCCACGAAGGAGTGCATGATACAGTAGGTCCCCCTTCATTATTATTATCATTGTCATCCTCATCTTCCTCTTCATCTTCACAGGCTCCATTAACACAGACTTGCCCAGAGCCGCATCCGCAGTCAGAGCAGCTGCTGCAATTTTCTCCTATGCTGCTCTGGCATGTTCCGTCTCCGCAATAAGGCCCTTCTACAATTTCAAAATAAGAAAATCTGCTTACTTCTGCTAAAAATGTCTTAGTACTTGAATCATAGGATTTTGAAGTGCATATGCTGCTGTTGCACGCCTGCCCATTGTACGAAATTTGAGGATTATGCAGGCTGATGTTCCAGAAAGTTAATTGTGCTCTTTTATCCTTTAATTCTGTTAAGTTGCCCGTGTCTACTTTAATTAGGCTCTTGCCTATTCTGATGTAATCTGTCAATAACTCGGAGTCTTTCTTGAATCTTGAAATATTTATATTATCTAAGAATCTTATTTTTCCATAAGGACTTCTTTCAAGAGTGAAGTTGCCTATAATATCTTTCTCGCTACTGAGATTTGTAGAAGAATCATCAAATCCAGTGAAGTCGGTGAGTGCAAATGCTTCTATAACTTCTTTGCCATATGCGCTGATATATAACCTATCTTCGTCATCATCTACGTAACCTATTTCTGCTTTCTCCCAATTTACAGAGCATTTTTTGTTTGCAAAGTCAAAATTAGTGCAGTAAATTAAATCATAATTTCCAGTCATGCGTTCTCCCTCATCGGTACTTTCAGTTAGATTTTTAATCCCCAGTTTTTCAAGGAAGGACTTATTGAATAACATACCATAGTCATCGGTCCGGGCATTTGTTGAAATCCTGTTAGCAAATACTAGATAGTAATCTACATAGTCATAACTTGTCTTGTTGTAAACTTCTGAAATTATGTTGATATTCTCGCTGAAATTGCTTTCTATTTCCATTATAAAAGCCCCTGCTATTTTATGTTCGTCAAACTCTTCTTCTAATCCATATATTTCATATACGCCAAGCCAGAAAGTGCTTCTTCCAACTTCGCTCAAGTTTGGAGTAGCAAAAGTTTTTTGCCCATCAACTTTAATTGGATTCCCATAATTTCCTTGGAGTATATCTGAACCTAAGTATCTGGTTACAGGATTATTTTGAGAGTCTTTTATACTGACAGTTACATCAGTTTTTGTATAAACATAATAATCTCTTTTTAATTGATTATTGCTTAAGTTAACATCCCCAAGAACTGTAAGTTCTGCTTTTAATGAGTGAGCCCCTGATTGTGAAGGAGTCCAGTTGAAAGAATAACTGACATACCGTTTTCCTAAATTTATTTTTGGAATAATTAGGCTACTGACTAAGACGCTGTTATCATAAAGATTAAGTTCTGCATTTTCAACGCTTAAACCTAAATTATTTAGTTCTATCCTAACCTCTGAAGTTTGCCCAAAAGTAGGATATGGGCGAGAAGTATAAATGCTATTTACTTCAACATCAACTTCATTTTTTATAACATAAATCCCTCCGTGATACTCATTGTTTTCTTTATTAACATCTGTTTCTGAGGTAATGTTTGTATAAATGTCAATTTCTCCTGCTTTAGTAGGAATATAAGAGATATTAATCTCTTTTCTTTCATCAGGAAGCAGCTCATCAATTATCAAAGAACCAATAATATTATATTGCCACTCCCAAGTCCCCTGTTCTGGGTCAAAAACTTGCTCATCCTCTCTTTCATAAAATGAAACATTTACATTCCTGGCTATTTCATTTCCGCGATTATAAACTTCCCCTTCAATATACATTTCCTCATTTAAAAGAAAATTAGTGCAGTCATAGTAAACACGCAAGGAAGGATCTGGCCCGTTTGGCATAACTTCATAAGGATATCTGTTTACATTATCTTCAGGATAAGTGTCTATTGAATCTGACATTATTTCAAATTTTAATAACTTCTGCCCTAAGTTGTCTGTTTTTAATTGATATTTTAAGATAACAAGAGCTTGGTGAGCGCCTATACTCCCAAGATTTTTGCTTTCAATGAATCTCTCTTCACAATCTGGCTCTTCTCCCCACCAATGAAGGCAGTCTAAATATTCAGAAATGTTTAAAGTAACATTATCTGCTTTTAAATTGCCCCTGTTGCGGACTTCTATACTCAGGTTTTCTTTTTGGTTTAGGTAAATATTTTTATTTTCATAATCTTCTCTCCAGCTAGATATACTTAAATCTGCTCCCGCCTCTTTTGTTTCAAATTCTCCAATTAAAACATCATTGTCTGGATTTTCATCTTCACTTGAATTTACAGTTAGTTTTATAATGTATTCTCCAGATTCTTCAATATTTCCAGTTAGCCTTATTTCTTCAGCATCTTTAAAATCCAAGATAGCTATTGTGCCTGAACCAACCTCACTATACACACATTTGCTTTCGTCATCCCAATTGCACCCTTCCATACCCCATGGGCTTATTTCCAGCTTATAAGCTATATTGCTTATTGGCTGGCTTCCATCTTTTCCAATAACTATAATAAAGTCTGTTGAGCCTATAAAATACCCATAATCTATTTTCTGTGAAATAGTGTCATAAAATCTAATATCTCTTGCAGAAGCATCTTTTTCTGCCTGTAAATATAGATATTCATATCCATGGTTATTGCTCCAATTATCATCGTAATTAATTTCCAGATTAATGTTATAATATCTGCTTCCAGGCAGGGCAGTAAAGCTGAAATCCAGAGTTAAGGTTTCTTCTGGAGAAATTGTTATCTGTCTTTTTCCTAGATTTTTAAAAGGGTGTGGGTAGTAACTCTCAGTTAAAGAAATATTTATTGTTTCTTCATATAATCCAAGATTAGAAACAATTATCCTGATTGTTCCAGTATCTCCAATATCAAGTGCGTCTTTATTAAGAATTTCCATTGAAGTTATCGCAATGTCATGCCCGCTTTCACTTTCCTTAAAATCACCTGTGCTTTTACAGATATAATCTTCTTTATCTTCTTCTCCCCATGGACTAAGTTGCCCCAATTCAGCATCCAAATACCTGGAAGTGGATGGCTTGTACTGTACAAGTGCAACCAATGCAATGACAATTAGAAGTTCTGCAGCCACTAACCCTATTATTAAAGGCGCTTTTTCTTTTGTCTTGTTTTTTCTAACATCCACTCTTTTTCTCACTTTCTTTTTTTTCATGTTATAACAGCTTATTTAGCTCTTGATTAATCTGCCCTAAATTTTCCAGTATGTAGGAATGCATTCTCTTTATAATTAAGTCCTGCATTTCTTCTTTTAAGATGCCTGTGCATAATGAAAGGTCTTCTCCTGGAGTTGTTACAGTATCTAATGGAAGATAGCACGTCATCATTTTTCCTTCAGCGCTTCTTAGTTCTATTTCGCCTTCTTTAAGCATCAATAATTCAACCTCTACCTCGCATTTTCCTTCTTCTCTTCCTCTTATAGTGTAAAGCCATGCAGCTTCCTGCGCATCATTCACATACTGCGCTCTTCTGCATTTTGCAAGATTTTGCCTGAAACAATCCTCATTCACACATTCTCTTGTGAAAATAAGGAAAATGTCTTCATAAACAATAAAGTATATTAATAATAGGAAAACAACTATTATTAAGAAAATTAACAGAATTTCAGCTAGCTTTTTCTTATCACCTGCTTTTAAACTCATGTCTTATTAAAGAAGAAAGGGTTTAAAAAGATTATGATAAGTTGCTTTGGTGAAAACCTCATAAAAAGTATGTTCTAAAAGATAAATATCAAATTATATTGCAATAACTTGCTACTTTAATACCTTAATAGAGGAGTTTAAGAAGTTTAAAGTTTATGTTCGTTATGATTGCAAACTAAAATATAAGCATTTCAGCAAAGCTTGATAAGTAAAAAATGGTGTTATGCCCCCCGCTGAGCATATACCTATTTACAACAACTAAAAAATAAAATAAAATAAAAAAAATAAAAAAAGAATTATAAGCTGATTAAATTCATGTCAGTTTCTGTAAACGCGAAGTTTCTTGCAATTAGGTTCTGGCATCCTGTTTTTTCTGCAGACTTGACAATATTTGCTGTAGCTGTCCCGTCCATGACAATCGCAAAAACGTTTCTGTTCCTAAGGCTGTAGAACTGGCTTACAGGAACTTTCCTTATCCTTTCCATGTTTTCATTAAAAAGTATAGCGTCTCTTGTTCCCATTATAGAATCTGCTTCTTCCCTTACTTTGTCAATTTCTTTATCTGTGAGTCTCCGTATTTGTTTTTTTTCACTTGGCCTATCTTCCCTTTTCCTGTTTCTTGCTCTTTCACTGTAGTCTTTTTTTTCATTTTCGCTATATTCCCTTTTCCCGGCGTAATCTTTCTTTCCGTTTCCGTTGTCCAGCTTGTCCAAAAAATCCTCTACTTTAACTTTCTTCCTCAGTGCAGAAAGAATTTCCTTAGGTGAAAGTTCTTCTACTTCCTTACCATCCGGAGCAACAGCAATGTAGTCTACTCTTGTGTTTTCTATGGCGTTTTTTGCTATTAATTTTCCCCCTCTGTCACCATCAACAAATAAAGTAACTTCTTTTTCAAAGCTTAGCTCTTTTATTGTTTCGGGAAGAATTGTTCCGTTCATTGCAATAACATTCGTAACGTTCGCCTTTAAAAGGTTAATTACATCTGCTCTTCCCTCAACAACAATTATCTCATTTCCTGATATGTCCCCTGAAGGAAGGCTCTCTTTTCCATAGTCCTGAAGTTTCCCTGTTCTTGAGGATAACCTTACTGCTTCTTCTATCTCTCTTGATTCAGATGTGCCTTCTATTTTCTCCAGTAGCTTTTTCGCTCTGTCTATTATGTATTCTCTTTTGCTTCCTCTGACATCTTCTATTCTTTCTATTACTATCTTTGAGTCGCTTGGCCCTATCCTTTCTATTGTTTCCAATGCAGCAGCTATAATTGTAGTCTCTGCCTTGTCAATAGAGCTTGGAACTTCTATATCTCCGATTGTTTTGCCGTTTTCCAGTCTTAAATTAACGTCTATTCTTCCTATTTTTCCTTCTTTCTGCAGCTCCCTTAATTCAAGGTCTGCACCTAAAAGCCCTTCTGTTTGGCCGAACAAGGCTCCGATTACATCTGGTTTTTCCAGAGCACCTTCTGCTTCAAATTTTGCATGAATAATGTATTTAATTGAAACTGGGCTTATTTTAGCCATTTTTCCTCCTTAAATTTCTAGAAAAAGATATCTTCTAATAATTATTCCTACTTTTGTTTCTTTTATCAACAAAAATAAGTATCAAAAGGAAGTTGATAAAAATTGAAATGTGATGGTGATATCTTTTCCTAATATTTAAATGATAAAATTTTATAATAAACTGCATTTATAAACCTTTCCCTGATGTTATGTTCCAACTTAGCACCTCCCTTTTGTTTTCAACAGTATAGAGAATCTCCAATTTTCATCTTTGGAATAATGAACTTCATTATGTCAGAAATGCACTGCGAAAACCACATTCTTTAGAATGTGGATGAGCATTTCTGAGCACAAGAAAATTATGAAAAATAATTTTCTGTGCAGAAAATCCCATAAAAGGATTTTCATGCATCCTAAAATTCCAACAAACCACACCTTTTAAGGTGTGGTAAACGAAGAGGAATTTTTTGATTATGCGACTCTTTTGCAATAGCAAGTAAATCTTTATGGTTTATTGAGGGCTGGTTAAAATATATACAAAATATTTATAAACTACTTGAGAAAAATAAAGGTATAGAGTTAGAATGAAAATGATAAAAGAAGAGTTTCAAAATGAGGTGGTAGACGACGACGATTTTTTCACTGTAGAAGATGATGGCGACGACATTTCATTTGAAGTGGACTAGCCCACCAAACTTGCTTTTTCTTTTTATTTTTTTTATAAATTGTCTTTTTCATTTCTTTTTGCAACATCTTCCAGATCTAGCTTCTCTCTTAGCTTTCAGAACTTCTCTGTACGCCATTCTTTCTTTCCTATAAGCCTCTTTCCCATCTAAAGTTAATCCAGGATTTCTGGCGCGTTTTCTGTATATTTTAAGAGAAGAATAACCTCCCCTATTTGTAACATACCAACAATCACAACCTTCTTCTATCTTCAAATCATAAAAATCAATTCTGTCTCCTTCATTTAGATTGTATCTAATGGGAAGTATGAAATTAACATCTTTATTATTAATTTTAAGGTCTATAAATGTGCAGTCTTGTGTCGGAGAAGTATCTGCTTCTTTAACTCTTGCTGTAACCGGCTCATTTTCATAATCTTTTTCTTTGCTTGCTTCACTTTCTAAATTATCAGCTAAAACAGCCAAGCCAGCCGCCTTTATGAAATCTCTCCTATTAATTCCTTCCATAATTATACTAGAATTATCTCACTTAAAAATAAATAGGTTTTCAGAAATATTCTTTTTCATATTCAGAATATTCCTCAGACTTTATGGCCTGAATGAATTCATTAGAATCTTGTATTATAAGCAGATTATTTTCGGACATTTTAAAATATTAAAGAACTCTCTCTTACTTCTTCTCAACCAGATCAATGCATACTCCAGCTGCAACTGTAGCTCCTGCATCCCTTACTGCAAATCTTGCCATGTGTGGATTTACTGACTGCTTTTCTATTACTAAGTTTCCAGCAGGCTTGATTTTAACAATAGCTACGTCCCCATTCTTTATGAAATCAGGATTTTCTTGTGCTACCTGCCCTGTTTTAGGGTCCATTTTTTTCAGAATTTGGACAAACTGGCAAGGCACCTGAGCAGTATGAACATGGAAAACAGGGCAATATCCTTTTGCAATAACACTAGGGTGATTGATTACTGCTATTTGTGCAGTGAACTCTTCAGCCATTGTAGCTGGCTTAGCCGCATCACAGACAACATCCCCCCTTGCAACATCTTTCTTACCTACACCCCTTATGTTTATTCCGACATTATCCCCTGCAGGAGCTTCCTGCAGTTGTTCATGATGCATCTCAATGCTTCTTATCTCTCCATCAATTCCTTTTCCGCTTCTGCCAGGAAGTATTTTAACTTTTTGTCCTACTTTCATTATCCCTGTTTCTATCTTTCCTACAGGAACAGTTCCTATACCTGTAATTTCGTAAACATCCTGAATAGGCATTCTCATAGGAAGGTCAGTTGGTTTTTTAGGTGACTCAAACTTGTCGAATTGTTCTAGTACCGTAGGACCCTTATACCATGACATTTTATCTGATTTTTTTGAAATATTCTCGCCCATTAGTCCGGAAGCTGCAATGAAAGTAATCTTATCTATTTTGTATCCGACAGACTTCAAAAGAGCAGAAACATCTTCCTTTATTTTTTTAAAAGCATCTTCTTTGTAATCAACTGCATCCATCTTGTTTACAAGAACAACCAGCTGTTCAACGCCCATTGTCCTCAATAACCATAAATGTTCTTTTGTCTGTGGCTGTACGCCTTCTTTGGCAGCTACAACAAGAAAAGCGCAATCTGCTTGTGAAGCTCCTGTAATCATATTCTTGACAAAATCCCTGTGTCCAGGAGCATCAATGATTGTAATCTGGTATTTTTGTGTTAATAATTTTTTGTAGGCTAAGCTGATTGTAACACCCCTTTCTCTCTCTTCTTTGAATCTGTCCATAGCAAAAGCAAATTCAAATCCAATTTTGCCGTGCTTCACAGCCTCTTCTTTTAATTTTTTCATCTCTTGGTCTGAAATCAACCCGCATTCAAACATAAGTCTGCCTATGGTTGTACTTTTACCATGGTCTACATGACCTACAAACACAACATTTATATTTGGTTTTTCGTGTGCCATTTTAGTTAATAATCTGTATATTCTATGGTGAAAAGTGGGGTTTATAAATCTTTTGCTTTTTTCTGTTTTTTTCGCAATTATTTTCAATTTTAATTTTCTCGACGAAAAAATGGGAAATATTATAAACCAGTTTCATGGCATTTGTTTTGTAAGATATTCAGATATTAATGGCCCTTCTGGCCTGCCATCTTTTAAGCATTTTCTGCATTCCCCTATAGCCTCTCTTGCTTTTTCAGCTTCTCCGTCCCTGCTGAAGCCGATTACTCTCTGCAGAGCATTAAGTGCCTTTTCTGTTCTTTGTTCAGGAGTAGGAGAACTATAGACAATCTTTTTTGTCTCTGCTCCGATTCTCACATAATAGCAGGCTTGGCAATTAGTTTTAGCTTCCCAAAATGCGCTGAGAATTTCTGAATCTTTCATTTTTATCCTAATAAAGCAGGGTCGATTTTTAAAACTTTTAAGATAAAATCTTTTATCTCCTGATTTTTGTGAGGATTTAGGCTTATATGCTCTTCTCCTGTAGAAATTTTTATAAAAGTCCAGCCGAGATTATTTAACTCTTTAATGGCCCTTTTCGAGTCCTTTATGCTTGCACTATCTACTAAATGAAACAGATTTCTAAGAGGAGTATGCTTCCCTCCCCATATGCCCCTTCTATAAAGCTTAAATAACAACTGGGCTCTCAAATATTCATCTTTCATTATCTTTTCCCTTGCAATAATAAGCTAATTGCAGGTAAGTTTATAAATCTGTACATTTTATCTTTTTAGTTATTATTTTATTTTTTTTGTAAATAAAATACTAAAAACAAAAGATTTAAATAGTAACCCGTATGCATATACTCATGGCAGAAAAATCATTTTTTTTGCAGTACTTAGGAGATAATCCTAGAATAAGAGTCTTGGATTTTTTAATGGATAATTTTGCTTTAGATTTTTCCCTGCCGCAGATAGCGCAGGGAAGCGAGGTTGCCTACACAACATTAATAGAGATACTTCCAAAATTACTAAAGCAGGAAATAGTAGTTGAAACAAGAAAAATAGGAAAAAGCAAGCTTTATAAGATAAATCTTGAGAATCCTGTTGTCAAGGCATTATTTGCAATTGATATGAAACTTTCAGAAGCAGCAGTCCAAAAAGAAAAAATTTTGGCGTAATTTTTACTCATTTTCAGCCAGTCCTTTTCTGTCTCTTATCTGCCTTATTGCTTTTTCCTGGACTTCTGTCGGCATTCTTTCAAATGCCTGGTCAACTAGCGAGAAGCTTGCTCTTCCTTCTGTGGCCCCCCTTAAATCTCCTGCCAGTCCTATCATCTCTGAAACCGGAAGTTTTGCTTTTATTATAGTTGCGTCTAGGTCTTGCTCAACATTCTGAAGCTGTCCTCTTTTGCTCTGGACAAGCTTTGTTATGTCTCCCATGAATTTAAGCGGAGCTTCTAGCTGTATTATCTGGACCGGCTCATACATCACTGTTTTTGCATCTTGCATAGCTGTCCTTATAGCATCCCTTACTGCAGGATAAACCTGCGCAGGACCTCTATGTATAGCGTCTTCATGAAGCTTTGTGTCAACTAACATGACTTTTATTTTTAGGCACGGCTCTCTTGCTAAAGGGCCTGCATTAACAACCTGTTCAAATGCATCTGAAACCATATCTATAACTTCTCCTATGTGAACTTCTCCCTTTGTCCTGTCCTGCAAGACACACCCTCTGTAAATATGCCTGTACTGCCTTGCTTCATCATTTGGAATTCCCAATGATTGAAGCTTTTTCCATAAAATTTCATTTTTCTTTTTTATTCTTCCTTCTGCAATTTCTCCTGATTTTATTTCTTCATAGACATTATCTTCTAACGGTTCAACTTCTATAAAGAAGATATTATGCTTATTTGGAGATTTTCCTTCGCAAGTCTTGCTGTCTTTTAATATTGTTTCCCTGTAAACCACTATCGGAGAAGAAGAATTAATATCCAGCCCTTTTTCAGTCTTTATCCTGTTGGTGACTATTTCAAGATGTAATTCTCCCAGCCCTGAAATAAGGTGCTGCCCTGTTTCTTCATTAATTTCAACTTTAATAGTAGGGTCTTCTTTTTGGACTGTTCTCAAGATATCAATTAATTTTGGCAGGTCTGCTGCTTTTTTAGCTTCTATGCTTTGAGTAACAACTGGCTCAAAAAGATGCTTAAGCTCCTGAAAGGTAGTTTCTTCATCCAGAGTTACTGTTTCTCCAGCTTCTCCAGATATTCCAGATATTGCAAGAACGTTTCCCGCACCTATTTCCTCAACTTGCTCTGGTTTTATGCCGTTATATACTAGCACTTGCTGTATCCTCTGCCTTCTCTTGGCTAAATTAAGCCATACTTCCATTCCTTCTTTTAATTTTCCAGAAAATAGTCTCCCAGCACAGATCTCCTTTCCAGCTCTTGGCTCAATAACTACTCTAGTGATAACAAAAGCTGTTTTTCCTTTAGGATTGCAGCTTAGAAGGTCTTTTCCCATCTCAGATTCTAAGTCTCCCTGCCATATTTTTGGAATTCTGTATTTCTGCGCCTCTAATGGATTAGGCAAGTGTTTGACTACCATATCTAAAACAACTTCATAAAGAGGGGCATTTTTCCAGCACCATTCTTTTCTTTCTTCTTCGTCCATATCATATAGCCCGCGAATATCCTTAAAAGTTATCCCTTTCTTTTTCATGAAAGGGACTGAAAGCGCCCAGTTGTCTCTTGCAGAGCCGAAAACTACGCTCCCTTCATTAATGTTTACTTTCCATTTTTCCTTAAATTCAGGTTCGGCAATTCTTTCAATTAATTTGTTGAAGTTATTGAATATTTTTATTAGTCTTTCCTGCATTTGTTCTGGGCCTATTTTTAATTCTTTTATTAACCTGTCAAATTTATTAATAAACAGAACAGGCTTGACCCTTTCTTTTAGAGCCTGCTTTATTACAGTCTCTGTCTGGGGCATGATTCCCTCTACAGCACACACCAGTATTACTGTACCGTCTATTGCTCTCATGGCCCTTGTAACATTTCCAGAAAAATCTACATGTCCAGGAGTATCAATTAAGTTGATAAGATATTCTTCTCCTTCAAACTTATGAACCATGGAGACATTTGCAGCGTCAACTGTCAGAAGCCTTTCCTGCTCGTCAGCATGCTGCCAGGTTGCCATGCCTTGGTCAAGGTCGCCTGCATATTTTGCAGCCATGTATCCGGAAGCTGCCAATAGATTGTCAGTCATCGCTGTTTTTCCATGATGTATATGGGCAGAAGTGCAGATATTCCTGATTTTATCTCTAATCTTGCTTATTCTCTTTATCTTCTCGGTTTGTGTTTCTTTTACAGCCATCTTAAGCTCTTAAGAATTTTATAAAACCTCATAACAAAATAGGTTTTTAAATCTTTTCTATAGTCTGACTTGAGAAATATATTTTATCTTGCAGAATCTGCCTGTTTTTCAGACTCATTTTTCTTTCCCATGGCAAAGGATTCCATTTTTCCTTCTGAAGCAAGAATTATTTCTTCTGCAAGTGTTTCATGTATCTTTGCTTTTTTATTGAAGGACTTGTCATAAGCTCCGTGAATAAAGTTCTTCATAGTCTTATCAAGCCTTCTCATTGGAGACATATCAACAGCCTGAGGGTACCTTGCTCCCCCATATTCAATAACTGTTATTTCGTCTCTTGGAGCAGCATTTTCTACTGCTTTAATTAACACCTGCAATGGATTTTTTCCTGTTCTTTTTTCAATAATTTTCAGGCATTCGAGAACAATCTTCATGTTCTTTTCGTATTTTCCAGAAGAATGAGCTGTCATTATTTTGTGTTTTTTCCCTCGGTGTCCAGGAACAGCCAATAAGTTCGCAAGCCTTTCTATAATGTTCACTTTTGTTTTACCAAACTTCTGCTTGTTGGACCTTCCGAGTGTTCTTAGCACAAGCTTCTGTTCTAGATTAATATAATCCTTCAAAGCAGGGTCTTTTACCTCCACCCCTTCTGTGCTGTACATGTTGAATATTTTCATCTAAAAATCTTCCTCCCCAAGCATTTGTCTAATCTGCCCATAAGTCTTCCCAGACATCATTAATTGACTTTTAATTTCCTCAGCACTTACTCGATTGCAAGCAGAATATTTTACTTGACTCTCTCCGTACTCCCTTCCTGTATGCCTATCCACTTCAGAAACTCTTGACCATTCTCCAACTTTAGTTGTAATTTCAAATATCCTTACTTTATCCTTATTGTCTTCTAGAGGAACTACCTCTATAATAACTTTATTTAGCCTTTCATTATCCTCGCAACTTTCTCTCTTGGTTGTTTCAATCTCTTTAGCATTAACATGATTAGAACTTACAATAACACCTAAACTTGCAGCTACAACTCCGATAAATTCCCTTCTTGTTAAATCATATCCTTCCATTTTATCTTCTTCCTTTTTCTATCTTGCCCTTTACAAGCATTCTTAATGGCTGGTCATTTACTTTTATAACCTGAAACCTCACTCCGGGGATGTCTCCCTTGCTTCTCCCTTGTTTCCCACCTATTCTTTCAATAACAACCTCATCATGCTCGTCAATAAATTTTTGAGCCAGGTTTCCGGGAATAAATGCAGTTACTTGCTTGCTGTTCTTCATTAATTGAACCCTGCAGCAGTTGCCTGTTAAAAATCCGTTCGCAAAAAAATTGTGATTATTACTGTCCGTAGTAATATCGATCAATTCGTTGCACTCGGTAGGAAATTTGCTTTGTACAGTTTCCCAGACTAATCCACTGTTACCTAAAGATTCAGTATTCTTTTTTATCCATTCTTCAAAGCCTATATATTTAGAAGTTGTTCCGAGCTTATTGATATCTTTAACCACGCAAGAAACCCAATAATTAATTGTGCCTGATTTTATAAAGCCGAATCCTTCCTCATTTAACACTTTAGCTATTTTACTTATACTAAGGCCTTTCTTCCTTAATATTAAAAATTCTTTATACGATTTCTTACAATTCTCTATGTATCTTAATTTTTCAGTTAAATATTGATAAGCTAACTTGGCTAGGTATTTTCTTCTTGGATTATATTTATAGCCTACCTTTCCATACAGGTTAGATAAATTTGTATGGTTTGAATCAATATATAAGAATATTCTATAAGTCTTTTTCCCGTCTTTTCGAATTCCATATTCTTTATATTTCATTTTAGAGCTAATGCCAAATTCTCTTAAAATTTTGATTATTTCTTTAATAAAATCCTTCCCTGCACAGAGGCAATTTTCGGTTTTATTAATTGATAAGCTTGGAGGCAAAAACGTTTTGTTTTTTAACCTAGGTTTTTCTAATTCGCTGCCAAAATAAGCAGAAAGAAACTCTTCTTTTACCCAAAGAGGGCCGTTCTTAATGAATGCAGGTATTGTATAACTGGCATCGCCTTTGTCACCTGCTGGAACACCCAATGATTTAAATAAGGTAAATAAGGACAAAGAGCCTGATTTTATTATATTATAATTTCCATTTATAGTATGTTCTTTTCCTCCGTAGTATACTCGGCTTTTAGAATGCCCGGCTATAACTCCTGAACACTTAAATCCTAATTCTAGAATGTCTGAGGAGATTTCTTTTAATTCTTCCTTTTGTCCAGAAGCAATAATTTTAACATCATTGAATCCGTCTTTTTTGATATAACAAGCAAGAGTGCCATCGCCAAATAAATGTCCCATTAGCCTAATGATTTTAGGCAATTTTGGATTATTTACCCTGAGCGGGAGCAATCCCTTAGATTCTAATTCAGAAACAATTTTCTCCTTATTCGAACCAGCCGGAATATTTTTTTTAGCCTCTTCTTCATCTAAGATTATCTCTGGAGATAATTCATAGGCAACAGGATTTTCTGGCATAACTATAACCTTATCTCCAATTTCTAGGTCTTTGATATCAATTCTTCCTTTATTCGTAAAAATTGGGTGGTCTCCTGTCGCAACCAATTCCTTGCCAGTTTCTTTAGTTTTGATTTTAAATATTTTAGACTGTTTTACCTCTTCCTCTGTCAGTGAAAAATAATCAACAATCTTAGAAGGTTCCACCCTGTTTTCCTTTTGGTTATAAGTATATACCTGAGAATCAGCCCACAAATTTCCAAGAGTTTTAATAGAAGTTGCGCAACCATCTGACAAATAGATTAGGGTATTAGGAGCTAAGCATTTTCTCATTGCAGAGTTTGGCTGCTTTGCTTCTTTCTGCACTTTTTCTATAATGATGCCCTTCGCTTGAGATGCGCCTTCTAATGGGTCTGCCTTAACGTAAAGATTCAGAGTTCTAACTTTATATTGGCGGTCTTTCCACCGGAATTTTTTCCTTTCCTTCTTTAGTTTTCTTGCACTCATTAATCCCATTTTGAACTTATTAGTGATACAAAAAATAGGTTTTTAAATTTATCTTACGTGTAAATCTCTCAACCTTACGTTCTGCTACGCAATATATTTTATCTCTATTAAAAGATGAATAACTTAGTATGTCTTGCTTATTTGTCTGAGCTATAAGTTTTTATATCTCAAGATAGCAACTTTACTTAACATTACGTTATTTTCAGCTCTTTAATCCCAAAGTATTGTTCTAAAATTTCCTTCATTTCAGCGAGCCTAGTTTTGTTTCTGCCAATTAATGTAGCCCTGTTTTGCATTCCCGCATTTATATTCACACAATTATCTTTAATTTCAACATTCTTGACTTTAATAGGGTATATTATATCTGATATAAACTTCAAAATATCTTGGTTTCCTTTCGGAATGGAAATTATCTTCACTTTTTTTTCAAGTATATGGGACAGCTTTTTAATGTTCTTTCCTGACTCACCAATAGCTCTTGCAACATCTGCTTTTTGCACTAAAAATAATATAGTTGAGTTATAAAAAAAACAGTATTGGGCTCTGACTTTTGTTATCTTTTCGAATAAATTAAGGTACCTGATGAATTTCATATCTATTGTTCTGGCCATTTTTAACCTTTCTTCCTGTCTTTTTCTTTTTTAACTTTCTTCCTGTCTTTCTCTCCAGCTAAACTTCCGGTAACCTTGACTAAAAGTCCGGGCAGCCCGGTGCCTATAGGGACTGGCTGATTAAGGATTATATTTTCAATGACTGAAGCAAGTTCGTCTTTTGAAGATTTAATTGAGGCATTGACAAATTGCTTTATTGGCGTTTCGAATGACGCCCTTGCAAGTATAGAACTTTTTTCAGAGATTATACCCATCCTTGTAACTCCTTTTATTTCCCCTCTGGATGTCATGGCGTCTGCAATAAGTTTTAGGTGTCTTTCATCAATATCCAGCCCTTGCGACTCAATAACTTTTTCTATTTCTCTTATTGTGGTCTCTCTTGCAGCTTCAATCCCGAGCACCTTAGCTACCTCATGAATATCATTGCTTATTGTTCTGTCTTTGTTAACCCCCTTTAGCTTCATTATTTCTTCTAGGTTTGACCCAGCTGTCAGGATGACAAAATTTTTGTCTCTTTTTACAACTAAAATCTGCTTAACCCCTTTTACTCCCGAAACAATGACCTGTTTTAGTTTTTCTTTTGTTTTGTAAATATCTTTAAAGTCCTGTTTTTGAAGGTCCAGGATTATTGAATCACCTCTTAATCTGTTCTTAAATCCCTTGTCTGCAAGGCTTTGTGAGATAGTGGATGGATTTGCATGAATTCTTTTAACAGCGTGGCTGTCTAAAAGAACATCTATTTTCTTTTCAGAGAAGCTTACTTTTATTTCCGAAACTACGTCCTGTAATTTTACCTCTCTTATTTTCTCTGCCATAATTCTTGCGTTTTTTTCATTGTTGGTTTCAGAATCAAGGTAGATTTCCATTAAAGGAGTTGAGGGGGTTTTACGTGCATCGAATATCTCAATTAAACGCGGAAGTCCGAGGGTAACTTGCATTTCCTGTACTCCTGCGAAGTGGAATACATTAAGAACCATCTGTGTTGAAGGTTCTCCAAAGGACTGTGCAGTAACGATTCCTATTGCCTCCCCAGGAGAAATTTTCTTCTTTTTATGGAGATAAGAAACATCATATCCGTCATCTCCATAAATAAACTGGATTATATTACCTGAAGCATCTCTTACTGTTCCGTCATACTCTATCTTTAAGTCTTGGAGAGCGTTAGCAAGTCTCCTGTATAAGTATCCAGACTTTGGAGTTCTCAGTGCAGTATCCATAAGAGCATCCCTTCCGGAAATTGCACCAAAGAAAAATTCGTATGGATGAAGCCCTTTCATAAAAGATGAATAAATAAATCCGTGGGCTTTTGGAGAGAGGTCGTCCTCTTTAAAAAAGGACAGGGTTCTGTTAGTGTATCCTAGAGCAATCCTCTTAGCCCATAATACCTGCTGGCCAACACAACAAGCTATCTGTGTAATATTAAGTATATTCCCACCAGCTCCCGAGATAATCATGGTATTAACAGGATTTTCTTTTGGAAACTCCTGTTTGACTATTTTTCCAATTTTAGTTCTTACCTCATTAAGATTCTGAAGTATCTTTATTTCTCTAGAGTCCTCTTTGCTCTTTCCAGGAATAAGTTCAAGGCTCCCATCATAGTACGAGTTAATTATTGCCTTTGATTTTTCTTCTGCAGCATTTATTATTTTTTCAGTTTCAGCCCTTGTTTTTTCGTTTACATTAAGGTCCCTTAGGGAAATGGTGAATCCGTTTCTTGAAAGGTAGTTGACTCCAAGAGAGAAAACATTTCTTATGGTATCGATTGTCTTGTCTCTTCCAACGATATTGTCCAGCTGCTTAACCAGGAATCCATCTTCAACTCCGAATGTGTTCTTGTCAATAACTCCGGATAAAAACTTCCCTTCTTTAATGCTCAAATAAGCATTATAAGGACATCCTTCTTCTTTGCACCCCTTGTAGTGAGGGCATTCTTCTCCCAGGCATTCCGAAGTTTTTGTGGAAAAATTTATTTTTGGAAGGGCTTCGGAAAATACTTCAACACCTTCCAAAACTTTTTTTGAAAAATCAGCTGTTATGCCAGACTCATAAAGCATCTGAACCGCCTCTGCGTTCTCAATTTTAACGTTGCTTAAAAGATAATTACCTGTAATAGCGTCTGCTATGCATCCAAGAAGGTTTGTATTGTTTTTTGGGGAGATAAGAGACTGCTTAACATCCAGAAGAACCTTAGCTTCACTCCTGGCTTCTTCTGTTTGTGGGGAGTGTATGTTCATTTCATCGCCATCAAAATCTGCGTTATAGGGGAATGTTGCTGCAGGATGTAGTCTAAATGTTTTATATGGAAGGACTCTGACAAAGTGAGCCATCAAACTCGGTCTGTGAAGAGAAGGGTGCCTGTTAAAAAGAACTACATCACCGTCCTGTAAATGCCTGTCAACAAAATATCCAGGTTCTAATTCTTCCATTATTTCCTCTCTTAAATCCTCAGTTATTCTTTTTCTTTTACCATCTGGTCTTGTTATGTAGTTGGCTCCTGGATATTCCTTGCTTGAAATCAACTTTTTCATTTTTTCCATATTAAGTGAGTTAACTCTTTCATTGACAGTTATGACTTTTGCAATCTCTAGGGGAATTCCAATTTCATTAATATGCAAGAAAGGGTCTGGAGAGATAACCGTTCTTGAAGAAAAATTTACCCTTTTTCCTGCAAGATTGTGCCTTATCCTTCCTTCTTTTCCTTTTATTCTTTCTGTTATGGTCTTTAATGGTTGCCCGCTTCTATGTCTTGCAGGAGGTATTCTTGTAATGGTATTGTCAAAGAAAGTTGTTATATGGTACTGCAAAAGGTCCCATAAATCCTCTATGATTACTTCCGGAGCTCCGGCATTTAGATTTTCCCATAATCTTTGGTTTGCCCTTATAATATCCGATAATTTATGAGTTAAATCATCCTCACTTCTCTCTCCTGATTCGAGGGTTATAGAAGGACGGACTGTCACAGGCGGGACTAAAAGTACTGTAAGAACTGCCCATTCCGGACGTGCACTCTGAGGGTTGACTCCAAGTAATCTTGCTTCTCCATCAGGTATCTTCTCCAGCAGCTCCCTGATTTCTGTAGGGAACAATCTTTTCTTTCCTATTCTGAAAGTAGTTGGTTTTTCCAGTCTTACTCTTTCCTGTTGATGATTGCAATGAGGGCACTTTTTGCTGTCCTTGCTTTTCTTTATCCTCTGGGCTGTTTTGTATCTGCTAATGTCTTTTTCATTTAACAGAAGCTTCCCGCAATTTTTGCAGAAGCATCTCAGAAACATCTCTATAAGCGGAATATATTTAACATGCAACACAGGCCTAGCAAGTTCGATGCTTCCAGGGTGCCCTAAGCACTCTTTTAGTCTTCCTCCGCATGTCCTGCACCTAACTCCGGGGTCTATTGCACCAAGCCTTAAGTCCATCAGTCCTCCATCAACAGGATACCCATCAACATCATATAGTTCAGGCGTGACTATCTTGGCAGAAGATATTTTCTTTATAAGCTCCGGGCTAAGTAAGCTGAAACTCAGCCCGCTAACCTGTTTTCTTACTATAGTTCTCATATTAAGCCACAATTCCTCCATTATAAACTGCAGACCTTCTTCGACTTCCCTCTTCTGCAATTTGTTTAACTACTATTTCATAATATGGTAAATATCCAATGGGACCGGAAGCCATACCACAAGAAGTTGGTGTTCTGACTGCCCATTGATATAATGGTTTTAATTCAACTCCAGCTTTTGTTCGATAAAAACCCATTTCTTTAGCTTTACTAGTATTCCATAGTCCCAATAAACTTGTTGCTAATCCAGCTATCCCTTTCATAAATGTTCTTCTGTCTATTTTTTTCATTTTATAATAATAATCCAACTCCTATGTATGTGGGCATATTAATCTTTTCATTTTTTCTTTATTTTAGTTTCTTTCTTCGAAGGCATCATTCAAATTTATTTTTTAATTCAAAATGTGTCTGAATATGGATGCCCTGCAGTTCTTCTATTAAAAGTTTGAAGGCGTATGAAACTTCAACAGGCTCGATTTCCTGGCTGTTGCATGTAGGACAGACAACTTTGTTATGAATTGTGTCTTCAACAGCCATAGCCCCGCACTTTGTGCATATCTGCACGATTACTTTGTCAGAGTCATATCTTTCCTTAAGCAGTAGTGATGCGCCGTGAGCAACTAAAGCCTGTTGCTCCATTTCTCCAAGCCTCAAAGCTCCTCCAACAGCCCTTCCTTCAATAGGCTGTCTTGTTAATAATGTAACTTTTCCTGATGCTCTTGCATGCATCTTGTTGCTCACCATATATTTGAGTTTAAGATAATACATGTTTCCGATGTATATTTTAGATTTCATCATCCTTCCTGTAATGCCATCATAAAGAGTTTCTTTCCCATCGTATCTGAATCCTAAGCGTTTCAACTCCTCTTCCAGCCTTTCCATAGGCTCTCCTGAAAAAGAAGTGCCATCTATATTCCTGCCAGATAAGCAGCCAACCTTTCCAGCCATTAGTTCAAGAAGATATCCTACAGTCATTCTGCTTGGAATTCCGTGAGGATTGAATATTAGGTCCGGTCTGACTCCTCGAGATGTAAATGGCATGTCATTTTCTGGGACAAGCAGCCCTATAACACCTTTCTGCCCGTGCGGAGTTGAGAACTTGTCCCCTAGTTCAGGCATTCTCTGATCCCTGGCTCTTACTTGTACAATTTTATTGCCCTCAGCATCAATAGTTATAAAAACAGCATCTATTGTCGCTTTTTCTTCCTGCCTTATAACAGATGAAGACTCTTTTTTTGTTTTAATTGTTATTTCCCTTGCTTCTGATAAGAATTTTGGGGGAGAAACTTTCCCGGTTACAACTTCTCCTTCAATCAAATCAGCTTCAGGGTATGTCACGCCATCGTCTTCTAAAAACCTATAACTTTCTTCAGTTCTGTATCCTACTGTATCTTTTTCAGGAATGCATATTTGGTCAGTCAGGCCTCCAGCGTAGTGGAGTTCAGTCGTGGTGTATGGCCTGAAGTAAGTGCTTCTTCCCATCCCTCTTTGAACGCTTCCTTGGTTTATAACCAAAGCATCTTCTGTATTATAGCCTTCATATGTCATAACAGCGACAACTAGATTTTGGCCTGCAGGATATGCCTTAAGGGAATCGTAAACAAAACTCCGGACTATTGGCCTTTGTGGGTAGTGAAGTATTGAAACATCTGTATCCAATCTGCACAGATAGTTAGCAGCATAAAGTCCAAGAGCTTGTTTTTGTGTTTTGCTTCCCCTGTTTAGCCTGGAACTTTGGTCATGATTTCCGTATGGAACCAAACTTGTCACTAAACCTAACAAGTCTATGCTATCTATTTCCAAGTGAGTATGCTCTTCTGTCAAATCCTCAGGAATCAGTGCTACAAGCGCATTTTCTTCTTCAGCTGCATCGATGTACTCTATAACTCCCTGCTGCAGCAAATTGTCCCATTTAACCTTCCCTTCTTCTATCAACTTTTTATGTTCTTCAGTTAATCTGCTTTTTCCTTCTTTTACAACTATGACTGGCCTCAATACACGCCCTATTTCAGTTGAAATTAAGACAGTATTAAGATATTTATCATATCTTACGCTCATTTCCAAGGGAAGAGCAGAATTTCTTCTTTTTTCTCTTAATTTTTCAATAAACTCTTTAGAATCGTTTACGTTCCCTATGAATCTTCCGTTGTAAAATACATCAGTTTCTCCTTCTTCTTTATTCATTCCAAATTCTTCAAGCATGGAAAGAAATCCAGGCTCGTCCAGTGAAACTAAAGTGGAAATTCTTGCAAGAATAGACAAATTTTTTCTTAAGCCTATCTCAGTTCCTTCCGGAGTTTCTATAGGGCAGAATCTCCCATAGTGCGTAGGGTGGAGAGTTCTTGCCAGAAAGTTTTCCTGCTCTCCTGGAAGCATGCTCGAAACTCTTTGCAATTGCGATAAAATAGCAAGATAGTTTGTTTTGTCCATGTTTTGCGTTACTCCTGTTCTTTCACCTATCCAGCTTCCTGTGGCTATAGCAGATTCTATTCTGTGCGAGAAAAGAGTCGATTTTGCTATTGTTTTTATAGAATAAAACTTCTTTCTCTTTGAAATCTTTTGAAGGTTATGCTGTATGTCTCTCAGCAGTATATTCAAATTAACTCTAAATAAGTCAGCAAGCAGGTCTCCGCTTAGCCTTACCCTTTTGTTAGCATAATGGTCCTTATCAGTAAGAACTTCCGGGTTCTCTTTTGCAATCAGGAATTGTTTCAAAAACTTGCATAGAGAAACAGCTTTTTCTCTTCTGTCACTTTCGCTTAACCCTATATGCGGAAGAAGATAGGAGTCTATTCTCTGTTTTACTCTGTCGAGGATTTCTTTTTTAGTCCCCTGTAATGCAGTTATCTCTGCTATCTTCATCATAGCCTCTTCACTGCTTTTTATATGCGCAAATTCATACAAGTTGACAATTAGACTATCAGTTTCTTTTCCAAGATATTTGGCTATCTCAGCTTCTTTAGTAAGCCCCAGTGCCTTTAACATTATCATAGCAGGGAGGTTTCTGAACCTGGAGAAAGATATCTCCAAAATACCGTCATTAGTTTCAGATACTGCTATTGGAATTCTGTAGCTTCCTCTTTGTGAAAATAGCCTTAATAATAATCTGCCTCTTGATTTTTCTATAAAAGGCTGGTTGGCAGCAAGGTCTTCTGTCATAACCATTACTCTTTCGTTTCCATTAATTATAAAATATCCTCCAGGGTCCAGAGGGTCAATGTACTCTTGGATTAACTCTTCTTCAGGCATATTTGCTATATTGCAAACTTTGCTTTTTACAATTACAGGAATTCTCCCGATCTCAACATCATGGCTTTCAATCTGCCCTCCTTGCTTTATTGTTATTTCCAAGAATACAGGAGAGGAATAAGTTAGATTCCTTATTCTTGCTTCTGCAGGAGTTATATTCTTCTGGCTCCCATCCGCCTCTATAATATTTGGATTTTCAACCCTTATATTTCCCAATTTTATTTCAACTTCTTCATTACTTAAAGTGCTGTTCAGTTCATTTACAATTTGCTGCATTCTTTCTTCAATAAAATTATTAAAAGAGATAACATTGCTTTCAACTAAGCTATGTTCCTGAAGAAATTTCTTAACAAGTAGGTGGCTTCCTTCCTCTTTTAAGTGCTTTACTTCTTTGTCCTGAATTTTTTCAGCTTCTTCCATCTTCTAAAGAAAGGTTTATTTTGCAATGACCACCCTATGATATTCTAGAGCAGATCCTGTTCCCTTTGATTTTCTTTCAATTTTAATGATATCGCCTATTTGGCAACCATCTGGAAGCGCAGGGTCTCCCATTTTTATACTTGGTAGTTGTGCTAAAGAAATATTATACTTCTCAAGTAATTTAGCCGCTTCTTCTGGCTTTAATTTAAAGTGTTTAGGCTGGAGTATATGCATTTTATTGAAAATGAGGGATTTTTAAGTTTAGGCATCCGGATAGTTTATGCTTGCAAAGTTGCAGTTTTACCTTTAACAACTTAACAATACTAAAAAGAATTAGAAGTGGCTTTATAAACCTTTCTACGAAAGGTTTATCTCTGTAAAAATAGGGGGTATATACTTAATTTCCTAAAAATGGTTCCGGGTTCTCAGACTTTCAACTTTAATGGATATTTTTAAGAAACTTAATTGAAAGTCTTCGTGATTTGAATTATCATAGTTTTGTTATCACCAAATTCCTTCCAGAATTAAATGGTGCTTACAGCACCATAAATGGTCCCGGGGGGATTTGAACCCCCGACACCTGGCTTTCATCAGTATTTTGGTTTCCAATAAAACACTGTTAAACACTGTAAAAGGCCAGTGCTCTAACCGGGCTGAGCTACGGGACCGTAACTGAGCAAGGAATAACCAGTTTAAAAATGTTTTTAGAATTTATTGTTGTCATCAGACTTTGGATGGCTTTATCTACTGCAAGTAGATGTTTGATAAAATCTTTTTAAAGATTTTCAGTTTAAAAATGTTTTTAGAATTTATTGCATTTGAATTAATAGGCCATAACATATATCTCCGATAGATCAGCAGGATATATTAAACTACTCATTTTTTAATAGAATTAAGAATATATCAATTTATGAAGCACTTTAATGCATAGCAAAGAGGCTCGGGGCATTTTACATAAATCATCCCATAATATATCTCACTCCAGCTATCACTAAAACAACAACAAAAAGAATTACAAACAAACCCAAAATAATCTTTAAAATTGTTTTAAATTTAACTGAAGGCGCCTTATTAACAATCTCGTTTTCAGAATAATTTGTTGATACTTTAATTGTATTGCCTTTGGAATACTTGTTTTCTGCATTTACCTGCTGGATTAATGCAGTATCCATATTCTCCTCTCTTTTCGAATTACCCATATATTCTTAAGTAAAACTCATTAATAAATTTTTCTAAATATGGTTCTGTGAAGTTAACAGGTGATAAAAGAACAATGAAAGCAGGGAAATTGAGCATATTAAAGCTTTAAAGTTATAGATTAATGTATCTACTCAGATTCCTGAAGCCATATTGTTATCCCCTCCCACTTATATCTTCTACAGTAATCAGGATATTTCTATTAAAGATATTTGGTAAATAGCTATCTTCAGCATTATTTCCGAAGGAACTTCAAATCAGTAAGAAATTATAGATTAGTAAAATTATAAATTAAATCTAAGAAAGTTATTTCTGAGATGCTTAAATTTTATATTATTAGGGTTTGAAAGTTCATCACCTTTTAAGGTAACACAACTCTAAATATGCTTCCTTAGTTTTTCTTCCAAAACTTCTTCAGGAAGTGCTCCAACAAACCTGTCAACTTCCTGCCCCTTTTTAAATACAATCAAGCAGGGTATTGAAGAAACCTTAAATTTAGAAGATAAAGATTGGTTTTCATCAACATTCACTCTTGCAAACTTTATTTCAGAAAGCTTAGCTGCAAGTTCTTCAATAACCGGAGCAATCATCAAACAGGGCATGCACCATTCTGCATAGAAATCAACAACTACCGTTCTACTACCATTGTTAACTGTTTCCTCAAATTCGCACTCTGAAATATCAACTGCTTTATCGTTGTTAGTTGCCATTTTCCAGTCATACCCATGACTTCATTCATGAAATTTAGAGAATTAACTACTTTAAAAAGGTTTTTGTTTGCCGAATTTATAATTTAACTTACATACAGGTATATCTCTGATAAATTACAAGAAGATATTAAATTGTTAATTTTTTAATAAAAATAAACTCTATTAATCTTAGTGAAGCGCTTTAATTCTTTAGCACATGTGACATTTTGAGGTTTACCTTACATATTCCTGGAGTGGTAAAAGGAAATGTATTTTTGAGAACATAAACAATTAAAAATCTTTTATTCTATTAATTAACATGGAAGTTGACAAAATGATACTAGCTGTTAGAAGAGATGTTCTTTTTGATAGGAATAAGGATTATTTTCAAGGTTTTAGAGAAGCAGGAACTGTGGATTACAAGGAAAGAATTCTAAAAATAGGAAACACAGTGTGGATGAGAAGAAGTGAAGCAGAAAAAAATCCTAATTTCAAGCATCCCATTTCATATCTAATGATTGTTAATCCATCTAAAAAACAGGTTTTTACATTTCAAAGAGCAAAAAAAGGCGATTATGATGAGGCAAGGCTGCAGGAAAAATGGAGCTGGGGAGTTGGAGGACATGTTGAGGCTTCTGACAGTTTAATTGGTGATGATGTTCTTCAAGCAGCTTTTTCAAGAGAACTAAAAGAGGAAGTAATTTTTGAAGGAGAAACCCAAGGCAGAAAAATCAAAAATTTAGGCTACATTAATGATGATGGAAATGATGTTGGAAAAGTTCATTTCGGGCTTTTGTATGTTGTTGAAACTGATGCAACTTCAGTACGCCCAAATCCTGATAATCATGGAATAGCTAAAGGAAGGCTTATGCGTTTAGCGGAACTTGAAATAATGTGCAGAAATCCTAAAAGATTCCAAGTTGAAAACTGGTCAAGAATTGCCTTAGAGCCCTTGAAAAAATATTTAAAATAATCCAGTTGAGCCAAAAGCACCTTCCCCTCTTTTTGTCTCACTTAGCTCCTCAACTTCCTGAACATCTGCCGTAATAACTGGCTGGATTAATAATTGAGCTATTTTCTGCCTTTTCTTAATTTTATAATCCTCAGAAGATGTATTCAGCATAACAACCTTATACTCTCCACGATAAGTATGCTCCATAACCCCTCCCATTGATTTTATTCCTGAAGCAGCCACTCCGCTTTTATCCCAGATAAGAGCAACATACCCTTCTTCAAATTCAATAGAAATTCCTGTCCCGATTGTTTTTCTTTCTCCTGCTTTTATAATAACATCTTCGCATGAGAATAAGTCAAGCCCAGCATCTCCTTTGTGTGCGTAGCTCGGAAGTTTTGCTTCTGGGTTTAGTTTTTTTATTTTGAGGAGCATTTTAACATCTAGAAAATCCGCAGGTGCATTTTAGGCATCCTTCTACATGCATAAGAGTTCCTCCGCACTCTGGGCATTTTTCATTAAATCTCTTCTTCTTCTCATTCTTCTTGGCATTAGGGTTGGTTTCTGCTTTTCCTCCTGATACTTGTTCCAAGAAATCCTGCACCTTTTCAAAATTGTTCATTAAACCGTAAATTCCCATTTGATCATCTTCACTTTTTCTTATAAGGTCAGAGACTTTTTCACTAAACTGGTCGTAATCTACTTTTCCCATCAATAAATCTTCTAAAGGAAAGTAATTTCTTGCAACTACAAACTTCAACAAGGCTTTTGCAAAGCCCATAGCCAGGGAACTGACATGCCCTGCTCTTGTTGTTCTGGTAGTACCCGAGCCTATACCAATAAATTGGTCTATCATTGTTTCTAAAGGCCCGCCGCTTCTTAAATAAAGTGAAGCAGCTCTTCCTAAAGCTTCAAGCGTAGCTGCTTCTTCTTCTCCAGATTGTCCTAGTAATCCAAATGTTTCTAAAGGCCTGTAACCATTGGAAGGGTCAAATACTATATGAGCATGTATGTGCCCAAAAGGAGTGTCTTGTCTTATCCTTATAGAAGGCATCATTTCAGGGACTCTTAAAGGGTGTTCTATTGTTCCAACAAGGACGTTCTTTTCTTCTTCTTTTAGAACTCCTCCAAACATTATGGGTTGTCCGTCTCTGCTTCCATTTCTGTAAACTGTGATTCCTTTAAGTCCTGCCATAAATGCTGCTTTGTAAGCTTTGTCAACATCTTCAACAGTAGCCTTTTCAACTAAATTAATAGTCTTGCTTACTGCATTGTGCAAATATTTCTGGAAGGCAGCCTGCATAGCTATTTGATTTTCTATTGAAATTTCATGGGAGGTTACATAAATATAAGCTATATCTTTGGGAACTTCTGGTATTTCACTTAATTTTTTGCCCTGGAAAAGCTCTTCAAAAATAGGCTCTGGGTCAATATTTCTTTCTCTTAAAGCTCTTGTCAGTTCAGGGCCTTTCATCTTTCTTATATTCCCTTCAGAATCTTTGTGAGAATATGCATTTCCAAAGAGAGGCTCCATACCAGGGGAAGCGTATGCTATGATACTAATAGTTCCTGTAGGGGCGATAGTTGTTGTCGTGGCATTTCTTCTCGGAGTGCTGCCCGCATAAATACTTCTTTCAAAATTTGGAAAAGCTCCTCTTTCTTTAGCAAGCTTTTCTGTTTCAGAGATAGATGTTTCATGAATCGTCTTCATAATTTCTTCAGCCAATGAGACTGCTTCTTTAGAGTCATATCTTATTTTAAGAGCAGTAAGCATATCTGCCCACCCCATAATCCCTAATCCTATCTTCCTGTTGCCCCTTACTATTTCTGTTATCCTCTCGTCTGGAAAGCTGTTCATATCAATAACATTATCCAAAAATCTCACCGCTTTTCTTGTAACTTGTTTTATTCTTTCATAATCCGGCTGTCCGTTTCTAACCATCATACCTAAATTTATGCTTCCTAAATTACAGGCTTCATAAGGCAATAACGGCTGCTCTCCGCAAGGATTTGTTGCTTCAATTGGACCTATATCGGGAGTGGGATTGTCCCTGTTCATCCTGTCGGTAAAAGCTACTCCGGGATCTCCCCGAGCATGAGCATTATGTATTATATTATCCCATAACATTCCTAAAGTGTATACTTTTGTCAAGTCTACTTTTCCTTCATCTGCAGGAAGAAGGTTGTCTATGGAATAATTAAGGGGGTGAACATCTTTGGGCATGTAATATTTCTTCTTTGTTCTCGGGTTTGTTACGACTAAAGGACTGCCAGGATTAGCTATAAGTGAATTCATCCATTCATCAGGAATCTTAACAGAAATATTAAAATTATCAAATTCACTATTCTCCATTTTTGTTGTTATGAACTTTAGGATATCTGGGTGAGTTACAGATAGCATCCCCATATTTGCGCCTCTTCTGAATGCACCCTGCTGGATAGAATCTGTTGTTACAGCGTAAACTCTCCAGAAACTTATTGGACCACTTGTTGTTCCCCCTGAACTTTTGATGTAGTCTCCGGTAGGCCTTAAATGGTCAAAAGTGAACCCAGTACCCCCGCCTGCTTTCTGAATCATTGCGGTTGTTTTAACTCCTTCGAAAATCTCCTTTATACTATCTTCTACAGGAAGAACAAAACATGCGCTTAACATTCCCATTTCCCTGCCAGCATTCATTAACGTAGGAGAGTTCGGCATAAATTCTCTTTTAGCCATCATTTTATAGAATTTTTTTGCTGAAGAATAATAAACTTCTTCGTTTCCCCCACTATAAACAAAATCAGGATATGCTATATAAGAAGCAACTCTTGCAACTAGTCCTTTGGGGGTTTCTGTAGGCTGCCTGTTTGCATCTTTCCGTAGATACCTCATTTCCAAAACAGAAACCGAGTTCTCGTTAAAATCAGGTTCAGCTTCAGAAGTCTCAAGTTTTTCTCTAACTCTATCGTAAACTACTTGGTTATAATTTCCTGAATAAAGAGGCATTTCAAGTCCTCTTTCATATCCTATTTTATCTCTTTCTTTTCCATTATTTCTTCCTTTGTCTTTTCCTCTTCCTGCCATTATCTCAGCTCCTTTATCTCTTTTCTGAAGTCTGCCACATCCTTAAACTCCCGATAAACAGAGGCAAATCTTATGTAAGCAACTTTATCGAGTTTTTTCAGCTGCTTCATAACTTCTTCTCCGATAATCCTGCTCTCTATTTCCTTGCCTTTTATCTTGTTCCTTAATATTCTTTCAATTTCGCTGACTACTTTGTCAATTTCTTCTGTTTCAATAGGCCTTTTCTCGCACGCTTTTTCAATCCCTGCTCTTAATTTTTCTCTGGAAAAAGGCTCTCTTGACTTGTCTTTTTTAATTACAATAAAATTAGGCTCTTCAACTCTTTCATAAGTTGTAAATCGTTTCCTGCATTTCAGACACTCCCTTCTTCTCCTCGTCTCTCCATCTCCGTCCCTCTTGTCTGTAACCTTCGTCTCTCCCTCGCAAAAAATGCATTTCATCTTTTATCCTGCAATATCTTAGTCTTAAGCAACTACCTCTGAATTTAACTTGAGCATATTAGCATTTGATAATACATTATATCCCTCTAATTCTTCTGGCTTTTTTCTTATGCTCGACAATTCACTCATGGTCCGTTACCTTTCGATTTATTTTTTCCCTTTTTTGAATTTTAAATTGCCATCTGTCATGTGGATGGCATTAGCTTTAGCTGTTTGCTACAAGATTGTTAATCTTGTTGTTGTATAAGTGCAACTCTAGAGTAAATACAATATATTGTACCTCCTTTTTGCTTTTTATACAATATGCAGTAGACTTACAGATTGGGTAGTATTTAAATATTTCTATAATAAAATATATGCTTCATAACATTTATAAAGGAATATTCCTTTGTTCTTTCACTAAAAGAGGAAATATAAAATGTACGCCGCAATTTTTGGCTTAACAGCAGAAGAATTGAACATACTGACAGAGATATTAATGGTTTTAGTGGTGTTGATATGGAAGTTAGTGTGGTATGCAATTGCTTTATTTAGGACAATAGAAAGAAGACAAATAAGGTGGTTTATTGTGCTGTTTATAGGGGTTTTATTGCTTCCATTTGATTTAGGTTTACTTGCTATAATCTACTTATTGCTATACAAAAACCCAGACAGGCAGATTAAAAAACCAAACAGGCAAGTTAAAAAGAGAAAGAAAAGGTAAAAATGGACTATTCTATTTATGAGCCAATAGCAGAGGGGTTAGGAATATCAGTTGAAACAGCAGTTATTATTTTTATTATAATCTCTGTCTGGACTTTAATCTGGAAAGGTTTTGCATTATGGAAATCCTGCAAGAAAAATCATTGTATCTGGTTTATAATCTTATTAATAATTAATACTATAGGTATTTTAGAGATTCTGTATATATACATATTTTCTGAGATTAAACTGCAAAAGGAGGTTAAAAACAAAAATGCCAAGAAAAAGAGTAGAGGCAGTAAGAAAGGTAAGTAGGCCATTAGCCAAAATAATAAACCTGGTTGTCTGGATTGCAGGAGTTTTGGTTGCATTAGCAGTTGGTTTTGGGATGGCTGAAGGAACGCTGGCAATACCATGGCTGACTAATGTAGGTTTAGGCGTATTGGTTATAGCTGCAGGATGGGTAGTTGTCCTATTGACAATTATCGGGGTGATAATGGCTATAATTGACGCACTAACGAGATAGTTTTTTGATTTTGATTTACATAATGCGCCTATTTATAAATTAGTTATAAGCCTTATAGCAAATATTTATAAACAAGATTATTCTGATTTTGGCGTAAAAAACATGGGTAAAATGAAGCAAGCTCAAAAAATTGATTTTGGTTCTGAGGGTGTTAAACGGAATTTTGGAAGACGAGGGGAGCATAAGACTTTTTGTGACGAGTGCGGAGAAGAGTGCTTAGTCTATCAGGCTTATACAAGAGGAAGGCCGGTTTTATGCAAGAAATGCAGGGAAGAGAAAGACAAAAGAATGTTTAAGGAATACTGATAATTCTCATAATCATAATTTTTAGTCCTATGATTAAAGACAAATACCTTTATTTCCCATTTCTTATTTTTGTGAACTAGCCTGCTTTCTGTGCGATTTTCCCTATCCACATAGTTGCAATTACAGCCACTATTGTAACAATAACAGCATAAATTATCGCAGCTGTTATTGTGCTTGCTTCTCCGTAAACTTGCCTGAAGATTTCCTGAATTGCTCCATTCCAGGCCAAAGCAGCCACTAAACCAAAAGCAGCTGTTATTAAAGCAGCTAGTTTTTCAATAACTTCTTTTTTCATTTAACAACGCAGGATACTGATAGCTTCAGCTATCAGGGGAATGCGTTCTTTCCCTAAATTTAATATTCTTGATTGCATGATTATAAGGAGGCTAGATTCTAGCCTCTTGAAATAAATTGTGAATATAGCTTGAGCTGTATTCTGTGAGGTTAAAATGTCCATAAGCTTTATGAAAATATATGAACGAAACAATCGCTCAATTGGAGTTGCTTTCTGGCATATCCAATTCTGCACAAAGTACAGATATAAAATGTTCAGCAAATCTGAATACAAGAACTTAATTGAAGCTTGTATAAAAAATGTTTGCTTTAAACATAACATTAAAATTATAATAATTAATGTTATGCCCGAACATGTGCATATGATAGTTAAAACTTCTATCAATGCAAATCCAAGTGAAATCCGCCGATTGATTAAAGGTGGGAGCTCTTATTTATTTTTTAAGATGCATCCGAAAGCTCGGTTAAGATATCCAAGAGGACATCTTTGGAGCAAAGGTAAGTTTATGACTTCAGTAGGTTTTACTGATTTGGATTTCACAATAGCTTACGTTTTACATCAAGAGGAACATCATGCTTCCCCTCTCATCAACCACGCTGCGTCGTCGCGTGGAAACCAAACCCTTTAGGGTTTGGAGGACGTCATTTTAATATTGATAAATGAGGATATTTAAACTATGCTAATGCCTGTTTTTGCCTTTTGTCATAAGACCTGTTGATATATCTTAAGGTAAGCCAGCCCCCAAAAAATATAACTATTAATCCAATGGCTATCCCTATTATTTGATAACGAAGGGGTATAATCCCAAGATATGCCACTACAAATGCAAAAGGAATTAACCCTATAATTGTAGCATAAATATAAGTAGAAGTTTTCATCCTGCTGAATAATCCTAACGCATAACTTAAAAAATCAACAGTAGCAAACATCCTTAAGAGAACAATTGTAAGAAAAAAATGCTGTTCTGGAAGCTTTTTCTCAAACTCTTCCAGTTTTTCAAGTGAAACTAATTTTTTCACCAGCGGCTTTCCGTAAACTCTTGCTATTTTAAATGCGATTAATGCTCCCAGTGTCCAGCCAACTATAGAAAGAAGGGCAGTTGGAATCCATCCGAATAAGTTAGAGGCGAGAGGTATTAGCGGGAATATGCTTAATGGAGCAATAACTGACTCTAGGGCAGCAATCAGGACGAAGACTACTACGCTTATGGCCAGGTTCTCTTCTAAAATACTTACATCCACCACCCATTTTTGAATAAGAACAGAGACTAGAAAAAATAGAAGTATTACTACCACTATCAAAAAAAACGCCCTGATTTTTTCACGATGCGCTTTTATTTTTTCACGATTTATTTTTTCACTCACTTTTAAAGAAATTCTTTTCTTAGCATGTCGCCCTCTAATTTTGATATTTTCAATCAGCTTGTTTCTTTTTCTTAACATTTTTTTCCTTTCGTATGGAATTTTATATTATAACAAAAATGTTGATATAAATAAAGCTATCGCAAGTGCAAGAACAATAAAATAAATCCCTTTATTCCAATTGTAAACTTCCTTGCCGTCAAAAGGAGTTACTGGAATAAGGTTGAAAGATGCGAGAAGTGCATTAATTGTCAAGCCATAAGTAAAAAACAATCCAAGTATCTCTGTCTTAACTAGCAAGAATCCCGGGAGAAAAAGCAATGCAAGAATAATATTAGTTAATGGCCCTGCCAATGAGATTTTCCCTCTCTTTTCCTTGCTGATAGGACGATAGGACTTGCTTACAACAGCCCCAGGAGCAGCAAAAATAAATCCAAAAAAAGAGCCTATTAAAGCCAGCCATAATCCGGGATAAAACGCCCGAAACTCTGCCCACAAACCATATTTCTGAGCCATGTACTTGTGCATTAATTCATGAAACAAAAAACTTATCCCAACAGTCAGTGCAGATATTAAAAATGCTGTAATAAAAACAAAAATCTCAAGAGAGAATAAAGCAATTCCTGAGAATAATATAGCAAAAGCTAATGAAATAATGAGCCACGCTATAAGCAGCTCTTTTATCTCTCTGTTTGAAAATTTCATTGTTTTTTACCTAATTTCATTATTCTCTTAACTTGGCTCTCTGCCTTAAAATAGCTTTCGACTTTCGTGATTTTTCTTCTTTGATAAAGAAATCCAAAAAACCTAAAAATTATATTAGTAAAAAATAAAAAAATAAAAAATAAAAATTTGCCCCTTATTTCTTGAATAAGTAGTAAATGGTGTATAAAGCAGCGATTCCAACTAAAATATAGACTATCTTAGCTAACCATGGGATAGAGCCTAGAATCATATCAACTAAGTCCCATCCGCCTGCTCCCACTAACCCCCAATTCAAGCCACCAATTATCAAAAGGATAAGAGCTATCCAATCAATTATTGATTTTTCTGCCATTTGATCCTCCTTTCATATTTTTATATTATATATATCAAGATATAATCATTTAAAAGCTCTTCTATTGTTAATAGCATGAATATTTATTCATATGAACTGTAGTTCATACAACTATATAAATGTTTTGGTTTTTGTTTCCTATAGAAATAGTAATTAAATCGCCTTTACATTAATTACATCAAGATAATAGTCTATATTATAATACCTGTAATAAACAGCAGGGCGCGACTTCACAATACCCTCCAGTTCATAGTTATTTCCTCTTTTTAAAGAAGCAAGAGGGTTAGTAACAGTAAACTCTTCTCCTTGATCTGCAATAATCATATAATCCCCTTCAGAAGAAACTACTGTCCCGCTAATCGCAACTTTTTTCCCAATATAATCCCTTATATTTTCGTTTAATTCTTTTATTGTTGTCTCTTCAGCTTCTTTATCAACATTTATATTAGGATTTAACTCGCTGAAATAAAAAATAACCAGCAAGAAAAATAAAATTAAGAATATAGAGGCTATTAAAAATCCAGAAATTTTCGGCTTTCCCATAATGAAGTTACAGATTTATGAAATATAAGTCTTTCTATTTTCCTTTTGTTGCGTTTTTCCGCTTATATGGAAACTGTGCTCTATTTCATTTGAAAGGCTAGTCAAAGATTTTTTCAATGCATTTAAAATCTTCCAGTCTTCTGCATTCGCCTCAAACTTTCTGCTTCCGAGATTTATAGAGCTTATGATGCTGAATTTCCTGTTGTTTCCTTTTTGGTTGTGGGTATTTATTTTTATTTCCATAGCAGTAATGTTATGCAAAGTTCTCTGCATTTTTTCAAAATTTTTCTGAGAAATCTGTAAAGCCTTTTCTCTGTCTTCAGGACTTAAGCTATCAATTCCAGGGATATTAATCCTGTTCATGATATTATTAAGTATAGGTGGTTTATTTATTTTTCTGTTATGTGTTGTCAAGTCCCTAACTTAAATTTTCCAAGTTTTTTTCAATAATACAGAGAAGATATTACTTTTTTCATCTTTAAGATAGTGAAATTTATTATGTCAGAAAAATTAAACTGCATCCTTCAGGACTTCAAGATGCTTCCTGCATCTTGAGAGTGCTCAGAATCAAGGGATTCTGACATGCAGAAGTTGCTTTGCAACATCAAGAATCTTTGCAGATTCTTGAGTGCCCCAAAAATCCATAAAAGATTTTTGATGCTTCAGATTTTTCTGAGCATCCTAAAATTCCAACAAACCACACCTTTTAAGGTGTGGTAAACGAAGAGGAATTTTTTGATTTTGCCAGAGTATTCTCTTGCACAGCAGAGCGTATGGTTGAAAGGTTTACTTTCTATTAGGGTAAAGTCTTTAAATTCTGTTTTATTTTTAATTTATGGACATTTTTTTAAAAAGTCTGCTTACAATTGTAATTGGATTTATAATTGGGTACTCTACTAATTATTTAGCTATTAAGATGCTTTTTTATCCAAGAAAGAAGTTCCTAGGAGTTCAGGGAGTTCTTCCTAAAAGAAAAAAAGAACTTGCAAAGAGCATATCTGAAGTATCTCCCCGCATTTACCCTAAGACATTAAAGGAAATTGGAAAACTCCCCATTATTGGCCCGAAAGTTATATCTTCAATAAAGAAATCTGTTGAATATCAGATTAATGCTCTTTCTGAAGAAGAAATTGAGGAGATTGTTCTTCAGGTTGCAAGGAAAGAGCTGAATTTCATCTCTTTTTTAGGTGGGGTGATAGGCGCCTTAATAGGCATTTTGCAGGCAGCTCTTTTATTTATCTAAATATTTCTCAAATTAAGTAGCGAGCATTTCTTGCATATTTCGTTTCTTGAAGGCTCTCCGCAAATCTCACAGTAAATTATCTTTTCGTCTTTGAATTTATCAGCTAACTTTGGAAGTACTTTAAGAAAATTTCTGGCAATATTCTCTTTTGCTTTTTTGTCAAGTGCATTAGAAAACTCTCGGGTTCTTATTCGCAAAGAGCTTACTGCGCACGGGCATTTTTCATAAACAACAGGAAGTTTCCTTATCTCACTGTATTTTCTTATTTCATTTTCTGCAATAAAATAAAGCGGCTTTATTCTTGGAACAAACTTTTTGTCATAAACAATCCCTGTTCTAGGGCCGCTATTTGCCCCTAACATTAAATTTCCCTGTAAAAAGTTCATTATTATTGTCTGGGCTTCGTCATCTAAATGATGCCCAGTTACAATTTTAGCAGCCCCAAGCTGTCTGGCATGTTTATTCAGCAGCCATTTCTTGACAATCCCGCACACCATGCAGTTGCTCACTTTAATCTTCTCCTGGACTCCGCATCTTATGCTGCACATCCTCATCCCAAATTCATCATTAATGTCAAGAACATGCATCTTAATCTCCTTTCCACATATTTTTCTTACTGCCTCAAGGCATCTTTCACTGTAGTCCCCTAATCTTAAATTAATATAGAGCGCAGAAACATTATATCCAAGTTTTTTTAAAATATAAAGAGCAACACTGCTATCCTTGCCACCTGAAGCAGCAACAATTATTTTTTCTTTTTTATTCAGAAGCTTGTAATCCTTGATAGTTTGTTTAACTTTACTTTCAATTTCAAAAATAAGTTTATCCATAAAGAAGGCAGGGAAGATTTGTATTTATAGCTTATGCTTTTTTTAGCATATTCCTATAAACTAAATTATCTTTTTTTGGAGGCTCTCCTAAAGAGCCTCTGAATAAACTGCCATAAACTTCTTGGAAAGCTTGTCTTGGCATTAATTCTTCGTAATCAAAAAATCCGGTTGTCTTTAATTTCCTTTGTATAGCCACTATCTCAAGCGGCGCCCTGTCTACCCTATAAAAATCTTGATGAGGCTCGAAAATTGCTGCTTTTCCAAAATCTCCTTCCAGTATCATTTCCATACACTCTCTCCCAGCCATTCTTGATAACTTTTTGTCAGTTTCTGTTGGGGGGGAATCTCTCATGATGTAAGTGTAGCATTCAGAAGCAGCTGCGCATTTTTTTCCTTTAGTCAGTCTTTCAAGCTCCATACCAATCCACTCTGGCCTTAATTTGGGCTCTTCATGCTCATCATAACTCCTGTGCTCTTCTGGCGGTTCATTGACACCTTTTATTTTTGCGCCTTCTGAGAAAGGAACAACAGCAAAAGCTACACCATACCTTTTTTTGTTCTTTTCTATAGACTTATTAATCTTCTCCCAGACAAAATCCCAGTCGTACACTTGTTCGCACGGAATACATCTGTCTGCCCCACCGTAAAGAGCAACTGCGCAAGGCACCCAGTCAGTATCTCTTCCAAATAACCCTACATAAAACACCCTTCTTGCTGTCATGGCTGTATTATGGTGATGCCTTACAGCTTCAGATCCGATAGACACTGCGCTTTCCCATCCAAGAGTTATAAAAGAATTTAAGTCACCATCCATTGTTTTAGGATATCCAACAATGTTAAGTTTTGTATTTTTAAACAATTTAGCAGCTTCTCCTAAATGGTTGTCTCCACCCATCATAACAACAGCATAAATATTATTTTTCTTTACAACATCCAGAATTTTTAAGGTATCTGCAATTTTTCTGTCTGCCCCAATCAATGAGCCACCCCTGTCTTCTTCTAAATCTTCATAACGTATTTTTTGAAATTCCCCGTTTATTAAGCCTTTAAGCCCTCCACGCGCTCCAAAAAGTTCAAATCTTCCATTAGCATTTTTATCAAGAACTTCGTGCATTTCTTTCATAGCAGCATGAAACGAAGAAATTGCCCCTCCTGCTGTGACTAAAACTATTTTTTCTGCCATTTTATTAATATTTTCCAGTAAATCTTGGCTCTGTCAGTTTTCTTTCATAAACAGGCTGCTTCATAAACTCGACTAATTTCCTATTGTGTTCTAGTGCTATGTTTATTTCACAGCCCCATGCATTTCTTCCAGCTATTCTCCCTTCTATCCCCCCGCCCATGCTGTACCTTGAAGTATTTAGCAGTTCTGCTAAAGGGTCTTTTGCCTTTGCTCCTCCAGAATAGCCAATAAGTGTTTTTGGTGCACCACTTGCGACAAGAGCAGACCTTTGTATATGCAACTTTTCAATCTCTTCGGTACTTTCCCCGCCTTTCAGCTCTAATGCCAAATAAGCTTCAGGAGCTTCGGGCATGCTTCCTCCAAGTTCTTTAAGAAATGCTTTATATGCTTCAATATTTTCTTTTTTAACGAGTGCAGGAAATTTTACTTTTACAACGTCTGCTCCCAAAGATTCTGCTAAAGATACTGAGTAATGGCAGCATAACAAACTGTCAGACTGTATTTTGTCGTATTCTGGGCCTCTTGTGTACCCCCATAAAACAACCGGCAGATTAGCATTATGCGTCTCTTCTATGAGCTTCGCAATTCTTTCCATATCCTGCCCTGATTGCCTCTCTCCAGGATACCACGCCACTCCAATTGCATCTGCTATTTTTGCCGCCCTTCCAATTGAAGCCATATCTACAGGTCTTGGATGATGTTCTTTCATGGATGTTCCAAGATTCAAGTGCCCGTCTATTTTGACTATTAAAGGGACATTTCCAATATCGTGCTGATATTTTTCAGCCTGTCCTATAGATAATGCTAAGGCAGAAAAGCATCCCAGGTTTGCAAGTTCTATAACTGCTTCAGGCTCTGCAGCTCTTTCCCATTTGAACTGATGTCCAGGACCATGCTCGACAAGCTGGTCAAAAGGCAGTGTCAAAAAAGTCCCGTTTCCAGGACCATGCTCATAAAGTATAGAATAAAGTTTCATAAGCCTGCCCCTTACCACTGCCCCACTTTTATAGATATTTTCAAGATTCGGCCTTCCTGCTACATTTGTTTCTGCATCTGAACTTAAATCTTTGATTAACATATTTCAACCAGGCTTTTTTCTTTTAAAAGATTTATCACTACAGAAAATATATTTTATATCCAGTATATTCTGAATAGGGCTGACTTAAAAAAGAAAGAAACAGTATTCTTTAATATAATAAATGTTAAATAATCTTTATGATTAGTAAGATAATGGCAAAAGAATATCGCGCAGTTTTGTGGGATTATCCTGAAAATTCTCCTGGCGGAGGAGAGACAGAAAGCACTCTCTCTTACGATGAACTTCCTAAAACAGAATGGTGCGCTACTCAAGCAGAAGCTTTGGAAGAAGCTGATAAATTAAACCATGCAGGACATCAGTACGCTGATTTTTATCCTAGAATTGAAGAAAGAGAAAAACCAGGTGTAAAAGACAGATTTAATGGATTAATAAAGAGATTTTCTTTTTTAGCTGACTTAATAGGCCGTGTGAAATATCCTATAACTGGAATTAGACTGGAAGAAAAGGTGGCTGCACCAACAGGCTCTGCACTAAATTTTCATTCTGATTCAGGGTATGACTATTGGGCAAATGTTCATTACTTTGGGAATGCTGTTGTTCATGTGTATGTTACAGACGCCCCTCCAAAAGGAGACCCTGATTGCGAGCTTGTAATCTATACTCGGTTTTCTTCTTCTGAGGATTAAATCTTCTTTCTTTTCATTAATAAGGTATTAAACACAACACTTACACTTGAAAGAGCCATTGCCCCTCCTGCAATTATAGGAGAAAGAAGCCAGCCAGTAAAAGGATACAGCAAGCCAGCAGCAATAGGAATTCCGAGAGAATTATAGAATAATGCCCAGAACATATTCTGCTTTATCTTGCTTATTGTTATTCTGCTTAATTTTATTGCCTTAACAACATCTGTTGTTTTGTTATTCATCAAAACAATATTTCCTGTTTCCATTGCAACGTCTGTCCCGCTTCCAATTGCTATGCCAATATCTGCCTGTGCCAAAGCCGGAGCGTCATTAATTCCGTCACCAACCATTGCAACTTTCCCTTTTCTTTGAAGTTTTTTTACTTCATTTGCCTTGTCCTGAGGAAGAACTTCTGAAATAACATGATTAACTCCAAGCTGTTTTGCAATAGCATTTGCAGTTCTTTTATTGTCTCCTGTTATCATATAAACAAAAATTTTGTTTTTCTGCAGCTCCTCGACAGCCTTTATAGAATCTTTTCTGACAGTATCCGCAATTGCTATAATTCCATAAATATTTTTCTTGCCTAATACAATGACTGTTGTTTTTCCGTCTTCTTCAAGCTCTTTTATCTTGCTGTCTAAATTTTTGTTAATATTTATTATTCTTTTAACGTACTCCGGCTTTCCCACAACAATTTTCTTTCCCTTTAATGTCCCTTCAACTCCGTGCCCCGGAATTGCCCTGAAGCTTTTTATATTTTCAAGTTTTATTTTTT
>Ga0172362_10000062_pt1 | contig 65372 bp, 73 predicted proteins | sample LakKivs1_kivu2a2_FD_114534 | JGI IMG/M metagenome (GOLD analysis project Ga0172362, IMG submission 114534) | Sediment microbial communities from Lake Kivu, Rwanda - Sediment s1_kivu2a2 | ecosystem: Environmental > Aquatic > Freshwater > Lake > Sediment | place: Rwanda: Western Province, Lake... | reverse complement strand
TTGAAAATTGGATGAGGTAGTTTTGCGGGAATAGCTCAACTGTATAGAGCGCCTTCCCAAGCTGAGGGTAAATTAGCCCCGGTTTTTGAAAATTGGATGAGGTAGTTTTGCGGGAATAGCTCAGTTGGTAGAGCATCAGCTTCCCAAGCTGAGGGTCGCGGGTTCGAATCCCGTTTCCCGCTCCAGAGGCGACATGGCCAAGTGGCAAGGCAAGGGTCTGCAAAACCCTCACCCCCGGTTCGAATCCGGGTGTCGCCTCCAATTTTTTTAACTGCTAAGATTGGCTAAGCCGGGGTGGCGGAACAGGCAGACGCAGCGGACTTAAAATCCGCTGGGCGATGAGCCCGTACCGGTTCGATTCCGGTCCCCGGCACTTTTTATGTGCCTTTCTTTGCTATTAGCTGAGCCCATCCGTGACGGTGGGCGAGAGAGTGCTTGAAATCCAGGGAGTGCCCTTCAGCATAAAAGATCACCTGCAAATCTAAGAAAAGCTGCTCCAGCTCGCCTGGAGCAAAAAAGTACAGACATCCTCTGTTTTTGGTTTCGAAGAGCCTCTCGGACACCCTTTTCAAGATTTTTTCAGCAGATAGATAACAGGGATCAGCCGTGGTAAAAACCGAACAGAAAAGCAATCCTCCAGGGAAGAGGCCGTTCACAATCCGTGCTGCCAGTTCCTGAGTTTTTTGTGGCTCAAGGAACATCAAAGACCACAGGCAGAGGATCACCTGGTAGCGGTTTTCTTCAATGGGGAACTGAAGCATATCTTGCTTGAAGGTTCTTACGGGGAGGTCGTGAATTTGAGCCTGTTCTTTGAGCAGATTTAAAGCCCTTCTTGAAATATCCACTGCCTGAACTTGCAGGCCTTTGGAAGCGAGATACAAGGAGTTCTTTCCTGATCCAGAGCCGAGGTCTAATCCGTTTCCGGAGTTTGGAATCAGGGAATCAAACCAAAGTAATAAGTCATCCGGTTGATAGTCTTGCAAAATCCCCATTCCTTCGATTTTTAGTATACCAGATGGCGAAAATAAAGGTTTTCTGATATATAATTTAAAGGCGAAGTTAAACTAATTTTGAAGCTAAATAAATATTGTTGTTTATTTAGGTTGGAGGCTATGTTTGAAAAGCTATTAGTTCCAGTTGATGGTTCAGAAGAATCAAAAAGAGCCCTTGAGGCTGCACGCGCTCTGAGGGAAAAATTTGGCTCTGAGATTACCCTGGTATACGTGCTTGCCCCAGTGACCCTGATAGCTACCGCAGCTCCTGGGGAGGAAAAGATCCTTCAGGCAATCCCGGAAGTCTATGAGTTCAGACAGAAGGAGGGAAACACAGTCTTAGAGGAGGCGGCCTCACGGTTTTTACCCCGGGATGTGGAGAAAAAGCTTCTGGAAGGGCACCCTGCACGCTGCATTATCAATTTTGCCAGGGAAGGAAATTTTGATCTGATTATTATGGGATCTCGCGGTATGTCTCGAATCGCGGGGTTTCTCCTGGGGTCAGTCAGCGATGCTGTGGTCCATCACGCTCATTGCCCGGTACTCTTGGTCAGGTAAATGGATAAACAGAAGAAAAGTTCTCTGGCTCAAAATGTGAAGGATCACCTGCTCAAGGAAATTCTCTATGGCGAATATCGCGATGCTATGGTCCTGTCCTCTGAGGATGATCTTTCCCAGAAGTTCCAGGTTTCACGCTCCACCATCCGCGCAGCTCTGACTTCCCTTGAGAAAGAGAGGGTCATAGTTCGCAGACAGGGCGCGGGCACAAGAATAAACAGAAAGGCTCTAACGTTTAGCTTCGATTTGAATTTCATCGAGGACCCCCATGTAGTTCTCCGCTGTATCGGCTACACCCCAATGAGATACCTTGTCAGTTACAGGGAAATTTTAGCCTCTGCAATGCCCGAGGTTCAAGATTTACTGAAGGTTGATTCTCGGGAAAAGCTTCTGGAGATTAACAAGCTATGGAGAGCAGATAGCAAGCCGGTGATCTTCTTCAAGGATTACGTCCCGCTCTCGCTGATCAAACACCCTTATACTGAAGACGACCTTGAAGGCTCAATTTTTGATTTTGTCTATGACCATTGCGAAGAGGTCGTTGAGAGTTCTGCGGATCAGATCGAAGCTGTGCTCCCGAATGAAGAGGTCTACAGGGTAATGGGGGTGGACAGGAATATTCCCCTGCTGCTTTTAAGCGAAACTTTCTTCAACGAAAAAGGGAAACCCCTTTTTCAGGGATACGGTCATTTCCTTCAGGGGGTAATGCGCGTGACTTTAAGAAGAAAGAAGGTTTAGGCTCTTTTTAGAAGAGACTTTTTTGGGCTCTTGCCTGGGGACCTTTCTTTTTTTATTATGCAAACATGCTTTTAAATGTGGCTGATTTGAAGGCTATTGGAAGTTCACTCGAGGTTCAGGTGCGGATTACCGGGGATGCTTTTCCGGAAATCCCCCTGCTTGCTCCCATAGCAGGTAAAATCATGGTCACCTTCAGGGGCGACAAATACGTTGTATCCGGAGAGCTGGAAACAACGGTAGAGCTTGAATGCAGAAGGTGCTTGGGTAAGTTTCCTTATATTGTGAAGGTCAATTTTCAGGAGCTCTATCAGCGGGGGAATCCGGTTTTGACTCAAGGCTTTGTTGAGTTGCAGGAGGAGGAATTGAACACCTTCTTTTTTCAAGGAGATTATCTCGATTTGACCGATTCTATCAGGGAGAACATCCTCGTTTCTTTACCCTGGAACCCCTTATGTCACGATAACTGCCGGGGACTATGCCCCACTTGTGGAATTAACTTAAATTTTGTAGATTGTCAATGCTCAAATAAAAGAAACGATTTATCCTAAGAGTTGGAAAGGAGAACGAAATTGGGAGTTCCTAAGAAAAAGAAAACAAAGACCAAAATTGGTCGAAGGCGAGCTCACCTGAAGATTGACCCCCCTCAAATGGTGGAATGCCCACACTGCCACGAGCTCATGGAAGCTCACCGAGTCTGCCCGCACTGCGGCTACTACGATGGCGAACGTAAAGTTGAAATAGTCGTGAAGGAGCATAAGAAGAAGATTAGAGGGCGGTAGATGGTTGTCCGCATAGCTGTTGATGCCATGGGAGGGGATTTTGCGCCAGAAGAAATTCTCAAAGGAGTGAGAGAATCCCTCTCTAAGGAAATTCATTTTTACCTCACTGGCACGGTGCCTATACTGGAGCAAAAATGTTCGGAATTGAGCCTCCCTGGGGAGCGAGTGCACATCGTTTCCTCCACTGAGGTAGTCGGCATGGCCGAATCTCCTTCCCTTTCTCTGCGCCGTACGGACTCCTCCATTCAGGTCGGGTTGAGGATGGTCAAGAACGGGGAAGTTGATGCCTTTATATCCGCGGGCAACACCGGGGCGATTATGGCGGCAAGTATCCTCATCCTCGGTACTTTAGGGGGAGTAAAGAGGCCTCCTCTGGCTGCGCCTCTTCCGGGTAAAAGCGGAGTCGTCCTGCTTCTGGATTCCGGAGCGAACGTGGACTGCGTTCCTATGCAGTATTTGCAGTTCGCCCAACTTGCCAATGTGTACTACCGGGCGAATTTCAGTGTCCAGTCCCCCCGGATCGCTCTTCTTTCAAACGGCGAGGAGGAATCCAAAGGGAACAGGGTCACCAAGGAAGCCTTTAACCTATTGCGTATCAGCGAGCTAAACTTCGCGGGCAACATTGAGGGGAAGGACCTCCTTGGGGACAAAGCTGAGATCGTGATTTGCGATGGTTTTGAGGGAAACGTAGCTTTGAAGACAATGGAGGGAGTGGCGGAAGCAGTCATTCAAAGGCTAAAAGAAGGTCTAAAAAAGGGCTTGCGATTTAAGTTAGGAAGCCTTCTTTTAAAGCCATTGCTTTTATCTGTTTTCAAGCAAATGGACTACAGCGAGATCGGAGGAGCTCCCTTGTTAGGTGTTAACGGTCTGGTGCTTGTCTGCCACGGCCGTTCTCGTGCCAAAGCAATCAAAAATAGTATCCGGCAGGCCGTGGTCTGTCTGGAAAAAGATGTTGTTGGAAATTTAAAAAGCTCAATAGATAAAATAGCCTGAGAAGGAGAAGGAAAATGGATGAAGAAGAAATCTTTCGAAAAATCCAGGAAACCATTGTAGACCAGTTGGCTGTGGATCCAGAAGAAGTGCACTCGGACGCATACTTCCTGCAAGACCTCGGAGCAGACTCCTTCTATATGGTTGAGTTCGCAGAAGCCATAGAAGACCTCTTTGGCATTCGCATCCCGGAGGAGGACCTGGAAAGCATAGAGACAGTTGGCGACGCAGTGAGGTACATTAAAAATCGTCTGGAAGAGTAAAAGTTCACCTCTTTTTATAATCAAAAATAAACGGCTATTGACGCAAGCACTCACTCATCCCTCGGCCCTTCCTCCGGAGAATTCCCACGAAGGATGGGAAAGGTTAGAGTTTCTGGGAGACGCGGTATTGGAGCTTGCCCTCTCAGAAGCTCTTTACGTTTTATATCCTGACAGTCCCGAGGGAGATCTCACCCAGAGGAGAGCGGCCCTTGTGAACCAGACCTCCTTAGCCAAGAAAGCCAGAGAGATTCATCTGGGAGAAAAGCTTCTCCTGGGAAAAGGCGAGAACAAAAGCGGAGGGAGGGGAAAGGACTCTATTCTTGCTGACGCGATTGAGGCCCTTTTAGGCGCTTATTTTGTAGAGAAGGGTTACGAAAAGGCCAAGAAAGCTATTCTGGAACTGTTTAAACAGGAGCTTCACTCCCCTCACATTACTCAGGCTGACTATAAGAGCATACTTCAGGAGTATGCTCAAAAATTCTCATCAAGCTTGCCTTCTTATCAGGTAGTGGAGGAGAAAGGCCTTCCTCATGCCCGGGTTTTTGTAGTGCGCGTTAGTTTAAAAGGCCACCATAGTGCGCTTGGGTCCGGGACCACCAAGAAAAGCGCAGAACAGCACGCAGCGCGGTCATTCCTTTTAAAGAACGGCATCTACAAAGATGAGTTGGTTCTCTAAGCTCCGGGCCTCTTTTGAGAGACTAACCGCCTCCCAAGGGATGCTTACTCCGCAAGACTTTGACTCCATGAGAACTATCCTTCTGGAGGCGGATTTTGGCCCGGAGCTCACGGAAGAACTTATTAATATTTTGCGCTCAAAGTCAAGGGAAATTACCAGCTTAGATCTTGCCGTAGGCTTCATCGCAGAGAAACTCAAATCCTTTATCGTTCAAGATTGCGGGCTTAGGGTGGCGCAGAATCCCCCCTCCGTTTACCTTTTCGTTGGGGTCAATGGAACAGGAAAAACCACAAGCATCGCTAAGCTCGGCGATTACCTGAAGGCTAAGGGAGAAAGTGTTCTTTTGGCCTGCGCCGACACTTTTCGAGCAGCAGCAAAGGAGCAGCTAAAGGACTGGGCCCAACGGGCGGGGTTGCCTTTTATCGGTTACCCAACGGGAGGAGACCCTGCCGCCCTGGTTTTCGATGCCTTGGAAATGGCCAAACAAAGGGGAATCAAATTTTTACTTGTAGACACCGCCGGCAGGCAGCATACCAAAGCCAACCTGATGGAGGAGTTGAAAAAGATCAAGAAGGTGATCGGAAAGAAAAAGGAAAATTCCCCTGAAGAAACGCTCTTAGTCCTTGACGCTAACTCGGGCATGAATGCTATAGCTCAAGCTCTCGCTTTTCATTCCGCAGTGGGGATAACGGGCATTGTCCTCACGAAATTTGATTCCCCAGCCAGATCGGGCTTCATTTTCACCATTCAAAGGGAACTTTTAGTCCCCATAAAATTTCTCGGGGTAGGGGAGGGTTTAGCTGACCTGCGGGAGTTTGACAGCGACCTGTTCTTGAAAAAGTTCCTCTCTTGACTTTTTCTGTCTGTTAAGTAAAACTACTTGACATGCTTCAGGATAGAGATCGATATTCTCGTTTAAACGGTGTTTATGGGGCACTTTTGACTGAAAAGCAACGCGAAGTCCTGAACTTTTATCTGGATATGGACTTGAGCCTTCAAGAAATCAGCGAAAAGCTGGGGGTCAGCCGTCAGGCAGTTCACGATTTAATCAAGAGGTCCCTGGAACAGCTTAGTGAGTTAGAGAACAAGCTCTTATTCGACAAGCGATTGAGCCGGATAAAAGAAGCGATTATGGATTTGCTGGAAAAGAGCAATTTTTGGGATCAAGAGAGACTCAAGGAGCTGGAGGAGCTGTTCAGTGTTTGATCTTTTAACCTCCAAATTGCAGGAAGTTTTCCGGAAACTCACCGGTAAAGGGAAACTTTCAGCGGAGGAGGTGGACCTGTACCTTAAGGAGATTCGCATCGCACTCCTCTCTGCTGACGTTCACGTTAGCGTCGTCAAAACCATCTCCGAGCACATCAGGGAGAAGGCAATTGGCCAAGAAGTGCTCCTGAGTTTTACCCCAGGCCAGCAGGTGATAAAGATAGTCAGGGAAGAGCTCACCACAATTTTGGGAGGCCAGCCCAAACCTCTCAGGATCTCTAACTTTCCCGCTTCCTTGATGCTCGTAGGCCTCCAAGGTTCTGGAAAGACTACGACCTGCGTGAAATTGGCCAGGCTTTTCAAAAATCAGGGGAGGCACGTTTTGCTGGTGGGACTCGATGCTAAGAGGCCTGCAGCAATGGAACAGCTTGGGTATCTGGCTGGCAAAGAGAATATCCCCGCCTTTGTGGAGAAAGGGGAAAACCCGCTCGAGCTTGCGAAAATGTCTTTCAGCTATTTTTCCAGCCATGCTTACGATTTGGCGATTTTAGACACCGCGGGCAGATTGCACATTGACCTTGATTTGATGGGCGAGTTAGAAGTGATAAAGAAATTATACAAGCCCGTTGAGACGATCCTCGTTCTGGACTCCACTACCGGGCATGTAGCGTTATCAGTGGGGCAGGGTTTTCAGAGACTGGTAGGTTTTGATTCCTTGATCCTGACGAAATTGGACGGGGACGCCAAAGGGGGAGCTGCTCTATCCATTCACTATGTGACAGGAAAGCCCATAAGGTTCATCGGCACCGGGGAGAAGATTGAGGACCTTGAGCCTTTCTATCCTGATCGTTTTGTGGCCCGCGTCCTGGGGATGGGCGATGTCCTCACCCTGATTGAGAAGGCAGAGAAAGCCCTCACTCTGGCTGAAAAGGAGAAAATTGAGAAGCAGCTCAAGGGGAGAATTTCCCTTTCCGACTTTCTGGAGCAACTTGAGGGACTTGTTAGGATGGGAAATGTCCGCGACCTGATGCCCATAGTTCCCGGGCTATCGCGCCAGGAAATTGATAAGAAGCTGCTTTCCCGGTGGAAGGCGACCATACTTTCAATGACCCCTGAAGAGCGAGAAATGCCGGAAATTATTAACTCGAGCAGAAAAAAACGAATCGCACTTGGCAGTGGAACTTCAGTTCAGGAAGTCAACTTGCTTTTGAAAAAGTTTGACCAGTTCAAGAGCATGCTCCAGCAGGCAAAAAAGGGCACTTTGCCCATTTTTAAAAATTTTCCTATAGGAGGATAGAGCATGGCAGTGAAAATTAGGCTCACAAGGCACGGTGCACCAAGAAAACCAACATATCGCTTGGTGGTAACCGATTCCCGGGCTCCCAGGGATGGCGCTTACATTGAAAACCTGGGGAGCTACGATCCCCGCAGGGAACCAGCAACCATTCAATTAGATGAGGAGAGAGTGCTTTTCTGGCTGAGTAAAGGCGTTCAGCCCACGGATGCTGCCAGGGAGATTTTGAAGTCTCAAGGAATCTGGCAAAAGTTTCTTCAACTGAAGAGGGAGAAGCAACATTGAAGGAGTTCTTAGAGTTTATCGTAAAAAACCTCGTTGACCATCTTGAGGAGGTTTCCATAGTACAGAGGGAAACCCCGGAAGCCATTGAGCTGGAAATAAAGGTCTCGAAAGACGACCTCGGGAAGGTCATCGGGAAAAACGGCAGGATAATTAAGGCAATCAGGACAGTTGTCAGAAGCGCTTTCAACAACTCCAAAAAGCGCATAGTTATCAGCGTATCTTAAAAGGAGAAACAGAAATGCTTTTGAAACAGACAGTGCTGGTAAAGGCTATAGTAACCGAGGAATTCAGACAAGACCTGCTCCAGAAATTAAGAGCTGCTGTCAAGGAAATCGACCTGGGAATAGAGCAGCTGGAGACTCAGGGAAGAAGGTACCTTCTGGGAATGGACAGCCAGAATATCCAGCAAATGATGGTCGTTCGCCAGGAAATCGAGGATGAAAAAAAGAAACAGGAGCTGATCAAGGCCCAGCTGAATGAGAAGATCAGGGAAGTGGAAAACCTCCCCTTTGGTTCAGAATATTCCCAGGGGACGCTGGAAGGCCTGGTAGAAGTTAAGGTCGGAGACGATCTTTTCCAGAAGATCACTCACCAGGAAGTGGTCATTAAAGACGGTGTGATTGTTGAGATCCGCTGAGAAACCGGAAAAAGTTTGCATCGGGAAAATAGTGAAAGCTTTTGGAGTCAAAGGCTGGGTAAAAGTGCAAGCTTATTCAACTCCAGAAAGATTCCAGCTTTTAACCAGGGTGATCATTCAAGATAACCCCTTTAAGGTGGATGGGGTCTCCTTGGTAAAAGGTCAGGTGCTTTTGAAGCTGGGAGGCATTGATTCCAGAAATCAGGGGCAGGAACTTGCAGGTAGTTTTCTGTATTTGCCTTTTGAGGAGAGAGTGAAGCTCCCGGAGGGTCATTATTTCGTAGACGATTTGAAAACATGCACGGTACTGACCACGAATGGAGAAGCTGTGGGAGAGCTGGTGGAGATCTGGCACCTCCCTTCAAACGACGTGTTCCTGGTGCAAGGCCCCGATCAAAAAACCATCATGGTCCCTGCCTTAAAGGAAATTATCAAAACGATAGACCTGCAAAAACGCCTGATCATCGTTGAGGAGTGGGGGATAGTTAGATGAAGTTTTATGTGCTCACGGTGTTCCCTGAGATCTTTAGTGCCCTTGAGGAATACAGCGTCCTCGGGAGAGCAATAAAGCAAGGGCTAATCGAGCTTTCCATAAAGAACATTCGCGATTTCGCAACTGACAGGCACAGAACCACCGACGACTATCCATTCGGTGGAGGACCGGGAATGGTAATGCTTGCAGAACCTATCCTCAGAGCTCTGGAGCAGGTAAAGAAGGAATCAGAAGGCAGGGCCTATACCATCCTCCTTGGTCCTGCCGGGGAAAGGTTGAATCAGGACAAGGCCAAAGAGCTTGCTTCAAAAAGCGAAATTTGTCTGATTTGCGGCCATTATGAGGGAGTGGACGCCAGGGTGCGGGAGTTTTGCGATGAAGAGCTCTCGCTTGGGGACTTCGTTATCTCGGGAGGGGAGCTACCAGCGTTGATCTTAATCGACGCCTTGGGGCGGCTCACCCCTGGGGTTTTAGGGAACTTGGAGTCCCTCGCGGACGAGTCCTTTTCCCGGGGCCTCCTGGAGTACGATCAGTTCACGAGACCACGGGAACTGCATGTCCCTGAGATTCTTCTTTCCGGGCACCATCAGGCGATTAACAACTGGCGCCTGAAAAACTCCCTCCTGCGCTCAATTTTTTTCCGCCCCGACCTCCTTTTAAACCGGGAATTATCTCCTCAGGAAATTAAGGCCTTGAAAGAATTACAGGAGAACCTAAAAGAGATTTTTAAAAAAATAAAATGGTGAAACTGGCTATTTGTCTGGTTCATTTTCCCATCTATGACCGCAAGGGTAACAAAACCTGCACCAATATCACTACTTTTGACATTCACGACATCGCGCGGTTAGCGAGGACCTATAACTTATGCGGCTACTACATCGCTCACCCTTTTAGGAGTCAGCGGGAAATTGCTTTCCGGATTATTCAATACTGGACGGCCGGTAAGGGTGGAAAGCTAAACCCTGACCGCAGCGAAGCCTTAAGGCTAGTGAGGGTGGTTCCATCCCTGGAGGATGCCCAGGCAGACTTAAAGGAAAGGTTTGGAGCGCCTCCATATTCCGTTTACACTGATGCTCGCCCATTGAGGCTTTCAATTTCCTACTCTCAATTTAGGCGCAAGATAAAGCGCAGCAAGAGGCCCGGGATTTTGATATTTGGGACAGGGTGGGGCATCGTGCGCGATGAAATTGAGAGAGGTGATTTTTTCTTGGAACCCGTTGGGCATACTTCAGACTATAACCACCTTTCCGTCAGAAGCGCAGCGAGCATTATTCTGGACAGGATATTTAGATTGAGATAAATTCTATCACGGTCTTGAAGATCAAGGGCAAAACTGGTACCATAAGAATCTTGAGATGCAAAGCGAAAGGAGTTCAGTTGAGAGATGCATTTAGCCCATTTGGGTGGCGATAAAAGAGAAGACATTGCCGAGTTCAAGGTAGGGGACACTGTTCGCGTCCACGTCAAAATTGTCGAGGGAGGCAAGGAGCGCATCCAGGCCTTTGAAGGAGTAGTCATCGCCCGCAAAGGCTCCAGCAGGCTGGAAACCTTTACTGTGCGCAAAATTTCCCATGGTATTGGCGTGGAAAAAGTGTTTTTTCTAAATTCGCCCGCTATCGATAAGATTGAGGTAGTGCGCAAAGCAAGGACGATGCGCGCCAAGCTCTATTATTTGAGAGAAAAAGTCGGCAAAGAGCGGAAGGTCAGTGGAGAAAGAAAGCTCTCCTGAGCACAAGCAGCCTGAGCCTTTGTCTCCAGACATAAGCCAGGAAGAAGTTCCTTCTCTCCAAAGCAAGAGGAAATCAGCGGTGTGGGAATGGATCGAAACTATTCTCATCGCGCTTGTCCTGGCTTTGCTTTTGAGGACATTCTTAGTTCAGCCCTTTCAGGTGCACCTCAATTCTATGCACCCGACCCTGGAGGAGGGGGACTTCATCCTTGTCAACAAGCTCGCTTACAAATTAGGAAGCCCTCAGCGAGGAGACGTGGTTGTCTTTATGCCTCCTGGAGGGCAAGTGCAAAAACCCTACATCAAGAGGGTCATTGGCCTCCCCGGCGAAACCGTGGACATTAAGGACGGGAAGGTTTTTGTAAACGGGCAAGAACTCGAAGAACCTTACGCCCTGGGCTCCACCTCTGGGGGGAAGTTCAACCACCTGGAGGTCCCTGAGGGCACAGTTTTTGTTTTAGGGGATAACAGGATGAACAGCTCCGATTCGCGCTACTTTGGACCTGTTTCCATTGCTTCCTTAGAGGGGAAAACTTTCCTTTGTTTCTGGCCCTTTAGTCACTTCAAGTGGAGCTTTTAGACTCTATCTCGCTCTGGGAATTCGATGAAAGCTACCTTCAAAATTACAGGAGCGTCTGTGGGGTAGATGAGGCTGGACGTGGCCCTCTGGCAGGACCACTTGTAGCTTGCGCAGTCCTTTGGGATTCACTCCCTTTCGAGGTTATTGCAGTGAACGACTCCAAAAAGCTTTCCGACAAGAAGAGGCGTACCCTTTTCTTTAAAATCATTTCTTCCTGCGTTGCTTTCTCATTCGGGGTGGTATCTGTCCGGGAAATGAGGAACATCTCCATGCACCAGGCGAACCTTTTAGCCATGAAAAGAGCCCTTTTAGGCCTGCCCTCAAATCCAGGAATTGTTCTCATTGATGGAAAGTGGGTCGTGCCCGGGTACAAACGCTCTCCTCAGCAGGCAATAGTAAAAGGGGATTGTTTGAGCGCAGCCATAGCTTCCGCTTCGATTTTGGCTAAAGTTTTCCGGGACCGAATTATGCTGGCTCTTGATCGCCTTTACCCGCAATACGGTTTTGCGCGCCATAAAGGGTACGCTACAGAAGAACACTATAGGGCTCTTCACCTGTTCGGCTTAACTTCTGAGCACAGGTTGAACTTTGGCTGCCTAAAAATTTTCATTCCAGATGGATAACCTTAAATTAGGTACTGATGGTGAAAGAACGGCTCTGAGGTTCCTTAAAAGGAAAGGGTTTCGTGTCCTTGAAAGGAATTTTCGGGCAAAGGGTGGAGAGATAGACCTAATTTGCCTCAACGGGGAGTGTATTGTGTTCGTGGAAGTTAAAAGTCGATCTTCTCTTAATTTTGGCCACCCTGTGGAGGCCATCACAGAGTTCAAAAAGGAAAAGTTGCTCAAAACTGCTTACCTATATTTGACCCAGAAAGATCTGATTGGGAAACCGTTCCGCTTTGACCTTGTCACCATAGTTTGGGGCAAAGAAGGAAAAATAAGGGAAATTTCCCACCTCAAAAACTTCCTGGAGGGAAACTAAAATGCCAAGCAGGATTTTAAGTTACGCCCTTGATGGCCTGAATGCAATCCCGGCTCAGGTGGAAGTGGATATAAGCTCGGGCTTGCCCTCCTTCTCCATAGTGGGCCTACCGGACACCGCAGTTCAAGAGTCCAAGGAGAGGGTGCGCTCAGCCATTAAGAATTCAGGGTTTTCCTTTCCTCTTTCCCGAATAACCGTTAATCTTGCTCCGGGAGACGTTCGCAAGGAAGGGCCCCACTACGATTTGCCTATAGCAGTAGGGCTCCTTGTGGCTTCCGGGCAGATAAAGTCCGAGCTCTATAAAGACAAAGTCTTCCTGGGGGAGCTTTCCCTTTCGGGGGAACTGAAAGCTGTAAAGGGCGTACTGCCAATTGTCAGAAGGGCAAAAAAGTCTGGGCTCAGTGAGTTCGTGGTGCCCAAGGAATCGGCAGTTGAAGCCGCTCTCATCGAAGGTGTAAAAGTTTATGGGCTGGAAAACCTTGCCCAGATAGTTTCCTTTCTAAATGGAGACATGGTCGTTTGCCCAGAGCCTTCCCCGCCCGTAAGTTCCTTTTCATCAGCCCCAAAGGCTCTTGATTTTGGAGAGATCAAAGGCCAGGAAATGGCAAAAAGGGCCCTGGAGGTGGCAGTGGCTGGCGGGCATCATATATTGATGATTGGCAGCCCGGGAGCAGGAAAAACAATGCTTGCCAGACGCATCGTAACCATTATGCCCGAGATGACCTTCGACGAGATGCTGGAAGTTACGGAGATATACTCTATCAGCGGCCTCTTGAACGAGACAAAACTTGTCCCAAGCCGTCCTTTTCGCTCGCCTCACCACAGCATATCCTATGCGGGCCTGGTCGGCGGTGGCTCTAATCCCACCCCGGGAGAGGTTTCTTTAGCGCACAACGGGGTGCTTTTCCTCGACGAATTTCCCGAATTTAAAAGAGATGCTCTGGAAGCCTTGAGGCAGCCACTGGAAGAGGGAAGTGTTTGCATAACCAGGGTTCACGGGACTGTCAATTTCCCAGCGAACTTCATGCTTGTGGCAGCCATGAATCCCTGCCCATGCGGTTACAAGCTTGATCCTGCGAAGATGTGCCGTTGCAGCCCGGGGGAGATCAGACGCTACTGGAACAAAATTTCAGGCCCAATCTGGGACCGTTTCGACATCCACCTGCTCGTCCCGCCACTCTCCGTAGAGGAGCTTACTTCCACGGAAATTAAAGAACAATCAGCTACAATGCGCGAAAGAGTAGAACGTTCCCGTAAAATTCAAATGGAGCGCTTCCAAGCTTTTGGCCTCAGAACCAATTCTCAGCTTTCAACAAGACTTCTCAAGAAATTCTGTTCGCTGGGCACCGCAGAAAAGCAATTCATGAGGCAAGCTGCGGAAAAACTCAATTTAACAGCTCGCTCTTACGATAGGACGCTGAAGCTGTCTCGCACCATCGCCGACCTGGAGGGTGGAGAGAACATAAAGCTTTCCCACCTTGCAGAGGCGCTTCAATATAGAGGGAATGAGGAATGGGTTTAGCATCTGAAAGCTCCTTAATCGCCTTGAGCCTGCTTGCCCTCTACATCAGCCCCAGAAACCTGAGCAGGATACTATCAGAGTACGATCTGGAAGAATTGCTTCTTAAAAAACCCTGGGGGAGCCTTCCCTTAAGCGAGGAGACACGAGCGCGCCTGGAAAAAATTGACTGGAAACAGGTGGAGCAGATCGCTGGTTGGTGCCGGAAAAACGAAGTAAAAATTATCCAGAGAGGTCCCTCTTATCCGGAGAAACTAAGCAGGCTTGCTGATCCACCGCTTGTCCTTTATTTATGGGGTGAGCAGTGCTTTCAGGATCTGGCTGTTGCCGTAGTGGGCACGAGAAACCCCACAAACTATGGCCGAGAGGTTACCTATCGAATAACCAGAGACCTGGCTGAGGCCGGACTGGTCATTGTTTCTGGTATGGCAAGGGGTCTGGACAGTGTCGCCCACCAGGCAGCCCTGGAAACAGGAGGAAAGACCATTGCAGTTCTTGGTTCAGGATTTCAAAACATTTACCCTCCTGAAAACCGCGCCCTCGCTTTGAAAATTAAAGGCTCCGGTTGCCTGATATCAGAGTACCCTCCCACTGCCCCTCCTAACCAATGGCACTTTCCTGCGAGAAATCGCATAATCGCTAGTCTATCTTCCGGAGTGGTGGTAATAGAAGCGGGCGAAAACTCAGGCGCGTTGATTACCTGTGACTTCGCCTTAGAAATTGGAGTGGATGTCTATGCTGTTCCCGGTTCGATACTTTCAGCTACCAGCAAGGGCTGCCATCGCTTAATAAAAGAAGGGGCGAAACTGGTAGAAAGCGCTCAGGACATCCTTGAGGATATGGGCCTCCAGCCTGCCCCGGAAAAAAGGGTGGAGCCCGACCTCAGCCCGGAGGAAAAGGAGGTTTTGAAGCTTTTGCCAACTGACCCTACACCCCTGGAGGAACTTATAAAACAGCTTAACAGGGAAGCCGGAACAATTTTAGCTGTCCTCACAATGCTCGAGGTTAAAGGCCTCATTCGCTCACTTCCAGGAAAATATTACGTGCGGCGCTTTTAGAGTTCAGACTTAGTAAGTTCAGATACATGTGAAACAGTAGGCGGAAATAATGGGCGGGGACTAGCATAGGTTCTGGGGGAAAAAGGAGTCTTCGTATGAGAATTCGTGCCATCTTTGGCGGGGTAAAATAATCCAGAAAATACCTGGGACAAGGTCTGAGCTCGGGAAGGTCCAAAAAGTTCAGCACCGTAGAGGTAGTATTGGAATATGGTTTTGCTGACACGAGGAACGGAGCGATATCCGCGACGGCAAAGGAACTTCTGGAAGAGGTCGTTGCTGAGAGTTTTTTCTTTAAAGGCTGTTCAGACCGATGGCGGAAGCGAATTTTGCGGAGAGTTCGAGAGGGCTGCATGGGGATGGAGATCAATTTCTTTTGCGTACCACCCCGCTCACTCAGGTTGAATGGCCAGGTCGAAAGGTCAACAGGAGCAACCAGGGGCCTTGGGTTTGCTACAACGGAGAAACAGTCCGGGAAACTATGAGGCCATCACTTAAAAATGAGTTCAAGAGGATTAAAATCTGGTTAGGTCACATTAGGCGTTAGGATACCTTGCCTGCCGAGTACCTGGAAACACACAAGAGCACCAATTCTCTGGCATGACCTGAACCGGTACAAGACTTGCTTCAGGAAAAAATCCTTATTATACTAAAGCGATTACGCACACTTCCTGATTGAGGCGCGGTGGCCTTTGGTTCTCGTCTCAAGAGGAGGGAAGTGGAGGAATAACCGAACGGAGGTAAAAAATATGGCAGTAGTCAGCATGAAAAGCTTGCTTGAAGCAGGCGTGCATTTTGGGCACCAAACTAGGCGCTGGAACCCCAAGATGCGCAGGTTTATTTTCACAGAACGGAACGGCATCTACATCATCGACCTTCAGCTCACAGTCCAGAAACTTGAAGAAGCCTACGCTTTCGTGAAGGATGTTATCTCCCAGGGCAAATCTGTTCTCTTTGTAGGCACAAAAAAGCAGGCCCAGGAAGCTGTTAAAACTGAAGCAGAACGTTGTGGCATGTTTTACGTTAACGAGAGATGGTTGGGAGGGACGCTCACCAACTTTAAAACGATTCGCCGCAGGCTGGAGCGCCTTGCAGAACTGGAAAAGATGGAAGCGGACGGCGTGATGGACAAGCTTCCCCGCAAGGAAGTGTCGTCACTTATGCGCGAGAAAACGAAACTCATGCGCTTCCTTGGCGGAATTAGTGGAATGGCGGATCTTCCCGGTGCCGTGTTCGTAACCGATACCAGAAAAGACCAAAACGCGGTAGTGGAAGCCAACAAGCTGGAAATCCCGGTAATCGCCATCGTGGACACCAACTGTGACCCTGATCAGATTGATTACCCCATTCCTGGGAATGATGATGCCATCAGGGCGATAAAGCTGATAACCAGCAAAATAGCGGATGCAGTGATTGAGGCCAGAGAGGGTGTGGAATTTCCGGCTGAAGCCTCTGAAGCTGCTACCGAGGAAACGCTTGCCTCAGTCCTGGAAATGATTGAAGAGGAAGAAAAGTACCTCGACACCATCGACTTCGAAAACGAAAAATAAGACTCTGAGAAAGGAGTACTGCTTCTATGGAAATTACAGCCGATATGGTAAAAGAGCTCCGCTTAAAAACTGGAGCGGGAATAATAGATTGCCGCAACGCTCTTAGAGAGGCAGATGGGGATCTTGCCAAAGCAGTGGATATCCTAAGAGAAAAAGGGCTGGCAGCTGCCCTGAAAAAAATGGGGCGGGAAGCTAAAGAAGGGGCCATTGAGGCCTACATCCATCACGACGCCAAGTTAGGAGTGATGGTCGAGTTGAACTGTGAGACTGATTTCGTTGCCCGGACCCCGGAATTTAAGGCTCTAGCGAGGGAGCTATGCCTGCAGATCGCGGCTGAATCCCCCCAGTTTATCCAGAGGGAAGACGTCCCCGCAGAAGTTCTGGAGAAGGAAAAAGAGATTTACAAGAAGCAAGCTCTTCGGGAAGGCAAGCCGGAAAAAGTAATTGAGAAAATTGCCGAGTCCAGGGTGGAGAACTTTTTCCGGACCAGCTGCTTGATGGAAATGCCCTACGTCAGGGACCCTCAAAAGACGGTTGGGGACCTGATAAAGGAGCTAATTGCAAAGGTAGGGGAAAATGTTCGGGTCCGAAGGTTTGTCCGATTCAAGCTCGGAGAAGAAATCTGAGTTGAGATTCCACAGAGTTCTTCTGAAACTGTCAGGAGAGGCCCTGCAGGGAAAACTTGACTACGGGATTGATCCCCAATTCCTGGAGGCTGTCTGCCACCAGATGGAAGAGATCCGCGAATTGGGTTGCGAGGTGGCGGTTGCAGTGGGGGGCGGCAACATCTGGCGCGGCGGAGAAATGGCTGAGAGGATCGGCATAGATCGGGCTACCGCCGATTACATGGGCATGCTCGCCACCGTGATGAACGCCCTTGCTCTCCAGGCAACCCTGGAAAAAATAGGGATTCCTACCAGGGTGCAAACGGCTATCGATATGCATAAAATAGCTGAGCCGTACATTCGCAGGCGCGCCATCCGCCACCTGGAGAAGGGTAGGGTAGTTATTTTCGCGGCTGGAGTGGGGAGCCCGTTTTTTACCTCGGATACGGCTGCTGCGCTGAGAGCGATAGAGATTAACGCCGATGTCTTTTTAAGGGGCACAAAGGTAGACGGTATATATACCGATGACCCAAAGGCCAATAAAAACGCCCAACTCTTCAGCGTCCTCACCTACACTGAGTATCTGGCAAGGGACCTGAAAGCTATGGACGCCACCGCAGTAGCTCTTTGCCGAGAGAATCACATACCAATCATCGTTTTCAACATAGGCGAGCCGGAAAATATCAAGCGCCTGATACTTGGTGAAAAGATTGGAACCGAGGTAAAGGAGGGATAGCCAATGCTGGAGGATATCCTGAAGCAGACAGAGGAAAAGATGAGCAAAGCTCTTGCATACCTGCAGGAGGAGTTTAAAACTATCCGTGCAGGAAAAGTTACACCTGCCGTGCTGGAAAAAGTGACGGTCAATTACTTTGGCTCAGCCTTGCCGGTAAATCAATTGGCAACCATCAGCGCCCCTGAACCCAGAGTGCTCATCGTTCAGCCCTGGGACCAATCTATCCTCAAGGAAGTTGAGAAAGTTATTCTCAAGGCTAACCTGGGCGTCACCCCCCAGGTGGACCGCCAATTTATTCGCCTGGTCTTTCCCCCTCTTACTGAGGAAAGAAGGAAAGACCTGATCAAAGAAGTAAAAAGGCTCTCCGAGGACTGCAGGGTGGAGCTGAGGAACCACAGGCGAAGCGCAAACGATGCCATCAGGGAACTCAAGGAGCAGGGCAAAATATCAGAGGATGATCGCGACAGGTATCTTGAGAAAGTGCAGAAACTGCTCGATAAGTACATCGAGCTTGTGGACGAGGTCCTGGAGAAAAAAGAGAAGTCCATTATGGAGGTTTAATGGCCGATCTCCATTTGCCATATCCCCAATATTGCGGGCTTTTCTTCAAAGAAATTGAGGAGGAACTGAAAAAGGAGAAGATTGAGATAGAGCAGGTCCTCTTGAAACCTCCTTTTGAGGTTGAGCCGGTAGGGGAGCTTAGAGTTGTGCTCTTGCGCTTAAAGGGGGGCAAAAGGGCTCAGGCTCTCCTTGCTTACGACAACTACCTCTCGAGTCAGAGGTGCCCCCGATCGACTGGCGCGTTCCGCAAGGCCTTTAAATAGGATGCCGGAGCTGCGCCACATTGCCCTTTTAATAGAAGAATCGGAAACAGAAACTTCCTGCCTCAATGAGGATAAACTTAAAAAGTGCCTGGAAGTTATCTCTGAATGCACTCAAATTGCCCTCAATTCCGGCTGCTTGGAGGTGAGTTTTTTCTTTAAAGAAAAGTGCCCAGCTTTCTCTTATGAGTTAATCAGAGACTTCCCTTTTTACGTGAGAATTTTGGAAAATGGATTGATTCCCCCTGCTGAGCATTTTCCGGTCTTAAACCTGGCGTTTTCCTATAGCGAAAAAGCACTCCTCTTAAACATCATTAAGGAAAATTTGACCGGGCAGATCACCGAAAAGGAGATCCAGGCATTCCTGGAAAAGTCAGGTTGGACTGAGCCAGACCTGGTTATTTTGACCAATGGGAACAGAGTCCTTGGCGATTCCTTAACTTGGTCAATTGCCTATAGCGAGCTCTACTTTTCCCCTCTTTCCTGGAAGGAGTTCAACGCCGCGGAGCTTGAAAGAGCTATCTCGGAGTTTCGAAAACGGGAAAGGAGGTTCGGGAAGCTACATGGATAGCCTTATTATGAGGCTAATTTCCGCTTTTTTGCTTCTTCCTCTAATACTCTTCCTGGGGTTCGTAGGGGGCTGGGCTCTCTGGTCTTTAATTTTGGTTTTTGGGGGCATAGCGCTATGGGAGCTCTGCAATTTGCTGGGGGTTGATGTTTTCGATCGTGTGCCATCCTACCTGATTTTTCTCTTTTTTCTCCTTGGGCTTAGGCCGGAAATTCCCATTCCTCTGGAGTGGAGTTTAGCTTTATCAATTGTTGTGGCTGCTCTTTACATCTTAATTAAGGGTGGGAACAACAGGTCTCAAAGAATTGCCCTGTACGTCTTCGCCCCTATTTACCTCGGGTTCCTCCTCAGGTTTATTTATCTTTTGCGCGACAGGCCGCCTGGCTTTTACCTTCTGATTCTTTTTCTCCTGGGCACCTTTGCCAGTGATACGGTCGCCTATTTCGTGGGAAAGCTCTGGGGGAAAAGAAGAATTTTCCCAAAAATAAGCCCCGGGAAAACCCTGGAAGGAACGCTCTTCAGCCCTCTGGGAGGGATTGCTGGGGCGGTTTTCACTGCCTTTATTTTTCAGCAGCCCCTTTTACCGGTAATTCCCCTGGGTTTTTTGATCAGCCTTTTCGCCCTTGTGGGCGATCTTTTTGAATCCATCTTTAAAAGGGAGGCTCAGCGAAAAGACTCTTCTAAGCTGATACCAGGGCATGGAGGGTTTCTCGATCGCCTTGACAGCCTGCTCTTTACTGCTCCTGTGGTTTACTTTTATTCTATTCTCGTAATGGGATATTGGAAGTAGAAGAAAGGCCAAACTGAGAAATTGAGTCTTCTGAACATTTTATTAGGGATACTTGTACTCACAATACTGGCAACGGTCCACGAGCTGGGGCATTTTGTTTTCGCCAGGCTGGCTCGAGTTCCCGTAGAGGAGTTTGCCCTGGGGTTTGGACCGGCCATACTCTCAAAGCGGCGAAGGGGAACTAACTATAGGCTGAATATCATTCCTGTTCTGGCTTACGTTAAGATCAAAGGAATGGAGCCCGGCGATGTAACCCCCGATGGTTTTAACGCTCAACGCTTCTGGAAACGTTTTCTCATTCTGGCCGGAGGACCACTCTTGAATATCTTATTAGCCCTTTTGCTTTTCCTTTTCCTGTTTTCTTTTAGCTCAATGCCTACAACTACCATCGGCGAGGTAATGCCCTCCAGCCCCGCAGAAAAAAGCGGAATTTTGATTGGTGATGAGATACTGGCGATCAACGGTGAAAGCATGAAAACCTGGGAGGACATAGTCAGAAAAATATCCGAGCAGGGAGAGAAGCCTACCTTGACCTTCAGCCTCAAAAGGGGCACCGAGAGCCTGGTCATCACCACCACCCCCACTTACCTGGAAGAGGAAAAGAGGTACATCGTGGGCATCATCCCGACCCTGGCCAGAAGGAATTTTTTGCAGGCAGTGTCCTCCGCCTTCCATTATTTCGGTCAGGTCTTTCTCCTGATTTTCTCTTCCCTGGGGATGCTTTTTTCCGGCAAAGCCGGAATTTCTGACTTTGCCGGGCCGGTAGGAATAGTTCAGATCACGGCTCAGCAAGCGCAAGCGGGAGTCCTAAACCTGCTTGGGATAACCGGCATCCTCTCAATGGCTTTAGGGGCCTTCAACTTGATACCTTTTCCCGCTCTCGATGGCGGGCATTTGCTGTTTCTCGTGGTAGAGGGTATATCCGGCAAGAAGGTCAGCCCCAAAGTTCAGTACGCCTTGAACACTCTTGGCTTCCTGATCCTCCTTGGCTTCCTGTTAATAGTGACCTGGGGAGATATACTGCGGCTGTGAGGGTCACGCGCAAGGTAAAAATAGGCTCAGTGGTCATAGGTGGGGGTGAACCTATCGCTGTCCAGAGCATGTTGAAAACTGATCCCAAAAATAGAGTTACCTCTTTGAGGCAGTTGCGGAAATTGGAAAAGGTCGGCTGTGAGCTGGTGAGAATGGCCATCCCTGACAGGGAATCCCTGGAAACCTTCAAATATTTGAAGAAGCGCGCAAGAGTTCCCCTGATAGCGGACGTACACTTCGACCCCTCCCTGGCCTTAATGGCTATCGAAGCCGGTGCGGACAAGGTCCGGGTAAACCCGGGAAATATTCCCAAAAGTGGGCTGAAGGAAATCATCCTTAAAGCCAAAGATAAGAACGTGCCGTTGCGCATTGGCCTGAACAGCGGGTCCCTCCCCAAAAAATTCAAAAGCTATCCCTCTTTGGCGCTGGGCCTGGTAAAAGCAGCCGAAGATTTTCTGGAATGGGCAATCCCTTTGGGGTACGAAAATCTCGTTTTCTCCTTAAAGGCTTCCTCCATCGAGGAAACCGTGGAGGCGTGCGCCCTTTTTTCCGGGCTTTATGATTTTCCCCTGCATATTGGCCTCACCGAGGCTGGCCCAATTCCTGAAGGGATTGTGAAGTCCTCCCTTGCGTTGTTCAGGGTCTTGAAGGAAGGCATCGGCGACACCGTAAGAGTCTCACTTACTGCTCCTCCGGAGCTCGAGGTTCTCTCAGCTTTTTCGGTGCTCAGGGCTCTTGGTCTCAGAGAAAAAAGGCTGGAAATAATTTCTTGCCCCACTTGCGGCAGAACCCATTCCTCCCTTCAGCCCTTGATAAAATTGGTGCGTCTGTTAGAAAATGAGCTTAAAGGTCCTAAGGTGGTTGCTGTTATGGGCTGTGAAGTCAACGGGCCCGGGGAAGCGCTGGCCGCTGACCTGGGAGTGTCCCTGACACAATCAGGAGCGGTGATTTTCAAAGAGGGAAAGATAATCAGGAGGGTCTCCATTTCCCAACTTAAGGAAGCGCTTTTAGAGGAGCTGAGCAGAATTTGAGGTTCGCTGTTTTAATTCCTGCGCTGAACGAGGAATTTACGGTGGGGGCGGTCGTGCGCGCTTGCCTGGAATCGAGATATCTTGATGAAGTAATAGTGATTTCCGATGGCTCCTGCGATCGGACAGCGGAAGTAGCCCGGGCTTCTGGTGCCCACAAAGTGATCGAGCTTCCTCAAAACCGTGGCAAGGACTACGCGCTTAAAGTAGGGGCTCGCTCTACTGAAGCTGAATATCTTGTGCTTTTGGACGCTGATCTCATAGGACTTAAGCCGGAACACATTGAGGCACTCGTCCTTCCCATTATAAAAAGGGAGGCCGAAACCACCCTGGGACTATTCAAAAAGGGAGATTTTAGGACAGAACTGGCTCAAGTGGTTACACCTTTCCTTTCCGGACAGAGGGTTATTAGCAAAAAAACCTGGGAGGAAGCAATTTTACCAGAGGCTACCGTTGGCTTTGGACTGGAAATTGTCCTGCAGCGGTATATTAAAGCCCAGGGCCTCGCCCTGAACAAGGTTTACCTTCACGGTTTGAGCCATCGCATGAAAGAGGAGAAGCTGGGCCTCAAAAGAGGTTTTCTCTCAAGGATGAGGATGTACTTGCAGATCCTCAAAGCCGTATTCCGTAAAAACTCTGTTACTAAACGACCATAAGGAGGTTGGGATTTTGGAGCTCGGGTGGTGCGTAGAAAATACTTTCCAGCTTAGAAATTTGCCGTTTTCCTCGACTCAGCCGTTGTTTTCGGAGACCGACTGGGTCTTTCAGAACCGTTTAACCTTCCCCTCTGCCTCTGAGCAATACCAGGTTTACCTGGAGTGCGGGAACTTAGGCCAATGGACTCCCACCATTTTTTGTTTAGCCGAGCTTAAGGCGCAAAAAAACCATTCTGGAGCCTTAGTATCCACGGAGCTAAAAGACTTTAAGGAGCTGGATGGTTATTTTCTCTGGAAAAGTTATCCCGCAATTTTTGATTCCCAGGTTAGGGCCTTGCTGAGAACTTCTTATTACCGGAAAGCCTGGATCGCTCTGCCCAGATTAAGGAAAAAGCAGGAGCTTAATTACACCCTGAAGGCCATAGAGACGATCATGGATGACCTGAACTCACAAAGAAACCCCTTTGACCGTTACCCCAAAGTGGGGGTGAAGGTGGACTCCTTGATTGCGCTGAAGCACATCGAGGATTTCCTTCTGGCCGATTTTCTGATCTTCGACTGGGATTCCCTAACTTCTCAGCTTTTAGGCATAAACCACAGTTATCAAATGCTCTTATCCTACCTTTCAGAAATGGATCAAGAGCTGGAGACTTTCCTTCATTGGCTGGAGCCAATCCCTTTCAACGATAAGTGGTGCGGTTTTATTTCCAGGTTTCCTGCAAAATCCTGGAGGGGTCTTGGAAGCCTTCCCTGGGAAGCCTATTTTCAGAGAAGGAGGCCGGAGATTGAATAAGTCAACCCTTTTCCCTCAGGTAGAGCCCGAGGGCTGGAAAGCTTGGTGCCCAGACATGCTCCAGGGAAACAAAGTCGTTTTCCTCCTTGGTGGAGTCGACACCGGAAAGACCTATCTGGCACGATTCCTTTACGAGAAGGCAAAAGAGGCTGGCCTGAAAAGCGCCATTTTAGAGCTCGATGTAGGACAGAGCGAGTTTGGCCCTCCCTTGACCTGCACTCTTTTTATGGATGGCCTTTCCAGGAAACATTATTTCATCGGGAAATTCTCTCCTCAAGGGGTTTTCTGGCGCTGCTTGACGGCTGGGGTGCTTTTGAAAAAAGAGGCTGAAAAACTTGGCCCTGATTTAGTAATTGTGGACACCACAGGGTTAGTTGAGGGGCCACCGGGAGTTTGGCTGAAGTGCACAAAAATCGAGCTTTTGCGCCCGGACCTCATTCTCGCTCGCTCAAGGTCCACTGAGCTTGAGCCCATCCTCGAGCACTTTTCCTTCCGCAAGGACATAAAAATAATCAGGGATGCCGTGCCGCCTCAAATAAGGTGCTTCTCCTCGAAAGAAAGGGCTATTTTGAGGGAGCAGAAGTTGCGCCATTACTTCCGAAATTCGCAGGAATACGTAATACCTCGAGACAAAGTTGCCTTACTTCCTAATCCAGATTCCTTCGAGAGAATATCCCAAAAGGGGGGCTTGATCGTTGGTTTAATTGATGGGAATGGCTGGCTGCTTGCTCTGGCCATTCTAGTTGAGAAAGTTAGGTCTCTGAGGCTGTTTGCTCCATCTTTCCCCGTTCAAGAGCTTGCTTGCATTGAGCCCAGCTCAATCAGGACATTAGACCCCGAAAGTTTTATAATAGGCAAAGAAAAGCCTTGAGTAGAGAAGAAATGAACGCAAATATCAATGATAGCTATGAGCTTCAGGAAGTTCTGGGGTTCCTGAATAACATATTTTCCTCCTCCTTGCGGTCGTTGGAGGGCTTTTTTGAATCATCGCTTACGGAAATTTTGCTTCTTACGGGAGGATCATGCGGCTTTATTTCCATCTGGGATCCCCAATCCAGGGCCTATAAGCTAAAATATGCCCCCAAGGAATTCTCACAAGAGTGCCCCTGCCAGATCAGTTTAGAGGAAAGCGAACAGAGCTTTATCGGGTCGATAAAGAACGCCGTGCTTTCCGCTGACCTTCAGAGCGGGGGGCTTGACCTCTCGTTCATCTTCGGATCTTCAAAATTATTGCCCAGATCAGCCATTGTTGCTCCCCTGCGTTTCCAGGGCAAAAATTTTGGGACCCTGGCGGTAGTTTCCCAGAAGGAAAACGCCTTTTCCCAGGGAAAGCTGGAGCTTCTGGACTTAACAGCGAAAGTCCTCAGCGTCTTTATTGAAAACTACAACCAGGCTCAGGAAAACAGAAACCGCATCCAGCAGATGAAAACCCTGATCGATTCTTCACGTCAGATAAATTCCTTCCTTTTTGCGGACGAAGCGGTTAAATCGGTAGTGCACTCAGCCAAAGAACTTTTAAACCTGGACAAAGTGATGGTTTTTCTTCTGGAGGATAATCGCCTCTTGCCTTTTGAATTTCAGGAGGGCAAGCAAACCAGGATGCTCGTCAAGCTTGGCGAGATCTTTAATACTGCTCTCCGGGAGATCATGGAACAAAGAAAGCCTTTCATTTATACTAACGTCCCCAGGGATTTTCTAAAAGAGTATTCCCTCTCAGGGGTCGCGCTCTTGCCTCTGCTCTATCAGGAAAAAAAGCTTGGTTTTTTGACCATCCTCCTTCCAGAAAAGAGGACGCTTTTGCCAGAAGAACTCATGGTAGCACAGTCCCTGGCAAACCAATGCGCTGTAGCCTTAATGAACGCCAGGCTTTTTGCGGAAACGCAGCAAAAAGCCGATGAATTCTCATCGCTTTTCGAGGTTGCCCAGTCCCTGACGGGGTCCTTGCAAGCAGAGGAGATTGTTTCCAAAGTCCTCGACAGTGCCCAGAGACTTGTCAGGGCGGACGAAAGTGTCATTTTTGAGATCGTGCCTGGCTCAGACGAAATGCGCTGCCTGGCCGCCCTCAGCCCCTACGAGGAGCAGTTCAAGAGCTCGGTTATTAAGGTAGGCGAGGGCATCACTGGCTGGGTAGCCAGGACAGGCGTCGGGGAAAACCTACCGGAGGCCGAGCTGGACCCCAGAGTTAAGCACCTGGATGGGACACCGGTTGAAGAGGAGTCGCTGATTTCCGTGCCTTTAAAAATCAAGGAGGAAATAATCGGCGTTATGACCATATACCGCCTGGGGCGCAGGCCTTTTTCGGAAAATGATTTCCGGCTGATCACCATTTTCTCCTCCTTTGCCGCCAGTGCGATTTACAACGCCAGACTTTTCCAGAACATCTCCGAAATGGCAATCACCGACTATCTGACAGGGCTGTACAATTACCGTTACTTTTTCCGCAGGCTGGAAGAGGAGCTCGCTTACGCTCAAAGGCATGACCAAAAACTGGTGCTCGTTTACCTTGACCTTAACCAGTTCAAAAAATACAACGATCTTTACGGGCACAGGGAAGGGGATAAGGTGCTGGCCAAATTTGCCAAAGTCCTGAAAGAGAACGTGCGCCTATCGGACGTGGTCTTCAGGTATGGAGGGGAGGAATTTGTGATTATTCTTCCCTCGACCGATGCCCCTGAAGCGGAACAAATTATCGAGAGACTTAACCACAAGATCTCTGAGGGTTTCCCGCCAGACCTGCAAGTTCCCATCTCGGCGTCCATAGGCTGTGCGGTTTTCCCCACTGATGCTACTGATGGGGAAACACTCCTGCGCATTGCCGACAGCCGCATGTATTCACAAAAGGATTACAAAAAAACCCTTTCGGTGTAAGTTGGCGGGAAAATTCTTTGTCTGCGCTACCCCCATTGGAAATCTGGAAGATGTTTCTTTGCGCCTTCTTTCAGTGCTGAAAGAGGTCGATTTGATTCTCGCCGAAGACACCAGGCGGACGATGAAGCTTTTAAAGCATTATTTCATTTCCAGGCCATTGAAGTGTCTGGAAAAACACAGGGAAAAATCCATGCTTTCCTGGGTGTTGGACCAGCTCCGTTCGGGGATGAATATTGCTCTGGTATCAGACGCCGGCACCCCTGGCGTTTCGGACCCAGGAGTGGAGCTGATCCCCTTTTTGATTAGAGAAAACATCGAAGTGGATTATATCCCTGGCCCATCCTCCGTCATCTCCTCGTTGATTTTATCCGGGCTACCCCTGCACACCTTTCTCTTTCACGCTTATCCTCCCTCCAGGCCTGGTGCCAGGCGTAAGCTTTATGAAAGCCTGAAAGAGCTAAAAGCTACCCTGATATTTTTTGAGTCCCCAAACCGCCTGATTCCCTCCTTAAATGATATGCTGGAAACTTTTGGGGATCGTAGGGCTGCAGTGTGCCGGGAGTTAACTAAAATCCATCAGGAGATTTTGAGGGGGACACTAACCGAGCTTCTTATAACCGTGCAGGCGAAGAAAAGCCTGAAGGGGGAAGTCACCGTTGTCGTGGAAGGGAAACCCAAAGGTTGACAGATACAGTTTCCGATGATAGTTTCATTTTACTCTCAAAGAAAAATAGTTAGCCTACTTTAAGGAGGCATGCCATATGCGGATAATTGTTAAGGGCAAAAACGTTGATTTGACAAATGCTCTGCATCAGTACGTGATCAAAAAGGTTCAACGGGTTGACCGTTATTTCAACAACATCCAGGATGTCATGGTCACCCTCGGCCTAGAGAGAGGACGCTGCTCAGCTGAGGCTACAATGCAGGTCTCAGGTGCGCTTATCAGAGCTGAGGAGAAAGACCCAGATATGTATTCGGCCATTGACAGGATGTCTGATAAGCTGGAAAGACAGGTTAAACAGCACAAAGAAAGGCTGACCAGAAAAAGTAAGATTGTGGCAAGTGGGGAAAAAATCTCCCTGCCTTTGGAAGAGGAAAGACTCTATGAGGAAGAGCCCAGGATCGTCAAGACCAAGCACTTCGCTTTAAAGCCAATGAGTCCGGAAGAGGCCGTGGAGCAACTGGAGCTTCTGGGCCACAACTTTTTTGTCTTTTTGAATTCCAATTCCAACCAGGTTAACGTGGTATATAAAAGAGAAGACGGGAATTACGGGCTGATTGAGCCTGAGATGGAGTAAATGTTAAAAATCCTCAAAAACCTCCTTTCCTCGAATGAGAGGGAGCTTAACCGTTATTGGCAGATTGTCTTTAAGATCAACGAGCTTTCCCAGAAGTTCTCTACCGTAACCCCCGAGGAAGCCCCAGCGTACACTGAACAGTTCAAGCAGCGTCTGGCCAAAGGGGAGACCCTGGAAGAAATTCTTCCTGAGGCCTTCGCTTTGGTGCGGGAAATTGCCCCCAAGACTATAGGATTAAGACACTTTGACGTTCAGCTAATCGGTGGCATCGTCTTACACGAAGGCAAAATTGCTGAAATGAAGACCGGTGAGGGCAAGACGCTGGTGGCTACTCTCGCTGCATATCTAAATGCCCTAGAAGGCAAAGGCGTTCACATCGTCACGGTCAACGACTATCTGGCCAAGAGGGACCGCTTCTGGATGGGCCCCGTTTATGAGGCCCTGGGGTTAAAGGTTGGTTTGATACTGCACGACTCTACTATCGCGCAGCGTAAAGAATTCTATGCTTCAGACGTAATCTATGGGACAAACAACGAGTTCGGGTTTGACTACCTGAGAGACAATATGGCCATTGATTTGGAGCACTGCGTTCAAAGAGAGCTTCATTACGCCATCATCGATGAGGTGGATTCTATCTTAATCGATGAGGCGCGAACACCATTGATAATCTCGGGCCCCGCCGAAGAGTCCACGGACCTATATTATCGGGCGGCACAGGCAGCGCGCCGTCTCCTTGAGGATGAGGATTTTGAGACCGACGAGAAAGTCAAGACCGTAACCCTGACCCCCCAGGGAGCAAAAAAAGTTGAAAGGTATTTTGGCCTGGATAACCTCTACGCCAGTGAAAACGTGGAGTATTTGCGTCACATTAACGCCGCTCTCAAAGCTCAGCGGCTTTTCAAAAAGGAAGTTGATTACATAGCCAAGGACGGCGAAATCATAATAGTGGACGAGTTCACGGGGCGGTTGATGTTTGGCCGTCGTTATTCTGATGGTCTGCATCAAGCGATAGAGGCCAAAGAAGGACTGAGGGTGCGTCAGGAAAACCAGACCCTGGCTACAATTACCTTCCAGAACTATTTCCGGATGTACAAAAAACTTGCTGGCATGACGGGAACGGCAGCAACTGAGGAGGAGGAGTTCAAGGCCATTTACAATTTGCCGGTTGTGGTTATCCCCACCCACAAGCCCATGATCAGGGAGGACCACTCTGATGTGGTTTACAAGGTGGAAAAGGCAAAATTCAAGGCTATCGTAAACGAGATCAAAGAACTCTATAGCCAGAAGCGGCCCGTCCTCGTGGGCACCCGTTCCATAGAGAAGTCCGAGATTCTAAGCAGGATGCTTTCCAAAGAAGGGATCCCGCATCAGGTATTGAACGCAAAATACCACGAGAAAGAAGCTCAGATTATCGCCCTGGCAGGGCAACCTGGCACCGTTACCATTGCTACGAATATGGCCGGGCGCGGTGTGGACATAGTTTTGGGCGATGGGGTTGCGCAGATGGGAGGCCTGCACATAATTGGCACGGAAAGGCATGAATCCCGGAGGATCGATAACCAGCTCAGGGGAAGGGCCGGCCGCCAGGGAGACCCTGGCTCCTCGCGTTTTTACCTCTCACTGGAGGACGAGCTTATGCGTATTTTTGGGGGATCCTCGGTCTCTTATTTCATGGACAGGCTCAAGGTTCCCGAGGACATGCCAATCGAAAACTCGCTTTTGACCAAAGCCATTGAGAACGCTCAGAAGAAAGTTGAAGCGCATAACTTCGAGATCAGGAAGCAGCTCTTAGAGTTCGACAATGTCCTCAACAAACAAAGGGAAGTCATCTACGCGGAAAGGCGAAAGGTGCTCCAGCAAAAAGATATCAAGGAGCATATCCTGGATATGCTCAACTCCGCCCTGGAGGGCCTGGCCGATTTCTACCTCAACGAGCACGCTTCCAGGGAGCAGTGGGACTACGACGGTTTTTATCGTTCCTTCTCGCAACTCGTGGGCCATGAGGTGAACGGCCCCCAAGAAGAGACCTCTCGTAAGGAGCTTCTCTCCTGGGCTAAGACCACGGCCTTGGATTTTTACCAGAGGAAGGAACAAGAAATTTCCAGCGAACTGATGCGGCAGATTGAGCGCTATGTCCTTTTGAGGACGATCGATATCAAATGGAAAGATCAACTTTACTCTCTGGACTTTCTCAAAGAAGGCATTGGATTACGGGCCTACGGTCAAAAGTCACCGCTTCTGGAATACCAGTTTGAATCATATGAGATGTTCCAGGACATGTTAAACCGGATAAAGGAAGACACCATCAAATTTTTATTTCGGGTTCAGGTGCAGCCTTCGGCTCCTCAACCTCCCCCGAAACGGGAACCCCTTCGATCATTGGGGCCTGCACGTGGTGAAGAAAAGACCAAAGTTCTGCTATCGCCCGCAAGGCAGGGAAAAACTGGAACTCTCGATTTTACAGGAGTAGGTAGGAACGACCCCTGTCCTTGTGGAAGCGGGTTAAAATTCAAGAAATGTCACGGGAAAAACCAATAGAGATAGCGGAAATAAAAAGAAAGATAGAAGCCCTGAGGGATCAGTTGCAGCAACTTCTGATCGCATTTGACCGCAAAAGCTTAGGAGAGCGAAAAAAGGTTTTGGACAAAAAAAGGGGGGCTCTGGATTTTTACAAAAGCGAGGACGCGCGTCAAATTTTTCAGGATCTTGGTGTAATCGAAAGTATGCTTTCTCAAGCGGAATCCCTGGAGAACGAAATTTCGGAAGCTGAAACCTGGCTGAAGCTGGTCGATGAGGAGGAAGACATAACGCCCCTATTTTTAGAGTTGCAGGAAAAGATGGCCTACTGGGGGAAACTGGCTCAAGAGACCGAACAAATACTGTACCTGAAAGGCCCTTATGACCAGTCTGACGCCATCCTCTCGGTGCATGCTGGAGCCGGGGGAACTGACGCTCAGGACTGGGCGGAGATGCTCTTGCGGATGTACCTGCGGTGGGCGGAAAAAAGGGGCTTCAAGGCCGAGGTGGCGGATGTTTCTCCTGGCGAGGAGGCAGGGATAAAATCCGCTACAGTCCTCGTTAATGGCCGTCGCGTTTATGGCCTGTTAAAAAACGAAAAGGGCGTTCATCGATTGGTGCGCATTTCTCCTTTTGACGCCAACAGGAGGCGGCATACTTCCTTTGCACTTGTGGACGTCATCCCTCAGATTTCCAGCGAGAAGGTCGAGATTAATCCCGAGGACCTCAAAATTGAGACATTCCGTGCCTCGGGCCACGGTGGCCAGCACATCCAGAAAACTGATTCCGCCATTCGCATTACCCACATTCCCACCGGGATTGTGGTGCAGTGCCAGAACGAACGCTCTCAACTCCAGAACAAAAACACGGCCATGAAAATCCTTTTAGCACGACTGCACCAGAAACAGGAAGTAGAGGATAGGGAGAGGATAGCCCAGATAAGGGGGGAATATCAGACGGCAGCCTGGGGAAATCAAATCCGCTCCTATGTGCTTCACCCTTACACTATGGTCAAGGACCATCGGACGGAATACACGGTGGGCGATGTCAATCGAGTTCTGGATGGGGACATTGAGGACTTCATCTGGGAAAACTTGCGGCGCTTGAAAGTCGATTGATATAATTTTTCAGTGCGGAGGGTTATTGATGATTAAGAGGGGCGCAACCCTGTTGATATTTGTGGTTTTTTTAGTCGGCCTTGCTTTGTCCTTAGGCCAGGCGGTTGCTCAAAACGCTTCTCCGGGCTCTGCCGAGGACCCCTTGGTTACCAAAAGCTATGTGGATCAGTTCCTCATTCCTCAGGTAGTTGAGCTCAAAGCGGGACAGTCTATAATCGGCGAGGCAGGCACTCAGTTCTTGGTCAGGGTTGGGTCAACTTATTGCCTGGCTGATCCCACAACTACCAAAGGAGGGATTGCTGACTTGACTGGAGGATTTGATCTCAAGCACATGGAACCCGTCTCCTTAAATCATCACCTTGTTGTCCCCCGCTCGGATGGCCGGGGCCTTCTTGCCCAAACTGATGTTGTCCTGGTAGTTTGGGGAATTTATCAGATTTTGGGAGACTGATTTGCCAAAATTAGGTATCCCTATAATTGAGCTGCAAAGCGTAACTAAAATTTACCCTCCCAGGATAGTAGCCCTTGATAGCGTCACAATCACCATTGAAAAAGGAGAATTGGCCTTCATCATGGGGCCCTCAGGCGCCGGTAAATCGACGCTCTTGAAGCTCCTTTACCGTGCTACTTCCCCTACCCAGGGCCGCGTCGTTGTTGATGGACATGACCTTTCACGCATAAAACAAAGTCAGGTGCCATACCTGAGAAGGAGCATTGGAACAGTTTTTCAAGATTACAAGCTTCTCTCGCGTCGTACCGTGGGCGAGAATGTGCTTTTTAGCCTGGAAGTGATCGGGGTCTCCGACAGAGAAGCAAGAAAGAGAATGCGTTATGTTCTGGAACTCGTGGGTTTGGAGGACAAGGTAAATTGCTTCCCCGAGGAGTTATCAGGAGGGGAGCAGCAAAGGGTGAGCATCGCCCGCGCCCTGGCTAATAATCCACCGCTATTTCTGGCGGACGAGCCCACAGGGAACCTTGACTGGGCAACTTCCTGGGATTTGATGACGCTCCTCAAAAGGATCAACGAGCAGGGGACCACAGTGCTCATGGCCACCCACAATGAAGATATTCTGCATAAGATGAAGTGCCATACAATTTTGCTGGACCAGGGCAGAAAGGTAGGGGAACTCGATGGAGAAGATGATCAGGCTCCGCCGCCATTTTGAGGGCATTTCTTTCCGCCTCACGAAAAAGGCTTTGATTCAGGCCTGGCTTAACATCAGGAGAAATGGTGCATTTTCCCTTACCTGTATCGTGGTAGCTGGAATTTCCCTTTTGATTTTTGGCCTTTTCCTCCTTTTGGACGGCAGCCTGAACAATTTGGTTCACAGTTTCGAGGAAAGGGTAGGTATTTCCGCTTACCTGAAGTCCACAGTTACTCCTTCAGAAGCCGCCTGGCTGCAATCTCGCGTTATCACCTGGCCAGAAGTTGAAGTGGTTAAGTACGTCTCCCCGGAAGAGGCTATGCAAACTCTAAAGGCGGATCTCAGCGGGTTTGAGGACGTTCTATCCACTCTGCCTGCAAACCCTCTTCCTGCTTCCCTGGAGATTAAGCCGAAAAATCCATCTCAGACCATAGAAATAGTTTCTCAGCTCAGAAACCTTCCCCAGGTTGATGAGGTCCAATACGACCTGGAGACCGTTTCTAAGTTGATCGCTTTCACCAACTACTTCCGCGTACTGGGAATTGTCGTTTCCTTGCTATTTGTTTTGTCAACCTGGTTCCTCTTCTCCTCCTCCATCAGGATGACGGTCTACGCCAGAAAAACCGAGATCGAGGTAATGAAGCTTGTCGGTGCTACTAACAACTACATTCGTTACCCCTTTGTGGCCGAGGGGATCTTCTACGGCCTGGCCGGGGCCTTGATCGCCTGCCTTCTTCTCTTTCCTATGCGGTCAGCCCTGGTTGCCAGCTTAAACCATTTAACTTTTCTCTCGCACATTGCCCCTGATGATAGCTACCTCTTCTTAGTAAATATCGTCCTCCTTGCGTTTGGCGCCTTATTGGGGGCATTTGCAGCTAACATGAGCGTGAGGAGGTTCCTCGCGGAATGAAGCGCTTCTTAATTTTCTTTTTAATAGTTTTGCAGGTTGTTCTGGTCTCAGGAATTCCCGCTCAGGGGGGGGAGCTTGAGGACCTCAAGTCGGAGCTCGAAGCTTACAGGGCTAGGCTGGAGGAAGTCAGGCAAAGGCTGGAGGAAGTAGAAACGCACAAGAGCGACATCCTGAACCAGCTGGACGAGCTGAACCGGCAGATGTATGACCTTGAGGCTGACTACACCTTCTACCAGACAAAGCTGGCCCAGGTTTCGGAGACTATTGAGCAAACCTCGGAAACCATTGCTAAAAAGGACGCGGAGGTAAAGATCATCGAAAAGGCCCTTAGCGAGAGGCAAGAAATAATTATGCAGAGGATCGTGGCTCTTTATCGCCTGAACCGCGGCCGTTATCTGGAGATTCTCTTTTCCTCCGAGGACTTTCAGCAGTTCCGAAACCGCATGGCTTTCTTTCAGAGGGTGTTCAAGGAGGACCAGCTGCTTTTAGAGCAAACGAAACAGCTAATTGGGCAGCTAAATTTAGACAAGAAACAATTGGAGGAGCAGAAGGGGCTTCTTCTGCGCCAGCAGGAGCAGTATGCTCTACTGAAACAAAATGCAGAAGAGGAGCAACAGAGGCTGGAAGATGAGTACTTTACGCGTAAGTCTGACTTAGTCTCCCTGGCTTTGGAACAGGGTGAGCTCGAGGGAAAGGAATCAGAATTAATCCAGGCAATTGAGGAGGATCAGGCATACATTGAAGAGCTTCTTTCCAGCACTTCTTATGTCTACACAGGAGAGCCCTCAGAAGCAGGGCTGATCTGGCCTGTTAATGGGCCGATCAACTCCTACTTCGGTTGGAGGGCATGGGGGGATTTCCACCGAGGCATCGACATCGGCTCTCCTTATGGCACCCCGGTAGCCGCAGCAGCTGATGGTATTGTCGTTGCCTCCGAATACAGAGGGACATACGGAAACATGATTTTAATCGCTCATGCTGAAGGAATCTCCACCGTTTACGCCCACCTGTCAGGCTTTGCCGTTGGCCCCGGAGAAGAAGTGGCCCAAGGCCAGGTTATAGGGTGGATCGGAATGACTGGCCTCACAACGGGACCTCACCTGCATTTTGAAGTCAGAGTAGGAGGGGAATTCGTGGATCCCTTAGAGTGGTTACCATGAAAAAGAACAAAGAATTGAAAATTAAAGCGATAATTGCCGCAGTTATTTTGGCTGTGGCCTGTTTTTATCTTGGTTATCTCTTTTCTCCGCCTTTAAAGGCCACTCTCTCGCACCCTCAGGAAGTCAAATTTACTGAGGAGGAATGGAATCTATTCACTGAGACCGTAAACACTATCCAGACCGAGTACTTGGAGAAGGACATACCCTCGAGCCAGATGATGAACGGCATCCTGAGGGGATTGGTCAGTTCCTTAGGAGACCCTTACAGCCAGTATTTGGACCCCGTTTCCTATCAGGAATGGACCTCGGAAATTTCCGGCATTTACGGTGGAGTTGGTATGGAAATTGGCGCCAAGGATTCCAAAGCTACAGTAATTTCCGTCTTTCCTGATTCTCCCGCAGAAAAAGCTGGAATTAGATCGGGAGACAGTTTCGTAAAAGTTGATGACTCTTACGTGGAAGGACTATCAATCTCTGAAATAGCAGCGAAAGTCAGGGGGGAACCCGGGACCACTGTCAATTTGGTTTTGGAAAGAAACGGGACACTTATGGAGTTCCAGCTGACCCGGGAACTGATCACCCTTCAGACCGTCTCTTATCGGGTAATCAAGGACAAAATCGGCTACATCCAGCTCCTTGGTTTTAAAGAGCAAACCGCTCAGGATTTCCTCAACGGACTGGAGCAGCTCACCAGGCAAGGAGTTACCAGGCTTATCCTTGACCTCAGGCAAAATCCCGGCGGCCTGCTCTCATCCGTGATTGACATCGCCAGTTACCTTGTTCCAGGAGGGAACACCGTCGTGATTATGGAGGACCGAAACGGCGACAAGAAAGTGTCCCGGTCTAACCCTTTTGCCAAAAAATACTCTTTTGAAAAGATAGTGGTTCTTGTCGATGGAGGCACTGCCAGCGCAGCAGAAATCCTGGCTGGGGCCCTTCAGGATCATGGTTTAGCTACTTTAGTGGGCGAGCATACTTTCGGAAAGGGGATCGTACAGACAGTAAGTCCCCTTTCCCAGGGTAGCGCTATTATCCTCACTTCCTCCAGATACCTGACTCCCTCTGGCAAATCCATTCATAAAATTGGCATCAGCCCCGATATTGAAGTAGTCCCCAAACCTGAGGATTTAGAAAAGGGAACAGATCCCGTCTTCGATAAGGCGTTAGAGATGATTTCCAGCACACCATAGAGATTGATGGCCAGAACCCTTATAGAGACCCAGGAAAAAAAGGAAAAGGCCATTCTCCTTTCTTGCGAGCTTCCTGGACGAGATGAGCAGGATACTCAGAATTTGCTTTTGGAACTTAAAGATCTTGTCGTTTCTGCCGGGGGGGCGGTTCTGGAATTTGTTGTCCAAAAAAGGGAATCCATTGATCCTCATTTCTACCTGGGTAAGGGAAAGATAGAGGAAGTCAAAACCATGGCCAAAAAGCTGGGAGCGACAATGGTAGTCTGTGATGACGAGCTTACCCCCAGCCAGGTGCGCACTCTGGAGAACATCCTTCAAGCGAAAGTGCTCGATCGCAGCCAGGTGATACTTGACCTTTTTGCTCGCAGGGCTCAGTCCAAAGAAGGGAAAATTCAGGTAGAGCTGGCTCAGCTGGAGTACCTCCTTCCCCGACTCACAGGGGGAAGGAGGTGGCTGTCAAGATTAGGAGGAGGAATAGGCACGCGGGGACCCGGGGAAACAAAACTGGAACTGGACCGCCGCTTGATGCGCCAGAGGATCCACAGGTTAAAGGAAGAGCTGGAAAATGTGAAAAAGGGAAGGGAGATCCTGCGTAGAAGTCGCCTGAGAAAGAATTTCTTTATGGTCAGCCTTTTGGGCTATACCAATGCCGGAAAATCCACTCTTTTTCGGGCATTGACCGGCGAGAACACTGTGATCTCTCCCAGGCTTTTTTCCACGCTGGATCCCAAGGTCCGTCTTATGCGCCGTTCCAGCGACATCCTTCTTTCGGACACAGTAGGCCTGATCAGAAAAATTCCCCATCACCTTTTTGTTTCTTTCCGGGCAACCCTGGAGGAAGCGCGGGAGGCTGACCTGCTTCTATTAGTAGTTGATGGCTCAAACCCCAAAGCTCAGGATCACCTTCAGGTGGCGCACGAGGTCATGGAATCCTTAGGGCTTTGCAGTAAACAGATTCTGACCGTCATCAACAAAGTAGACCTCATAGAGCCTGGCCCCTGGTTAGAGCTGCTTCTAAAAGCTAACCAGCCCTCTGTAGCTGTCTCTGCCCTAAGGGGGGATGGACTGGAAGAGTTAGTTCAGAAAATAAAAGAGGCCAGGAACAGGAGCCTTCATGCAGTTGCCGATTACAGGTAAAGTGAGCTCCAGGTTATTAGAGCTTGCGGAGGAAGCGGAGCAAAAATCCCTCCTCTTTTTTCCTGAGCTGGAGCGAACAAGGAGGAGCAATTTCTATAAGGTAATTGCCAGCTTTCAGAAGGCGGGGGTTTCGGAGGCCTGTCTCAAAGGTTCATCAGGATACGGTCTGGGAGATTTCGGCAGGGAAGCGCTGGAGGCTGCTTTTGCCTTTGCCCTCGACTCCCAGGACGCGCTGGTCAGACTGCAGATAGTCTCGGGCACGCACGCCATCGCACTGGCCCTTCTTTCTCACCTCCACAAAGGAGACAAGGTGGTCTGCTTGAACGGGAAGCCCTACAATTCACTCTTGCCCACTTTCGACTTTTTGAGGAATTCTGGAGTAAGAGTAGAAATAAATGGGGAAAATCAGCCTCCCTTGGAGTTTGCCCAACAGTATTCCGATGCCCGAGTTTTCTTTCTACAGAGGTCCCTGGGGTATCAGCAAAATTTTCTGCCAAAGCCGTGGGATCTCCGCGAGGTCGTAATACGGTTGAAGCAAAATTTCCCGGGATCTTTAGTAATCGTGGACAATTGCTACGGAGAGTTTGTTAGGGAGAAGGAGCCCACTGCTTACGGCGCAGACCTCATCTGCGGCTCTTTGATGAAAAACCCAGGTGGTGGCCTGGCTTTGGGGGGAGGATACATCGCGGGTAAAGCTGAAACCCTGGAGGAAGTTCTAAACAGGTTATTCGCCCCTGGTCTGGGTAAAGAGCTGAGCGCAACTGAGGGCCAGTTGAGGTCGCTTTTTCAAGGATTATTTTTTGCCCCCTTCACCGTTTGCGAGGCTCTCAAAGGGGCGATTTTTTTCTCTCACTTTTTTCAGGCTCTTGGTTTTCAGGTCCATCCCGGTCCCGAAGAGCCTCGGGAAGACATCGTGCAGGCGATTTTGCTGGGCTCGAAAGAGAAGCTTCTTGCTTTCTCGCGGGGCATTCAAAAGGCAAGTGCGCTCGATTTCAGAGCTATTCCCATTCCTCAGAGACTTCCAGGATATGAGGAGGAAATAATAATGGCAGGGGGGACTTTCGTCTCCGGGGCTTCTCTGGAACTTAGCTTCGATGGGCCTGTTAACCCTCCCTACATAGGGTACGTACAAGCCGGGGTTACTTTGGATCACGCGGTGCTGGGAGCAGTTCTGGCAGCTCAGGAATTGCTTGGATGGGGTCTTCTCCCTAAATTATCCTGAATAGCCCGATCACTTTTCCCAAAATCAGGATGTCCTGAGCGACGATGGGCTCATAACGGGGATTCGCTGCTTCCAGGAGAATTTTGTCAGGAAGGCGCTTGAATCTCTTGATAGTTGCTTCCTCGTCAAGCAGCGCCACTACGATATCCCCGTTTTCCGCATGCGATTGCCGGCGAACTATTACGTAATCCCCTTCGAGAATCCCGGCCCCTGTCATCGAGTCGCCCTTAACGTTTAAAACGAAACAGTCAATTCCCCGGAATATTTCGGGCAGAGGGAAAAAACCGACCCATTCCTCCTGGGCAAGGTTGGGCTTTCCTGCCCTGACCCTTCCTACCAGAGGGACCTGAGGAATGCCGCTGGAAATACCAATAACCTCGATGGAGCGGCTCTTGAAAGGTGTCCTGTGAATGTAGCCCTTTCTTTCCAGCATAGCGAGCTGAGCATGAACGGATGAAGTAGATTTAAGGCCCACAGCATGGCAAATCTCCCGGACAGAAGGGACGCCATGTCCTCTGCTGATCCTGTTCGTGAGAAATTGAAGGATTTTCTGCTGGACCTCAGTCAGTTTCTCTTTCATCCGGGTCAATGATATGCTAAATAAAAAGCGTATTCAAGTAAAAGGCTAAGAGCCCCGGGAAGGCGTTTTGTGCGCTTTGCTGTTTTGACATGCGCTTTCCTGCTTCTTAAGATAAAAAAGATGGCAAAGCTAAACGTAGGGAAAACCCTTCAGGAAGCGCGACTCTCAAAGGGGATAATCCTTGAGGAAGTGGAGAAGGCTACCCACGTTCGTCTCAATTATCTCGAGGCCATTGAGGAAAACCGGTTCCAGGAAATACCTGCTTCAGCTTACCTTCGCGCTTATGTGAGGAAGTACGCCGAGTTTTTAGGGCTTGACCCAGCTCCTCTTCTGGAAGGCCTGGAAACAGCAGCAACAGCCAGCTACAGGTTAGAACTTCCTGGAGTGCTCCAGCGAGAAAAATTTTTTTATCGCAGGAGAAACCCACTGCGATCTTTCCTGCTCATAGTAGGTATAGGGCTGGCCCTGTTTCTCTTCGCCCTTTTTCTGGTGAACCTCATTGTCCCGCCCGCAGGACCTGAAAACACAGGAAGTACTATCGCCAGCCTCTCCAGTCCCACTGGAAGCCCTCCTATCACGGCCTCGCCTACGGGGCAAACCTCGACAACCACCGCCCCTCCCTCGCCCTCAAGTCCTTCGCCCTCGCCACCTTTAGGGGAGATGGTTCAGTTCCAGGTCCAGGCCCTAGATAAAGGGAACCTGGAGGTGGAAATTGAAGGTAGGGCCCAGTTCAGCGGGGAGCTTAACCCCGGCCAGATGGGGACATGGAGAGGGCGGAACTTTACCCTGCGCTTTGATAACCCGCAAAACTTCAAGCTATTTGTGGAAGGAGAGGAAATTCCCTTGACCGCAGAGAATACCTTCCAGTGGCCCCAACCTCAATGAAAAGGCGCTCCCGCGTTGCTCTCATAAATCTGGGATGTCCCAAGAATCAGGTTGACGGTGAAAGGGTATTCGCTGATTACGCTCAAAAGGGCCTCGTTTTAAGCGATCCAGAAAACGCTGATGTCCTTCTGATCAATACCTGCGCCTTCATTCAGCCTGCCGTTTTAGAAAGCGTAAAACATATCAGGAGAGCAATCAGGAGAAAAAATGAAGGAACTCTGAGGAGAATCATCGTCCTGGGGTGCTTGCCCGAGAGGGCGGGGGAAGGCCTTAAAAAGGAGTTTCCCGAGATTGACGAGCTGACATATAAAGAAGCCCTTTGCTCCCTGGAGGGAAATGGGGCGCCGCGGGTCCTCACGACTTTTCCCCATGCTTACCTGAAAATAGCAGAGGGTTGCAACCGCGAGTGCTCTTTCTGTTTGATCCCTCAACTCAGGGGAGGCTTCCGCTCCCTTTCCCTTGAGCAGCTTTTAAAAGAAGCCCGGGACTTAAGAGCGATGGGAATCCAGGAAATCGTGCTCGTTGCCCAGGACACCACCATTTGGGGAGCGGACCTTTCTGGAAAACTGGAGTTGCTCACATTGGTGGAAAAGATATCCTTTTTGGGGTTCCCTTGGGTTCGCCTTCTCTATCTGCACCCTCAACTGATAAGCAAAGAGTTTCTGCTGTCCTTAAAGTCCATAAAAAACTTGGTCCCATATCTGGACATCCCCCTGCAGCATGTGGACTCGAAAATCCTCGCTTCTATGGGAAGGGGGCAAAGTGAAAAGGAGGTTCGAAAATTGGTGGAAACGGTGCGCGCCAACTGGCCAGAGGCCGCCCTGCGCTCCTCTTTCATCGTGGGTTTCCCGGGAGAAGGAGCAAGAGAGTTCAAAAAACTCAAGCATTTTCTGACAGAAGCTCAGTTCGAAAGGTTAGCGCTTTTCCCGTTCTATGCCGAGAAAGGGACCAGGGCCTGGGGTTATCCTGATCAGGTTGCGCACTCAGAAAAACTCAGGAGGTACCAGGAGGTTCAGGAGCTTCAGAAAGAGATTTACAGAAGAAAGAACAAGGCTCTCGTGGGAAAAAAGGAGATTATCCTCATTGACAGGACAGAGGGCTCAACTTCAACAGGGCGCACTTTCAGGGATGCACCGGAAATAGACTGTGAGGTCAGAATCAGGAAAGCGCTGGAACCAGGGGAATTTTGCACTGTCCGCGTTACAAAAGCCAATATTTTTAGTTTAATAGGAGAAATTGAAGAGGAGGGCGGAGATGGAAAAAATAGCACATTCCGGGCCGGCTAAACCAATCGGTCCCTATTCCACGGCAATTGAGATTGAGGGCTTTCTGTTCGTTTCCGGGCAAATACCCCTTAAAGAGGATGGCTCGCTATTAACCGGAGACATAGAAAAGGAGGCCGAGCTTGTCTTAGAGAACATCAGGAAAGTTCTGAGTGCCTGCAAATACACTTTGGACGACGTAGTAAAAAGCACTATTTTCCTCAAGGACATGGGCGATTTCCCCAGGGTTAATGAGGTTTATGCCCGATATTTTCAGCCACCTTACCCGGCGCGGTCCACCGTAGAGGTGGCCAATCTTCCCCGCAGTGCTAAAATAGAGATTGAAGTAATCGCCTATAAGGAAAGGTAAGGGAATTGTACGAGAACTTCTGGGGCCTGAAAGAACAGCCTTTTGGGACAACTCCTGACCCCGCTTTTCTCTACTTGAGTCCGCAGCACGAGGAGGCCTTTGCCCGAATAAAATATGCTATCCTTTCGCGGAAGGGCCTGGCGATGCTTATAGGGGCAGTTGGCACGGGCAAAACCACCTTGAGCAGGGCCTTGATCTCCCAGCTCAAAAATACCAAGCACGCGGTGGTGCTTAACCCCAAGAATACCCCAACTCAGCTTTTGCGGGATATCGCTTATGAGTTTGGCTTCGATTATGTCCCACGGTACAAAAGGGATATCATCGTGATTTTGAGGAAATTTGCCCTGGAGCAGCTTCAGGAAGGATTATACCTGGTAATCATCCTCGATGAAGCCCAGCTCCTCTCCAGGGAAGCGCTGGAAGAAATTAGGCTTTTGACCAACTGGGAAACCAACAAGGAAAAACTTTTTACTATTGTCCTTATAGGTCAGCCGGAACTGGAGCGCAAGTTAAGGAAAATTCCTCAGCTTAATCAACGGATAGTAATCAGGGCGCAGCTCGGGCCTCTAAACGACAGGGAAACAACAGAGTATATCGCTTACAGGCTACGCGTGGCGGGCGCTCCGCTTTTTCCTTTTCAACCGGACGCAGTGAAGGAGATTTATCATTATTCTGCAGGAATACCGAGGTTAGTTAACATGATTTGCGATATGTGCCTTCTGGAGGGGTACATCAGACGCACCAAAACGCTCACAAACCAAGTCGTGGAGGATGTGGTCAAAGACCTGGGAGGTGTATTAGAGGATGCCAAGGTTTAGCGATTTAATGCGCGAGGAGCGCAAACAAAGACCGGAAAGCCTGGAAAAGCCAAAGCCCGTTCCCTCCGAAGGCACTGAGAAAATCATCGCCTTTCTATACCAGCACCAGGTGCGCTGGCTGGACCAGATTGCTAAAGAGTGTAAAAGTCGCGGAGGAAAACAATTGTGGCGGGGGGAAATAATCAGGGGCTTAATCGAGGGTTTGATCGGATACCGTCTGGACTTGAGCGGTATCCAGGACGAAATTGATTTAGCCTTAAGGATCAAGGAGCTCCTCAGCGGCAAGTGAGCGCCCCGGAATTTGTCATTGCTATTGACGGGCTTGCTGCTTCCGGCAAAAGCACCATTGCCGAGGCTTTGTCTCGATATTTTTCCATAGAACGGGTGGACTCAGGTTCTTTTTACCGTTTCGTGGCCTACTACTTCTTGACTAACCGTGTGAACTGGAAGAACGAAGTCGCTGTTAAGGAGGCCCTGGAAACCATGGAGTTTGATTACCAGGCTCCTGACCATTACTTGAAGGGAACAAAGGTCACCAACTTGCTACGTTCCCCAGAGGTGGAGAAGGTGGTATCCGAGGTCGCCAGAATCCCGGCTGTCCGGGACAAGGTGAATCAATTTCTCTGGAAATACTGCGCTTCAAAAAGATTGGTGGTTGAAGGGCGGGACATAGGCACTGTGGTTTTTCCCGGAGCCCAGGTCAAGCTCTTCGTTACGGCAAAGGAGGTAGTTCGCTCAAAAAGACGGGCGGCTCAGAGCGAAAAGATAGGGTATAGGAGGACCCACAAGGAGGCGCAGGAGAACCTTCGCTTCAGAGACACAGTGGACTCCACAAGGGCTTTGGCGCCGGCAATTCCTGCCGAGAATGCTATTCAGCTGGATACCTCTTCCATGAGCCTGAAGGAGACTATCAAGCTGGCTATCAGCCTGGTAAAAGAAAGGACGGCAAGCGATGCTCCCCAGAGTGCTGATCCTCGGAAGACCTAACGTAGGGAAGTCCGCCCTTTTTAACCGCATTACCCGCTCCCGCAAGTCCATCGTTCATGAGCAGCCAGGCGTCACCAGGGACCTACTGCAGGCAGATGTCGATTGGAACGGGAAGCAATTTCAGTTAATTGATTCCGGCGGGTTCGACCTCGATGAAAGTAACGACATTAAGGCCAAAGCCCGCAAGCTCCTCCTGGGCATGATGGAGGAGGTGGACCTGCTGCTTTTTTTGGTGGACGCCAAAGCCGGAATCAATCCTTTAGACGAAGAGGTATCCCTCTTCGTACGCGCAAGCGGCAAACCAGTGGTCCTTGTGGCCAATAAGGTGGACAGTTCCGCACAGATCAACTCTGCCCTTCAGTTCTATTCCCTGAGCTGGGGTGATCCTATCCCTGTTTCCGGGCTGAACGGGTTCAACATTGGGGAGCTTCTGGACGAGATAGTAAAAAGGCTCCCTGAATTCCAGGTTACTCAGCGGGAATTGGCGGGAAAGATTGCCATCGTTGGCCGCCCCAACGTGGGAAAGTCAGCGCTCCTGAACGCCTTCCTGCAAGAAGAAAGGGTTATTGTCAGTGAGTTGCCGGGAACAACCAGGGACGCCATCGACACCTACTGGAAAACTGATTTGGGCCTCTTCCTCCTGGTTGACACTGCGGGCATAAAAAAGAAAAGCAAGGTGAGCACGGAATTGGAATATTTAAGCAACCTGCGTGCGCAGGAGGCTATTAAAAGGTGTGACCTGGCCATGCTTGTAATCTCCGCCGAGGACGGCATCCTCGCTGGGGATAGAAAAATTGCCGGTCTGATTCAGGAAGCTGAAAAGTCCTGCATCGTCGTGGTCAACAAGTGCGATCTGGTGGACTTCAAACCTAAAAAGGTGGCGCAATTCAGAGAGTACATGGCCAGGGAGCTGGACTTTCTTTCTTACGCGGAGCCGATTTTCGTATCCGCTAAAACCGGGCTTAACCTCGATCAGGTCACGCCCTTGATTGCAAGCGTGCTTTCCAGCTACAGAAAGCATTTTGTCACGAGCCTGTTAAATAAGGTTATTTCGGAAATAACCGCAGCCCATCCCCCTCCTCAAAGCCCGGGCAGGGAATTCCGGATTTATTACGTTACTCAGAAATCCATAGCCCCTCCGGTTTTCCTGTGCTTTGTTAACAAAGCGGAGAACCTGCACTTTTCCTATGAGAGGTACCTGAAAAACGAGTTGATCAAAAGGTTGAGATTAATCGGGACCCCAGTGCACCTTAAGCTGCGCTCAAAGCGCAAAACTCTTGCAGGAAAGAGGCCTTAATGTTAACATATTTTTGGTCCGGGGCGTGGCGCAGCTTGGTTAGCGCACCTGTCTGGGGTGCAGGTGGTCGGAGGTTCGAATCCTCTCGCCCCGACCATTTAATTTTGTAAATTTGGAATAACAGGCAGAGGATATGAGCCAAAAGTATGATCTGATAATTGTAGGGGCGGGCCCAGCAGGGATTTTTACCGCGATAGAGCTTTCCAGAACTAAATTGCCAATAAGGGTCTTACTCCTGGAAAAGGGTAAGGAGATTGATGAGAGGACGTCAATTATTTCTGGTTGGGGAGGCGCTGGCGCTTTCTCAGACGGCAAACTAACCCTCTCCCCAGAAATCGGCGGCTACCTCAAGGATCTTCGGGGCCTGGAGGAAACCAATAACTTAATAAAGCACGTTGACCAGGTTTACATGGAGTTCGGCGCACCTCAAACCGTCTATGGTACTGACGAGGATGAGCTCGATAAGCTAGCAAGAAAAGCAGCCCTGGCCAGCATGCGCTTTATTCCTTCCCGGATCAGGCACCTGGGAACTGACAACTGCAAAACCATTCTCCGCGGCTTCAGGGACTACCTGGAAAATAAAGTAGAAATTCGCACAGGGGCCCAGGTGGCTAAGGTCCTTGCGGATAAGGGTGTGGTCAGGGGCGTGGAAACCACCAATGGGGAAATAATCGAGGGCAACTTTCTGGTGGTCGCTCCAGGGCGAGAAGGTGCTTCCTGGTGGGTTGAGGAATGCCGGCGCTTGAACCTGACTATGGCCAGGAATCCGGTGGACGTGGGGGTACGAGTGGAAGTACCTGCCGCTGTGCTTGAGCCCCTAACCAGTGTTTCTTTTGAAGCCAAACTTGAATACTTCAGCAAATCCTTTGACGATCGGGTGCGCACCTTCTGCATGTGCCCCTATGGAGTGGTGGCCATGGAATCATCAGAGGGAATAATTACGGTTAACGGCCACAGCTATGCCAACCACAAAACGGAGAACTCCAACTTTGCCATTTTGGTCTCCACCCGCTTTACTGACCCTTTCAAGGAGCCGATCACCTATGGCCGCTACATTGCTCGCTTAGCCAACCTTCTCGGAGGATCAGTGATCATTCAGAGGCTCGGGGACCTGGAAACCGGTCGCCGCTCTACAAAGGACCGGATTGCCCATGGCATTGTCACTCCTACCCTGAAGGAAGCTACCCCAGGCGACCTGTCCTTCGTCCTGCCGTATAGGTACCTCACGGACATCCTGGAAATGATCAAGGCCATAGACTACCTGGCCCCTGGACTGGCATCCCGCCACACCCTGCTTTACGGAGTTGAGGTCAAATTCTATTCCTCGCGGCCAAAGCTTTCCAGCGTCCTGGAAACTGAGATTAAAAACCTCTTCAACATAGGGGATGGGGCAGGAGTTTCCCGGGGATTGATTCAGGCTTCAGCGTCAGGCGTGGTGGCTGCCAGAGAAATCTCCCGAAGAATTGAAGAGAAAGAGGAGTAAAAATGCCAGTGACGGTTCTTTTGGGGCTCGGTTGGGGAGACGAAGGAAAAGGCAGGGTAATAGATTTTCTTGCCCCCCAGTATGACATTATAGTGCGGTTTAACGGTGGTCCCAATGCTGGACACACTGTGAAAGTGAACGATAAGGTTTATCGCTTTCACCTTTTGCCTTCGGGCATGCTTTATCCTGACAAGACTTGCGTCATTGCCCACGGTGTAGTTCTGGACACCGAGACTATGCGTCAGGAACTTGCTGAAGTGAAAAAGGGGCGAGAGCGAATAGCGCAGCTTTTTGTGAGCGACCGTTGCCATTTGATAATGCCCTATCACAAAATTCTGGACCTCGTGGAGGAACATGTTCGCGGAAAGGGTAAATTGGGAACCACCGGAATGGGTATCGGGCCGGTGTTCGCAGATAAAGTTGCCCGGAAGGGCTTCAGGGTCTGCGAACTCTACCACCCTTCCTACCTCAAAGAAAAGTTGGAAGCAATGCTTGAGGATAAGAACAAGATCCTCACCCTGATCTATGGGGAAAACCCCGTGCAGTTTGAGGGACTTTATCAAAAACTTCTGGAGGACGCAGAGTTCCTCAGGCCTTTCCTCACTGACACCATGCTTTTCCTCCAGAAAGCTTATCGGGACGGAAAGTCCATATTGATGGAGGGGGCTCAGGGAGCTCTCCTGGATCACGAACTGGGAACTTACCCTTTTGTTACCTCCACTTCCCCCATGGCAGGCACGGTGTCCCTGGGTTCTGGTCTTGGCCCGCATCAGATTGGAAGGATAATGGGCGTGGTCAAAGCATACGCCACCAGGGTAGGAACCGGCCCATTCCCCACGGAGCTGAAGGAGGAGATTGGCCAACACATGAGGGAAAAGGGAGGGGAGTACGGAACGACGACCGGGCGCCCCAGAAGGTGCGGCTGGTTCGATGCTCCTGCCATTAAATACGTTATCTATCCCAACTCCCCCGACGAGCTGGTGCTTACCAAGCTCGATGTCCTGAGCGGACTGGAGGAACTTAAGGTCTGCGTGGCTTACAGGATTGAGGGCCAGCCAATTGAGGGGTTGCCCGCTCTCGCCGAGTCCTATGAACAGGTGGAACCTGTTTACGAGACCTTTCCGGGCTGGAAGGAGGAGATTTCCGGAGTTAGAAAGCCAGCAAACCTCCCCAAGGAAGCCCTGAGATACATCAGGTTCCTGGAGCAGATTTTAGAAAGAAGAATTTCCTACGTCTCAGTTGGTCCCTCTCGTGAACAAATGATCCCTATGGGATAAAGCCAGTTCGAGGAGGTGGAAAAATGATCAGGATGCCAGTGGTAGCCGGTGCTTTCTATCCCGCGCACCCAGAAGCGCTCAGGGAATCGATCGTTGAGTGCTTCAAGCACAGAATAGGGCCCGGGTATCTACCAGAAGTAAGGGAGACCGCCAGGGGTGAGCTCTTTGGCCTCATAGTTCCCCACGCAGGTTACATTTACTCCGGTCCCATAGCGGCCCATTCCTATGCCTGTCTGGCTGAGAACGGGTTTAAGTGGCTTCTAATTTTAGGGCCCAACCACACTGGAATGGGTGGTGAATTCGCAATTATGTCAGAAGGCGCCTGGCGCACGCCACTGGGTGACCTTCAGATAGAGGAGGAAAAGGCAGCGATTCTCAAATCCGATTCCTTAATCGAGGAAAACCATAGGGCGCACCTGCGCGAGCACTCCATCGAGGTCCAGCTGCCCTTTGTGCAATTTTTGCGCCCTGAAACAGGTTTCGTCCCTATTTGTGTTTCCTCCATGAACCTTTCCGAAATAAAAAGGGTAGGGGAGAGGATCGGGGAGCTCCTCAAGGAGGACCGAGAGGCAGTTATTATCGCCTCCACTGATCTCTCACACTACGAACCTCATCCTGCCGCAAAAAAGCTGGACACCCTGGCCATTGAGGCCATTTTGAACCTGGATAGCGACCTCCTCTGGCAGAGGGTTCACACCATACCTATCACCATGTGCGGCTATGCCCCGGTAATCATTCTGATGGAAGCATGCAAGGTGGTTGGCGCTACCGAGGTCAAGCTTCTGAAATACGCTACTTCAGGGGATACGGGAGGCGATTATTCTCAGGTTGTAGGTTATAGCGCAATCTCGTTCCGCAGAATTTAATGAAATCTTTACAATCCCTTTTACGCATTTTTGCCAAATATCCTTTTAAATATTCTCAAGACAATATCGAAAGGAGGAAATAGATTTTGAAGAACAAAGTTATTTTAGTTCTTGGCCTGATTGCCGCTCTTTCCCTTACAGCCTGCGTGGGGCAACCGAGCACCGGTATCTCCACTTTCCCCCAAACAAGTACTTCTTCCACCGTGCAAACTCCGGCGACTGCCCCCTGGGCAACCCCTTCCGCAGAGCCTCAAGGTTACACTGAGGCCACTCAGGATGCCATCACTAAGGCTGTGGAGAAGGTAGCCCCGGCAGTCGTGTTCATTGATACCAAATTTAAAGTCCAATCCCCTTTCCAGTTCCCCGACTTCTACTACCCCTTCTTCCAGGAACCAGAACCACAGGAAGGTCAGGGGTCAGGAGTAATTGTTGATAGCCAGAATGGATATATCATCACTAACAATCACGTGGTGAAAGACGCCATCGAAATTCAGGTGACCCTTCCCGACGGCCGGACTTTCCCGGGAAAAGTCGTCGGCACTGACCCGATTTCGGACATTGCCGCGGTGAAAATTGAAGGGACGAATCTGCCGGAGGCGAAATTGGGGGACACTACCCAGTTGAAGGTTGGCTCCTGGGCGATCGCCATTGGAAATCCCTATGGTTTTGAGAACACAGTTACCGTGGGCGTTGTGAGTGCCTTGAACCGCACCCTCACTAACCCCCAGAGCGGAAGACCTCTTCAAGATTTAATTCAAACCGATGCCGCCATAAACCCCGGAAATTCCGGAGGAGCGCTGGTTAATATCAAAGGGGAGGTCATCGGCATAAACACGGCTATCATCACTTATGCTCAGGGGATGGGCTTTGCCGTGGATATTAATGCCGCAAAGCAGGTTTTTAATGATCTCCTGACCAAAGGCCAGGCGATCAGACCCTGGATTGGTGTGACCTACACCAAGATCACGGAGAATGTTGCCAAAAAGCTTCAGCTCCCGGACCAGATGGGAGTTGTGATTGCCGAGGTAATGAATGACAGCCCCGCTCAAAAGGCTGGGATCCAGGTTAACGATGTTATAAAAGCGGTAAACGGAACTCCGATTTACAAATTAGAGGATCTGCGCAACATGATCAAGGGCAAGAAGGTGGGGGACGAGATTACCCTTACCATCTGGAGGAAAGGTTCTACTACGACCATAACCCTTAAACTTGAACAGATGCCTTCCGAGCTCCCTTGAGTACTTGACAAGTAAAAAGTACGGGCTTAAAGTAAACTATCTTTCAAGCTCACTTGAAAGAAAGTTTTAGGAAGTGTCGGAGGAAAATTGGATGACCGAAGGTAAAGTAAAGTGGTTCAATGCCCAGAGGGGCTTTGGCTTCATCGAGGTAGAGAACGGCAAAGACATTTTCGTACATCAAAGCGCCATCAAAATGGAAGGCTACAGGACCCTCGAACCTGGCGACCTGGTCAAATTTGACATCGTTGAGGGACCGAAGGGCCCTCAGGCAGCCAATGTGGTAAGGGTAAAGTAAAACCCCTCAGCTCTCGGTTGCTCCGGTTTTCCCTTTTAAAGATAGCAATCCGAGAGGGTAGGTAAAGGAACCAGAAACAAAAACCCCTGGCTTTAAGCCAGGGGTTTTTGTTGTAGAATTGAGACCATGAAAGGCTTTGAGCTATCTTATCTCAGGCTCTATGAAAGCGGCGAGCTCAAGAAGAGGGTAGGGGAGGCCCTGGGGGCCTTGCACAGCTGCAACCTCTGCCCGAGAAACTGCGGGGTGGACCGATATCTTAAAAAAGGCGTTTGCCGAACCGGGCGATTCGCTATGGTTTCCAGCTACAGCTCGCACCACGGAGAGGAGCCTCCAATTTCCGGCAACCGAGGCTCAGGCACAATTTTTTTCACGAACTGCAACCTCCACTGCATTTACTGCCAAAATTACCCCATCAGCCAGCTGGGACATGGCGAAGAGATTACCCCGAAGGAGTTAGCAGAAATGATGTTGACCCTGGAGCGATGGGGATGCCACAACGTGAACCTGGTAACCCCCAGCCACGTGGTAGCGCAGATACTGGAGTCCCTCTTAATCGCTGTGGAAAGCGGGTTTCGCCTGCCTCTTGTTTATAACAGCTCTGGTTATGATTCCCTCTATGCCCTGAAGCTCTTAGAGGGAATCGTGGATATCTACATGCCTGACCTGCGCTACTCGGAAAACTTTCCCGGCAAGAATTTCTCAGGGGTAGAAGATTACGTGGAAGTCAGTCGAACTGCAGTTCGAGAAATGCATAAGCAGGTAGGGGACCTCAAGATGGACGAGGAGGGGATTGCGCAGAGGGGTCTGTTAATCAGACACTTAATTCTGCCCAAAGGTTGGGCGGGCACCAAATCCACAATGGAGTTTATCGCTCAAGAGATCTCCCCAGAAACTTACATCAGTTTAATGGCTCAATACTTTCCTGCCTATCAGGCGGTTTTTAATCCTGAGTTAAACCGCAGAATAACCTTTGAGGAATATGAGGAAGCCAAAAAAGAAATGCTTTCATCCGGCCTCTTTAGGGGTTGGTCTCAGGAAATTTGAGAAAAACTTGAAGGCCCCTGGCAAAAAAGTGCCCCTTTTTTGGCCTTAGAAGGCCAAGTTTTTTTCTAAGACGATAATTTCCTCATCCTAAAAAAATTACAGGCCTTTATGGGGCTAAATAGAGCTATTTCGACCATTGCCCTTTTGGAACTCCCTGGTCCCACTGATTATGACAAAAATAGGGACAGTCCCTATTTTTTTCATTTCGACGACTGGCTCTTTTTGAAATCCCTGGTTCCGGAGCGCCCGTGATAAGCCTGATACACTTCTTTCAGCTGCCTATCGGTTATGTGAGTGTAAACCTGAGTCGTGCGAATGCTGGAATGGCCGAGCATTTCCTGTACTGCTCGAATATCAGCGCCTGCAATCATCAAGTCTGTGGCGAAAGAGTGGCGCAGAGTGTGAGGGGTCACCTTGAAAGGCAGGTTAATTTTCCGGGCGTAAGCCCTGACGATGAGCTCCACGGTCCTTGGGGACAAGCGCAGATCCTGGGAGCCCTTTCTTCGAGAGAGGTTGATGAAAAGCGGTTTAGTGTCATCTGTCCTTTTCTGCAGGTACTGGGAGAGCCAGAAACAAGCGCTATCGGAGAGGAAGACAACGCGCGCTTTGCCGCCCTTACCCACAACTCCGAACTCCTTGCGCTCAAGCGACACCTGATCGCGGTCCAGGCTCACCAGCTCAGAAACCCTCAAGCCAGTAGAGAAAAGTAATTCCAGAATTGCCCGGTTGCGCAAGCCTATTTTAGTGCTCGTATCCGGCGCATTTAAAAGAAGCTCAACCTGATCCAGAGTGAGGAAGTTGACTATCCTTTCCCCGATTTTGGGGAGTTCTATCAGATCAGGGGAAACGACTTCCATTTGCCTTTGCACCATCAAGTACCTGAGAAACGTGCGCAGGGAAATAATGTAATAGGCCTGCGTCACCTTCTTGAGCGGCTCTCCGAAGGGACCTCTCTGGTGCGCTAAAAACAAGCGAAACTTTCTGATGTGTTCCAGTGAAAGCAAAGAAGGGTGATTCACCTCTTCAAAATTTTCTTTAAGCCAGCTGGCAAATCTGGCAAGGTGAATGCCGTAAGCCTCCACTGTACCGGAGGAGTACCCTTTCTCAATTTCCAGATGTTCCAGGAACTGGCGAATAAAATCTTCCATCTGCTCTCCTCTGAAATATTATAGCATGAATTTCGCAAAAGTTACATTTTGCGAAATTAAATATTTAGCTTTCCACACTCCCTCACTCAGCAAATTTTTTAAATAACTTCCGGAGACCCAGTAAACTTACTTCTAATGAGCAGCGTGCACTTACTTCTAACAAGGAGTATTTTGGCTCATTGTTTTTCGCGGCTTTCATTCCTATCCCTTTTATCTTTTCTGGCTGTATCTTTTGCTTCAGGTTCACTTTCTAACTGTGCCCCGCTTCGTTTTCTTTCCACCTGACCTTCCCTGATTTTTTTCTTCGGACCCTTTCCCCCCTAATCAGAATTTCGTTGCGCTGTATATGCGCCTAACGGAATCTAACTATAGTCGCCCTATTCCTATTAAAGGAAGAGCACTTTGAGCAGATCGCTGACCTCTGGGATGGTAGTTCCCGAGTTCGTTTGTTAGACGATTTGGCCAACGCCGTTTATAACTTCACCTGCCGTGGCAACTCGGACATCCTCAGGCTCAGCCACAGCTCGGACCATACCCTGGAGAGCGTCCTCCTGGAACTAAATTGAGTGGAATTCCCCGCCCCGAACGGCGTAAGCGTCGCTCGTCCCCTACCCTCTCGAGCCGGGCAACTGGCCGAGGTAATCCCCGTTGAGGATAGCCTTTTCTTTATCACCTGCGTTTTCAAGCGCGCTCCCGAGAATTTCGTCCCAATTGGAGACCATGAAATATGGAACGAACAATTGTTCTACCACTTTAATTCCGATTTTCAGGGACTCGCAGAACCCCTCTTTTTTGAAAGTGTAGGCTTGTAAATTGACCTACCGCAGAGCCTGGGTTACCTCTTGTGCCTGATTTTTCAAATCCTCGGGGGTAAAGTAAAAGGTCTTCTTGACCAGGCTCGCGCCTCTATAGGAACGGGAACCAATAAAGGTTCCCTTTTTAGCTTCCACCTTTTTCCTGATCCGGGAAATGGCTCCCTGGTGGGTTCTGGGATCCTCCCCCAATGTGACCACGAACACCTTTTTCCCCTCAAAATTAGCGTTTTTCAGGAAAGTGTTCAGGGCTGGCGCCGGCCTTCCGGCAAAGATAGGGGTCAAAAGAACCACCTTATCGAACTGGGAAAGGTCATAATCCGGATTCTCCAAAAGGGAACAAAAGCCTAAGAGGGCCTGGAAACCAGATTCGGGAAATCCTCTCTTTTTTCTGACCTCTACAAGCTCCCTCAATGTGCTTCCTGTCGCCTCCTGAAGTGCTTTGGCGAACTCTCGCGTGGATCCGGTCCTGCTGTAATAAACTAAAACTACCATTTTTAACCCTCCCTTTCTCTCGTCTCCTTCATGTCTTTCTAACGCATATAATAAGAAAAGGTCCTGACCTACATCTGGAGAATTTTTCGATTTCTAAATTGGGAATACTGATCTGGTAATGGAATGATATGTCCTCAGGGCTCTTGAGAATTGCTTAATGGCCTGACCTTTTGGACAACCTGATTACAACTTTTGTCCCTTTTCCCGGAGCGCTCTCGAGGGTTAGCGTTCCCCCGTGGGCTTCCACAAGCCTCCGGGAGACAAAAAGTCCCAGGCCCGTTCCCGGGACTCTCCTTTTCAGAGCCGATTCCGCTCTCTGAAAGGGCTGGAAAAGCTGGTTCTGCTCTTCAGGAGAAATACCAGGCCCATTGTCTGAAACTGAAAAAACCAGATCCTCGCCCTCAAGGCTGATTTTTACTTTAACCTTTTCCCCTTTTGGGGAGAACTTGATGGCATTAGAGAGGAGATTCTCTAAGGCCTTGCCAATAGCTTCTTCGTCAATTTCCCATAAGAGGGGACTGTCGGGTGCAAAGAGCTCCACGAGGACTCCCTGTGACTGGACGTAACTTTCCAGATCAGAAATCACCTTCTTTGCCAGCACCCGTGGATCAAGAAAGCGCGTTTGGATGGGGGTTTCGACGGCCAAAACTCGCTGGCTGTCCAGCATGTTGTTGATCAGGCGGTTGAGCCTGCCCAAATTACTTTTCCAGAGCTGCTCGTATTCCATAAAACGGTTGGCTCTTTCTGCCAAATCAAAGCCTGAGAGAAGCTCCAGTGCCGCCTGCATCACCATCAGAGGCGTCTTCAACTCGTGGGAAACGGAATAAATCAAGCTCGCTCTGAACCTATCCTTCTCTTCCTCCAACTTCTTTCGCTCCGTGATGTCCATGGAAAGGATTACCAGATCCGCCACTTTCCCTTTCTCGTCCTTTGAAGGGAATACCTGGAAAAGGAAAATCCTGCCTTTTGCTGGTTCTTCCCTGACAAAGGGTTCTCCGGTCTCAATCACCTGCAAGAACTGCTCTCTACGTCTCCGGGCAAGCTCTGGAGGATAAAAATTAAAGAGATCTGTTCCTACAAGCTCCTCTACGGGAACTCCTGTGCGCTGGGAGGCAGTTTTGTTGGCGAAAAGCACATTCCCCTCAAGGTCAAGGAGCATGGCCATTTCTGGAAGCGCATCGAGAAATCCCTTGAGCATCCGCTCGGTCTCTTTCAGCTTTTCCTCGGCCAGCTTCTGTTCCGTGATGTCGCGGGCGATGCCCACCAGAGCAACGACCTTGCCTTCCTTGTCAAATACTGGGTTATTGAGCTGCTCGGTCCAGATGATCGAACCGTCCTTTTTGATCCAGCGGAGTCGGAGCGGTTCATTTGCAGAAGCGGGATTGTTGAGTAGCGCCTCAAGTTTCGGCCTATCCTCGGGATGGACGATCTTTATCCCCAACTGCGGGTCAGCGTAATGGTCCTCGGGGCTGTAGCCGGTGATGCGAGTGGCAGAGGGACTGACGTACTCGAATCCAGGCTTGGGAAAAAAGCTGTAACGGTAAACAATGTCCAGGGCATGCTCCATTGTCACCTGAAGCATCTCCTTCTGCCTCCTCAGCTCTTCTGTCAACCTCCATATTTCAGTTATGTCCCGGCTGATCCCGCCAATGCCTATGGCTTGACCCCGGTTGTCCTTTATGGGGAACTTGATGGTATCGAAAATAGCTATCCCCTTTTGGTTCTGGAGCTTCTCCTCTGCCCTGATAGGTACCGAGGAGCTCAAAGCCTCCCGGTCGCTTTGGGCGCATTGCTCAGCGAGAGCCGGAGGCATTATCTCTGCGTCCGTTTTTCCCTCGATCTCCTCCTTTTCCTTATTAAAATAATGGGCGTATGCCGGGTTGACGACCGCATTTTTCCCGTTAAGGTCCTTGAGGTAAATCAAATCAGGGCTGGCCTCGAGGAAGGCCTGGAGGCGAAGCCGTGCTTCCTCAGCTTCTATTTCCGCCAGTTTCCTGTAAGTGGCATCAAGGACGATCCCCTGATAATTAGTGACTTTACCCGAGGGATCGCGCCTCACAAAAGTGATATCGTCTGCCCAGCGCACCCGGCCGTCCCTGGTCAAAATGCGATAGTGCTGGCGGAACTCTGTCCTCCCTTCCTCAGTGAAGCGCAGGATCTCCTCAATCACTCGTTCCTGGTCATCCGGGTGTAGGATATCGGGAAAACCAATTGTCCCGCTCTCAAATTCTTCCTTGGTGTAACCCCACTGGGAAACGTTTTCCGTGACGAACTGGACGTGTCCCTCTAATTCCACTTTCCAGATAAAAACCACAGCCGGGCTCTTGTTGATAATGAACTGAAGCTCTTCCAGCTCTTCCAGGGCGTTGAACAGGTCCTCTCTACCTTTTTTTATCTCAGAGAGGTCGGAAATCATGGCGAAGGAGCCCTGGAAATTTCCCTTTTCGTCCAGAATAGGGGATGCGGAAATTAAAGTCTGGAGAAATGTTCCATCAGGGCGGAGGAAACGGCGCTGATAGCGCTCAGATAGACCATGTTTCCTCCTTTCAATCCTCTGCAGGTGATCCGGGACCTCCCCTTCCGGTATATATTCCAGGACCGGCTTGCCGACCATCTTCTCCTGAGGGAAGCCGATCATCTCAGCTATGCGACGATTGGCGAAGATAATGCGCCACTCCTCGTCCAGAATCCAGATTCCCTCGTTAGTGGTCTCGGCAGCCCTCCTGAAGAGCTCCTCTTCCCTTGCCATGAGCGAATTTACCCCTCATCAAAAACTCTAACTTTAATTCTTATTATAGTCTTGAAAGACACAGTTAATAATTAAATTTCTGAGGCTGCTAAAAAATTTTTCCCAAAAAATTTGCGCGAGTCCCTTCTTGAGGTTTAATCAATTTATTTAGCCTCCAGCCACCAGAAACGGTCAAGGAATGGGTTCTTTGAGGAAAGAGACGCTGGCACGGCCAGGCAGGCGCTTTTTTTAGGCACAATCCTCAATTCCCTCTCCGCCCTACCTAAGGTGTACTGAATGCGATTGTCGAACCCCATCTCGCCCAGAAACTGGACCGCGAACCCAGGCTGATTCCTTTTACTGAATCCCTCCCCTTTCCCTTAGGAGCGGTAATGGCCCTGGCTGCAGCAATAGGCAGAACAAAATCGAAAGCTTTCTTCAAAAGTTCCTCACGGTTTATTCCTGAACCTTACAAATTAAAAAATTAACCACTGAAAAGTCCGCTACCGCGGAATAAGAAGGGTTAGCATACTCTTTGGAAGCGCCATCTCCCCTGACTGCTCCAATGGCAATTACCAGATCTCTGGGTTTTACATCTGGGGACATAGAGCCGGCGGTCTCAACTCTAATGAAGTATTGGCAGCCGATATTTGTCAGCTCCTCGATAGTCACAGCGCTGGACATGCATCCGATTCCGGTGGAACAGACTGCAATCGGAAACCCCTCATATCTGCCGTTGTAGATTCTAAATTCCCTGTTCTTAGAGACTTTCAGGGGAGTGGCAAAAAAGTTTTCGGCAATGGAGGTTGCCCTCGCGGGGTCACCAGGTAAAAGGACCGCCCTGTTGACATCCCTTTCTTGCATTTAATGTGATATTGAATCTGCTCCAAAATGGGCACCTCTTTAAAATCAAGCTCGATTTTTATTTAACCGGGCAGGCATTAGAAACCTAAATCTTCCTTTTCCTTCCCGAGCCTGCCAAAAGCGCTCCAAATGGTTTCCAATACTTTCTTCCAAAATCTTCAATTGCTTCTGCCCTTTCCAAGACAAACTTTAAAGGAGAAGGATTAAAAAATACAGAGGAACTCACGTAGACCTCCTCAAGATGCCTTTGAAGAAGTTTTTTGAACTCCCAGTAATTGTAGAAATGCATTTCGTTAAAAATGCTCTTTCTGAAAAATCCCCTTATCCTTCTTGAAAGACCATAGAAGGAAAATAGGTTAAGCACCGCTACCACAACTTTGCCCGAGGGTTTAGCCACCCTTTTCATTTCGCTCAAAAACCGGCTGGGTTCCTTGGAAGCCTCCATGGAAGTCATAGCAAGAACCACATCAAAAGTATCGTCTTCGAAAGGGATATCCTCCCCTACCCCGTACTTCACAGGTATTCCCCTGCTCTGCGCAATTTCCAGCATCTTTTCCGAAGGATCAATACCTAAAACCTCCATGCCGAACTTCCGGAACTCCATGGCAAAAAGACCAGTGCCAATACCTACTTCCAGCATTTTGAGACCCTTTTGAGGGTTAACAAGTTTAATAAGGAGGTCGAGCTCAAGAGCTTTAACTTTTTTTCCAACAGGTGTATCAAACCAACTATCGTAGGTTGATGCTACATCATCAAAAAGTGCCTTTTGTCCCATATAAATATTATAATGCCTATCCTTCAATCCGCTCGATTGGTTTTTTACCAGGGACACCGTAACCTGAGCAGAAGACTAATCGGGAAAGTTGAAGGGTATGCGATAAGTGCTGGACAGGATGGGAAAGATTATAATTTACTTATGTACAATTAATCTATGGTGAATATTAGCAAATAAGTTACTCCGCAGTCCTCGATCTCTTTACTAAGTTATTTCCGTAAAACTCAGGGCCCACAAAAAGTCCAGGGATTCCTCCTGTGTGCCAGAAAACGACAACGTCGTCTTTTTTGAAATATCCTTTTGCACAAAGGTCTATCAGTCCAGCCATGGCCTTGCCCGTGTAAACTGGGTCCAATAAAATCCCTTCAGTTTGTGCCAATAAAAGTATTGCTTTTGCGGCCTCAGCCGTGGGGCAATCATAGCCTTCCCCAATATAATCCTTGGTCGCCCATACTTCGTCGGCTCTCACTGCGATTTCGTTGAGCCCCATAAGCCTAAGGGTAGCGGTAGCCTCTTCGCTTACTCTTTCTTCAAAGGGCTCAAATCCGTAAGCGACCCGGATTCCAAGCTCTTTTATACTACTGTTAAAAGCCTTACAACCTGCGATCAAACCAGCTTGGGTTCCTCCGGTGCTTGTGGCATGAACTATGTAGTCTATATGAATCCCTTCTTTGGTTGCTTGATGAAGCAGCTCCAGAACGGCATAAGCATAAGCTGCACTGCCTTTCGGAGAAAAACCCCCTATCGGGATAGTATAAGGGTGCCTCCCATTTGCCTTTAGTTCATTAGCTATTTCATTCATCCGTTCTGTTACAATGTCCACTTCCATTGGGGTTGCTTTCACAAAATGGAGCTTAGCTCCAAAAATATAGGACATCAAAAGATTTGCTCTATACTCCTCTGGCTCCTCTCCCTGGAAAATCAAATGCGCTTCAATACCCATCAAAGCAGCGGCAGCAGCAGTTTGCCTCGCATGGTTAGACTGTAATGGGCCAGTAGTGAGTACTACATCCGCGCCGGAACTAAGAGCATCTCCTAATAAAAATTCCAACTTTCTTAATTTGTTGCCCCCAAGAGCTAAGCTAATAAGATCGTCGCGTTTGAAAAATATACGAGGGCCATTTAGTTTTTTTGCAAGTTTCTTTGCCTCATGAAAAGGAGTAGGTAAATTACAAAGTTTTACTCTTGGAAGATTAGAAATCTGCAAAACCTTTCCTCCTTTCTAATTAAAACACTCTCTCAATTTCTTTGGTAAAACAAGGCCAAAAGCTTGCAGAATTGTTTAAAAAAGAATCTTAAGTTTAAAGAATTATAAACCCAGGAGATTTACAGAGTTAATTTATTAATTTCCAGATAGCTTCTCTTAGGGGCCTAAACATCTCTACTCAGAATTTTTTCTTATTTTCCATAGGGATTATTTAATTGACTTTTCGTATCTCATAAATTATTTTTTTATTGCTAATCTTACCTGAAAAGGGGTGTGAAATAGGATGAGCGAAGAAACTGTGGTCTTCGTTCGAAAGGCTTCCGGCTTGGTAAGGGAGCTTAGCTGGTGGGATGTCCTTCTCTTCACGCTCGCTGGACCTGCAGCATCTGGAATGGCCTACTATACCGTGAAAGTTCCCGGTGTATATCCTGGGGGTAACATCGTCTTAGCTTTTTTAGTTGGTCTCATCGCTTGGATTTTTCCTGTTATCGTTTTAGCGATCTTTGCTTCCTCTTTCCCTCGCAGTGGTTCTCCTTACGTTGTTATTTCCCGTGTGCTCCATCCTCTTTTTGGCTTCATACCGAACTGGACTTACGTTTTGGGTGGTGGTTCTGCTCTGGCTGTTGGACTTGTGAACTACCTGGGCTTGATTCCCATAGCAAGCAGCTTCCAGGTAGCGGGGCAGATTACGCAGAATGCTTCATTGATGTCCATTGGTGAGTCCCTCGCTGATCCCTGGATTCGCCTGTACATTGCTTTAGGCTTGACCGTGGTCCTCTGGCTCCTGGAGCTCTGGGGGCTGAGCAAGATGAAATGGGTGCTGCGTGTCCTGATCTATCTTCCTTTAGTGGTCACATTGATTGCAGTTATTTCCTTCTTCGTAGGATCTGGGGCCCCAGCATTTGATTCAATCTACGGCGCTGGGATGTACGATAAAATCAACGGGCTCGCTAAAGACCTTAATATAGCGGGGGCGATGATGCCACCAGGAGCAGCGCTTCAGGGCATGCTCCTGTCAGTACTCTGGGCTTATGCCGGCGCAGAGGCTATTTCTTTTTGCGGAAGTGAGGTAAAAACTCCGCGCAAGAGCTTCATGCGAGGAATGTTCATAGGCATTATTGCAGTTGGACTGCTCTACATGCTCAATGCCTGGGCGGTTCAGGTCGCCTTCAGCGGGACCTTCATTACGAACTACAGCTGGCTTTACTACAATAACGCCGATAAGCTCCAGGGACTTCTGGGGGTTACTCCGGCCGCCCCATCAATCCCCTTCTATGCTGCCCTCATCTTTGGCTCAGCAGCAATGTCAATTGTTTTGGGAATCGGCTACTTCCTTTGGTACCTGAACACCTCAATGGTTATCTGGATGGCAGGAGTCCGCGGGATGTTTGCTATGGCTTTTGATAGGATGCTCCCCACCAAGCTTGCCGAGGTAAACCGCAGGGGGGCGCCCACCTGGGCAAATCACCTTATCGGCATTTTTGCCCTTATTGGCGTGTTCGTCGGATTAGGTGATTCCCTTGGGGTTCAACTCTCCGCCACCATGCTGGCCATTGAGGACTTTACCCTTTTGTTCTTTATCTGGCCCCTGGGTTTAGCTGCCATGTTCTTGCCTTACACCAGACCGGATCTTTTTGAGAAATCGACTTTTCAGCACAAGATTTTCGGCATACCTTGGGTTACTGTTCTCGGGGCCATCACTTTCGTTGTAGGCTTCTGGCTGATGCTCACGGTAGGTTTGGAGCTGACCGACATCTGGTCCCAGATTGGAGTTGCTGCGTTTATTCTCATTGGTCTCCTTGTAGTGGCGTGGATGTACAGAAGAAACAGGAAAGAGGGGATCGATCCGACTAAGATCTTCACGGAAATCCCGCCCGCTTAAAAGGATCTTTAAACTAAAAGAACCTTGAAACTCAGGGCCCCGTACGGGGCCCTGAGTTTCAAGGTGAAGGAAATGAGGATATTTTTTGCAGTGATGTGCGTCTTTGATGAAGATCTTCAAGATCCCGTACCTTACAATGAAAGCCCGGGTGCGCTTAGAGTTTCTGGAATTTGTCATGGCACACCCGTGAGACATAGCAATGGTTTCTGAAGACATCATCCAGATAGATACACCGGATGTGAGGATAGACCTTGATAAGGGCTACAAACAGTTTACTGCAGTAGACATGGTATAAGTTGGCTTTGGTGCCTAAGAAGTGCCGCCACAGCCACTTTAACCGGAGAGTTTCTTTAAGAGAGATCGTTTTGGCGAGCCCCTTTCCCTGTTAGGGCTATTCAGACTGTTAGCGGAAGTTAATTTTACGGATCTTTCGAGAGGACCTGCATAGAGATGAAAATTAAGTTCTTCTCTCTCCCTCGCTCGTCCAAGCTGAATAGTGAGGTGGAGACCACATCAGGCTTTAGGTTTGAGCACCCGGAAACACTCAAGAGGGCCAAGTGTTTCCTATAAGTTAAATAGTACAATTGACTTTCTTCCCCCAGGTGGCAATAAAATAGAGGAACGAGGTCTTCGGACCACCAAATTCTTAAAGGAGATGCCTGATGGAAGGAATTATCTTTCTCCCTACCTGGAAGGAACTGGTGATGATTCTGGTCGGCCTGATGCTTGTGGCCGTTTCCATCATAAAAAAATACGAACCGCTTCTACTTCTGCCCATAGGAATTGGTATTCTCCTGGTCAACCTCCCCCTTTCCCCTTTGAAGGAGGCGGGCTCCATCCTGGATTTTTTCTTTCGCTACGGGATAAAGACCGAGCTTTTTCCCCTTTTAATCTTTATTTCCATCGGCGCCATGATGGACTTTCGCCCTTTGGTGGAGCGCCCCTGGCTGATTGTCTTTGGCGCTATAGCCCAGATGGGGATTTTTGCCACTATGATCGTGGCTTTGCTTTTAGGCTTTAACCTTTTCCAGTCCGCCTCCATTGGCGTGATTGGCAGTGCCGACGGCCCCACCTCGATTTACGTCACCGCCCAGCTCGCCCCGGAGCTCATCGGTTCTGTGAGCCTTGCCGCCTACTCTTATATGGCATTAGTCCCCATCATCCAGCCCCCGATCATGCGCCTGCTCACGACTAAAAAAGAGCGGAAAGTGCGCATGGAAATCGGGTCTGTTCCCGTGAGCAACACTGTGCTCAAATTTTTTCCCTATATGATCCTCATCCTCTCGGCCCTTTTGAGCCCTATGAGCATCCCGCTGATTGGTTTTCTGATGTTCGGCAACATCCTGGCCACCTCCGGAGTCACGGATTCCCTGGCCAAGGCTGCCAAAGAGACCCTCTCGGGCCTGGTGACCCTGTTTTTGGGCATCGCTATCGGATCGAGCATGAAGGCCGAGGCCTTTTTGAAAGTGGAGACCCTTTTGATTTTCTTTTTGGGCCTGGTAGCTTTTGCTCTGGGAACGGCCTTTGGAGTCCTTTTGGGCAAGCTCCTTCATGCTTTGGGCCTGAAGGTGAACCCCCTCGTGGGGGCGGCGGGGCTATCCTCCTTTCCTATGTCCGCCCGTTTGGTACACCAGATGGGCCAGAAGGAGGATAGGCAAAACTATCTTCTGATGTTTGCGGCATCGGCGAATGTGTCAGGTCAGATAGGATCAGTTCTGGCGGGGGGCGCATTAATAGAGCTGGTTTCCAAATTTGGAAATGTTTCCTCGCTAAAAGTGGGTCTGGAAATCCTCCTTTTAGGAATGGCCAAAGTTCTGGGAGCTCTCTTCCTGATGGCCCTATTCATCTATCTTCTAAGGAGAATTTTTCCCTCAAGGGAGGGCCAGAGCGCCTGATTCTTCAATTTTTAATCCGGCCCCGCCATTGCCTCCGAGCTTTTATCTTTCCCTTTAGCTTTTGGATTTGTGCTCGAAGTGTGCCCTCAAGGTTCTGATCTGCCCGGCATGCCACGAGTAGTGGTCAGCCATCCAGACGATAATTTTCCAGGTGGGAAATTCCTCTCCCCAGATTTTCTTAAAAGAGGTGACCTCTTCCTCCGGTAGATCAAGAACTGTCTGACGAAAAGCGCCGTGGGTCTCTTTGAGGAGTTCCATCCATCCTGGGAAATCCTTGGGAGCTCTTTTTTGAAGCTCCTTTGCTCCGATCTCCCCTACTCCCTTCAGGGAGTTGGTCGCTTCAAGCACTGTGAGCGTCATATGGGCGATCTTGAAGCCAATCGTGGAAACGCCCTGGGGCATGGGCTCCTCTAAGGCGGCTTCCGGACCTAATGCTTTGGGAACGGGCTTGAAATAAAATTCCTCAGAAGTTATCCCCTTGGTGGCAACCTCCACCTGCCCCCAAGCATCATCAAGTTGAAAAAGCAGGACTTCCTTACAGCTTAAGACTCTCTCCATTCGTTAAACCCCCTTTTTTATTAGAGAAAGTAAATCAGAAATTGGTTCGATCCTACAAGTAGCAAAGTCATCTCTTTTAATTCATCAATTGCTATTTTGCCCTTCCCTGTCTTTTTTCTGAATATAGCTTTTGATAACTTTCAAAATGGCCTCCACGGCCTGAGGTTCGATGTGCTCGGGGGTGTCGTTTAAAGTGTGGTACATAAGGCCCTCGGCATAATCGTTGATGTTGAAGCTCATAGCGCAGATGTTGGTGGCCTCAATCCCCGTTTGCCCGAAAGCAGCGGCATCGGTTGATCCTCCACCAAAAGACATTCGGGAAACCGAAGCCAGGTATCCTAAGGAGCGGGCAATGGCTGCGCACTCATCAGCCAGGGGCTTTGAGAGGGGAGCAAAGCCGTTCAAGTCGCGATCGAAGAAATTCAAATGCTTGAGCTTGTAAATGGTGTCGATGTTCAAAACTCTGGTCCTGGTAGCCTTAAGCTCATCCCTATGGGCTTTAATGAAGGCCCGAGCCCCTCTTAGTCCGGCCTCTTCGGCATCGAAGGAAACGAAAATCAGGCGGGTGTGGCAAAGGGGCTTTCCCTCCTTCTTAACCTTGCCGAAGAACTTGGCCACCTGAGCTACTATGGCCACTCCGATCATGTCATCCCCAGCAGCTGGAGAAACCTGGCTTGTGGTGAAGAAAAGGAAAGGCAGGACAGGGATTCCGCCCACCAGAAGGAGAATAGCGGGCCATTGGGGAAATCCCACTTTGAAGAGCGAAAGAACCAGGGCGATCAGGGAAACGACTAATCCCAGAAAAAGGAAGCCGATACCCACCATCATCAACGGGGCATAAAGCCTGGGCAAGCGCGCCAGAAATTGAAAGACGTAAGCTGCATCGTGGTGGGCAGAGATGACGATCTGCTCCTTTACTTCTCCCTGGGGCTCGATTTTTCCCCAGACGTTGTATCCCTTCTTTTTAGGAAATATCGGGTCCAGGATTTCAAAGTAGCGCACGAATTGCCCATAGAAGACAAAATTTCCCAGGGCGAATCCGATGAAGGCCCAGAGCAGGTAGCCAAAAAAGAGCAAAAGGGAGCAGGCCAGATAAAGGAGAGCGAGAAAGGGAATGTACTTTAAAAAGGCCTGGGGGTGGCAGGTGAACTCCTCAATTTTTACCGAGCCCGGGTCACAATGTTTTTCCAGTTCCTCCTTTATTCTCTCTGCAGTCTTGAGACATGACTCGGAACCGGTGATCCTTTTAGGATAGCGCTCCACTACTTCTTTTGTGAAGGCCAGAGCTTCCTGTGCGAGCTCACTATTGAAGATGATTCCGGATTTTTTCTCCAAAACGAAGCGCCTCCTTAACGCTTAGGGGCTTACAGCGCTTTAGTTTAATATCTTCCACACGATTAGCGCCCTAATGTTGGGTCTATAAACTCGTTGATTTTTATTGATGGCTGACCATAGTATTGCGGACATGTTCCTGGAGCCAAAGTATTTATTTCCCAAAAAGCTCTCAGAAATTGATATATTGGGATTAAGTTGTCCAAATGGAAACCTCTTTGGGATCGATTCAGTCTCCAGAAATCTTCACATCCCAAATCTCTACAGTTCTTTCTTCTGCGTTCCAAATTACCTCATAGCCGAAGGCCTCTGCTACGAACCTCAGAGGCGCAAACATTTGCCCATTTATAATCTCAGGAATTGCGTCTAATTGGATTGAGTTATCGATAGAATTACTTAGATCTTGAGCTGAATAGTGCATGGTTGAGGAACCCGCTGCAATAGTTAGCTTGACCACTACTGTTTTGAGCGTCCCTGCGTTTTCAAGAGAAACTACTTTGTATTCTTTTACAAGGGTTACAGACCTTGAGGAAGGGTCCCAAATGACATTTTTATCCTCCAGATCAATTGCTTTGGCAAGTGCCCTGATAGGAACGAAGGTCCTTGCATTTTTGATGTAAGGCGGGTTAGTCATGGTAACATTCTCCCCGTTTATAAGACAGCTTTCATCGTCAATCTTAAATCTCGCTTTCAAATCTTTCTGCTCAACACCCATTACATCTGGCACTAAAAAAGACGAAAATAAGGCAAGCAAAATAAAAAAAGAAGTTATCCCAAAGAAACACCTTTTCATCCTTCACTTCTCCTTTCTCCTCTTACTAGTAATTTCAGTCCCCTTATTAGCGGGTCCACGATTCAAATTATACTTCTCGGGGACCCCGTGGAAACAATGGAATGGAAATAGCTGTTCAGAGCGCTAAAGCATGTGGATTAATGATATCCGGAGGTTATGTTTCTGTGGGGTGAATTGGAGTCCCCCTATTAGCGGGTCACGCGGTGCAACTTAGCCTAATGTATTCCGAATCCTGCGCTCAAAGTAAGGAATTGGATACGTTTCAATCCCTTATAGGTAGGCTAAAAACTTACATGCTGAAGGGACAATGAGCGGCCAGACTAGTTTCAATCCCTTATAGGTAGGCTAAAAACCCGTTTGGCATAATACCGTCCTTCTGGCAATTTAACCTGTTTCAATCCCTTATAGGTAGGCTAAAAACTGATATTGAGCTTTACTTCCAGGCAATTACTGCTAAAAGTTTCAATCCCTTATAGGTAGGCTAAAAACGAAAGAGAAAACATACTCTATACCATATTTTGAAGTTGGTTTCAATCCCTTATAGGTAGGCTAAAAACGAACC
>Ga0172362_10000061_pt1 | contig 65467 bp, 68 predicted proteins | sample LakKivs1_kivu2a2_FD_114534 | JGI IMG/M metagenome (GOLD analysis project Ga0172362, IMG submission 114534) | Sediment microbial communities from Lake Kivu, Rwanda - Sediment s1_kivu2a2 | ecosystem: Environmental > Aquatic > Freshwater > Lake > Sediment | place: Rwanda: Western Province, Lake... | reverse complement strand
TTAACTAAACAAGAACCAAAATAACTATTTCACTCAGTAATTAGTAATAGGATAAAAGTTCTATCACCTTCCTATTTCAGCTCTGAATTCAATCCGCCAGGGGAAATACCAATACCTCTAAATGGATGAACCTCTTTTATGCCATAGGTCGTTGAGAAAAAACCCGCTTGTAGGTCCTTTGGAGTGTGCATTTACCTTAAAATATGCAGTGGACACTGAAAAACCTATAATCCCATATCTTGACAGATGTTTGCTGCTAAGGTACGCTTTGATTCATGTAATGCTATAGAAGAGCATCCCAGTGAGCTGAAAGGGGAATTCAGGAGTATTATAGTAGCTTTGAGCCAAAGGCAATCCGGTTAGGAAAAGGGCAAGAGAATGGGTACAACAGAGTGGTTTGATCCGCTAACTCAACTACACAATCGGCAGGGCATTCTGGACATACTGCATGATTTAGTCAATGGCGCCCTGCGTTATAAACAAGAATTAAGTATCAGCATACTGGACATAGACAATTTTAGCGATATCAACGAACGGTACGGACAATTCACGGGAGATGTTGTTATCGAGAATGTTGCTAAGATAATTTACCGTAATATTCGGGCTTCAGATATGGTAGGACGATACGGTGGGGATCAGTTTATCATTATTCTACCACGAGCTAACCTATATTCCGCCATGATATCAGCTGAGCGAATTAGGAAAACGATCGAGACCGCTGAGATGAAAGACTCTGCCGAGAACATATTTCCCGTAACGGTGAGCCAGGGACTGTCCGGTTTGGAACAGGGTGAAGATACCAACGCACTAGTCTCCCGCGCCGAGGAGTGTCTGCTCAAGGCCAAAGAAAATGGGCGCAACAGAGTGGAAATGTAGATAGGAATAGATATGAGGAAAGAATATATTAAAATATCTTATCTTCTTTCCATTTCCACGCAAGAGACCGCGACATGCTAACAGCATAAGTATCAATGACTTTTGCTTCGCACACCTACACAGAGACAAGAGCAGTCCTACTATTTCAATAATGCCAGAAAAGCGCCTCTCTCGATGCCTAAAGGTTATTGGTTCCTCATCTTGATTAATCAATCGGCTAGTAAATTCTAGAACTTGACTTTACCTCATTTACCTTTGGTTTCTGTTCGAGGAGGATTCACTTGGGGCTGGCTGAGAGATACGGACGCCTTGAATGGATTCTCTGCTTCCATCAGTTTCTCTCGTAGATCAGTTAAAATCCCCTGCAGCTCGCGCTTAACTGTTGCGAAATCGCTCTCCAGACGCGCTAACCTAGCAGGCAAAGACTCAGATTCTGTAGGTGACAATGAGTATTCAGATGGTGCAGGTGCTGCGTCGCTATGAACCGGCGGTGAACTTGGCTTTTGAGGCCCCCCTGATACCTGCGCATCTATTTTGTCCTGAGAAATCTTATCATCACTGGGCATCGGTCATACTCCAGCTCTCTTATTACTGGTCACATATTTTATAACTATCTTATCAAAAGGTAAAGTCTATTAAACGGAGCAACGAGGCTTTAAAAATAGAATCACTCTGTATTAACAGCTAACTCGTTTCAACCAGCGGTATAAGAACACAAATACCTATTTAAGGGGGATACAGGGGTTACCATTTCGCTTTAAAAATTGCATAGAGAAATTCCTGCTGCCTGCCGCGCAAGAATACAATTAATCTGAAGTTGTCAAAGTGCTTTTTTAGACTCCTTGACTATCCCCATTTTCTCGATATAATACAGACATTGGCAAGTAAATTATATTTAAGTTAAGTAAAGGTAACTATTTTCTTACCTGCTATCTATTTGATTTTATTTGAAATCCTTTTATAATAGATGAATTCTATGTATGGATGGCTTATGGACAAGATTAAGGTAATGATAATTGATGAGCATGCATTTTTCAGAGCCGGGGTACATCAGTTACTGGCCCAACAACCTGACATAGAAGTATTGGAGTGTGACTCTACTGAAAACGGCCTCGCGCTAATCGAAGCTAATCTTCCTGACGTTGCTTTGTTGGGCTCTGATCTGGCAAGCCTGAGCAGTATTCAGTTAGGCAGGATAATCGCTCAAAACTACCCCAATACCAAAGTAATAGTGCTGAGCCCTGATCCTAATGATGAGGAGCTTTTTGAAGTCATCAAAACTGCTGCCGCGGCCTGCTTAAGTAAGGGAGCCTCAGCCGACGATTTGGCAAGCACAATAAGACGCACATACAAAGGAGAATACCCAATAAATGAGAGCCTGATGAGCAGACCCAAAGTTGCGAAGCGTGTATTGAACCAATTCAATGGTTTCACCAGGACTATGGAAGGTCTGGCTGCCCCCCTTAGTAGCAGAGAAACGCAGATCCTAACCTTAATTGCCGAGGGCAATTCAAACAAGGAAATCGCCCGTATTCTAGATATCAGCGAGCAAACCATTAAGAACCACGTCAGCGCTATTCTGCGCAAGCTAAATGCTAATGACAGAGCCCATGCTGTTGCTCTCGCCCTGCGCAGTGGCTGGATAACACCGGGAACCTCTGAACAACGATGACGGCTTTCTCAGAGATTCAACAGCATCCAGTCAACACCTCATTCCATGGTTTTGAAATTCCGGCTTTCTAGAAAGTTCGAGAAATTCATATATTCCGAGTCATTATCTTGAGAAAAGCATCGGCTACCACAGGATCAAACTGAGTCGTTACACAACGCTTGATTTCTTCCAGAGCCCTTTCTCTCGACATGGCCGGACGATAGGGCCGGTCAGATGTCATAGCATCGTAAGCATCAGCTACAGCAAGTATTCTAGCTCCCAGCGGTATGGCACTGCCCGCTGTAACTTGATGAAGACCGCTGCCGTCATAATGGTCGTGGTGGTGTTCAATCATCTCGACCACCTTCTTGTTAACCACAGGCTGAACTATATTGGCACCTACATGAGGATGAATCATTATGTGCTCATACTCTTCCCGCGTTAACTTGCCAGGCTTATTTTGAATAAGCTGGTCAACTGCAATCTTGCCAACATCATGGAGTAAACTTCCCCACCGCAGATCCTCCATATCATTCGGTGATAGAACGAGTTCTTTGCCTAAAGATAGCGCTATTGAGGTCACACGACGGGAATGTCCGCCAGAATACGTGTCCTTAGCTTCAAGAGCAACCACAAGCGCTTCAATAGCACCAAGGAAAAGTCTTCTTATCTCTTCAGTCTGTTCCTCAACCTTTTCCTCCAGGTGTTGCTGGTACTCCCTGACTTTGAGTTGCAGACCTCTTTTCTCCAGAGCCTTCTGGATGACCATTGAAACTTCGTCCAGGTTAAAAGGCTTACAAATATAGTCATCAGCGCCCCGCTTCAGACACTGGATGGCAACAGTAATATCAGTAACAGCTGTAGCCATAACAACCGCCATATCGGGATAGCCGGCCTTAATCTCGGAGAGAATCTCTGCGCCGGACTTCCCTGGCATCTTAATATCCAGAAGCACCAGACTGAATCCATCATTTCTCAGCTTTTCAAGAGCCTCCTCGGCATTGCCTGCTTCCTGACAGGGATATCCTTCCTTGGAAAGCGCCTGATTAAGGAGTTTCCTGATAACCTGCTCATCATCGACAATCAGTATTTTTTCTTGCTTTGCCATCATATTTTTTTCTGTTTCAAAGCTTCTTCCACCACTTCTCTCAGCTCACGTAGCGCGAATGGCTTGGGTAATAACGGCCTACCACTGCGCCCTAAAAAAGTCCTAGCCTCCTCGTCTATCATACTCCCTGTAGTGAATATTACACCATCCACCATCCTAGGATATTTCTCTTTCAGCCATAGGTAGAGTTCTTCACCGCTCATTTTCGGCATCCTAATATCAACCAGACAAAGGTCATATTGTTTCTTCTCTATCATTTCCTGAGCCACCATACCATTGTCGGCAATCTCCACATCGAAGCCTTCCCTGGTAAGTACAATGCGGCACATGTCAGTTATCGACGCTTCATCCTCTACTACCAGTATTCTCTTTATAGAGCCATTGGGCTTGCTCACTGTATATCCCTTTCTCTCTGCTTTTTATTGATAGGCAACTCTATCACAAAAGTAGCCCCTTGACCCAACTCACTCTCAGCGTATATCTTACCGCCGTGTTCAGTTACTATCCCGTGACAAATACTAAGACCAAGCCCCGTACCTTTGCCCACCTCTTTTGTAGTGAAGAAAGGGTTAAATATCTGACCAAGGCTTTCCCTGGAGATACCCGGACCATCATCAGCAATCGAAACCACCACGGCATCGTTTCGTCTTTCGGTCTTGACGATCAGGGTTCCGCCGTTGTGCGCCTCCTTCATGAAATATTCAGCGTTGATAATAATATTGATAAAGACCTGCTGCATCTGGAAATAGTCAGCCATGATTTCAGGAAGGTCGGGGGGCAGGTTTCTCTTAACCACAATATTATTCACCTTATGCTCATAGGCCCGTAAACTAAGCACATCCTCAACAATGCGATTAATCTGACTCAGCTCTTTTACGGGTGTGTGCTTTCGAGCAAAGGTCAGTAAGTTCTTTACCACCTCGGCAGCGCGCTGAGCCTGGCTGTAGATAATAGTTACATCCTCACGGATATCGTCGGGGACATCTCGTTCCATAAGCAATTGAGAAAAACCGATAACACTCGTAAGAGGGTTGTTAAGTTCATGGGCAGCCCCAGATGCGAGTTCGCCTATGGAAGCCAACCGGTCAGTCATCATCAACTGCTCATCCTGCCGCTTGCGCTCAGTAATATCCCTAGCGATATGGACAGTACCGGTAATCTCACCCCTGTCATCGAAGAGGGGTGATGTGGTCACCTCAAGATGTTTACCGAGGTGGGGTTCAAAGAATTCGGTTCTGGCCGGCTTTCCGGTCTGCAGTGTTTCCTGGTGAGGACAGGCTGCAACTGGTGCCCTAGTACCATGCATTAGCTCCCAGCAATGCTGGCCGATGAGTTGACGGGGCTCAATGCTAAAAGTATCAGCAAATGCCTTATTTACCCGCACTATCTTGTTGTCTTTGGTATGAATCGATATGGCGTCACTTATAGAATCGAAGGTCTCCCTCCACTCCTTGGCTGCCTGTTTAAGCGCTATTTCCATCTTCTTTCGTTCATTGATCTCGCGCATTGTCCCCAGAACGCCGATGGCTGCTCCATTCGTATCGCGTACGAATGAGACTGCCATCTCCGTCCATACTGTTGAGCCATTCTCATGGATCATCTCTAATTCCAGTGTCTCGCCAGTTGCGCTCCCCGGCTTCCGTTTCTCTTGGTTCTTCGCACCTGTAAAGGCTTTCCAAACTATCTCAATCGAAGCCGGCGATAGCCTGCCCTCAAATTGACCTGTCATTGCCTGTTCCGCGGGATAGCCCAGCACACGCTGAATAGATGGACTGATATAGCTTGGCCTTAAGTTCATATCCAGCAGCATTATCACATCTGCAGCGTTGTCAGCCAGCAAGCGATACTTTTCCTCACTAACTTTTAACGCATCTTGAGCACGCTTGCGCTCGGTTATGTCACGCAGCACTCCATGCAACAATACGCTGTCGTCACTTTCCTTTACCACGTTGCCGAATTCCTCGAACCATCTATATTCATCGCTTGCGGTTCTTAGCCGGTACTGCGTTGAAAGTTCGCTACCGGTCGATATGGTTTTCCGAATAGCCTCAGTCACAAGCTTAAAATCATCTGGATGAACAAACTCCTGCAAGCGATGATCAACAATTTTCTCAGTGGTATAACCAATTGTAACGATATTCGGGCTAGCGTATTTCACCGTGCCATCAGGAGTGCACGATAAAATGATGTCTTCCACATTTTCAACGATAGAGCGGTATTTGTTAGTGATGAGCTGTAATTCTCGGTTCAGCCCAACCTGTTGAGCATTAAGCTTATCGATGTTCATTACAAGATTGCGCAACAACGCAATGATCAAGGCCGCAGAAAGCCCGCCAAGATTTCCGATCATCGGGGCTCCGCTAAATGCCAGTTTCCAACCAGCGCTAGCAAGGAACACAAAGGCAAGGGGGTTTACTAGTAAACACAGAATCAACGCGGATATGAGACTGGTCCACAGACCAAAGAAAAGCGGTATGAAAATAATCGGAATCGTGACAAAAATAGTAACCGGCTGTCCCATTATCGGATAAAGGAAATAAAACAAAGTCAAGTACACCGCCAAGGAGAATAGGCAATACAACAACCGCATTTTCAGGGGCAGATGCATAAGCAGCCTGCTTACCCGCATCAGCGTCTCAACCCCCTTCTTGCTCTCGGTGATGTTATTTGTTTTATCTTTCATTATTGCAACTCTGTCTACTCTCATTTTCTTCAGACCAGCAACTCACATCCCTTGACCTAATCCTATCTCCTAACTTGATTACCGATCTTATGTAGCAAAGCTTTTAACTCCCATGATTTGTTGCAGTAACATGATTAATCTTCGTTTTGATATTCTCTATCTGATCTACGGTGAGTAGCCTCCACCCCCTCCAATCCCGATATTCAACATCGGAAAGTATCCCCTCTTTCAACCACCTGAAGAGGGTATTTCTACTAATCCCGACCATCCGGCAAACCTCTGCTGTCCTGTAATAGGTTCGATCATTGATAACAACAGGCATATCCTCCTCCTCTGAAACTACTCAGGTATACCATAGTATGCCCGATGTCTAGTATACTTCAATCACCCATTTGTACCAGTTATCCCAATACTTTAGTCCTAGCCCATTAGGTGAGTGTTAGTTACCTATACCTGACATGAAGCACAGCCATTGTGCACAGAGTCAAGTTATGTCTAGAGAGGTAAAAACAGGATGCTGCATTTGAATTTCTCGTATTTTAGCTTGGACTCAGCTGAATATCTGCCGTGGTGTGCAGGTGTTTATGCCTTAGGATACTTCCCTTAACCCTACTTTCCCTTTGGCGGAGGCGGAGCAGATCTTCGACGGCGGGAAAAACTGAAAAGACTTGGCTTGCGTTTCGCCGACACTTCTGGCTGTCCCCGGCGCCGTTTGTTCGCCATAATGACTATCGCCCCCAACATCACCATCGTTAGGACTGCATCCAGCACCAGGACAGCCCACAACCAGACGGGAGTTTCACCCTTTTCAGACGTGGGTGTTATTTCGGTAGGTATGGGCGTGGGTGCAGATGTGTGTGGAGGAATAGGCGTAGGTACGGTTGTCGGGGTTGGCGTGTAGGGCGGCGCATCGCCAGTTGTAAAACCCCAGACTGGCCCACTGGCGTTACAGGTAGAGGTATTGAAACTTACTATCTGCCAATAATAAATTGTGCTGTAGTTAAGCTGTGGTAAATCATAATTACTGTTGCTGGTGTTTCCATACAGGGTCGGTGTTGCAGAAGTCCCGAAGTATACGTCATAAAAGACGGCATTATAAAAGCTAGAATTGGCAGAGGTATTCCAACTTAAATGGGCATCGATAGATACCTGATCCGAGCCATTCACCGGTGACGGACTTTGCGGCTTTGCGACAGGGCACCCCGTAGTGAAATTCCATACATCGCTGTCAGCAATGTCACAGACGCTCTTAGCTCTAATCATCCAATAATATTTAGTATTAGTATCAAGTCTGGGCAACTGGTAGTTATTATTATCGGTACTATCATAGTACTCCGGCGACGCGGAAGTGCCGAGGTATATCTCATAGTAACTGGCGTTAGCAGAGGCATTCCAGCTAAGCATAGGATTTATCACTGTGTCTATAGAGCCACTGGCCGGCGACGGCGTCCTCGGCTTGACTACGACATCGCATCCTGTGGTGAAATTCCAGGGGTCGCTGGAGTTAGTACCACAAGAGTTGTTGGCTACCACCCTCCAGTAGTATTTGGTACTTTGATTGAGCTGAGGCAACTGATAATTGATGTTACTGGTATTTCCATACAGCGACGGCGTTGTTGAAGTCCCGAAATACACATCATATGAAGTAGCACCAGAGGAAGCATTCCAGCTCAGATATGTCTCATAAATGGCTATCTGATCTGAACCACTCATGGGATTTGGGTTCTGCGGCTTGGCTGGAACAGGGCAGCCAGTGGTAAAAGTCCAAAGATCGCTTTCGCTAAAAAGGCCGCATATGTTATTGGCTACAATCTGCCAGTAATATTTTGTGCTTACGTTCAGGGAAGATAGTTGGTAACTGGTATTGTAAGTTTTCCTGTAATTTTCCATTGATTGAGAAGGGCCCCAATAAACTTCATAGTAAATTGCATTAGTAGATGCATTCCAGCTCAGCAGAGGATTTGTCACTGTGTTAGGGGAGCCATTGGCGGGAAACGGCACCTGAGGCTTGGAGGGCATAGCGCATGATGTCGGAGTAGGTGTTGGAGTCTCTTCTTGCGCGATAGCTTTCAGCCCAATGCCGATGCCAATAGATAGCACACATAATAAAAGAATCAGAACCAGTGAGATGACAAATGCTTTTTTCATACCCTCATCGTTCTGGCCATTACACCAAGTCTAATACTCTATAGAATGATTGGTAGAGTATACTATATCCAGCATAATTTAAACAATGGGTTTGCTGGGTGTTATGGTAACTTGCCAAATAGGTATATAGCAATATCTAATACTAGAAAAGATTTAGTATTCTTTGGCTCCAAGAGGCTGTGGTAAAGCGGTTTGATGAATTCCTAAATAAAACTAATCTGATTCCCTTTGGTGGCTCCATAGTGGATTTTCAGATATGGATCTACGCCGAACGCAACCCTACCACGCTGCCATTGCTGAGTATATTGTTGCTGAAGAATAGGCACCATTACCTGGCCGCGAAATTACCAGATAATATGTTCCAGTATTTGCTATGTGACATGTCATAAACCCTGACTGGTTGCTTTGATGACCTATGTATTCGACAGGCGTTCCGTAAGTATGAAAATAGGGATATTGAGTTTCAGTGAGAATGTAGATATCAACATTTGTATCAGCATTCCATGAGATAGATACGATACTGCCGGCTTGAATAGTTTCAATTGCATGCGAGTCAACACCGCTGGCCAATATGCTCTGAGGTGCTATCAAATCAACCTGGTGTGTTATTGGTGTGTACGTTGGATAGGAGATGCCCTCATAAGAATTAGATAATGTATTGCTATCGGAACTGAGCCATATAACAAGACCGCTCACTATCGCAGCTATAGCTATTATCAGAAGAACAACAAGGAGGATAAGAGTCACAACCCATCTATTACTTCTCGGCCGTTGAAACTGAAGTGTCTCTGCTTCGTTCTGCGCAGGTTTCTCACCGCAATTCGGGCAATAATTGTATGCTGACTTAAGCTTATTGCCGCAGTTTGCACAGTACTTCATACCAGACCTTGATTTCCCCCGTGTACTTGGTTTCTGAATAATAGACGGTGGCTTAATTCATGTCAAGAAATGATCTTAAGTAGACAACCATTACAGCATTTTTATGATTACTCTCAGTTAAAGTATACAATAATACGGAGGGGCTGACGTATGAAGCGAATAACGATGTGGAAATGGCTTCCGGTAATTCTTTTAGTGCTTATCGCGGTAGTAGCTATCGGTTGCGCAGAGCAATGAATCCCGTCAAGGGATCATGTGTTCAAAATCTTGGTGAGCCGCCAGGGTTTCGAACCCTGAACCTACTGATTAAGAGTCAGTTGCTCTACCGTTGAGCTAGCGGCCCACAGCGTTCAAAAATATCACATCGTATACTACAAAGTCAAGAATCGGATGCGAGCTTCCCGCCTATAGCCCAGTTCTCTTTGGTTACATCCTCGAACACGATAGTTGTGGCCTCCGGCGTCGTCTTGGCTATTTTAACGATAGCCTCGGTGATGGCTTTTGCCAGCTCCGCCTTCTGTGCCCTGGTCCTGCCCGGCCACATCTCTACCCTCACGATAGGCATAAGGTACCTCCTCTTGATAACACCGTCACGACGTAGTATATTACAAACACCCGAATGATAGTAGCATGAACGCATGGGATAAGCTGAAACAAAAATTCAAAAAAGCCACAGGCCAGAACATATTCTTATGTGACAGTTGTAAGTGGGACTGGCGTAGCACCTGCCACCACCCCGAGCGCCCCAATGCTACAAAATGCCCCGAATACGAGAAGCGCGGAACCTAATCACAAGCCTTCGCTCAACCTCTGAGAGAGAAACTCCGGCAGCCTTGCCCCCTTCATTTTTCGCTGCACAGCAGCGATGTCATATGGTATACGATAGTTGTAGATAACGCCCTCGGTTTCATCGTATAGTGCATAGCTAGCTCGGGGATCGCCGTCGCGGGGCTGGCCAACACTGCCGGGGTTCACAATCAACCGCCCCTTGCCCAGGGACAATGCTGCCGACACCGAAACCTTAATACCACCGATACCGGATTGCTCAAAGATACCCGGGACGTGGGTATGCCCGACTAGGCAATACCTCGTATCGAAACTTTGAAAATTACCCGCCGCTATCGCGGCTGAGAAGATATATTCATATAATGGATCCCTAGGGCTGCCGTGAACAATGGTGAATTCTCCCCTGGTGAGGATCGCGGGCAGCTTCTCTAGATAGTCCATATCATGAGAATTCAACTGCCGGCCCGTCCACTTACAAGCGACGGCTGCATCGGGATTGAAATCCGCTGTATCTATCCTGCCAACGGAAGCCCAATCATGGTTGCCAGCAACGCATATATGAGGATACTCCCTTAGTAGAGCCAAGCAGGCCGAGGGTTCGGGACCATAGCCGACTACGTCGCCGAGACACCAAATCTCATCGACACCGCCCCTGACAGCAACATCCCTCAGCACAGCACGAAATGCATCGAGGTTGCCGTGTATGTCAGCAACTATTGCATATCGCATAGCAATTACTATAGCAAGTTTCACCACCATTCGCTAGATAACGATGTAGAAAGCAGGTATAATCTTGATATGAAAATCTCCAATTTGGGCGAGTTCGGACTCATTGAACTTGTAGCGAAAACGGTCGGAAAAACCAGCGGCGGAAAAGTACTCATCGGTATCGGTGACGATGCAGCATGCTGGAAGGCCGAGGGATTGCAGCTTGCCACCACCGACACGCTCATCGACGGCATACATTTCGATTTCAAGGATATCACCTGGCGCGAGCTGGGCTGGAAGGCGATGGCGGCTAACCTTAGCGATATCGCCGCCATGGGTGGTCGACCACTTTACGCGCTGGTCTCGCTGGGCATACCGGCCGAGACCGAAACGGACGACATCATCGAACTGTATAAAGGCATGATAGAGCTGGCAAAAAAATACTATGTGCGCATCGTCGGCGGCGACACAGTCGCGTCGCCGGTAACTGCAATAACGCTGACCGTCATCGGTGAAGTTGAGAAAAAGGGCAAAGTACTCAGGCGTTCTGCGGCAAAGCACGGAGACATGGTTGCGGTAACAGGCACCTTCGGCGCTTCCGCGGCGGGCCTGGCGATGATGCGCAGGGATCTTTCCTTCGATAAAAAGACCGCGGCTGCCCTGAGGGAAGCACACTTTAAGCCCAAACCTCGCCTCAAGGACGGGCTGATACTGGCAAGAAACGGCGTCAGGGCCGCAATCGATGTCAGCGACGGACTTCTGGGAGACCTCGAGAAGATGTGCCTGGCCAGCGGCGTCGGCGCAAAGCTGTTCAGCAACCGTATCCCGATCCATCCCGCCGTACTCAAGTCATTCGGTAACGAGGCCCTCACGCTGGCGCTGACCGGCGGCGAGGACTACGAGCTTATATTCACCGCCCCGCAGAAGATAGTTGACAGGGCTAAACGTGAGCTTCCCTGTCCCGTGACCGTCATCGGCAGGATAGTCAAGGGCAAAGGCGTGAAGGTTCTTGATGAGGATGGAAATGAGTTCTCCTGGGGTTCCAGCGGCTGGGACCACTTTGCTAAGGGGAAACGGGCATGAAATTCGCCAGCCACAGCCCGGAAGAGACACAGCGTTTCGGTAAAGAGCTGGGACACATCGCCAAGCCCGGCGATGTAATACTTCTGGTGGGCAAGCTCGGGGCCGGTAAAACCTGCCTCACCCAGGGCATTGCCTGGGGCTTGAACATCGATGGCTACGCCCGAAGCCCATCATTCGTAGTGGTGAATGAATATCGCGGGCGTCTGCCGATGTATCATATCGACCTATACAGGCTGGACAGCATAGCTGAGATATCCGACATCGGGCTGGACGATTATCTAAACGGGAATGGGTTATGCGTTGTGGAATGGGCCGATAAAGCGCTCGAACTGCTGCCACAACAGAAACTGCTGATAAAAATCGACCTGATCGGCGAAAACGAACGCACTCTCGATTTTGTATCGCACGGCAAACGTTATCAAGAGATGGTCTCTGATATCAAAAAGAGGTTTAAATAGTGGAACTTTCCATAGATACCGCCACCGACACCGCCTCCGTAGCCGTGTCCCGGAAAGGCGTACCCCTGGCGGAGATGAGCTGGCTGGCTGGCCAGAACCACACGGTGAACCTGATGCCCAACGCGCTGCACCTGTTCAAGCTCATAGGCGAGGAGCTGAACAAGATCGACGTGGTTTTCGTGTCGCTGGGGCCGGGCAGCTACAACGGCCTGCGTGCAGGCCTGAGCGCCGCCAAGGGGCTGGCTTTATCGCTCGACATTAGGCTCGTCGGCATCGGCACGCTGGACATTGAAGCCTACCCGCACGCCGACGCCGGACTGCCGATATGTGTAGTACATAACATCGGCCGCGGCGAGATCGCCTCAGCTACATACCGCATGGACGACGGCGGATGGCAGAAAACGATCGAGGAGCATGTAACCACGCTCGACGCTCTGTGCAAGACAATCGACACCAAGACATTGATATGCGGTCAGTTCGCAGCGTTCCCTGCAAACCAACCTGACCCTAAAAAGCTCATCTCTTCACGGCTTGGTAAACTCGCCATAATACGCGAAACCACTCTGCGTCGGGCGGGTGTGCTTGCAGAGCTGGGCTGGAAGCGGCTGGAGCGCGGCGAGAGCGACGACATCGCAACGCTGCAACCCTTATATATGAGACGACCGGCTATAAGTAAACCTAGGGAGAAAAAGAGATGAGTATATGGGAGGAGATGGCCTCGCAGGACAGGAAAGAAGCGCCTTTATGCTTCGCTTGCGGTCAGAAGAACCCGATAGGTCTTAAACTGAAATTCCGCAATGAGGGTGGAAAGGCTGTTGCGGAGTTCGTCCCTGCCGAATATTATCAGGGATGGCCAAACGTGGCTCACGCCGGAATCACCTGCACTATGCTGGATGAGGCTATAGGCTATGCCGCATACTACTTGGGCATATACATCGTTACGACCAAGCTGAATCTGAGACTGATCAAGCCCACAATAATCGGAAAGAAGTACATTATCAGCGCCGAGGCCAAGAAGGAGAATGAGAAAAAAGCATCGGGCTACGGCACGATAAAGCTGGAGGATGGCACCCTCATCGCCGATGTTAAGGCTGAGATGCACATCATCATGAAGGACTAGGGCCTCTTATTCATGAACGAAGCGCAAGAAAAACCTAAGATAAAGTGGTACAAGAAATGGCAATTCATCATCGTTGTCATACTGCTGATAGCAGCTATCGGTTATGTCTTAGCATTGAGTTTACAAGGTCAAATCGGAACATGCCCTCCTCCTTCTTACGAAGGGATAAAAGCTAATATACAAAACGCCGTTGCTGCATTTTGGTCAGACAACCAAGGGTCGGCGCTCCCTATCTTGAGCGACACTTACACAAATGCCAACTGTTCAAACTGTAATGTGATAAATATGAGTGCCTTGCTTATCGAAAATGGTGGCATCTTGAAAGATATTCCTGATGGCACATGGCAAGGCCCTGGTACTACAGATGACAACTGCGATTCTTCAGCCGCCCATATCAGTGGCTGCTCAACATCCAATCACTATGTCTGGTTAGTTGATACTGATGGAAGAGTATACTCTTATTGCATGGGCGACGATTGTACAGCGAATAACTCCGGCTATCAGGACATATGGCCGTGATAGAATAAAAAGGTGCAGGAGAATATGCCTCCTGCCGGGGTCTTAGGGGTGTCCCCTATTTTTTAAAGTCCCCCAAGACTGGGGGATGTAGGGGGTTGATTGGAACCGATGACAAAACAGAAAATGCGTTCACTGAAAGATTTCGAGGGGTTCACCAGATGCTGGGGCTGCGGCATCGATAATCCTATAGGACTCAAGCTCAAGTTCAAGCGCGATGGCGACGTAGCCCGAGCTGAGTTCACGCCCGGCGAGGACCACCAGGGCTGGCCCGGCTACGTGCACGGCGGCATCATCAACGCCCTGCTCGACGAGGCCGTGGCCTATCCCGCGTACTACGCCGGATACTACTGCGTCACGGCCAAGATAGAGACCCGCTTCAAGAAATCCGCCGCCCCCGGCCAGCGCCTGCTGATAACCGCCCACATCTCGGCAATGCGTGACAAGACGCTGGAGGCCGACGCCGAGATAAAGCTTGAGGACGGAACGCTCATAGCGCATGCGAAAGCGACAATGTTTATAATGGAAAAAGCATAGAGAGGAACAAAATGATTCAACACACTCTTATCTTATGTAAACCTGATGCCATAGAGAGAAGGCTCGGCGGAGAGATACTGGCTCGTCTGGAGAAGGCCGGGCTCAAGATTGTGGCCATGAAGATGATGTGGATGGACGAAGCGTTAGCGAAACGACATTATGCAATCCATGCGGATAAGCCCTTCTTCAAGGATTTGCTCAAGTTTATAACTTCCGACCCGATTATAGCCGCGGTCTTCGAGGGCGATAACGCCATCGAGGTCGCGCGCAATACGATGGGCGCTACAGACCCCTCCAAGGCAGCAAGAGGAACGATACGGGCCGACCTGGGTGAGAGCATAGAGCGCAACATGGTGCACGGCTCTGATTCAGAGGAAAACGCCAAGATCGAGATAAAGAATTTTTTTAAACCGAAGGAGCTACTAGAATATACTACTCGATCCTGAGCAGTGGTTTGGCCTTGGACCATAGCTTGTCCAATTTGTAGAACTTCCGCTCCTCGGCGCCGAAGATGTGGACGATGACATCGCCGTAGTCCATAAGGAGCCATCCAGACTCGACGTCCCCCTCTTTATGTATCAGCTTGGGCCCCTTTTTATGCAACGTTTTATCGACCTCTTCAGCGATAGCCGATGTCTGGCGCTGTGTTGTGCCACTGCAGATGACGAAATAATCGGCGAACGAGCACAGCTCCCTCACATCCAGCAGGACGATATCCTCGGCCTGCTTGTCCGAGACCACTTCAACTATCTTGCGTGCTACCTGTTCGCCCTTCAGCGCTATACTCCTTTATCAATGCAATCATCGACGGCTGTCCTAAGTGTACCATAAGAAACAGGCTCGCCGATCTCTTTTATCAATGAATTGTAATAAATCGAATCCTGGCTTCTTTTTCTATCATCGAAAAATCGAGAACTCACTACCCAGAATCGCCACTGATCTAAGTCTAATGGATTTACCTTGTTACGATCTTTTTCTGCCAGAAGGCTTAATACATATATATTGGCATGCCTTTGTGAGACTTGATCGGACTTATTCGTATCTGCATCATAACCTTTATGTTTCTTAATAGTAAACGAGATACTTGTTAGCCTATCCTGATGCCACCTCTGATGATATGCCGACGATTTGACTTCAATACCATGATTTCTATATGTGAGATCAAAATTTGACCACTCAACGCGTGGCTTCTTGACATCAATTCCCAAAGCTGTGGCAACAACAAATTCGGCGACAATTCCACGTGTCGTATTGTTCAAAACATCTGAAAATGCCCAAGACCAGAAGTCTCGTACTGTAAAGTGGGAAGGCACTCCATCTATAAGGAAATGTTTGTTGCCTCTTGTGTATACTACAGGTATTTGGCTCATATTCGATATTCCAATTATAGCATAGCTGCGTTCGACAGTTGATTCCAGCCCTCTGTTTTGTTAGACTTCACCAAAGCCCATCTTTATCAAGCGGTCAGTCGATAAGATGAAAGCGAAAGTCACCAAAGCGGCCTATCGCCCCAGCTTCGATGAAGAACGCAAGCTGGCCAAACAGGGCTGCCGCCTCATCGCCGGCATCGACGAGGTGGGGCGCGGCCCGCTGGCGGGGCCGGTGATGGCCGCGGCCGTGATACTGCCCCTCGACCTGGATACCGAATGGCTGCCCCTGGTCAACGACAGCAAGCAGCTCACCCCAGAGATGAGAGAACAACTCTTCCCCCTGATCTGCGGGTCCGCCATCGCTGTGGGCATCGGCGAGGTCCCCTCGCAGGGGATAGACGAGCACGGAATTGCCCGCGCGACGAAGATGGCCATGAAGAAAGCGATTGCAAGCCTGAAAACTAAGCCCGACGCGCTGCTCATCGACTTCGTACGTCTGACCGAGGTCAACCTGCCCCAGCGCTGCATCCCCAAGGGCGACTGCAGATCGATATCGATAGCCTGCGCGTCTATCATCGCCAAGGTGACACGCGACCGCCTCATGGTAGAACTCGATAGAGAGTATCCGGGCTACGGGTTCGCCGACCACAAGGGCTACGCAACAAAGGAGCACCTGGAGAACATCGAGCGGCTGGGGGCTTGCCCCATACACAGGATGTGCTTCTCGCCATTCAAGCTGGCTTTAGACCTTTGATGAAATCGTCTATCGCGGCGAAGTAGCTCTCCCCACCCACACTGTAAACATCATTGTGCATGGCCCCCTTGATAGCGCAGAACTTCTTGGGCTCGTGGGCCGCTTTGAAAAGAGTATACCCCGACTCAAAGGGAACAACATCATCTTTGTCGCCATGCAGCATCAGCAGTGGGACATGGACACGCTTTATCTTGGAATACGAATCATACTTGACGGGAAGAACCCTCGTCGGCTTTTCGAAGATATCGGCAATTGAGGTGAATGTCGACTCCAGGATGAGCCCCATAAACTTGTTCCTGCAGCCCAGATCGACGGCGATGGCCCCACCCAGGGACTGTCCGAAGACAATAACCTTATCCCCATCGACGTCGTATCGCGAGCGCAGGTAGTCCAGAGCACCATGCGCATCCCGGTATGTTCCGTCTTCGGTGGGCCGCCCCTGGCTCTTGCCGTAGCCGCGATAGTCAAAGATGAAGATATTGGTGCCAATCCTGTCATGCAGCAACTTCAGGAGCTCCAGCCGGCCACCGATGTTGCCAGCGTTGCCGTGACACCACAGGATGGTCTCGCGACGGCTCCCGGGCACAAACCATCCGTGAAGCTTCAGAGCATCGGCCATTCTAAAGGTAACATCCTCGAACTCCATGCCTAGGTCACTGGGTTTGCCAAAGAGGTCCTTTTCGGGATAGAAAATGAAACCTTCCGTCTGCATAAGTTCACCTCAAAATCGCTACGAAACTGTTCAGCGGAACTCCCATTGAATCCGCTACAGGTTTACACTTGGCCATGGACAGGTGCAGCACGTTGCCCCTTGCTGGCAGCTCGGTGAGCCCCTCCCAGTACCCCATCCCCTTGGCCAGCACTAAGTCGGCGGCTTTGTACTCAAGCTTAAACTCACGCGACGCATTCTCGAATATGACGCCGGGAGTAGCTAATCCGGTAGTGATTATTCGACCCAGATCGCCGTCGAGCCCGGCCCTGCGTAAATCGTCGATGGTGGCATCGTTCTGTATCGGTGACTTTTTAACCACATAGGTAATCGATACGAACCGGCTGAGCCACTTCACCAGAGGCGCATCGAAGAACACCTCGCCGGCGTTGTCAGCCAGGAACATCAGGCTTTTGGCCTCTTTCAACTTGTGCTCGAACGCGGCTGAATCATCCAGTACGAACGTTATCGGTCCCTCAATATCCTTTCTTGCCTGCTCCAGATCGCGGAAGAAATCGAGGGCGTTGCCCGCAAGCGACAGCGAGAGATAAGATTTAAAGCTATCTGCTACCCTATCACTGACCTGAGCGACTAATTTTCGCGAAAGCTCTATCTCCCGCCTCTTCATGGGAAGATAGGGGTCGTTATTGCCGGTGACCTCTCTGACAACACGGGCCAGCCTGGTAGCAACATCGATTGTCAAACCGTCGGTGGAGAAGTACTTCTCGAGTACCGCCATCCCCGCATCGATAGCCTTGGCCTGCAAGGCCTCTCTGGACGTGGCGATCTCTGCAGACTGGCGCAGGAGCCGCGACAGGCAGGGATAGCATTCCTGAACAGCTTTCATATTTTTATTATACGATAATATTGCCTGAGGGGAACACAAAGAATATACTCTGTGATAGAAGTTAAGCCCTCACCCTGGCCTTCTCCCTGCGGAAGGAGAGGGAAGTTTTAAAAAGGAACTCCCCCCTGTTCCCCCTCTTTTTAGAAGAGGGGGAACAGGTACGATTCGAATGGGATTCGAACTATTTCACAGCCATCGACTTGGAAAAGCGAGGTAGCTGAGATGTGCCTTGTTACAGCCATCTCATTTTATGAGAGGTTAGCTGCTTCTAGAGGTGCAGGAGGATTCTCTCCTGCCAGGGTTTTAGGGGATGTCCCCTAACTTTTATGTCCCCCAACGTATGGGGGACTAGCAGGGGGTTCGGTTATTGTTTCCCCCTTGAAAGGGGGATCCCAGAGAGTCTCTATAAAGATTATGAACCGCAGAGAAACAGGCGCCATCGCCGAGAACATCGCCGCCGATTATCTATCTAGGCACGGCTATAAGATCCGCGAGCGCAACTACCGTACCAGGGAAGGCGAGATAGACATCATCGCCGAGAAGGACGGCACGCTCGTGTTTTTCGAGGTGCGCGCCAAGACGGGCAGGGCGTTCGGCAGCGCGGAGGAATCGATAACGGAGCGGAAGAAGAAGCGCCTAATTGCGCTGGCCGAGGCCTACCTGAGCGACAGCGGTGAGCAGCCTGACTCCTGCCGTATCGATATCATTGCGATAAAGCTCAACGCCGATGGCGGGCTGATTAGTCTCAACGTTATAGAGGACGCCACGGGATGGACGACTGTTTAGTGGGCTCCTCCATTCGCGCTACGAGACCATACCTCATCTCAATATTTACCGCATTATAGCGACATGTTACAATTAACCGTCTGACACAAAAGTGACTTCACGGTTCACGATTTTATGGATGATCAATCATACGAAACCGATGTGCTGATTGTCGGCTCGGGCGGCGGCGGAATGACGGCCGCTCTGGTAGCCCATAAAGCCGGCCTCAAGACAATCATTATTGAAAAAACTCCCTATTATGGAGGCTCGACAGCACGCTCGGGTGGAGGCATCTGGGTTCCAAACAACTATCTCATGAGGGAAGCGGGCGTCGACGATTCCCTGGAGCAGGCCCGCACTTACATGCAAGCCACGATAGGCAATCGCACCCCTCAAATTTGTCAGGATGCCTATCTACAGAATGCGGGTCCGATGCTCGAATGGCTGCGCGACCATACCGATTTGAAGTGCCGGTATATGCCAGGGTACCCTGACTATTACCCGGAAAAACCCGGCGGCAAAGCTCAGGGAAGAGCGGTAGAACCTGAGCTCTTCAATGGCAAACTTCTGGGTGCGGATCTGACTCAACTGAACCCCCCGTTCATCGAAGTTCCCGGGGGAATGGCATTCACAGCACGTGAATATCAACAGCTGGGCATGGTCATGCGAACCTGGCAGGGCAAACTGGCCGCCACACGAATTGGAATGCGCCTGGTCTGGCACAGGCTAACCTGCCAAAAAACCCTGATGATGGGACAGGCCCTCATTGCCCGGCTGCGTCTGTCCCTCAAGAAGCGCGATATCCCGCTCTGGTTAAACACGCCACTCAAGGAATTAATTGTTGAAAATGGCCGCATCGTAGGAGCCAAGGTAGAGAGAGATGGTAAACCATGTACCATCTACGCCTACAGGGGGGTCATCCTCGCCGCCGGGGATTTTGCCCACAACCTTGATATGCGCTTGAAATATCAGAGACACCCCATCACAACCGACTGGACCACCGCCAGTCATGGCAACACCGGCGACGCCATCCTGGCAGGTATGCGCATCGGTGCCGCCGTCGATCTGATGGAAGAGGCATGGTGGGGACCGACGACCAAGCCGCCGGGCAAGCCGCCATTCTTCCATGTTGGCGAGCGCGGCTACCCTGGGTTGATTATGGTCAATCAGAAGGGGCAGCGCTTCACTAATGAATCAGCCAGCTACGTCGAAGTCGTCCAGGTCATGTACCAGAAACATACGGATGATAACCGCCATATCCCATGTTACTTCATATTCGATCAGCGCTATCGCAACAATTACATTTTCGGCAGACTATTCCCACGACAGCCTATCCCCCGAGAGTTCCTCCAGAACGGCTATATCAAGAAAGCCGACTCCCTTGAGAAACTCGCCGGCCAGCTGGGCATGAATCCATCTGTGCTGGTAGATACCGTGAACAGATTCAACGGATTCGCCAGAAGCGGCAAGGATCTGGATTACGGTCGCGGCGATAGTGCTTATGACAACTACTACGGCGATCAGACGGTGAAACCGAACCCGAATCTGGCCCCTCTGCAACAGGCGCCGTTCTACGCAGTCGAAGTGGTGCCGGGCGATCTGGGAACCAAGGGGGGGCTGGTTACAGATGAGTTTGCGCGTGTACTGCGACAGGACGGTGGAGTCATCGAGGGGCTCTATTGCGTTGGAAATAATTCGGCATCGGTGATGGGGACAACCTATCCCGGCCCCGGATGTACCATAGGATCCAGCATGGTATTCGGCTATATAGCCGCCCGTCATATAGCTGGTATCAATTCTAAATCCCCCTAACTTTGGTCAACGGCCTGCCAGAGACTCGTAGTTATAGCGGTATCCCATCTGTTCTCACTTTACCATAATTTACTTGCTATTTACCCACCCATGGCGATGTGCTAAAATTAGCCCTTGGGTAACGAAGGAATTATGCCTGTCTACGAGTATTTATGTAAAGATTGCGACCGCCGCGTCAGCGTACTTTTGCGGAAGCCAGATAGTAAACCTAAATGCCCTATCTGCAAAGGCAACAACCTGGAACGCCGCTTTTCGCGTTTTGCTGTTCGCGGAACCTACAAAGATATCTACGAAGACATCCTCGGCGACAACCAGCTCACCAAAGGCATGCTCCGGAACGACCCCCGTGCCATGGCCGACTGGAACAAGCGCATGATGCGCGGCATGGAGACTGGCCACGAGCCCACCGAGTACGACGAGCATCTGGAGCGCATGGAGAAGGGCGAATGGCCTAAGATACCCGGTGTAACCGCCCCCCGTGAAGTCCCTCCCGAGAGGCTGGAAGCGATGAAAGAAAAAGCCGAACGGAAGAAAAAGGACAAGAAGGTCAAGAAGGACGAGAAGGAATTTTAGGAACCATGCCCATCTACGAGTTCAAATGCGGGAGATGCCAGAAAAAGGTCAGCGTTCTACTGCGCTCGACCGCCTGTCAACCCGTATGTCCGCAATGCGGCAGCGCGGAGCTTAAACGCCTCGTATCCCGCATCGCCTATCATAATAAAGCCAACGTATGGACCGACGAGAAGGGTCCGCCGCCGGCTATCGGAGACGACAAATACTACAGCGACCCGCGCAACATCGGCAGATACACGGAGCACCGTCTGAAACAGCTCGGCATAGATATGCACAGCCCGGAATACAGCAAGACCTTCTCCGAGGTCAACGAGATGATTGATAAAGCGCGGGATGGTGACCTGCCGGACAAGCTTAAGGATATATAAATAATCAGATGTTTCGCCTTATCGATGCTAATCTGAACCGTCTCAGCGAGGGGTTACGCCTCCTCGAGGATGTGGCCCGATTCATATTAAACGACGCGGCCTTAAGTTCCCGCCTCAAGGCCCTGCGACACGATCTCCTCTCCAGCACTAAACCATTCCGGGCGACACTTTTGACAGCGCGCGACTCAGAAGGGGATGTCACCGCCTTCACCAAGGAAAGCATGTCCCGCTCCGATGTGAACGATGTTGTGACCGCCAATGCCAGGAGGGTCACCGAATCGCTCAGGGTCCTTGAGGAGTTTGCCAAGCTCCCCGACATAGGTCTCGACCCCATGAAGTTCAAACGGGCCCGCTTCGCCATATACGAGATCGAGCGGGAGCTGGGCGGCAAGGTGGCACGCCGCAGCAAGCGCATAGCGGGCTTATATGTGATAATCGACCGCGAAACGCTGGGGGCAAGGGACGAGGTCGATGCCTGCAGACAGGCCATCCGCGGCGGCGCAAAAGTTATTCAACTCAGGGACAAGATGCAAGGCAAACCAGCGCTGCTTAACTCAGCATCGAAGCTCAAAGAAGCCTGCGCGCCTTCATCCGTTCCTTTCATAATGAACGACGCTCTGGATATAGCATTGGCATCCGGGGCCGACGGGCTTCACGTTGGACAGGAAGACATCCCTGTTTCTATAGCACGCCGTTTGCTTCCGATTGATAGATTGATAGGATGTTCAACGACTACCATAAAAGAGGCGCTTAAGGCTGAGGCTGACGGCGCCGACTATATAGCTGTAGGCTCCATCTACCCAACGCAATCCAAGGGAGATGTCACTGTGGTTGGACTGGAAAGGCTGACCGAGATAAGGGAAGCCGTATCGCTACCGATTGTTGCTATAGGCGGCATCAACGCGGGTAACTCCCGGGCCGTGATCGACGCCGGAGCGGATGCAGTAGCTGTGATCAGCGCGATTTTAACAAGCGGCGATATAGAACAGGCGACCCGCAAAATCGCTGAAAGGCTGGAGGTGAACTGATGGGCGAGATAACAGCCAACTTAGAAGCAATAGCGGAAAGGGCACGAAAGGCTTTCACAGCTAAAGACGTAGCCCGGGAACAGGCATTGCGGTCATCGCGCGAGGCGATACGCTTCTGCTCTGAGGCCATTCGCGCCGTACATCGCAGTGAATACAAAGACGCTAAAAAGAAACTGACCTCCGCCCGCCACCTCATCGAAGAGCTCGAGAAACTGCTGGAAGAGCATCAGGACCTCTTCCACAGCGGCTTCGTTTACAGCGCCCAGAAGGAATATGCAGAGGGATGCGCCACGTTATCCATAATCGTGGACGGGACGATCCCTGATCCCGATAAGATCAAGGTGGGCTATGCCGCTTATCTCAACGGAATCGCTGAGGCGGTAGGCGAGCTTAGACGATATGTATTGGACACCATACGCAAGGGAGACACAGGCCGCTGTGAAGAGATACTTGCAGCCATGGATGATATCTACGGCATACTTGTAACCATGGACTTCCCCGATGCCATGACCGGCGGATTAAGACGAACCACCGATTCGACACGGGGAATACTGGAGAAGACCAGGGGCGATCTTACGGTAGCCTCCAGACAATGGGCGCTTGAGAAGAAATTAGCAAAGCTGGAAGAAAAGATCAACAAAATCAAATAGAAGGAGGTGTCCTACGGACCCGATCTACTATGCGGTGATAGCAGGCGTACTCGGAATCGCCCTCGCCACCTTCTTGGCCTTCAATGTGCTCAAGCAGGACCAGGGCACGGCAAGGATGCGGGAGATCTCGGCCGCAGTCAAAGAGGGCGCCTTGGCATTCCTCAGACGCGAGTACATGATACTGGCGATTTTCATCGCCGTTATCGCCATCGTGCTGGGCGTCATACCCAAACTGGGCGGCTGGGTATCTCTGGCCTTTATTTTTGGAGCGATTAGCTCGGCATCGGCCGGCTTTGTAGGCATGAACATGGCCATCCGCGCCAACGCCCGCACTGCGGCGGCGGCGCAGAAGAGCCTGAACAACGGGCTCAGGGTGGCATTCCGCTCGGGCTCGGTCATGGGCCTGGGTGTGGTATGCATAGGCATACTGGGCTTGAGCATACTTTATTTTGCTTTCCATCTAGACTCCGCTGATTTCATAAGAATCGTACCCGGCTACGGCATGGGCGCATCGCTGGTCGCCATCTTCGCCCGCGCCGGCGGCGGCATCTATACCAAGGCCGCCGACACCGGCGCCGACCTTGTCGGCAAGGTGGAGCAGGGCATCCCCGAGGACGATCCGCGCAACGCAGCCGTTATCGCTGACTTCGTGGGCGATAACGTAGGCGATGTAGCCGGCATGGGTGCCGACCTCTTCGAATCATACGTGGACTCCATAATAGCCACCATTACTCTGAGCATGATAGCCTTCATCGCCGCGGGCTCGGCAGATAACCTCGTACCCAGCGAGGCGGTTGCCTGGCAGCTGCCGATGCTGGTCGCCGCAGGCGGCATTATAGCCTCCGTTCTGGGAGTATTTTTTGTCAAAGTGGGCGATAAACCGGAGATGAAAGCCCTGCTCATGGCGCTCCGGCGCGGCACGCTGGGGGCTTCTATTCTGACGGCAGTCTTCTCGGCCCTCACTGTATGGGGCATGAAAGCCGACTGGGGCGTGCTCTGGGCTATACTTTGCGGCTTGGTAGCTGGAGTGCTCATCGGCGAGAGCACCAACTATTTCACGTCATACAGCTTCGGTCCGACTCGACACATCGCCAAGACCTCGCAGACCGGCGCCGGCACCAACATCATCAGCGGCTTCGCCAACGGCCTCATGAGCACACTGCCGCCGGTGATAATAGTGGTAGTTGCAATCATCGTAGCATTTAAATTTGCCGACATGTATGGAATAGCGATTGCCGGCATCGGCATGCTTTCGACACTCGGCATAACTCTGGCCACAGACGCCTACGGCCCCGTAGCCGATAACGCCGGCGGCATTGTAGAGATGTCCGACGTGCCCAAAGAGATACGCGACCGCACCGACGCGCTGGATTCGCTGGGCAACACGACGGCCGCCACCGGAAAAGGATTCGCTATCGGCTCCGCCGGTCTAACAGCGCTGGCTCTGCTGCTCTCATATTGCCAGGCCGTAGGTTTAGATGTAGTAGATATGCTCGATCCCCTGGTGATTTCGGGAATACTGCTGGGCGCGCTGCTGCCGACGCTGTTCTGCGCACTGACGCTGCAGGCGGTGGGACGTGCAGCATTCTCCATCATCAATGAGGTGCGCCGCCAGTTCAGAGAGATAAAAGGTATCATGACGGGCGAGGCCAAGCCGGAATACGGCAGGTGCGTGGACATCAGCACACGCGCCGCGCTCAAGGAGATGATCGCTCCAGGTGTAATGACTGTATTAGCGCCGATAATCGTGGGCTTCATCCTTGGGCCAGCGGCGCTGGGCGGCTTCCTCATCGGCGCAACCACTATGGGGTTTATGCTGGCAGTGATCATGTCCAACGCCGGAGGTTCCTGGGATAACGCCAAGAAATATATAGAGAGCGGCCAGTATGGAGGCAAACGCTCCGATCCACATAAGGCTGCCGTTGTCGGCGACACCGTGGGTGACCCGTTCAAGGACACTTCTGGACCTTCGCTAAACATCATGATAAAGCTCATGTCTATAATCTCGCTGGTGCTCGCGCCGGCGATCATGAGCGTGGGGGGACTGATAGATTAATATAAGGCGACATTTCTTCCCGCCGCAGGGAGGATAATTGAGAATTAAATGGTAGTATCTTTTAACGGAAGGAGGTATTTATAGATTCAATCAAGATGAGTTGTCTGTCTGATATACAGACAACGCCAGAGAGAGATATGTGAGTAGAGTAAGTTACGAAAGGAGGTTCATAAAGAATGGGTGATTTACCCGGATTCTTTTGGGTTGTACCTATAGCAGGTGTCATTGCACTCGCTTTTGCCGGCTACCTGATATGGAACGTGATGCGACGCGACCCCGGCACCAAAGAGATGCAGGACATCGGCAACATGATCTTTGAGGGAGCCAAGGCCTTCCTCAGGCGCCAGTACATCACAATCGCCGCCCTTTCTATAGTTGTCGCCATCGTCATCGCACTGCTGGTCGGATTCCTGCAGGGCCAGGCAGAGGTAGACAAATTAGGCGTAGATAAACTCGGAATAGGCTGGCGCACCGGATTGGCCTTCCTCGTAGGCGCTTTCTGTTCCGGAATTTCCGGCTTCATCGGCATGATAATCTCGGTGAAGTCCAACGTGCGCTGCGCCAATGCCGCCCGCACCGGCGGGTTGAGACAGGCCATAGACGTAGGCTTAAAAGGAGGGGCCGTATCGGGCTTCCTTATCGTCGCGTTGAGCCTCATCGGTGTGACCGTAATGTACTTTGTCTATGGCGGCAAAGCCAATATCGCTCCGCACCTGATTGTGGGTTTTGGCTTCGGCGCCAGCTTCGTAGCCCTCTTCGCCCAGCTGGGAGGAGGAATCTACACCAAGGCAGCTGACATGGGCGCCGACCTCGTGGGCAAGGTGGAGGCCGGCATTCCCGAAGATGACCCGAGGAACGCTGCCGTCATTGCTGACCTCGTCGGTGATAACGTAGGAGACTGCGCCGGCCGTGGTGCCGATCTGTTCGAGTCCACGGCAGCTGAAAACATCGGCGCTATGATCCTCGGTATCACGCTCTATACAATAACGCAGATGCCGGAGTGGGTGCTGTTTCCGCTATGCGTTCGTGCTTTCGGTATCATCGGAAGCATGATCGGCGTCCTATGCGTCAGAGGCAAAGAGGGTGAGAACCCGATGAATGCCCTGAACCGCGGCTACTTCGTAGCAATAGGACTTGCCCTGGTAGGCATGATAGTGACCGTTCTTATAATGATGAACAACGCAGACCTAGGCGGCAAGTGGTGGATGGTTGGTGCCGGCTGCGTAGGCATCATCACCAGCATCATCATCGTGTTTGTAACCCAGTACTACACCGAATACCGCTACAAACCTGTGAAATCGATAGCCAACGCCGCCAAAACCGGGCCGGCAACGGTTATCGTCCAGGGCGTCGCGGTGGGCTTTGAAACTACCTTTGCCACGTGTGTGATCATCGGCATAGCCCTGCTTCTATCATACTGGTTTGGCACACATATACAATGGAATGGCACCGCCATCGCCGGCGGCGGCGTCTTCGGAACCGCTGTCGCTACCATGGGCATGCTCATGACCTGTCCCTTTATTCTGGCAATGGACACCTTCGGACCAATCACAGATAACGCCGCCGGCATCATAGAGATGGCCGGCATCGGCGGCAAGGTAAGGGATGTCACCGATCGTCTGGATGCGGTCGGCAACACCACAAAGGCTCTGACCAAGGGTTATGCCATGGTCTCGGCCGGATTGGCCGCCTTCCTGCTCTTCCAGGCATACCTGGAAAGGGTACAGTTGCTTAAACCAAGCTTTGTTATGAGCGTCGACATCGCCAAAATAGAGGTCTTCGTCGGCGCGCTCCTCGGCGGAATGCTTGTATACCTGTTCTGTTCTATGGCCATACGCGCCGTGGGCAATACAGCATCCGCCATAATCGAAGAGGTGCGCCGCCAGTTCCGCGCCGATCCCGGCATCATGGCCGGCACATCCAAGCCGGACTATGGGCACTGCGTTGATATCACTGCGAAGGCCGGCCTGCGCCAGATGATGGCCCCAGGTCTCCTTGTGGTGCTAGCTCCAGTACTGGTAGGCGTGGTCTTCCGCTTCATCCACGGCTACGACTCGCCCATGGCGGTAGGCGCACTGTTAATGGTTGGAACCATCGGCGGTATCCTCATGGCCAGCTTCATGAATAACGGAGGCGGCGCATGGGACAACGCCAAGAAGTACATCGAGAGCGGCGAGTTCAAGGATGACAAAGGCAACGTCATCGGCAAGAAGAGCCAGCCTCATGCTGCCGCAGTCGTCGGCGACACGGTCGGTGACCCGTTCAAGGACACCGCCGGTCCCTCCGTGCACGTTCTTGTCAAACTGCTCAGCACAATCACGCTGGTGCTCTGCCCACTCTTCATAGCGTCATAGCAAAAACATCGCAATAACAATTAAGGAACCCCTTTCTAATAGCGAAAGGGGTTCCTCTTTTTTATATAGGCAGAAGAAGCGCGGCCCTGCAAGGAAAAAGAAAACCTACCTTTAGTTCCTCTCATGATTGAGGGGAAACGGGGAATTGAATGCAGTAAGAGAAAACTCAATGCGCAGCTTCATTCCAATGATTGGATATATCAGTCGTAGTGTCGACACTTGCAACACAACAGCATACATGTATATTAAGAGAGGAGACTATCAGTAAGAAGGCCACAGCTCTATTTGAGCATACCAAGGAAGAGCCCAGTAACCAGAGCGGTGGATATACAGCCAGCAACGTTAGGTCCCATGGCATGCATAACCAGGTAATTCTCAGGATTTGCCTTCTGACCCATCCTATGCACCACTCTGGCTGACATAGGAACGGCGGAAACCCCTGCCGCACCTATCATCGGATTTATCTTCTCCTTCGAAAACTTATTAACTATCTGAGCGGCCCAAACGCCACCAGCGGTGCCAAATGCAAAAGCCACAATCGCTAATCCGACTATTGCCAAGCTCTGTTTGGTTAAAAATACTTGAGCGGGCATCAAGGAACCTACACTTATCCCTAAAAGAATGATGAGTACATTTGCAAAACCGCCGCTCGCCGCTTTCGACAGTTTATCGGTAACACCGGAGACACGCAGTAGATTGCCAAACATAAACATCCCCACCAGTGCCGCCGATGATGGAACGAGCAGAGCGGCAATGACCGTTATGACGATAGGGAACAGGATAAGCTCCAATTTAGAAGGTTCACGTATATCGTTCTTCATTAATATCGCACGTTCTCTCTTGGTAGTTATCAATTTAATAACCGGTGGCTGCAATATAGGCACAAGGGCCATATATGAAAAGGCTACAAGGGTGATAGGCCCCAGAAGCTTAGGGGCCAGCGCTGATGTGAGGAAAATCGTTGGTGGGCCATCGGAGCCGCCGATAATACCAACGCAAGCTGCTTCATTTATATTAAATAGTCCTGAGGCAACGCAAATGACGAATACAATAAAAATGCCCAGCTGGGCTGCAGCACCAAAAATAAAGGATATGGGATAGGCAATCGCAGGCGCAAAGTCCGTCATCGCGCCTACTGTAACAAATATAAGCAGAGGGATTACTTCCGTTTTTATGCCATAGGTATACAAGATATTTAGTATCCCTATTCTACCATCGGCAATCTCCGTCATAAGCTGACCCACAGTCCCAGCTTCAACCGGAAACCCGTTCGTGTCATAAACCATCAACACGGTAAGAGGTAAGTTTACCATGATGACACCCAGCCCGATGGGAACCAATAGAGATGGTTCCATCTTCTTGGCTATGCCTAGATAAATAATAAGCCCGCCAAGGGCGAGCATTAGTACGTTTCCCCATGTGAGATTTAATAAACCTGTTTCGTATCCCATAACTAAATCTATCTTTGCATCATCCTACCCACAACTACCAAAGGCGGTCTTGCAGGGATTATTAGGAGAGATATGTCTATAGAATAATTAAAACCAAAGAATAAGGCTTTCATTAATCTCTATACTACCCCTCGATTGTCAGTAGAGGCACCCCCCTCTTTACATTCTGCCCTGCAGAAACAAATATCTCCTTGACTACACCATCTTTGAGAGCTGGTACTTCAGTATCCATCTTCATAGCTTCAAGGATCAGCAGGATATCACCGGTTTTTACTGTGTCACCAACTTTAACCTTGATGGATAAGATCAGTCCTGGCATGGGAGCGACTAGAACTCCTTTACCTGCTGCCGCAGGAGAAGTCGTAGGAAATTCCGCAGCTTTATTAGCCTTGGGTTTTGCGGGAGGAGACACTGATGTGGATCCAGCTGACTGCGATCCTGCCTCGCTTGATATTTCCTCCACCTCCACTTCATGGCTAACTCCCTCGATAGTAATCTTGAACTTCCGTTTCATCTTTTCCTCTCTTGCTCAGCGTGTAAATAGGCTTCAATAGCAGCAGCTATTAACACATCTCTTTCAAAGTCTTTTCTCTCCGGCTGCCTGCTTCCACGGCATTTAAACAACTTGTGCTTTCCTTTAAACGCAATAATGCGGTGAAGGCTACCGATAGCTAGAACAAAGATAACTGAAATAATGAACAGGGCTAGTATAATGATTCCTGAATACTTGAGCGCCTCGGTAAGTTCGCTGTCCAAATCTTGATACCTCAATTGAGATAGACTAGAGTAAGTTTACACCTGTAATCCCATAGCTGTCAAAAAATTAATGAGCAGCAAGGTTTTCTGTCGAGACGATCGTACGCGCACCTCTCGCAGAAGAATGAATGCTCTAGACAGACCGATCACCGTTCCAACAGGTACGGCACCATAACTACTGCTATGTTGGGATGTCTCTCAAATGCCCGATGCAAGCGTAAGGCGCTACGCTCATGAAGGTATCTCTCCCACCAGTGCGCTGTGATGAATTCAGGCAAAACGATGGTGACAAACGCATCCGGCCTCTGGCTGTGGATCGCCTTTACATACGTAAGGAGGGGACGCACGAAAGAGCGGAATGGTGACTCGACTACAACCAGCTTTAGATCGGGTGCATACGTTTGTACCCGTTGCTTGACCTTCTCGGCGCTCTCCGAATCCGTGGAAACATGCAGCATGAGGGCATCGCTAGAAATAGTCCTGGCGAATGCGATGGCACGCAGCGAGGCGTAATTGATATCCTCAACAGGGACAATTACTACCTGGTCGATCTTCTGTAACGGCAGCTGCTCCGGCACAATTCGTAGTTGAACCCCAACATTAACATAATGGCGACGAACTGCGAGGAAGAACATTATGAGGATAGGAATTAGCAGGATGACAATCCATGCCCCCAGCATGAATTTGGTCACGACCACAATAGCTAGGATAACAGCAGTCACGACGGCTCCGGCACCGTTTACAACGATGCTGAATTTCCATCTAGGCCCTCTCTTCTTCCACCAATGCACCACCATACCAGAATTGGCCAGACAGAACGCCAAGAAAACGCCAATAGCGTATAGGTGAATTAGCTTATTTACGTTGCCTTGAAATACCACAACTAGCAACGCCGCGACTCCTCCCAGAGCAATAATGCCTGTGGAGTATGCCAGCCGGTCGCCCCTGTCCATGAACTGGTGCGGCATATAATGATCATGCGCCATAACGGATGACAGGCGCGGGAACACAGCAAAAGCGGTATTGGCAGCGATAACCAGAATGCCCATGGTGCCAATCTGGAATATTACGTAAAGGGCGCTTTTACCAAAAACAGCATGCGCAACCTGCGATACAATCGTCTCCCCCGACCCCCCTTCACTCATAGGGGCAACCCCTATTCGCATTGTCAGATATGATATACCCAGAAATGCCACCCCGAGAACTACTGCCATGACTATCAGCGTCCTTGCGGCATTCCTCGCTTCAGGTTTCTGGAAGGCGGTGACGCCGTTTGAAATCGCTTCAGTACCGCTCATTGCTACACAACCAGCTGAGAAAGCCATCAGAATAAGCCAAGGAGTCAAAGCTGGTGCATTCATTTCCCCAGTGCTCGGCTGCCAAGTCCCATTAAAAGCTTTAACCAGCCCTACTACGAGCATCACTCCAAGACTTACGATAAACACATAGGTTGGAATGGAGAACACTGTGCCAGACTCGCGAACGCCCCGCAGATTGCCAAATATTAGCAGTGCAATGAAGAACAGACTTAAAAGTACATTGAGATTAAAAGCTGCCGGAAGGGCTTGCTGAATAGAAGCAATCTGGTCACCGTATCCCCAAGCAACAAAAGCGGAAGTTATAGCCGCAGTTCCTGCAGCGATCGATACTGAAACCATTAATATGTAATCAATCATCAACGCCGACGAAGCAACCAGCCCGGGAATCTCACCGAGGTTTTCACGACTGACTACGTAGGAACCACCGCCACCAGGATAAGCATAAATAATCTGACGATAGGAAAATGAAACAATTGCAAGAAGAACAACGATAGCGACTGATATATAAAGCGATGCATTCAGCGACGTACTTAGCGATGTATTCAGTATATTACTGTCTTTAGCTAACAGAATTACAAGCGCAGCCTCAGTTGCATATGCGCTTGACGAAATAGCGTCAGAACCAAAAATAGCCAGCGCCTTTAGCTTATTCAGGCGCTCCTGCACTTCCTGCGCCGTCTCAAGTGGACGGCCTATGATGATTCTCTTAAATATCTTGTAAATCCGCCCGAATAAGCTCAGCGGTTTATCTGATTCCGGTGTCGCTACAAAATGCGCCGGGCCGACCTTGCGGAAATACTGGGGATGCGATTGTCGAGTCCGTACATAGGTGTCACCAACACGCCACCCCCCCTTCTTTACCTCGCTTATAACAAGATCGGGGCGTACCTCTTTGCTTTTCAGCGTCGATTCTGGGACTATCTCCGAGAGTTCTTCCTTGCTGGACGGCGAACCACGCAGAAGTCTCTTTAGCTTACGATTAATCCGCTTGATAAGGAGACGCCAACGTCCTATTCTGGGCACACCGGTATTAAGGGTACTCCCCATTTTGCGGACATAGATATTGCCGGAACGTAGCCCACGTTTTACGTCGCCGATGAGATTGGAATGAATCTTCCTATCTCGTGATTTCGGCTGTTCTGCCTCTCCTGATGATTCATCTTTGCCATCAGGTAAATCTGAGCCGTTCTCTTTGTGCATATATTACTTTTTCTTACGATAAGAATAGCCTCTTCCGGTTTATCATAAAAAAACCGAAGCGCTATTCGTTTTTCAGATATATTTAGACCTAAAAAGCCGTCTGATGTTCTCTAATCCCACAGTGGCTCTTTACAATCAGTATTGGCGAAATAATCGTCATCCAGTTTTCGCTGAGCAACTCCTGTTTCCATAGCAGCCTTAACTACAGCATGAGTTACCGCCAGGTGCACCTTGGGCTCAATTGCACTGGGAACTAACCTGCTTTCTTCCGTAGATGCCGCGATCGCTAAAGACGCGGCTGTCAGCATTTCGTTGTTAATCTTGCTGGCTTTGGAATCAAGCGCCCCGCGCCAGATCCCCGGAAAGCCGAGAAGATTATTGACCGACCTGCCATCGGCAGCAAGTGCCGCACCCGCTGCCCTGGCCTCCTCCGGCGTGATCTCCGGATAAGGATTGGACAGGGCAAGGATAATCTGGCCCTTTCGTACCTTGCTTGGGTCTATCAGCCCCTTCACGCCTGTAGTGGCTACCACTATATCGCACTCCCGCATAATCTCATCTAAATCAGAGACTATGCCGCCCGCATCCGCATGCCGCTTTTTAGTGGCCTCGGTCCTTGCCGTTCCCAGAGTCGGTTTGCCCGTGTATTGGAATATAAACTTGCCGATAGATAAGCCTGCCGCCCCCAGTCCGATCATCCCTATCTTAGCCTGCTTCAAATCAATCTTGGTGCGCTTGGCTGCATTTATAAGAGCAGCAAGGACCACCACTGCCGTTCCCTTCTGGTCATCGTGCATAACAGGTATATTTAGCTCATTGATGAGCCTATCCTCTATATAGAAACACCGCGGCGAGGCTATATCCTCCAACTGAATGCCGCCGAAAGTAGGAGAAATGCGCTTTACCGTTTCAACAATCTCATCAGGATCTTTAGTGTTTAAAAGAATAGGAATTCCGCTGATCCCCACAAGCTGCTGGAGCAGCGCGGCCTTCCCCTCCATAACCGGCATCCCGGCCACAGGGCCGATATCGCCCAGGCCGAGTATAGCGGTGCCGTCTGTGACTATGGCAACAAAGTACGGGATGGCGGTAAAATAATCTTTCCATCCCGGCTCTTTCTCAATCAACTTGCACACCTGCGCCACCCCCGGCGTATAAACCCTGCGCAGAACATCCAGTGTATTAATAGGAATGGTATTAACCATCTTTATCTTCCCGCACTTATGGGTCTCCATCACATCATCTCTGACCTGCAAAATAGAGGTCTCTTTTAGTTTTGAAACTTCCTTAACAACCTGGTTAAGCTGCTCCTCGTCCTCCGCGTATACTTCTATGTCGCGGATAACGTAATGCGAGCCCTGATGGATGGCGGTAATATTGCCTATGCTGACCCCCACCTTCCCTATAGCCGTAGTCACTTTACCCAATGTACCGGGAACGTTCAGATTCTGACAGCGTATAGTTTTGACAATCTCCTCCATCTTCCACTCCTAAAAAAATACGGCCATCCTCATGACCGTAGCCCATAATCAGATTGTAACATATATCGACCCGACAAAATTTTACTAGGGGGTAATACTACACCACGAAAGCAGACTTGTCAATCGTTGACTAAGCGCGAAGGAATGGGTTATGCCGGCGCTCATCGCCGATAGTGGTCTTTGGGCCATGGCCGGGATAAACGGTAGTTTCGTCGGGCAGGGTCATCAGCTTACGTTCTATACTGTCGATAAGGACCTCGTGGCTGCAGCCGGGGAAGTCGGTTCGGCCAACGCTGAGGTTGAACAGCGTATCGCCGACGAAGACCACCCCGTTGCCGTAGAGGCAGATGCCCCCCGGGCTGTGTCCCGGTGTATGCAGCACTGTGAACTTGAACTCGCCGACTTCGACGATATCGCCGTCTTTCAGCTTTACGTCCGGATCGGGCGGCGCCTCCACCGGCCCTCCCACCATTAAGCTGATCATGCGCGAGGCCCCCGCCGCCCTCTCGCCGCTGGGTTCATCCCCATGTATGGCGAATGGCGCCCCGGTTTCCTTGAGAACGTCGCCGAGGGCCATCAGGTGATCGGGATGGCTGTGTGTTGCGATGACTATCTTGATATCCAGTTTCAGTTTCTTGACCTGCTTCATAATGAAGCCGGCATCGGCGGCCGGGTCGATTATCATGCCTTTTCCCGTATCCTCCGAGCCAACGATATAGCAGTTCGTCCAGAAAGGCCCGATTTCAAATCCACGCACAATCATGCCGCCATTTTTTCATGATTCATAGAGCCCTGTCAAGGCTTTGACTTTCAGGTGTAAAACTGGTAACTTTTCTAAGGCTATTGTTTTTACGGGAGTGAACCTTTGAAAGCTAGCATGGAAAAGATAGTGTCGCTGTGCAAGCGGCGCGGCTTCATATTTCAATCGAGCGAGATCTACGGCGGCTTGTCCGCCTGCTGGGACTACGGCCCTATAGGCGTCGAGCTGAAACGCAACGTAAAAGAGGCCTGGTGGCGCTCTATGGTGACGGAACGCGAAGATATTGTAGGCATCGACGCCAGCATACTTATGCATCGCTCGGTGTGGAAGGCCAGCGGCCACGAGGACGGCTTCGCCGACCCTCTGCGGGAGTGCAAGGCATGCCACCAGCGCTGGCGCGCCGACCTCTTGGAGGGGGGGAGCTGCCCCGAGTGCGGCGGGGAGCTCACCGAACAGAAGATGTTCAACCTGATGTTCAAGACCTTCGCCGGGCCTATTGAGGGGGAGAACGCGATAGTTTATATGCGGCCGGAGACGGCGCAGGGCATATTCGTCAACTTCGCCAACGTCATGGAGACGACGAGGAAGAAACCGCCTTTCGGCATCGCCCAGATAGGCAAATCGTTCCGCAACGAGATTACCACCGGCAATTTCATATTCCGCTGCCGCGAGTTCGAGCAGATGGAGATGGAGTACTTCGTCAAGCCGGGCACCGAGGACAAGTGGTTCGAATACTGGCTGGACCAGCGCTTCAACTGGTACCTGAAGCTGGGCATCAAAAAGGAGAACCTGCGCCTGCGCGAACACTCCAAGCAGGAGCTGGCGCATTACGCCAGGGCCTGCTCCGACGTAGAATACCTGTTTCCCATCGGCTGGTCCGAGATCGAGGGCATCGCCAGCCGCGGCGATTTCGACCTGACGCAGCATTCCAAATTCAGCGGCAAGGACTTCAGTTACTTCGACGCCGAGACCAAAGAGAAATACGTGCCCTGCGTCATCGAGCCCTCATCGGGCGTTGACAGAAACGCGTTAGCTTTCCTTATCGACGCTTACGATGAGGAGCCGGACAAGGACGAGATACGCACCGTGCTGCACTTCCATCCCGATATCGCGCCAGTGAAGGTTGCCATCCTGCCCCTGAGCAAGAAGGAGAACCTGTCGCGTATGGCCAAGGACGTGCACGCCCTGGTGCGCAAACATATCGGTTCACAGTACGACGACACGCAGAGCATCGGGAGACGCTACCGCCGCCAGGACGAGATCGGTACGCCGCTCTCAGTAACGGTCGACTTCGAGTCGCTGGAGGACAACGCCGTGACCATCCGCGACCGCGACAGCATGAAGCAGATACGCGTCCCCGTGGCCGTGCTCGTCGACACGCTGACCAAGAAGCTCGCCGGCGAAGCTATAGAAGTATTGCCGCCGGGCGGCAAACTTCTGGCAGCCGGAGAAAGCAAGTAAGCGAGACCACGACGATGCAACCCAGATATCACACCATCGGCATCTGCGGCCTCTCCTGCCGTCTCTGCCCCAGGTATTACACCGAGGGCGAGAGCAGGTGTCAGGGCTGCAAGACAGAATCGAGGATGGGGGCGGGATGCCCCTTCATCACATGCGCCCTGAAGAAAAAAGGCATCGAGTTCTGCTGGGAGTGCGAGCAGAGCGATAACTGTGCGAAATGGGCCTCGCACAGGAAGGCCAGCAGGACGGTGGACAGCTTCAAATGCTACCAGACGCTTGAGTCTGACATTACATTTATTAAAAAGAACAGCATCGTTAAATTCGATGAGCTGCAGAAAAAAAGGGAATCATTCCTGAGGGAGCTTCTGCGCGACTTCAACGACGGACAGTCGAAGAACTACTACTGCATCGCGGCGACAGTCATGGATGTTAGAGAGCTAGCCGATGCCCTGATCGAGGCCAAGAAGACCTCCAAGAAGCTGGACGCCAGGGGCAAAGCCAAGAACATGCGCGCCATACTGGACAAAATAGCGCAGAAGAAGGGCTATAACCTCAAACTGAGAAAGCCGAAATAACTACACGTCGTCACGAACTTCCAGCACATTATTCGCTATGCTATAATGCCCTCCGTTATACTCAAAACAGAGCAATCGTCTGCACTAGCGATTTAGTTGACACGCAAGGCCCAGAAACTATATAATCAATCGGCGTTGTTTTGCACGTAACAAATTCAAAAGTGGGGAGCGAGAATGGCTAAAAAAGAAGAGAACGTAATCACCTTTGACCGCTCGAAGCGGACTTTCGTCAAGCCAACGACGGAAAGCGGCTTCGAGGTCAAACCCTCCTACGGCCCTGACGACATAAAGGGCGTAGACTACAAGAGAGACCTGGGAAATGATGGGGAATACCCGTATGCACGCGGCATTTATAAGGGTATGTACCGCAACATGCTGTGGGTCAGCGCGCAGGCTCTCACCCGCGAGACAGCGGAAAAAAGCAGGAAGGACCGCAAGGTTACATGGGAGGCAGGCGCCGATACCATCTATCTTTCCTCCGGCGATGTGAACAGGACAGGATGCGACCCGGACCATCCGCTGGCCAAATACGATGCCGGTTACTGCCCGGAGCAGTTCTCATGGAGGCGGCTCGAGTCCGACCTTAAGGGCATCGACATCACCACAGCGATTATCACCTTCCACGGCGCATCCTCGCAGCAGGACGACGTGCTCTGCGTATCGCAGCTGGCCACCATCGCCGACATGTGGGGCGTGGACAAGAAGCTCATCAGGGGCTCATGCATCAACGACCCCATATCCAACGCCGCTACCGGATTCAGCGTTGATTTCCCTCTGGATATCGGGCGCAGGCTCAACGGCGACCTCACCGCGTTCGTATGCAGGGAAATGCCTAAGTTCTCCGCCTTCGCGCCGATAGCCTACGACCTCTGGGAGGCCGGCTGCAACTCGGTGCAGCAGCTGGGGATAATCATGTCGTCCGTATCCGCATACTGTCAGGAAGCCATCGACCGCGGCATTCCCTTTGAGGCGGTAGGGGGCAGGGTCACCATAAGCATAGCCTCATCCCTCGATTTCTTCGAGACGGTATGCAAGCTGCGCGCGGCACGTCGAATGTGGGCCAGGATCGCCCGCGAGCGCTTCGGCGCCAAGGAAGATAAGGTCTGCCGCCTGCGCATAGCGGTCAGGACGCCGGGTCAGACCATCACCCGCCAGCAGCCGCTGAACAATATCGCCCGGATAGGCTTCCAAGCCCTGGCTGCCATCATCGGCGGATGCAATGCCATGGACTATGCCAGACACGACGAGGCCTTCTGTATACCTTCGGAGGAATCCTCAATCATAACGCTGGCCTTAAACCATATCATAGCCCAGGAGACCGGCGTCGGCCTCACCGCAGACCCTCTCGGCGGCTCATATTATGTGGAATGGCTCACCAACAAACTGGAAGAAGAAGCCTTCAAGCTGATGAAAGAGATCGAGAGCATCGGCGGCATCTGGACCGTGGCTCAGAACGGATGGCTCAGGAAGTATGTCAACGCCGCCCGCGACCAGAGGCTCAGCGGCCTCGCTGACGGCAGCATACCCCAGGTCGGCGTGAACTTCTTCCGCCTGCCTGACGCAAAAGAGCCCGATATCGTTGAGTATGAATTCAAGGACTTCGACAAGACTCAAGCGGCGCTATTTAAAGAGGTCAGAGACTATAAGGCCAACCGCGATATCAAGAAGACCCGAGCTGCTCTACTGAAGCTTAGAGAGAAAGCCAAGACAAAGGAGAACCTGATATACTGCATTGTCGAGTGCTTCAAGGCTGATGCCACAAGGTCTGAGATTCTTGGGATGATTCGTGAAGCTTTCGGCTACAGCTATGATACAGTCGGAATGATTGAGCGGCCGAAGTTCCTTAATTAAGAAAATTTACTTTACTTTAATATATCGGAGGTAAATGTGGTCGAGAAGAGGAAGATTCGCGTATTAGTTGCTAAACCGGGAACGGACTCGCACTACAGGGGTGCGGAGCTAGTCGCCCAGATTCTGAGGAATGCCGGCATGGAAGTTGTATACACCGGACGGTATCAGACCTCGGAGATGATAGTCAGCACAGCCATTGCGGAGGACGTCGACGTTGTAGCCCTCAGCTCGCTGGCCTGGTCTCAGGAGAAATACTACACCGAGATCGCGAAGATGCTTAAGGACAAGGGCACCGGTATACTGGTCGTAGGTGGAGGTATTATCTCTGAGAAAGCCAAACCGAAGCTGCTGAAGGCAGGGGTCACCGGCCTTTACGGGCCCGGCACTCCCTATGAAGTTATTATCAGCCACATTAAAGACAGGGTCGAGAAAGAGCGCTGGGGCACGGCACCGAAGAAAGCAGCTCCTAAGAAAACTGCAACAAAGAAGAGCAGCAGTAAGAAATGTTAAACCAAACACCCCGCCAGGCAAACCGGCAGGGTGTTCCAAAGGGGGCTTTATGGCACAGGATAACCTATCCCCATCGGGGATCCCTATAAAGGATATATATACACCGGAGGACATCAAAAGCCTCGACTATAAGAAGGACCTGAACGCATCGGGAGAACCGCCGTTTACGCGCGGTCCTTATCCCTCGATGTATCGAGGCCAGGCCTGGACAGCCAGGAGGCTCAGCGGATTCAACACGCCGGAAGAGACCAACGAACTTTACAAAGAAGAATACAAGCTGGGACAGACCGGCTTCTCGGTAGCGCCCGATATGACCACGTGTTCGGGCATGGATGCCGATGACCCGAGAGCTGCCGCCGAGGTCGGTCACGCCGGTGTGCCGTTCAGCACGCTGCAGGACATGGAAATTTGCTTCGCCGGCCTACCCATAGATAAAATGTCCACATATCTTGCCGACAGGATAGGCGGAGTCCTTACTTCTATGTACCTTGTCATGGCCGAGAAGCGAGGCATACCGATGGCACAGGTCAGGGGGACATCGGCAAACGACCTTCTGGCATGGAGCGCGCTGAACCTGCTCAATCAGGTGGGGCCGGAGGCCGAGCTGCGCTACGCGGTGGACCTCATCGAGTGGTGCGCCGAGCATGCGCCAAAATGGAACTCGCTGTCGATCGACTCCTACAACGCACGCGACAACGGCATAAACGCCGTGCAGGAGATCGGACTGGCGATGTCCAACGGCATCCAGTACATTGAGGAAGAGAAGAAGCGTGGACGCGTGCCCCTGGACAAATTCGTGCGGCGCTTCTCATTCAATACTGCCGTACACAATGATATATTCGAAGAGGCCTGCAAACTGCGAGCCGCCCGCCGCATATGGTATAAAATAATCACAGAGAGATACGGCATCAAGGATCCCAACTGCGCCAAATTCCGCGTCCATGTTCAGAGCTCAGGCTCGACTCACACTTATCAAGAGCCTTACAACAATATCATTCGCATAGCATTCCAGGTGCTCGCCGGGGTGCTTGGAGGGGCGCAGTCCATCCATGCCAACGGCTACGATGAGGCCATCTGTCTGCCCACCGACCAGGCCATGCTCCTCTCTATCAGAACTGGACAGCTCATCCAATATGAAAGCGGCGTAACCCGCACCATCGATCCACTGGGAGGTTCATACTACATCGAATCGCTGACCAACGAGATTGAGAAAAAGGTTTGGGAGATCATAGACGAGGTCGAGGCCCAGGGCGGGCTGGCCAAAGCAATACTAAAAGGATGGGTACACCGCCTGTATCGCGATGCCATAGTAAATTATGAGGGCAAAATCCAGACCGGTGAGATACCTGTAGTGGGAGTTAATATCCATCGCCTGGACAAAGTGCCATACGAGGTGCCGATCTTCAAGCCCGACCCGAAGCGCTCGACAGCCCGTCAGATTGAGAAACTAAAGAAGCTCAAGAAGGAACGTGATAATGCTAAGGTCAAGCAGTGCCTGGCAAAGCTCGAAGAGGATACCAGGAAGGGCTTGAATGTAATGCCTGCTACCATTGAAGCCGTCCGCAATTATGCCACTCTCGGAGAGATCTGCGCTCTACAAATCAAGGTCTACGGCGAGTGGAAACATCCAATGAGCATATAAACTGTGAGGTTGTTATGGCAAAAAAAGCTGCAAAGAAAATAAAGATATTAATGGCAAAACCCGGGATGGAGGGACACTGGCGCGGCCTTGTATCCGTGAGCAATGCCCTGCGAGATGGCGGCTTCGAGGTAATCTACGGGTCTAACATGACGCCTGAGGAGATTGCCAACACAGCAGTCCAGGAGGACGTCGATATCGTCGGGCTAAGCATAATGTCCTCCAACTACGTCATGCTGTTTGAAAGCGTAATCAAGGCATTAAAAAAGGCCGGCAAGAGCGACGTTATGCTTCTCATAGGCGGCATCATCTGGGCAGAGGACTTCGATAAGCTCAAGAAGATGGGAGCAACCGGCGTCTTCCCTCCTGGAACACCTCTGAAAGAGATTGTCGATTTCGTTAAAGAGAAGACCGCAGCCCTGGCCTAGCGCCGTTGACAAGATAACGCAACGCCAGAAATTCGAGGATATATGAATGGCCGCTTCCGTAATGGAAGCGGCCATCGTTTTACCTAAAGATTCGCTCTCGGTTATTTCGGCATTCTGCCCTGGCCGGGGACGGCAGATATCTTGCCCTTCTCAGGAATGTAGTACGGTGAAGGATACCACCATTTCCCAGGCTCAGCGATGCCGTCCTCGATTAGGATGTGCATCAGGTTGTAAGGGATGGCCATGAGACACAGGCCTCCCGGATGTCCTGAGGTCTGGTGGCAAAGGTATAGTCCTTCAATGGGGGTGCGGTACCTGGCCATGCCCGAGCCGACGATTGGGCTGTTGGCGAACAGCTGGTCATCGCAGTGGCGCCTGCCGCACCACGTTCCTCCGAGGAGGCTGCGGTTTCTGTGTATCATCTCGAACGGCGCCGTGGACCAGTGAGCGATGACATTATCGTCGTCGAGCCCATCCAGCGGTATGCTGAAGGCCTTGCGGAAATACTTCTCCATCTCCGCTTTTACCTTGTCGGCAGCATCCGGCGCCTCGACATTATACTCCGGAGGCGTGGCCCCAGCCTCGAATGAGCAGGATAGAACACCGCCTTTTTTATACACGCCGGGGTGCTGTTCATTGGTCGGGTCGAAGAACTGGCTCGGCGAGAGGAACCACATGTAGCGTTCCGCCGGCACGCTGGGGTTACCCTTGAAGGCATCGACGTCCGATACGTTCTCCCAGTAAATCTCACGATTGTCTGCGGGGAAGGCACAGCCATAAGGGCACTCCTCGCCCTCCATCTTAGACCATTTCGGTTTCCATTGAAGCGGTTTCTTCAACAGGAACTGTGAAACCCAGAGCGTGCCGCCCTTGATGCTGATGTCGTTGACCTTCTGTAAAAGACCTTTGTCCAAATGACGTGGACCGATGAGCTTGTTGAAGGTCTGTTTGATATCGCATGCCGAGATGACAGCCTTGTCAGCCCACATGGTCTTCTCTCGGGTCGCGGCATCGTCGCGCAGGCGCACGCCCACGGCCCTGCCGTTCTGGATGATTATCTCTTCCACAGGGCAGGCGGTCTTGAAAGTTGTCCCATGGGCTATAGCACAACGGAAGATGGAATGGTAGTATCCATGCATACCGCCGCGCGGTATGGAAAGCGACGTAATGAAGAGCTGCATCACGTTCATAAAGGCCGGGATGGCCACGCCCTCCCAGTGAGCCGCCGCTCCGGACCACCAGGCAGCTGCGGCCACGGTGCACTTCCATGGTTCGCTTTCAAACCATTCATCCATAAAATCGAAGAGAGTCATGTCTAGTATCTCTTTTGACCAGACCTCAGGCGCGTACTTCTTGTAGACCTGCATGTACGGTATCGTATTCTCATTGAGCTCAATATAATCAGGGTGTGGCGGGCACCAGTTGGTAGCCCTCATCAGCTCGCGGGCCCAGGGTGGGTTGCCAACCAGCCCGCTGACCTTCATATAGCCGGTCATATCCTTGGGAGTCAACCCAGCCAATCCATCAGAGAGAGTCAATCCGGTTGTAGCGTGCACCATAAGCTCCTGAGGGTTCCATGTTACGCGGAAGCCGTACTTCCACAGCTCAAGCTGCTCGAAGCCCGGCGCCGGTGATGCATACATGAGAATGGCATGCGGGAATATGCGAAGCCCTGCTTTGGGCTCAGCAGTCTCGCACGATCCGCCAGCTTCATATCGTTCCTCAAGCACACAGACCTTGAGGCCGCATTTGGACAGATAGGCCGCCAACGCCGTGCCGTTGGGACCGCCTCCGATGATAATAATGTCAAACCGATTATCTGCCGTCATAGTATATGGTCCTCCTGTTTATTTCTTCGACTATTCAAAATAGAGTTTAAACCGCATCTATTGCCTATACTACTACTGAGGGGGAATGTTAACATATGTCAGAAAGAAAAAGTCAATATCTTTTAGCCCTTTAGATAAAAGTTAAATCTGACCCATTGCAGTAACTATCTCAACGATAGTCGTTTGTGGTATCATCAGCAACAAATAAACCTTTCAGCCAAATGCTAAATCATTTATTATGAATCAAAAACGTACTACGTTAACCATCCAGGTACAGCCTAGAGCAAAACGCAACGAAGTGATCGGCTTCGAGAATGGAATACTGCGACTCAGGATCGCCGCGCCCCCTATCGAGGGCAAAGCCAACAAAGAGGTTATCAGCTACCTCAGCGACGTTTTTGATATACCGAAAAGCAGCATCGATATGGAACGCGGACATACGAGTAAGATCAAGGTCATCGCGATCAGCGGACTCGACCGTGAACATATTTATGAACGCGTCGAAGCGGCGAGGCAGAAATGAGGATACTGCATTTCGCCGACCTGCACCTCGGAGTGGAAAACTACAATGCAGGCGTAAACCCTGAGACGGGTCTTGCAACACGCTTGCACGACTTCCTCAATGCGCTCGACGAGGTAGTGGAATATGCACTGAGCCATGAGGTCGATCTGGTACTGTTCTGCGGTGACGCGTACAAGAGCCGCGAACCATCACCAACACATCAGCGCGAGTTCGCCAGACGCATCTGGCAATTATCGTCGAGCGGGATTTCAGTGCTTCTCCTCACCGGCAACCATGACCTGCCCAACGCTATCGGCCGGGCCACGACTATAGATATCTTCAAAACTTTATCGATACCTAATGTTATTGTCGCCAACACGCTAGGTACACACAGAATCAACATAAGAAACAGAACTCTACAAATAGTAGCACTGCCCTGGGCCAGAAGGAGCGCGCTGCTCAGCCATGACTCTACCAAGAACCTTTCATCTGAAGAAGTCAATGAGAAATTGGAGTCCGTTCTAACCGAGGGGTTGCAGCGGGAGATAGAGAGCCTCGATCCGAGGTTACCAGCAATCCTAGCCGCTCATGTCACGGTTACCAACGCCCAGTACGGCTCCGAGCGCAGCATGATTATGGGCAACGATTACAACCTCCTCCAGAGCAATATAGCTAATCCAGGGTTTAATTACATAGCACTGGGACATATACATAAGAAACAGGTGCTCAGCCAGAATCCACCCATTGTATATGCCGGAAGCCTGCAACGCATAGACTTCAGCGAAGAACAAGATGAAAAGGGATTCTTCGTGATAGATATCGCCGGAAACGGGAAGACGGAGTTCGAGTTCGTCCCAGTGAAATCACGCAAGTTCATAACCATAGATGTTGATATCGGCGAGCAGGAGGCCAGTCCCACCGAACTAGTGCTGAAGGCCATAAAGCAGCATGATATCAGCGAAGCCGTGGTGCGCCTGCATATCTCGACACCAGAGCGCCTGGCAAAAGATATAGATGACCCTTCCATTCGCAGAGCGTTGAAAGAAGCCTACCATATAGCTTCCATATCACACGATGTATCGCGCGAGCACAGGCCGCGACTATCAGGCCTGTCGCCGGAAGGGTTACAACCCATCGATGCGCTCAAGGCCTATTACGAGGTGAAAAAACCGCCGCTCGATGTTGCACTACTACTGGAGTATGGCAGGCGTATCATACATGAGAGCCAGGATGAAAACGGCAGTCCCGGAATACATCAGGAGAGAGGTTAATGAAGGGATATATCGAAGTCAGCTCGTGGATATTTGTAGCCAAGTACTGCGCTTATGTCTTTATCGCAGTGATCGGCATGATGCAAATCATCGCAGCAAAATGGGAGCTAAAGGGCATATCTTTTTTTCGCGATAAGAAATGGAGCTACATCTTTGGAACCTTAGCTATAATCGCCGTCTTTGTCTGGTATTTCGGTTTCAGCGGACTGAACCTCATGAACCGGACCTTTGATACCCCACCCCAGTTGCTCTGGCTTGCCATCAGCGTTTTACTGGCTCTCCTCATAACTTTTGGCCTTTCCTCTCTCATTAACAGACTCCTTCCCCCGACTGAAATATCCGACAAGACTCAATCCGACGGCATCGAAATGCTCAAGAATAAGACCTACTGGCAAGCCTGCAGCCGATACTTTCATAGGGGAGGATCGAGATGATACATGCAGATCAGACGGTCTTCTTCTGGATTAACGGCCTCGCCGGCCATGTCGCTTGGATCGACTCAGTTATTCGTATCCTCTCATGCGACCTTTTTATCCCCGTTATTATGATCATCGCACTGATAGCCGTCTGGTACTCCGGAAGGAACATCGCTGATAGGACAAGGAATCAGTATGGAGTGATCTGCTCACTGGCCAGCATGGGAATAGCCAATCTTCTCGTGTATGTGTTCGACGCCATGCTGCCCGATCGATTGCGGCCTTTCGAAGCGTTCCCGGACAGGGTACACTTAATATTCTACCAACCCAACGATCCGTCCTTCCCTTCCAACGCCGCTGCAGCTTCATTCGCCCTGGCCACCGGCATCTGGGTCTACAACCGCAAGCTGGGATACATATTCTCAATCCCAGCCCTTATCATTTCTTTCGGCCGCATCTACATGGGTGTGCACTACCCGCTCGATATCCTGGGGGGGTTCGCATTAGCGATACTGGCGACAGGTATAGTAGCGGCAGTGATGAAACTGGGGAAACCAGCCATCGAGTGGCTCTTGAAACTGATGCGGAAGTTTTACCTGGCTTAGGTTTCCGACGTTAAAGCCCCTTGACCACCTTGTCGTAATCTGCCACTATGCGGCGCACCACCTCCCCCGCGCTGATCACTTCGTGAACCAGCCCCGCGATCTCGCCGCACGCCGCCTGCCCCTTGACCACATCGCCGTGCAGCAGCGCCGCCTCGGACAGCTTGGAGAACATCTTCACCGAGCGCTCCTCGTCCGGCGCGCCAGCGAGCTCTTTCTTGCGCAGCTCTTTGGTTAAATCATTAAGCAGCCCGCGGAACAGCATGAGCCCCCGCCCCGTTATGACGGTCGCCGTATCGCTGGCCTCGACGATAGCCTTCTTGTAATCGGGATGAGCCAGACACTCGGTAGTCGCCACGAAGCGCGTGCCCATCTGCACCCCCTGCGCTCCCAGCGCCAGCGCCGCCGCCAACCCGCGCCCGTCGCCGATGCCGCCAGCCGCGACCACCGGAATCTTTACAGCATCGACGACTTGAGGGATGAGAACGAACGTAGTCAGCTCATCGGGGCTGTTGATGCCGCCGGACTCGTAGCCCTCGGCGAGAACGATATCAACGCCGGCCTTCTCCGCACCGACGGCATGTCTCACTGTAGCCACAAGATGCAGCACCTTTATACCATGCTCATGGAAGTAAGGGGTATGCAAAGCGGGATTCCCAGCCCCCGTAGTAACGATCTTCACACCCTCAGCGATAGCGATATCGATGAGGCTGCGGTCGTCCTTGATCATGTGTATGGGGAAGTTCACCGCGAAGGGCTTACTCGTCAGGCTCCTGGCCTTTCGTATCTGCTTGCGAATGTTATCGCCGACCTTGCTCCAGTCCGGCTCCCCCGCGTTGGGGCTGATGACCCCCAGCCCACCGGCCTCGGACACCGCGGCGGCCAGCTCGGCCCCCGCTATGAGCCCCATGGCCCCCTGAATAATCGGATACCTGATGCCCAGAAAATCGCATACCTTTGTTTTTTTCACCGATGTTCCCTCATTTCTATATTTTAGTAATGCGGCTATCGCAATCCCGCGACGACCCTGTCATAGTCCGCGACGATTTTCTTTATTATATCGCCGGCCGGTACGACATCGCGAACCATCCCAGCTATCGCACCGCAATATAACTCCCCATTATCCACATCGCCTTCAAACTGCCCCATGCGCGACCGCCCCATGCCGATCAATGCCAGAAGCTCGTCGGCTGTAGCGCCCCTTTTATCCATCCGGGCCACCTCGGCAGAGAATGCGTTCTTCAGCCCGCGCGTCGGCGAGAGCGCCCTTCCCGTTATCATGGTTCCAGTATCGGACGATTCGATGATACGGCGCTTGAAATCCGGGTGGGCATTACATTCTCCTGTTGCGATGAATCTAGTGCCCATCTGTATACCCTCGGCCCCCAGCGCAAACGCGGCCGCCAGCCCACGCGCATCGGCTATACCGCCCGCAGCTATGACCGGTATCTCCACCGCATCGGCGATCTGAGGCACGAGAACCATCGTGGTCAGCTCATCGAAACCGTTATGACCCCCAGCCTCGAACCCCTCAGCGATGACGGCATCGACCCCACTCTCCTCGGCGACCTGCGCCTGCCGCACCGAGGACACAACGTGAAGAACCTTGATGCCGGCTTCCTTCAAACGATGGGTGCAAAGCCTTGGATTGCCAGCTGACGTCGTCACGACCGGAACCCCTTCCTCAATCAGCACATCGACGAGAGCTGCGATCTCCGAGATGAGAACTACTATGTTAACACCAAACGGTTTGTTAGTTAGTTCTCTGGCCAGACTTATCTGCTTCTCCAGGTTCATCTCGACGTCGTCCTCGATCCGCATCCCGGCATTAGGGCTTATCGTGCCCAGCCCACCAGCCTCGGAAACAGCGGCAGCCAGCTCGGCGTTGGCGATCCACGTCATGCCGCCCTGTACTATCGGATACTTTATCCCGAGAAGTCCGCAGACCCGAGTTTCCTTCATCTAAAGTCGCCTCTCATGCCCATCAGATTCTATGGAGAATCAAAGCATGCTGTCAAGGCAGAAGAGTGGATAAATTAATAAAAAGTCCTTTAGTGCTCCAAGTGACAGAGGTTAGAACGATCAGAATGCTACCAAGAAACTACTCAAGCCAGCCAAGGTATGACTGTAGTTAGCTCTTATCCTCTTGTTTTGCAGCCCTGCGGAAGAACGGCTTCAGCATAATGGGTGTAAGCAGTGTGGTAAACAGGCTCACCGCAACTGCTGCCCCAAATAGCTCGCGTGGCATATCGCCCGTCCCCAGCGCTCCGGGGATAAGCAGCCCTACACCGGCAACGATCAGCCCAACCTCGCCACGGGGTACCATCCCCACGCTTACGATCATCGCTTCATTATTAGAGAATTTCCCCATGAATTTCGACGGTATATAGCAACCAATCACCTTGCCTGCGATAGCTAGCACTACGAGAACAGCAGCGAATGCCGCCACTGGCGCCATCGCCCGCAAATCCACCTGCATCCCCAGATAACAAAAGAAGAACGGCGCGAGGAACAGCATTATAGGTTTGGTCTTCTCTACTATCTCTTCCTTCTCAATACATGCGGAGAACATCAATCCGGCCACATACGCTCCAACCACCGGATGCAGATCGACCAGCGTAACAAGGTACGAGATGAGAAAACCGACCAGCAATGCCACTATAGGCATGGTCTCAGAGCTTTTGAATGGCTTGAGCAATATCCTGGAAATGTATTTGTGGAACTTGACGCCCACCATCAATAGAAGAAGCCACACGGCGAATCCGGCCACGGTAACATAAGCGATGTGCCAGGGCTCAGCTGCACCTGTCTGCGCTATAGAGGCTACAACAGACAGGATGACTATACCTATGATATCATCGATGACCGCGGCAACTAATATAGTCGTCCCGGCTCGCGTATGAAGCTTGCCCATATCCATCAGTATGCGCACAGTTATACCGATGCTGGTGGCCACCAGAACAGCGCCCATAAATAATCTGGCAGTGTTAGGCGCATCCGGGAAGAAAACCATTGTCATGAGAAAACCAAAGACGAAAGGCAATATAACGCCGCCGAAGGCTACCGCAGTGCCCAGCTTGCCTTGTCTCACGAATGACCTGACATCCGTCTCCACACCCGCGACAAAGAGAAGCACTATGACAGCTATCTCGGATATTACCTCCATCACGCTGAAATCCCCCTCGCCGGAGAGGCCCCATGATGAAAGGTCGCTGAAAGGTATGTGTGCGAAGTTGAGTATTATCGGGTCTGACCCGAAGACAAGCCCGCCAAGGGCGAACGGTGAAATGACGACTCCGGCAATCAGTTCACCAATCACCGCAGGCTGTTTGAGATAGCGTTCGGTTAGGACACCGCCGATCTTAGCGGCGATCAGAATCAGAACGAAGCCCAATATAAACTTAAAATATATTTCGACTTCCATCGGCTAATGTTCCACGTCGCATTGCCAGTCCGCGCTGGAGACCACGGCAAAGTAATTTATCAAACCTATAGGTTTGACATCGCTATCCACCACAGGAACTTCATAAAAGCTCCTATCTATCATAATATCTATCGCCCGCTGCACGTCATCGTCCGAATGCACGAACACGGGATTGCTCATGATATCCTTCGCATACCGCGACGTCATGATATGCGCCACTTCCCTGCCTGAAAGCATGGGGCGTTTTACCTGATCATACCCGCATACCTCTACCGCTTTGAGGATCTCCTTAGGGGTGATTATGCCAGATATTTTCCCTTCCTTATCGACAACGCACACAAGCAGACTGCTCTTCATCGTCGCGATTTTGGATACGACCTCATGAATCTCATCGTTTTCGTTAACCTTTATGAATTCGGCTGTCATCAGATCTTCGATAAGCTTTTCCATTGTTGCTCCTCGTCTATACGCAAAGGGGTAATGTTACAAGTTCACCATATTGCAGATATGGTATTGATTATCAAAAGTGTATACCAATTTCCCTGCCGAGAATCAGAACTGCCCTGATGGATACGGATCTGCAATTTCTTCATTCTGGACTTCTTCACACTTCACTCTCCCTTTGCACAGGGGATATCTCACACATACGTAGAACATCTTACCTGCATCGCACCCCTTCTTAGCTTTACGCAGAATAGTTTCTGATCCACATATTGGACATTGGATGATAGTTGACATCTTCCCCCCTCTTTCTTCAGAGTGTACAAGAAATAGAAATTGCTTATTTATGACCTGATGGTACGGCATCACCGAAGTAAACTTTCATATGAGGCCACGGTATTTCTATACCCTCCTTGTCAAAAGTATTCTTCAGCCGCTTCCTCAGTTCGCCCATAACATCCCATTGCATAATAGGTTTCGTATCTCCGAGAATCTTGATATCGATGCCGGACTCTCCCAGGTTATCCACTCTTAATACTTGCGGAGTCTTGATAATTGCATCCTTCCATGCAGGTTCGTCAGCCATCTCTTTACAAACACGGTTTATTACAGCTATAGCATGATCAAGATTAGTGCCGTAGGACACGGAAATATTGAGATTAACCCTGGACCATTCCTTGGTGAAATTGGATATTACCCCGCTCTCACCGTTAGGAATATAGTGGACGATTCCATCCAGATCTCGCAGAACAGTGCGCCTCAAATTGATCTCTTCTACTAAACCGCTGATGCTGCCTATTCTCACAACGTCTCCGACGTTGTACTGGTTTTCTATGATAATAAACAGTCCCGCTATCAGGTCGCGGATGAGATACTGGGCGCCGAAGCCGACTGCAACGCCGACGATTCCGAATCCTGCTATTAGAGGACCGATATTGATGCCAAGTTCGGATAGAACCATAAACAAGGCTATGATAAGTATCAGAATGCCGCTTGTGACTACGAATACCCTGGATAGAGTCTTTATCCTTTTATCCTGCTCCTCTTTAGCTTTACCGATCCATTTGCTCTTGCCCATGGTTAAATGCATGGCCCGAGGAATCGCTCTCTGCAACGCTAAGTAAAGAACTATTGTGAAAAAGACGATGCCGAGTATCCTCACTCCGTGTTGCTTAAACCAATCGGCTCCTTGCGTTGAAAACCAATCTCGAGGAACAAATTCATCCACTATGAAATATATCGCGGCACAGATAACTAGGACTATCAGAATCCACATAACGTACAATCTTGCTTTGTGCTTAGATATTCTCTTGACCATATGCACTCCCACTTATTATCTCGATAGCTCTCATAGATTTATCACATCACCCGGATGATCCAGCGACAGAAATAGAAGGAGATAATCCTTGAGGTGTCGCGTTATCAGGAAGTTCTGTTTAACATGTTCTCTGCCGTTCTGGCCAAGCCAGTTTGCGTATTCGGGATTAGCCAGGATCTGTTTTATTGCGTAGGCCGTTCCTGGTATACCGTGGGAGAGGAGCCCGGTGAACTTATTCCTAACCTGCAGCGGTATGCCGCCGACGGCGGAAGCGACCACGGGTTTGGCTTTCCACAGGGCCTCGCTGACAGTCAGCCCGAAGCCTTCGCCGAGCGATTTCTGAACGATAACGGTTGAGGCCCGCTGCAGTGCATTAATCTCGATGTCGCTGCCGGGAGGAATGAGCAATATATGGATATCCGGATTGTTTCCGGCCTGCTCCTTAACCTCGGCCAGCACTTTGTTCGACTCGGGATCATCGCTGGCCGTGCCGCCGCCGAAAACGAGTCTGCAATCTATATTCTTTCTTACCATCTCAAAGGCGCGTATCACGCCGACGGGGTCCTTTAGATAGTCGAAACGTGAGATCTGGGTTATTATCGGCTTGTCTCTGGGTATAGCGTATTTGGCCAGTACTGAGTCTATTGTTTCAGATGACAGCTCTTTATTCTTATCGCTCAAAGGGTCTATGGACGGAGATATCAGGAACTGTCTTATAGGCAACTCCGTGGAGAATGCGGGCGCTGAGAAAACGGCTGCATCATATTGTATTACCATGGGTAATAGATAATCCCAGACCGCCTGGTTCGGATGTGATACGTCTATATGGCATCTCCATATCCATCGTTTTCCCAGGTCTTTTTTTCGTGCTATGAGGCCTATCGGCTGCGGGTCATGAACATAGATGATATCACCGTTTATATCTATTTCTTTGATGTTCTTCTCGGTAGTCTCCTGAAAATATGCAAAGTCTACCGGGGTGATCTTCTCCTGCCGTGCGTGCAGGGCGTTGTGGAATTTCTTGGTGACCTGAAAGAACTCTTCGCTGCCTTTGATCACGCTCCATCGTGCATCCACACCCAGCTGGTTAAGCAGGGGAATCATACGGCTTAGTATCTCCGCTACCCCGCCACCGGTGAAGGTGGAGTTGATGTTCTGGACTACCTTCCCCGAGAGCTTCTCAGCAAGAAAACGCAGCTCATCTACGGAGCTTTTTCCCACGATAGGCTCATAATCGGAGACATTTATTTTATGCGTTTTTCGATCAGATGTATTAGCGCCGATCGCAGTCCCTCCAGGCTATATGAATACGGATCGAACCGTGCAATCTCTTTGCCGAGCTCGGCCTCATCCAGGCTCTCCTCCACCCAGGTGGAGAAGTCGTTAAAGCCCTTGCCAAGCCTCATCCTAGATTCGAATATATGGAAATACAGGGAGTTCAGGCTTATCTTGCGTAATGCTTCGACGAACTCTCTGAGATTGTCCGCCTGATACGGAGTGGGAATAACAACACTGATGGATTTCATGAAATGAAACTCCTCCCCGTCCATGGCGCTCCTGCCGCCGCTCGATGCATCAGTCATATTCTCCTCGATTATGCCGGCAATCCTATCTCTAAGAGCCGATAGAGAATTGAATTCAAATGTATCCACGCTGGCAAGCTTCTCCCCAAGCACGTCATTGCCCAGTGCATCGCTCACCCAAACAGCGAAGTCGTTGGCGGGCTCCGGTGTCAGGTAATGATGCTCTTCCAGAAAGTGGTGGGTGTGATAATAAATCACTGAATCGGGCACTGTTTTCAGGTTTTCGAGAAGTCCGCCGAGCGTTTTGGCTTTCAATCCGGTGAGCTCTGTAATATTGAGACGGCTATTGAAGAGGAAAGGACTCTTCGCCTTTTTTAAAGGCTGTCCGTATACCGTGACTGTGTTGAGCAATAATTTCTTGTTTGGAATCACAATGAGATGCTCGTCCACGGTTCTTATACTTGTATTGGTCCAGTTGATCTCAACAACATTACCCGATTCACCGGATTCCATTTTTATATAATCGCCCGGCTTGATGCGCTCGGTGATGCTGATTTGAAATTTCGCCGCGGCGTTGGTTAGGGCATCCCTGAATGCCAAAGCGACAGCTACAATGACAATTGTTAGAATCAGGAGTATGGGACTTAAAGGCACGACCCATATGGTAAGCAACATGATTAAACAAAAGATAACCGCGGCGATCCTGAGGGCATTGCTCGCAAAGGCAGCCGTAGGCGCTGAGGCTTTCAGTCTCGCCGAATAGAGCTTTATTAACTTTTCGCCCAGGCTGATAACTACCCATGATAAGTGGAGGACAAATACGGTTGCCAGGAATTTGCCGGCATTATCTTTAACGACGGCGGGAGCGACAGAAACCTGAAGGGCAATATAGGCTCCAAGCAGGAGAAACCAGTAGAATAATGGGCCGTGACAGGCTTTCAATACCAGCTGGCTTCCCGCCCAGCGTAATTTCAGCATCCAGCGATTAAGCCTTGCATAAGCCAATTTCCTCAACCACAGGCCCACAGCGCATGCGGCGAGGAATACCAGCACCGGCACCGCGATGTCTATCCAATTGTCCCTTAGCCACTGCATTCGTTATATCCTCTACATCGCAAAACGCGATTCGATCTGTTGATGAAGCATCTTCAGAAACTCATTCACTTCCGCGGTTGAATGAAGATAGTAGCGCGCCGCGCTTTGAGTCTGCGGACTGCCGACGAAGACCGATAAACCATTTTCATATTCTTCCACCGCATGGAATCCGTCTTCGTCGGTCAGATCGTCGCCGACGTAAATGGGTAAAAGCGCCATGCTATCTATTGGATTGCCCTTTCTGTATTTATCAATGAGAACTTTTACAGCATTTCCCTTATTGATATCGACTGCTGGCCTGATCTCGAAGACTTTCTTACCGTGTGTAATACGGATGTCTCCGGCTTTCCGAGCGATGTCTATTGCGTCTTCGAAAATCCTTTTCACGTCATGCAGCATATCTTCATCAACAAGGCGATAATGAATGCTCAAGCTAAGCCCTTTATATTCAACCTGTACCCCTTTTATTTGGCTTAGGTTCTTCACCAGGACTCTATACAGGTTGTGTATTATTGGTTGAGACATTCTTACCGCGGGGTCTATAGTAGTTATTCCTGATAATTCTTTTATTTCCATACCATGGTTTCCTACATATACGACACCGAGTAATCCCACCTTGCTGGCAGTGTCTCTCAAAGATCTTCCACTGATAACTCCTACCGTGAGATTAGGGAGAACCGACAGTAATCGAAGAGTCTTTCTTGCATCATCGCTAATGATCGCATCTTCCGGTCTGTTGACAATCGGAGTCATAGTGCCATCATAATCAACAAGCAGAATGAGAGTTTTCGCGCTCTCTAACCGCTCGACAATTTCAGACCAATTGGACAGGAGATGCTTCATGTCATCCCCCAAACTCAAATTTTGCCAGTTCTGTCACTATGTCAGCGGCCCATTTGTAGATGTTATTTTCTTTGACTATTTCCCGCATCTTGCGCATACGCTTCTGTTGTTCTTCCAACGGCATCTCAATAGCTGTTTTTATAGCTTCTGCAAGCTGGTCGGTTGCATATGGATTCACGAGCAGTGCATCCGCCAGCTCGCGTGCGGCTCCGGTGAATGGACTTAGTATCAACACCCCATCTTCATTGCAGCGGCTTGCTATATATTCCTTGGCCACAAGATTCATGCCATCGTGAAGCGAGCTTACAATACAGAAACTGGCCATCCTGCGTAGAGCCATAAGCGTGGTCGGTTCCTCAAGATTCTTGAGGTAGATTATCGGCTTCCAGCGGCCCGTCACATACTTCCAATTGATCGCGCCGACCAGGTAGTCAATCTCGTCATTGAGCTTCTGATACGGGCTTATCTTGATGCGGCTCTCGACTCCTGCCTGTATGAAGACTACCTTGCGCTGGTATTCAGGGTATTTCTCCAGAAAACGGTCAAGCGCTTTCAATCTATCGGGAATGCCTTTGGTATAGTCGATCCTGTCCATCCCTACGCCGAGAATCTCGTCGTATATACCCAGATCATATTTCAATCGCTCTATTTCTGTGTTAACTTCCTCTGTTGGAGCATCTCGATTCAGTTGCTCAAAATCCACGCTTATAGGGAAAGGCAACACCGCCGTCTTCTTCCCGCCGAATGATATCTCGTTCTTTTCCCTGTCGACGAGAGACTCAAGAGTCCGATCAACCGTGTCCATAAAATTTAAGCAGTGGTAACGGATATGAAAGCCCATGATATCATTGCTGAGCAGGCCAGCCAGTATCTCTTCTTTCCATGGACATATGCGAAATGCCTCCGGATTGGGCCAAGGGATATGCCAGAATTGGGCGGTAATGATATTCGGATTCCTCTCCTTCAGTATTTTGGGCAGCAGGGACAGATGGTAGTCCTGGATAAAAACAAAAGCTTTCTTATCCCCCGCTTCTTCTATCACGCTATCGGCAAATAGGGAGTTCACTTTTTTATATATGTTCCAATCGGACTCATCGAATATCGGCCTTGTATAGACTATGTGGCATAATGGCCATAGGCCATTATTAGCGAAACCGTAGTAGTAGCCACTCTCATCTTGCTTTGAGAGCCATACCCGCTTAAGTGAATAGCGCGGTTTCTCCGGCGGCACCCTGACTTTGCGCTGTTCATCCACTACGTCTCTGTCGGCATTTCCGCTGCCATGCGCGACCCACGTTCCCCCGCATGCTTTCATAACAGGGTCAAGGGCAACAGTGAGACCGCTTGCCGGCATTTGTACCGTTATCTTGCGGTGCGCGTAGCTGTGTATATATGGCTCCCGGTTAGAAACTACAATAAAAAGGTAATCCTCCAGTTTATTCTTCACCAGGTCTTTAAGATTTTCCTGAGTCCACATATACCTCCTTCCCCGCAAATGATCATGCTAGCGAATCACAGACTCTCTAAAAATGTTCCACAAAAGCACGTACTTCTTCTCCAGATTGAAGCTGTAGTTGCTTAAAGCCCACATATTAACCAAGCCCTGAATCATACAGAATAGCAGTGTCGCTGCCGCATCGAGATTTATATCCCCCCTAATTTCTTTGGCACTTACGCCCCGTGCTAATAAGTCTTTCAAGGTGCTAGTGTAAGAATTGATAGTCTTTGTCACTTTAGCATTAAGTTCTTTGTCTCCCAAGCTGATTATTTCAGCAATGATTTGGAATGAGATGCCCTTCCTTTGTTCTATTGATGATATATGGCTTCTTAATGCCTTATCGATAGTGTGGATTGATGTATATTTACCGGCGCTGGCTTTAGTTATGTCCTTTACTAGGTTCTGTTCAAGGTGATCTACCAGCAGATCCAAGATATCTCTTTTGCTTTTGAAATGACGGTAGATCGCGGCTTCGGAGATGCCCACTTCTAAGGCTATTCCTTTAATTGTTATGTGTTCGCTACCGTTGGCTATAATTAGTTTCCTCGCAGCATCGATAATCTGTTTCTGTCTCTGTCCTATAGGCTTCCGTTCTTCGGCCATATTAGAATCCCTTTCAGAAATATTAAATATTAATAATATGAGGAATGCTGTATTTAGGAAATTCACTCAATTAATTAAGCGATGAGGACTTATGTAAGTGAACATTCACTAACATACATATGATTTCATACTTTGTCAATCCCCATGTAGACACTGGCAGATTTTAATAACTAAAAATGAGTATATTAGGTTACTGCACATTGAACTTGTATTTGCATAGTTTTGGCTATTACTTTGCTGGGTGTACTAATGAAATGGTAATATAGATTATGGTAATAAAGGGGAAGATATGATTGAACTTCATATAGGCAGACAGACTTTCGATTTCGACTGCGGAGCTAAGGCTCTGCAGACAGTGATGGCCTATTATGGGGTTGATGTGCGCGAAGATGAATTGATTATAGAACTGAAGACTACACAAGAAGGCACGCGACCGGTAAACATGAAGTTGGTCGCTGAAGGCAAGGGTTTCACGGTGAAGTCCGGGACAGGCTGGATGATGGAAGACATCAAGTGTTATATCAACGAAGGAATCCCTGTGATAGTCCTTCTACAGGCATGGGCTGACAAATTAATGACACTTGATGACTGGGGCAAGAGCTATGAATATGGGCATTATGCCGTTGTAATTGGCAACAAGAACGAGATAGTGGTCTTTGAAGATCCGGCATCGTTCCGCAGAACATGGCTCGCTGAAAGCGAGTTTATTTTGCGATGGCACGACAGAGATCCAAAAACGAGGAAAAAGCTAGAACACTTCGGTATGGTATTGTTTAGGTAAAGCCCCTGCGATTCCTGCCACAAAACATATGGATTAAAGGCAAATCAGCCGACATTCACAAATTGCCTCAACAATTAGGGATGGGTCTTCTTAGTCCACCTGTCAGCCAGCTTACACTGAATAAAAGTATAATACAGACCCCGAATCCAAGCAGATCAAGATGCTGGACTCCCGCCAGTTTTATCCCCAGCGCGGTGCCGCCCCCTCCCGCAATAGCCGCCAGCGCTCCCCACGAATTCACTCTGAGCTTGTCTTTGTAGAATCCCGCTACCACAGGGATTACAATACCGCTGGTGAAAATCGTGTAAGAATACAGAAGCGTATTTATTATACCTTTCATTTGCATAGCTAATAGCAATGCAAGCCCACCGATAACGACCACTCCCAATTTTGCCATTATAAGCCTACGTCGTTCGTCAATGTGGGGAAAGACTTTCCCGCCGACATCTACGCACAATACGGTGCTCGTTGTAAGTATTACGGTATCCGCGGAGGACATCAGCGCAGCCAAAAGCGCCGCAACTACCAGACCACTCACCCCTATGGGAAGGACTTGCTGAATTATCGTAGGAAATACCTGATCAGAAGGAGAAATGCTGGGGAACAATGCTCTTGCGCTCATTCCTATGAGAACTACGATAAAAGCTATAGGTATTGCTAACAGTGCGGCTGAAAACGCCGAATTTCTGGCCACTTTCTCATCGCGGGCGCAAAACAGTCTGGAATATATATCAGGCCCTACCACGTAAACGGAACCGGTCAGAATCAGGAAGACAACCAGGTTATACCATCCGAAACTCTCATTCACAGGAAAAGAGAAAAAGTCCTGTGAGAGAGAATCTTTAAGGCCTCCGAAGCCTCCAACGTCATTCATGACCAGACCCAGCGTCACCAGTAGCCCCACAACTAGAATTATTAGCTGTAAAAAATCTGTACGAATGATGGAGTACTGTCCTCCAAGTACGGTATAAATAACAAATACAGTGGCGCAGATAGCCATCAGTGCACGAACGTCCCATGAAGGAATAAGAGCATGGAGGACATTACCGGCAGCAAGTATTTGCGCCGCGCATATGGCGATCCATGATACTACAATAACCAGCGAGGCCAATAATTTCGCTTTGCTGCCATATTGCTTTTCCAGCAGCTCCGGCAGAGTATATACTCCAACCCTTCGCACTCTCTTAGCCAGGAACAGTCCAAGTATAACCAGCCCGATGGCTCCGACCAGGAGCCACCAGACGCCCGGAAGCCCCATGGAATAACCACTGCCCACCATTCCAATTACAACAGAAGACCCGATAAAAGTGGCAGCAAGAGACCCCGTCACCAGGACAATGCCCGCCTTGCGCCCTGCTACAAAAAATCCATCACTGCCTGAGGCTTTCCTCTTCCTGAAGGCATAGACTCCGACGGCCAGCATAATCAAGAAATAAAAACCAATAATAAATCCATCAAGCATTATCTACCCCTGCAAACTATTCTTCCTAATAGACTCCTCAGTTGTTTGGTTCTCATCTAGGTACTGGATAATGGCAAATAAGTAGTCAGTCAATCTTGGTACATCATTATTTAAACCAGACGGATTATTCTCCTTCTTAATATCTTTGGCTATCTGTTCTATCCTATCACTCGGTTTCATCCAACTCTCCTCATACTAAAATTATCGTTTGGCTTTTTGAGCATTTGAATACTAAGATTGACAAAAATCGAGACATCTTGTATGTTAGTTAACGTTCACTAACATTGTACATTCATATTATCATAAAGCTCAAATTTAAAAAATGATCCGTTGTGCTACCGGTTTTCTTTCCGGTGAACAGCAAAAAAGGGGGTATTATAAGCTTTGGATGACGAATTATTAGATGCACTTCGGCATTCAGGGATTATTTTTGCATCCCTATTTTTTGTTGCTGGTATCGTTGTAACAAGCGTAACCCTTATGAGCAAAGCTATGCTATTCAGGGAGAAGAGGGGCAGCTTTAAGTTCCGCCGCCGCACTAGACAAATCAAGAAAGACGACAAGAGGGATATAGTGATAGCTGCTGCTATAGCGGCTTATTTGAAGGCCGAGGAAGAGAGCAAATACAGATAACCCAACTACAGGATTAAATTCAGCTAAGGAGAGCCAGGATGACAAAAAGGTCTCATGATATAGCCTCAAGGCAGGCAGCTATCAGCAGGGAAAGAAAGAAAAAGAAAAAAGCCCAAACTTCTGAAAAGCAAGCGGAGTCGTCCGGCGCTCCTTCTTCAGTTGGAGTAGTGGCTAGTCCGTCAAGTACGAATGCTAGTGCTGTTCGGACACCTACACAAAGTGTTTCAATAAAGTCTTCTCAATCAATTCAATTAGATGAAAACCGATACCAGTACGTTAAACGAGATTTGCGAAGGACTATTATAATTGCAGTCCCTCTTATAATTATCCTGATTATTCTCGCAATTGTGCTCTAGTCTATGAGCATAAAGTGTTTATGGCTTAATAGCTTCACTGAATATATTCCATAGAAGTAAATATTCTTTCTCCAGGTTGAAACTGTAGTTACTTAGAGCCCACCTGTTAACCAATCCCTGTATCATGCAAAAGAGCAACGTTGCTGCCGCATCGAGGTTGATATCTGCCCTAATCTCCTTCGTCTCGACACCACGAGCTAGCAAATCTCTTAAATTGGCAACATATGTGTTAATAGCTTTAGAGCTTTTACAATTAAGGTCTTTGTCTCCCAAACTTATTATTTCAGCGATAACTTGGAATGATATACCCTTTTTCTGTTCTATGGCAGAAATATGGCTTCTTAACTCTTTATCAATAGTATTCATCGATGTACGTTTGTTGGAACCGGTTTTTGAAGCATCTCTCCCAAGGTTCTGTTCTATATGGTCGATTAGAAATCCCAGGATATCCTTTTTACTCTTAAAATGACGATATATTGCAGCCTCTGAAATACCTACTTCTTCTGCTATGCCTCTAATTGTGATGTGTTCACTACCGTTGGCTATAATTAGTTTTCTAGCCGCGTCTATTATCTGCTGCTGTCTCTGCCCTGTTGGTTTCCGTTCTCCGTCCATATCATCCCCTTCTGCGCCTACAATAGCTCTAGCAACCCTCTTAAGTCAAGAGCATCAGAAGATAAAATACTCGTCGACAGATAAACTATGAGAGAACTGCGCCCAAGAGTATTTGAACTCTAAACTACTCGCCTCATGAGACAAAGTGCGAGGATTAAATCCAAACCTATCAAGTTGACTTACTGCAATCCCGTGCTGTAGAATTCTACTCGCATATTAAGGAGGGTCGATGAAAAGGAACCTGATGGATATCCTGGCCTGCCCCATCTGCAAGGGTGACCTGGAACTAAAAGTGGTGGAAGAGAACGAGAAGGAAATCGTCAAGGGTTCCCTGCACTGCAAGAAGTGCTCAGAAACATATCCCATAGAGGACACCATACCAAACCTGCTCCCGCCCGAACTTCGCACTAAAAAATAGGAGGTAGCATCCGGATGTCTCGCATCGTTGGATTACTAATATGTCTCGGAACCGTCCTAGCTGGCGCGGCATTCATCGCCGGTATCGTATTACAGTATGACAAGGTCGTCTGGGCGTTGCTTGTGCCTGTAGCTCTGATTGTCTTTGTGGTGCTGCTGCTGGGCTTCTGGATCGGCTGGATCATGGCTGTGACCAAGATCGAGTCGCCGCCGGAGATCTCCGAGGATAAAGAAACAAAGAAGTAGTCTCACCTTCCGGGCGTATAGGTGACCCAGGTATCCGGAGACTCATAAACCCGCACCGTTGCTATGGGGAGTTTCCTTTTATGGAGCTCCTCATATATTTTTTTTGCGATGTTCTCCGCCGACGGGTTGATTCTATCGAATGGTGCGACATCGTTCAACGAGACATGATCGAAGCCGGACAGAACCTCGCGCAGATGCCTTTTCACAACCGTGAAATCGCAAGCTAGACCCATGCCATCCAGCTTCTCATAACCTAGATTTATCACGACCTCGTAGCGATGGCCGTGGATATTCTCGCACTTGCCTCGATACCCTCTGAGCGCATGAGCAGCATCGAAGTGTTCGCGCACCGATACCTCATACATTATCGATAACCTCCCAGCCTTCGTTTCTTCACTACGCCATCACGGCCCTCGACATTCGCTGCCAGATCGCCGACACGCTCGCCGGTCGCCGGATGAACAGCATCGGGGGCAATTTCATTAAAGGGAACAAGCACAAAGGCCCGTCCCCTCATCCGCGGATGAGGAATTGTAAGCTCTGGCGTCTCCATAATTGTATCCCGATAAAATATTATGTCAATATCGATAACACGTGGCGCATTGAGCAGACTTAAATCGCGACCCATATCAGACTCAATACCTTTGATAAGTGACAGCAATTGCACCGGTCCGATGTTGGTATTCACACGACACATCAGATTGAGAAATCTTGGCTGCTCTCCCACCCCTACTGGCTCGGTGTCATAGACCGACGATACCTTTGTAATTTCAATTCTATCGCCCAGCAACTTGAGCGCCTTCCTCAAATTCGCGCGACGATTACCCAAATTCGAACCAAGAGACAGATAAACATCCACAGTCTACTTTATCCCTCTGACGACCGCGTCTGCCATCTTGGCCACGCGTTTCATCTGCAACACATCGTGAACACGAATCATATCGGCCCCGTTCGCAATCCCCAGTGCGACAGTCGCAGCCGTGCCCTCCAGACGTTCCTCGACAGGCAAATCGAGCACAAGCCCGATCATCGACTTCCGCGACGTGCCCAGCAGTATCGGCCTCCCCAGCGACTTGAGTTCACCCAATCGGTGCAACACCTCGAGATTCCCACCCAGCGTCTTACCAAAACCTATGCCAGGATCGATGATAATGTTTTCCCAATCCACTCCAGCATCTAGTGCCGTATTGATTCCACCGACCAGCGATCCTATAACCGCTGCCATTATATCCTTATATTTCACATCCCTCTGATTTGCTGTAATAACTAGAGGCACCCCCCATTCCGCAGCAACACAGGCGAGCTCCGGGTCTCGCCTCAAACCCCACACATCATTTATCATATCAGCGCCAGCCTCAAGCGCACGCTGCGCCACCGACGACTTATACGTATCAATTGAAATGGGAATATCAACTTCTTCGGAAAGCATTTTTATGACCGGCAGTACCCTGCCTAACTCTTCTTTTACCGTGATCGGCTTCGAATCAGGCCGTGTGGACTCGCCCCCAATGTCAATAATATCCGCGCCTTCATCAACAAGCTGTTTCGCTCGTGACAGAGTGGCCTCTATATCATTAATAATACCGTCCCCAGAGAATGAATCGGGGGTGATATTGAGTATTCCCATAATATATGTTTTACGTCCCCAGTTTGGCCGTATATTTCCAATAGAGATACATTTGTTTTGTACTTCATTCATATTTAGGGATTCTAACATAAGAAAATTGAGATTAAAACTCTTGACAAGGTGATTATAATCTTTTATAATATATTAAGTAATATTGGATTCAAAGTCAGGAGTCTAGAATGGAACTACTAAGAACCATCCTTTCAGTACCTGGCAATAGAGAGAACATGCTGGAGAAGGCACGGAATATACATGCCGATGTAATACTGCTTGATCTGGAAGACTCGGTACCTCCTGAGGAGAAAGTCCATGCCCGTTCCATTGTAAAGAAGTGGCTGCCCCAAATAGCCGGTAATGGAAGCAAGATATACGTAAGAATAAATACCCTGGAAGGAGGACTGGCTCAGGATGACCTGGGATCTGTTATTATGCAAGGAATTGACGGCATCAGCCAGCCCAAGCCTTCTACAGGACAGGATATACGTAAAATCGCTGAAATGTTGACACGTCTCGAGAAGGAAAGAGGGCTACCCGAGGGACACGTAAGGATGCTGCCATGGATCGAGACGTCTTTAGGCTTGATTAACGCCTATGATATTGCGAGCTCTTCAGCAAGAATAATCGGCGTGATATTCGGGGCAAATGACCTTGTCCTTGAAACAGGGATGACACGCTCCGAAGAAGGTCAGGAGCTCCTTTACCCGAGGACCAAAATAGTAATTGCAGCTAGAGCTGCCGGTATTGCTGCCATCGATACGCCATACAACAACTTCAAGGACGAACGCGGATTGATCCGGGAGGCTACACTTGCTCGTAATCTAGGCTTCCACGGTAAGTTCTTAATTCACCCCAGCCAAGTGGATGTCGTGAATAAAGTCTTCCGTCCTACAGAGGAGGAAGTCGCACATGCCAAGAGAGTAGTCGCCGCTTTTGATGAGGCTAGGGCTAAAGGCTTCGCATCGGCCTCGCTTGATGGCAAGATGATCGATATACCCATTGCCCAGAGAGCCATGATAATCCTGCTGACACACGAGGCAATCTCCTCCAAGGAGAAGCGACGCTAGTAAAAAACAAGGCGATTTGCGGAATATCTATAGGAAAGCCGCCTGTTGCAGGCGGCTTTCCTAATTTCCCAGCTATAAAACGAACAAAAAAGGCTACTAAATCCTTGCATTACTAAGCTAGTAAGGATATAATAAGTTGGCCCGTTTTAAATAACGTTGCCTCCCGGAGGTAAAATGGCGATAGAGAATAAAATCAGCGACCTTACCAAACGCAGACAAACATCAAAGAAGGGTGGCGGCGAAGATAAGATAAAATCCCAGCACGATAAGGGCAAGATGACCGCCCGCGAAAGAATAGCAGCATTTTTAGATGAAGGCAGCTTTGTAGAACTGGATTCCTACGTACTCCACAGATGCACCGATTTCGGACTAGCAGATAAAAAACACCCCGGCGACGCCATAGTAACAGGATACGGCACAGTAAACGGACGGCTGGTATACCTGTTCGCTCAGGATTTCACCGTATTCGGAGGCTCGCTCTCAGAGGTCATGTCCGAGAAAACTTGCAAAGTCATGGACCTGGCCATGAAAAACGGGGCACCGTTCATCGGCCTGGCCGACTCGGGCGGAGCCCGCATACAAGAGGGTGTTGAGAGCCTTGCCGGCTACGGCGAGATATTCCTCAGGAACACTCTTGCATCGGGTGTAATCCCCCAAATATCGGTCATAATGGGTCCGAGCGCAGGAGGTGCGGTCTACTCACCGGCCCTCACCGATTTCATCTTCATGGTACAGGGAACCAGCCAGATGTACATCACCGGCCCCGACGTCATCAAGGCCGTCACCGGCGAGGAAGTCTCTCATGAAGCGCTCGGCGGAGCGATGGCCCAGGCTTCTCATAGCGGCGTATGCCACTTCGTCGCTCAGAACGACAAAGAATGCCTAGAGATGGTACGTAAACTACTGAGCTACCTCCCTCAAAATAATATGGAGGATGCTCCCTTTGGTGAGATAACCGACCCGCCAGACAGGATGGATCAGAACCTGCTGACAATCGTTCCGGAAGATCCCAACAAGCCGTATGACATGAAAGATGTCATCAAGATGATATTCGATAACGGCGAGTTCTTCGAAGTACACGAGCACTATGCCAAGAACATGCTTACCGGATTCGCCAGGATAGGCGGCCGCTCGGTGGGCATCGTGGCGCAGCAGCCCGCTGTGAATGCAGGCATCATAGACATCAACGCCTCCCTGAAAGCCTCCCGCTTCGTGCGGTTCCTGGACTGTTTCAACCTGCCGATCATCACCTTCGTAGACGTTCCGGGATATATGCCCGGCGTGGACCAGGAATACGGCGGAATCATCAAGCACGGCGCCAAGATAATCTATGCGTACTCCGAGGCCACCTCTCCCAAGATCACGATAATCACTAGGAAAGCTTATGGAGGCGCCTATGTGGCGATGAGCAGCAAACACCTGCGCGGCGACATGAACTTCGCCTGGCCGCAGGCCGAGATCGCTGTGATGGGCCCCGATGGCGCTGTGAACGTTATCTACAGGGAACAGATCCAGAAGGCGCAGAACAAGTCCGAGGAAAAGAAGAAGCTGGTTAAAGAATACCAGGATAAGTTCGCCAATCCATACTGTGCGGCAGGCCGCGGCTACATCGACGATGTCCTCGATCCCAG
>Ga0172362_10000060_pt1 | contig 65638 bp, 47 predicted proteins | sample LakKivs1_kivu2a2_FD_114534 | JGI IMG/M metagenome (GOLD analysis project Ga0172362, IMG submission 114534) | Sediment microbial communities from Lake Kivu, Rwanda - Sediment s1_kivu2a2 | ecosystem: Environmental > Aquatic > Freshwater > Lake > Sediment | place: Rwanda: Western Province, Lake... | reverse complement strand
CGACTTCGCGTCGCCGTACTGCCGCACGAACTTCGCCGTGCGGCCGGGCAGGTAGCCGAGGATGTCGTGAATGACGAGGACCTGACCATCGCAGTGAGGCCCCGCTCCGATCCCGATGGTCGGGACCGAGACGGACGCGGTCACTTCCCGCGCAAGCTCCCGCGGCACGGCTTCGAGGACGATCGAGAAGCACCCGGCCTCCTCGAGCGCCCTCGCGTCGTCGAGCAGCCGCGCGTGGTCCTCGGGGCGCTTCCCCTGGACGCGGTACCCGCCGAGCTCGTGGATGGACTGGGGCGTGAGCCCCACGTGCCCCATCACGGGGATGCCGGCCTCGAGCACCGCGCGGACGGTCGGCACGATCGCGCGCCCGCCCTCGAGCTTGACCGCCTCGGCGCCCCCTTCCTTCACCATGCGCCCCGCGTTCCGCACGGCGTCCGCCGCGGATGCCTGAAACGACATGAACGGCATGTCGCCCACGACGAGGGTCCCGGGCGCCCCCGCCCTGACCGCACGGGTATGGAGGATCATCATGTCCATGGTCGCCTCGAGCGTCGTCTTCCGGCCGTGGACAGCCATGGCGACAGAGTCGCCGACCAGTATGAAGTCGACGCCTGCGCGCTCCTCGACGGCGGCCGTGGGGAAGTCGTAGGCAGTGAGCGAGACTATCTTCTCCCCGCGTCGCTTCTTGTCACGAAGGAACTGGACGGTTCCTCTCTTCTGGGCTGACATAACCCTCCCCGCAGCAGCCGGAGACAAGGGCCCGGTCCGGGAGCAGGACTCCGTAGGCGAGCCAGTAGGCTGCCGCTCCGTAGAGTATACCCGCGAGGATGTCCACCACATAGTGCTCCGCCCCGTAGATGACCTCGAAGCAGATGCCGGCGAGGGGGAGCGCAACCCACCAGGCCCTCCACCTGAACTCGTGGATGCCCACGAGAAGGGTCAGGAACGGGAGCCCTGCGTGGAGGGAAGGCATCGCACCCCTCGGGCTGGGCTGGAACGCCCCCGCGAGCCAGCTCCCGGTCATGTTGCGGAGAGCGTGGTAGACCACCCTGTCTACGGCGGGGAAGCCGCCCTCCAGCCTGGCCATCCAGGGCGGAGTGAGGGGGAACAGCACGTATGTGAGGTAGCCGGCGAAGGCGATCAGCATCAGGGCGACCGTCCCGCGTTTCATCGCCACGGCTCCGCGCCTCCAGAGCAGCACGCCGGGCAGGGCGAGAGGAAACGCGAACAGGGAGGCATGCAGGAGCGCGAAGGCGTAGTCGTACCAGACCAGGGCGGAGGTCGGATGGAGCCTGGCCTGAAGCCAGACCGTGGGCAGGGCCCCGAAGATCCTTCGCTCGAGATCGATGACTCCGGCGCCGTGGAACGGGTCGAACCGGGAGGTGACGACGAACCTCAGGCACTGGTACGATCCGGTGAAGGCGAGGTAGTAGAGCCAGCGTCTGACCCTGTCGGGAAGTGACTTCCATGAGTAGAGGAGATACAGCGCAACGGGGATGCCCAGCTGAAACGGCGGCCGCGGCACGAGCCTCGCGAAGGGGATGGCCGCCACGAGCACCGAGTAGGCGGCACAGATCATCAGGATGAGCCTGTAACAGCGGTCGGGGACCGCGTCGAGCAGCTTTCCGGACAGAAGCAAGATCCGTTCTCCGCGGTTCTGAGCCACCCCAGGTACGAAAGAGGGGGGCCAGGGTCCTGAAGTAGAGCCTCCAGAAAGGGTTAGAGGGCTTGTACGGCCTTGCGTCTCTTGCATCAGCTACCGGCCCGGGGGGGCCGGGTCACGGCATAAGCTCAACGCGAGGGCGATGCCTCCATCGGTACCCAAAGCACTCTCAGGCGATGGCCCCCCAGAACGGGATAGTAAGCCCTGGCGGAAGGGGTGTCAATTCGGCGTCTGGAGTCCGGCGCCGCCCCTTGCCCTCCTCCCCCGGCTCCTGCTAGTTTCCGCCCCTGTCGGCGTCGAGCCGGCCGTGAGACCCGGGGAGGCCCGGGCGAAAGGCGGGGGACATGGCGGAGAACATCGCAGACCGGGACAGGGATTTCGCCCAGTGGTACCTTGATGTCATCCGGGAGGCAGAGCTCTCGGATCCGGCCCCGGTCCGGGGATGCATGGTGATCCGTCCATATGGATACGCGATCTGGGAGAACATCCAGAAGGGCCTCGACTCGAGGTTCAGGGAGACGGGCCATCAGAACGCCTACTTCCCCCTGTTCATCCCGCAGAGCTTCCTTGCCCGCGAGGCCGAGCATGTGGAGGGCTTCTCGCCCGAACTCGCCGTGGTGACACACGGGGGCGGGAAGCAGCTGGAGGAGCCTCTGGTAGTGCGGCCCACCTCCGAGACGATCATCAACCACATGTTCTCGAAGTGGATAGGAAGCTACCGCGACCTCCCCATGCTCCTGAACCAGTGGGCGAACGTCGTGCGCTGGGAGCTGAGGCCACGGGCCTTCATCAGGACGACGGAGTTCCTGTGGCAGGAGGGGCACACGGCCCATGCGACCGAGGACGAGGCCCGGAAGGAGACGCTCAGGATGCTGGGCGTCTATGCCGAGTTCGCCACGAACGAGATGGCGGTGCCCGTGATCCCCGGCCGGAAGACGGAGCGAGAGAAGTTCGCGGGAGCGGTGGAGAGCTACTCGATAGAGGCGATGATGGGGAACGGCTGGGCTCTCCAGGCCGGTACCAGCCACTATCTCGGGACCAACTTCGCCAGGGTCTTCAACACCAGGTTCCTGGACGAGAACAACGAGCAGAGGTTCGTCCACCAGACGAGCTGGGGGGTGTCTACCAGGCTGGTGGGCGCCGTGATCATGGTCCACGGCGACGACGCCGGACTCAGGCTCCCTCCCCGGATCGCCCCGGTCCAGGCGGTCCTGGTCCCCATCTTCCGGACCGAGCAGGAGAAGGCCGCAGTGCTGGAGGCAGCCGCCTCGGTGATGGAGGGGCTGTCCGGGGCCGGAGTGCGAGCGAAGCTCGATGACAGGGATACCGTCAGCCCGGGCTTCAAGTTCAACTACTGGGAGGTCAGGGGGGTGCCGCTCCGGCTGGAGATAGGCCCCAGGGACATCGCCTCCGGACGCGTGACTGCAAGTGCCCGGAACCGCCCCGGCAGGGAGGGCAAGTTCGAGATCCCCTTCGCCGACCTGGAGCGGGAGGTCGCACACAGGCTGGAGAGCGTGCAGAGCGAGCTCCTCGCGGAGGCCCTGCGGAAGCGTGAGGAGATGTCCTTCACAGCTGGATCGTTCGACGAGTTCAGGGAGGTCTTCGAGTCGAGGCCCGGCTTCTACTCCGTCTGGTGGGCGGGCGACTCCTCCGACGAGGACAGACTGCAGGAGGCCACGAAGGCTACCGTCCGCTGCATCCCCGTCGATCAGCCCGGGGGGGAGGGACTCTGCTTCATGACGGGCAGGCCGACCGCCACGAGGGCCATAGTTGCCCGCGCCTACTAGGAAGTCCCCCGAAGCATTCAGCCCGAGGCCGTGGGAGATCCCCGCGGCCTCGCTGCTTTGCCTGGCGCTGGCCGCGGCGATCACATGGCCCCTCCTCGCGAGGCCGGGCTCCGGGGCCCACGACGAGACCGACACTCTCTTCAACACCTGGCTCATGGCCTGGAACTTCCACGCCGCGGCATCCCTCTCGAATCCGCTCGCTCCGCCCATCTTCCTGGGACAACCCGATGCGTCCGGCAGGAACGACCTCCTGTTCGTGCAGAGCCTCGCCGCAGTCCCGCTGAGGATCGCAGGAGCCTCGCCGCTTGCCGCTCACAACATCGTGTTCGTGCTGTCCCTGGCCTTCGCAGGGCTCGCCCTCTATCTCCTGGGGCGCGAGGTCGGGCTGGACCCGGCGGGCTCCCTGTTCGCTGCAGGCGCATTCGTGTGCAGCCCCTTCTTCCAGAGCCACCTCTGGCACATCCAGCTCCAGTCTGCGGGCCTCTCGGTCCTGGGGATACGGCAGGCAGTAAGGGCGGCCCGCGGTGATGCCGCCTGGCCCCTGTCAGTCCTCGTGTTCCTCCAGTTTGCGGCCTCCCTCTACTACGGGCTCTTCCTCGATGCCGCACTGCTCCTCGCGCTGCCGTGGGTCATCCAGAGGAGGGGTGGAGACGCCATGCGCTACGCCGGCTGGGTCCTTGCGGGGAACCTGTTCGTGATCCCCCTTCTCCTGGGCACGATCTCGAACGCGCATCGATGGCCGGCCGACACCATGACATCGACCGACGTCTCAGCGTTCGTCTCCCCATGGAACTCGAGCCGGCTGACAGGCCCTCTCAGGCCGCCGTCCACGCTCGGCGAGGCGGCGCTGTGGCCCGGGCTGGCATCCGTAGCAGGCGCTGTCGCGCACTTGGCGAGGAAGAACAGGAGCCGGTCGCTGGAGATGGGCTGGTTCCTCGCCCTCATTTGCGTCTTCTTCGCGGTCTTCTCGCTCGGCCCGACCCTTGTGGTCTTCGGCAGGCAGGTCTCTGCCGCCCCATTCCGCCTGCTGGCCGGTCTGCCCGGATTCTCCTCGGTGCGCCTCCCGGCGCGCGCCGGGTTCCTGTTTCTCCTGCCCGTCTTCCTCTCGGCCGGCTTCGCGATGAGAAGGCGGCCGCTCCTGGCGGCGGCGGGCATCGCACTGTCCTTCGCGGAGGTCTGGCCCGGACAGATGCGGCTGGAGGCGGTCCAGCCCCCGCCCTTTCACGACTGGCTGGCCCGCAGACACTTCCACGCCATTGCCATCCTTCCTCTCGGCACCAGCCTGGACCGGCCCGAGTCGGAGTGCTCCAACCTCTATGGCTCCACACTGCACTTCACGCCGATGGTCAACGGCTACAGCACCAGCCTGCCGCAGGGATACGAGAGGACCGCGGCGACCCTGAACACATGGCCCTCGCCCGCGGCTGACAGCCTCCTGGACTCTCTGGGCGTGCAGTGCCTGATCTGCAAGGGATGGGTGGCCGAAGGCGCCGACACGGTGTGGGAGGGCCCACGCCCGGTCTCGGCCGTCGTCCTGCCCTGACCCGGGGCTAGTGACAAGACGCCCCGCCCGCTCTATTCTCAGTGCAGAGTGGAGCCGGCTGTCTCCCGGCGGAGTTCGCAGGTCCTGCAGGACCGCAGGACGAAAGGGGTTTCTCCAGTGCTAGCTCTTCTTCTTCTCGCATGCTCGTCGGCCGCCGGGTCGACCGTGGTCATCCCCACCGGGCCCGAAGGAGCTGGATACGCCTGCACTCAGAGGAGTTTCCTGGAGTCCCGCCCGGCCGGGTTCGAGGAGCTGCGTCCTGCGAAGTCCGACAGGTCCGATTCCGAGGTGATGATAATCGTCGCATCCGGCCTGGAGACGCCTCTCGCGCCGGACCTCTCCCGGTTCGCGCAGGACCTGGAGGCGGAGGGGTACGGAGTGTCGACCCAGGTGATGACCGGCGGCACGCCGGCCAGCCTCCGGGCCCTGCTCCAGTCCCATCCGGACCTGGGAGGCGCCATCTTCGTGGGGGCCATCCCGTCGGCCTGGTATGAGATGGACGAGTGGGGAGGGCCTCACGAGGAATTCCCGCTGGATCTCTACTACGAGGACCTGAATGGAACATGGACCGACTCCGACGGCGACGGGATGTTCGACGGCCACACGGGGAACGTGCAGGCCGAGATCTGGGTGGGGCGGATAGACGCGCACGCCATGGAGTTCGGCGGCGAGGTCGCGCTCCTGCACGACTACTTCGAGAAGAACCACCTGTACCGCACCGGAGGGCTGGCGGTCCCGGGAAGGGCGCTCGTCTTCAACGACGACGACTGGCAGGGCTCCGGCACGTGCGGGCTGGATGCCATCTACGGCGACCTCACGCTCGTCGAGGACCCGGCGCAGACCTCGGCCGCTTACTACCGGAACCGGCTGGGATACGGCTACGAGTTCGTCCACCTCATGGCGCACTCGTCCCCCTGGGGACATGCCTTCAAGGGCCCATCGGGCTTCCTCGGGACCGTGATGGCCCCCGAGATCTCCGAGATAGACCCGCAGACCGTCTTCGTCCAGTTGTTCGCCTGCTCGAATTGCAGGTGGACGGAGCCGAACTGCCTGGGCAACTGGTATCTCTTCGGCGAGGACTACTGCCTCCTTGCCATAGGCTCTACGAAGACGGGATCGATGCTCTCCTTCGAGCAGTTCTACGAGCCCATGGCATCGGGGGCGATCCCCGGGGCCGCCTTCCGCGACTGGTTCAACAGCGTGGGGATATACGACCCCGCCTGGCACTACGGATGCGTCCTGCTGGGCGATCCCACGATCGTTCCGCTCTCCTCGACCGCCTTCGGAGCGTCGATCCCGGGACACGGGATCGCCACGCGCGACTACACGAAGGTCTCCACCAGCCAGTATTCCGACTGCTACCCGGCGGTCGTGTCCGGTGGCGGGAGCGTATGGGTCGCCTGGATGACCGGGGCGACCGCAAGGCTGGACATCGCGGCCCGGCGATTCGACGGCGAGAGCTGGAGCCAGGTGTACGTGATCGACCAGGACGAGTACTGGGACGTCCAGCCCAGCCTCGCGCTCGACGCCTCGGGGAGCCCCTGGCTCGCCTGGGCCAGCTTCGACGACGTCAGCTACGGCTACGACATCAGGCTCGCCACGGGGCCGACCTTCTCCGCGCTCTCCACCGTCGTGGACGGGACGGGATACGATGTGGATCCGAAGCTCGCGTGGGCCTCGGGGAGGATGTGGCTGACCTGGCAGACATGGCGGCGCGGTGAGGGCGACATCATGGTGAAGGCGCTGGATGGATCGTATCCACAGGCCTTCCTCTCGGCAGGCGGTTCCGACGACTTCTCGCCGACCGCGTGCTCCGATCCGTCCGGAAGCGCAGTCCACGTCGCATGGGTGCAGGATTCGCCGTCGGGCGACCAGATCCTGTGGTCGAGCGGCGGACCTGGCGGCTTCACCGGCCCGGCAGTGGTCTCGACGGGCAGCTTCTGCCGCTCCCCCGCGCTGGGGACGGCGCAGGGCCAGATGTTCCTCGCGTGGCAGGAGGACGACGGCGGAGCGGCGATCAAGGTCCGCCGCTGGAACGGGAGCTCGTGGGATCCCGAGCAGACGCTGTTCAGCTCCTCGACCGTGGCGGCCGGGATCCCGTCTATCGGTCAGTCGCCGGGAGGAGCTCCAGTCGTGGCATGGCAGCAGGGCAAGGGCGCTGGAGCGCAGATCTGGGCTTCCACTCTCACTGCCTCGGGCTGGACCGATGCGGGCCTGCTCGTGGACCCCTCGGGGCCGGCCTGGGTGCCTGTGCTCTGCGACGGGGTGATCGCCTGGGCCGGGACGGCCGGCTCGTCCGACTGGGACATCTACGTTTCGCTGGAGGGCGGGATGGGCACACCGGAGAGCCCGGGCCCGTCGTCCCCTCCCTTCCGCATGGAGTCCAATCCAGTGCATGGCGATGCGGCGCTGGCGGTCCCGACGGGATTCCAGCAGGCCGACTACCGGGTGTACGACATCTCGGGCAGACGGGTCGGCGGAGGAACCCTGCAGGCATCTTCGGGAACAGCCCGGATCCCCTGCGGTTCCCTGCCTTCCGGCGCCTACCTGCTGGTGATCGATGCCGGAGGATGCAGCCAGGCCCTGCGGATGACGGTCATCCGCTACTGAGACGGTGGATGACGGCAGGGACGACACCTCAGCCTCGAAGGAGGGCGAGATGCCGGGTGAGATGTTCGACGAGCAGGGCAGGATAAGGATTCCCGAGAAGATCCCCGAGAGGAAGCCGGAGCCCGGCGAGAAGGTCGTGATAAACGCGGCCTATTGCCCTGCCGGCCACAATCTCGTGAGCATGGAGACGGAGGTCAGCGGCAACCCAGGGATACTCCTCAGATTCAGAGGAGCCTCCGGGGAGGGCCTCGTCGCATTGTCGGCGGTGCTGGGCGATCCGGCGAAGTGCGTCGTGGACGGGCATCTCGAGCCCGGGGAGATCCTCAGGCTCTCCTGCCCGATCTGCGACACGCCTCTCGATGTCCTGGGAGAGTGCCCCTGCGGCGACGGCTCGCTTTCCGTGGTGGCATACCTGTATCCGCGCAGGGATCCGTACTCGGCCATCGCCTTCTGCAACTCGCTCAGCTGCGACAACTCGGCTGTGATAAGGTCCCGCGAGGTCATCCGGACACATACGGAGAATCCCTGGCGGGGCTGACCTTCCGACTGGAGGATGGACATGCACCTTCTCCTGGGCCTTGTGCTGACGCTGTCACTGCCGTCCGGCGGAGATACGTCCGACGGCCTCTACTGCTCGACCTTCTCGATAGTCGCGGTGGACACGGCGACCGGGGACTGCGGCGTGGCGGTGGCATCCAGGGTGCTGGCCGTGGGCTACATCGTGCCATGGGTGAAGCCGGGCGCGGGCGCGGTTGCCACCCAGGCCCTGGTCAATCCGAACCTGGGGCCTGAGGGACTCGCCCTGCTATCTTCCGGGATGCCCGCGGTCGAAGTGCTGGACTCGCTGGTGGCATCCGACTCGGGAAGCGCCGACAGGCAGCTCGGGGTCGTCGACGCCTCCGGACGGTCGGCGACCTTCACCGGCTCGGGTGCCATGAACTGGGCAGGAGGGGTGTGCGGCCCGGGCTACTCGATACAGGGCAACATCCTCGTCGGCCCGGAGGTCGTGGAGGAGATGCGAGAGGCATTCCTCTCGTCGGGAGGGCCGCTTTCCTGGAGGCTGCTCAAGGCGCTGGAGGCAGGCGATGCGGCCGGCGGCGACAGCCGCGGCCGTCAGTCCGCCGCACTCGTAGTCATGAGAACGGGCGGCGGCTACATGGGCGCCGGCGACAGGCTGGTCGATATCGAGATCGCCGACTCGCCCCAGCCGGTCGCAGAGCTTGCCCGGGTCTATTCGCTCTGGGAGCCGGTGTTCCTCTTCCCCGTCTACATCGACGCGGGCAGGGAGCCGGAGCAGAGCTACGCGATGGCGATCATGGAGCGCTCCCTCTCGATGGGGCAGCCCGACGCCGAGACCCTGAACGCCTTCGCCTGGACCCTGGCGGAGCGCGGCATCTACCCGGAGCGGGCCCTGGAGCTGGCAATGCAGGCGCACATGGCTTCTCCGGAGGACGCGAACATCATGGACACGCTTGCGCAGGCCTGCTACTCGGCGGGGCAGTACGAGCAGGCGGTCACCTGGGAGTCCGAGGCCCTCCGGCGCGAGCCGGACGGGCAGTTCTTCCAGCAGCAGCTGGCGAAGTTCCGCCGGGCGCTTGCCGACACGGAACGCGCGAGGATCGAGCCCGAGTACTGAAGCTGGAGCGGGCCGGCGCCATCCCCTGCATGGCAGGTCGAAGGGTCGGAAGCCCCGGGACGGGAGGTGCGTAGGATGTGTCCCTTTCTCTTCGCAGCGGCGGTCGACACCGTCGTGGCACCCTACTACGACAAGGCTTACCTGCATGAGTGGGGTGTCGCCATGTACGCCGAGTCGACCGTGTCCGTCGTGTCGCAGCCCCAGGAGTCGCTCCTCGCTCCCTGGCCGGCGGGGCCCGTCTGCGTGGATGCGCCGGTCATCTACCTCTACGGTGGCGAGTTCGACTTCGACCTGACCGTTCGCGTGCCCGGAGGAGCCGTCACCGGCGCCTGGCCGGCTCCCGACGGCTCGGTGGAGATGAACCTGCCTATGGTCGACAGCAGGCAGTCCGCCATAAGCTGGTCAGGAATGCGGACCTCCTGCCCGTACACGACCGACAGGACATCGTCCGCGGGGGAGGATGACGAGCTAGTCCCTTCGGTCGTGGACGTCTACGGGGGTATCTGGAGGAGCGTGGAGTCACTGGTGCTCACCAGGCCGGAAGACGGCTTCCGTGACAGCTTCCTTTTCTACGAGTGCGAGCTGGAGCCCGGGGCCCTGCCGATGCCTCTCCCCAGGCCAGGTGTGGATGCCGGGGATGTCGTATACGACGGTCCCGTACTGGTCTTCTCGAAGCTGGCGAACGGTCCGGGGGTGGGCATCTACCTCACCCATGCGGCCGACGCCTGGCTCGTCCCCCCCTCCGTGACGCGGATGAGGGTGCTCACTCTGGATGAGGCCTTCGATGTCTTCCACGGCTGGGCGGCAGGCGACGGTGCCGCCGAGGCGGGCCTCAAGGAGCCGGAGATCCAGGCCATGTGGGACACCTGGGCCCCGTTCTTCGAGGGCGGCGACTGGCACGGCAGCAGCCTCATCGTGTTTCCCCTGCCCGGAGCTCTCGTCGACCGCATCAGCACACTCGTACTGACCACGGAGCCCGAGTACGAGGTGCATTACAGCCGCTTCTTCCTGGGAGTCGTGCAGAACGGATGAGGGACAGGCTGTAGGCCTTTCAGCCTACGGCCGCCCCGAGCCCTGCCAGTCTCCCCGTCAGAAAGGCCCAGTAGAGGTTGTAGCCTCCGACGGGCCCGAAGGCGTCGAGCATCTCGCCAGCGAAGAACAGGCCGGGCGTGATCCGGCTCTCCAGGGTCCCGGGGTCGACGTCGCCCAGGGCCACCCCGCCCGACGTCACCTCGGCCTTCGACCAGCCCCCCGTGCCCGAGACGGGCAGGCAGTAGCCGGTGAGGGCCTCCACGAGCCTGCGCCTCCCCTCGCGCCTGAGGTCGGAGAATCCAAGCGTGGCGCTCAGCCCCGCCTCACCCATCAGGAACGAGGAGAGCCTCTCGGGGATCCTCCTCCTGATCAGGCTCAGGACCCGTCCCCTGCCCGCCCTGAGCTCGGCATCCCACACGGGGGCGTCGACGGCACACCACTGGATCCTCAAACCGTCCTCCCACCTGTGCGAAGCGTCGAGCACCGCCGGGCCGCTGAATCCCTGGTGAGTCACGAGCAGGTTCCCCCGCGAGAGGAGCGCCCCGTTCGGATCGCGGATGGTCACCTCGACTGTCACGCCCGCCAGTTCCGCCCACCGGGCGTCAGAGAAGGCCAGCGGGACGAGGGCCGGGGAGGGCCTCACTATCCTGTGGCCGAGCGATCGCGCGAGCTCGAGCCCGAGCCCGTCGCTCCCTGTCTTGGGCCAGGAGCAGCCGCCCGTCGCGAGGATCACCCTGTCGGCGACGCGCGAGGTCCTCGACTCACAGCGGTACTCCCACCGCCCATCGGGGATCTGCCTGAGGCAGTCCGTCCTGCAGCCGCATGTCAGCACGGCCCCGGCCCCCGCGGAGATCGCGACAAGAGCGTCCCTGACGTCCGTCGCCCTTCCCGAGGAAGGAAAGAGCTTGCCCGTGCCCTCCTCGGCCGAGATCGCAACACCGCAGGTCCCTTCGACGAACTCGCACGCGGCCGAAGGCTCCCAGCCCCGGAGGATCTTTCTGAGGGAGTTCCTCGAGGAGGAGGTTGCGAAGGCACCCTCGTCGAAAGCGGCGGGCAGGATGTTGCACCTGCCGCCCCCTGTCAGCAGCAGTTTCTCGCCGGGCTCGGAGTTCCGTTCGACGACCTCGACCCCGGCTCCCAGAGAGGCGGCGTGATAGGCGGCAACGAGGCCTGAAGGGCCGGCACCCACTACCAGCACGCTCGGCGTGCCTGGCCTCCCTCTACTGGACGACGGCCACCGGCGCGTCGTGCGCAAGCGAGTAGTGGCCGCTCGTAATAACCTGTTCCCCCGCGGAGACGCCGTCGCTGACAGCCACGAGCCCCCTGCCGGACGGTCCCCTCGTTATGTAGCGCCATTCGGCCTTGCCGTCCTCTATGACGAAGACCATGTCGCGCGCATCGCGTACCAGAACGGCCTCCTCGGGGATGACCACGAGATCAGGGTGTATCGCGGTGACTATCTCGAGCCTGGCGGTGGCTCCTGGGCGCAGGCCCTCGACGGCAGGAAGGGCGATGGTCACCGTGCCCGCGCGCATCGTCGGATCCACGACCGGGGAGACGCTCTCGACAGACCCCGTCACCACGGTGTCTCCGAGGGAGGGAATGGTCACGTAGGCGGGGAAGCCGTCATGACATCGCGCCAGCTGTCTCTCGTCGAGATCGACCTCGGCGCGCAGGCTGGAGGGATCCACCAGACTGCCGAGAAGGGTCCCGGGGTAGACGGTCATCCCCTCCCGCACCCGGACATCGGACACCAGTCCATCGAAGCCCGCCGTGACCGTCTCGTTCCCGTAGCTGATGTGGGCCCTGGAGAGCACCGCCTGCGCGTTGTCCAGACCCGTGGTGGCCCTGAGCATCCCGGAGACTTCGTCCGTGAGCTCGCCCTGGTAGTTGCTGCACTCGTACTCGTACAGCGCCTCGGTCCTCCTGTACTCGGCGTACGCGGCGCTCAGATCTGCGCCTGCGGCCCCGGAGGCGATCCGGAACAGGACGTCGCCCTGGCGGACTGAGGTCCCCTCGCAATCGGGCGCCGCCGAGATCACGCCCTGGATCTGGGCCACCAGGTCCTGCGTCCGGGCCGAGGAGACCCGCCCGGAGACCTCGATGACTTCGTAGAGCGTGTCGATGGAGGCATAGGCCGCAGTCACGGGAAGCGGCGACGGCTCTATCGCCTCTGCCTCCTGCCCCTCCTTCGAGCCACAGGAGCAGGCCAGAGCTACGGCGACGGGGACGGGCCAGACCTTCTTCATGGAATCATCTCCTCCTGCGCCAGGTAAGCTGTATCAGAGAAGGGAGGGCGACCAGTACCAGCAGCGTGGAGGTCACCATCCCGCAGATCACAGTGAAGCTGAGAGTCCCCCAGAGATCGTCGGACCCTCCCATGGGCCACAGGACGAGGGGCAGCAGGCCGACTATCGTCGTGCCGCTCGTCTGCATGACGGGTCTCAGCCTCTCCTTGACGGCTGCGTCCAGGGCGGCCTTGACGGCATCCCCCGACCTCAGGTGCCTCAGGAAGGCGTCGACGAGGAGTATGGAGTTGTTCACCGCTATCCCGACGAGGAAGACGCTCCCGACATAGGCCTGCGGCGTGAAGAGCCTGTGGAAGGCCCAGAATCCCGCCACAACCCCGATCATGGCCATGGGGATGACCGCAAGGACGTACAGGGGCGCCGAGTAGGACTCGTAGAGCAGTGCCGTGATGGCGAAGACGAGAAGGATGGCTGCACCCACGAGCAGGTTGAGGTTGGTCCCCTTCTCCTCCTCCCTCAGCCATTGAGGTATCCAGGTGCTGTCGGAGACCACACGGTAGCCGGGAGGAAGGACCAGGTTGTCCAGGAGAGTCCTCCTGAAGCGGGCGGCCATGCGCTCCGGCCCCATGAACGAGTAGCCCAGGGTCCTGACGTACTCCCCGTTCTCCCGTGCGATGGCTCCCTGAACACGCACCGTGTCTATGTCGACGAGGTCGCCCAGCCTGATGCTTCCGCCCCCACCTCTTATCCTCGTGTCGAGGATCTCGGAGAGCTCGGGGTCCAGCCTGCCGGAGATCCTGATGCCGGCCCCCATCCTCCTGTCTCCTATCTGGATCTGTCCTCCGTAGCCTCCCGGGAGGCCGAGACTCAGAGAGGCGAGGACGGCGGCGGGGCTTATCCCGAGATCCGCGAGGGCCTGCCTGTCAGGCAACGCCTCCAGCTGGGTCCTTCCGGCCGACTCCCTGTCGAACTCGGCATCGACCTCGCCGATCCTCGGGTGCCTGGAGATGACCGATGCGAGGTTCTCGGTGATCCTCCGCAGCCCCTCGTAGTCGTACCCCCTGAGCTCTATCGTCTGCATGAGGCCGGAGCTCGTGCTGCTCCTCCAGTAGGCTTCGGGGCTGATCCCTCCGACGTAGATGGTCGAAACTCCGCCCGTGGCGGCGGCGACAGCCTTGGCCTCGGATTCCACGATCAGCGCGGTTCCCGTTCTGAGAGCCTCCGGAGTCATCGTAGCCCTGATCACGGCGCTCTCACCCATGACATAGGTCCGCGTGGACTGTATCGCGTCCCTGCCCGTCAACACGGCCTCGAACCTCCTCGCGGCCTCGTCGACGAACTCCCGGGGGGTCCCGGGCGGGAAGTCGAGCCAGACCGTCACCGCCTCGCGCTGGAAGCTGAAGCCCCAGTCCCTCCCCTTCTCCACCTTCGCGAGGAATACCCATGTGCCGAGTCCCACGAGCAGCAAGGTGGCGCCGAACGGGATCCAGGGCCGGTGGTGAAGGCGGGCGAAGATCCTCCCCAGGGGAACGTCCCAGCGCCTCTGCCTGAACCATCGCTCCGACCTCCAGTGACCGGCCAGAGACGGCACGAGCGTGAGACAGACAAGATAGGATGCCATGAGCGTCGCCGTGATCGTGTATGCGAAGGGTCTGTAATAGAGCCTCAGCACGCCCTGGCTCGCGAGAAGGGGGATGAATGCCACGAAGGTCGTCAGAAGGCCCCCGAGTATCGGCAGGGCAACTTCGTCGGCTCCCCTCCGGGCCGACTCGAGCGGGGCGAAACCCATTCTCCGCCTGAAGGCGACCGCCTCCATCACCACGACCGCTCCGTCCACGATCAGACCGAACGCCACGGCCAGCGCGCTGAGCGTGAGCATGTTGATGCTGTACCCGGCCAGATAGACTGCTGTCACGGAGAGGGCCGCCGAGAAGAGGATGGAGCTCATTATGAGGAGGTTGGACCGCACGCTGGAACTGAGTATCATGAGGCAGCAGAAGATCCCGGCCAGACTCAGGATCGCCCTCCACGAGAGGCCCGACAAGTCCTTCCTGATGCCCTCCGTGCCATCCTCGACCAGTTCCAGGACGACTCCCCGGGGAAGCGAGGCCCTCAGGCGGTCGACCTCGGCCGTCACGCGATCCGCGACCCTCACCGCACTGCTCCCGGGGATCCTGTCGATCTGGAGGCTCAGCTGATCCAGCCCGTCGTATCGGAATATCGTCCACGTGTTCTCGGACGGAGCAGTGTAGATGCCCCTGCAGACATCGCGCAGGAGCACGGGCGATCCGTTGCGCAGATCGATGACCATTTCTCCGAGCTGATCCGGCGTCTCGGAGACAGTCGACAGACGGAGCAGGTACTCGCTGCCTCCCGGCCCGGTCACGATCCCGAGGCTCCGATCCACTATTCCCATTCGGATTGCGGCCGATACCTCTCCGGGCGTGAGGTCGAGAGCCCTGAGGGCCCCGGGGTCGAGATCGATCACGACTTCCTCCTCGCCCGATCCCTCGATCAGCACCGAACCGACCCCGTCCACCCTCGACAGCCGGGGGACGATCACCTCCTCGGCGATCGTGCGGAGGGATTGCGGGGAGCCCCCTGCCAGGGCGTAGACGAGGAATCCCTGGCTCTCCACCTCCCTCGGCAGAGCCATGGTTATGCTCGACGGCACCACGCCCTCGGGAAGGTCGTCTCTCAGGAGCGAGACACGCTCCGCAAGCTCCATGGTCGCCACGTCCATGTCCGTGCCGCGGTCGAACGACACGGTCACCGTGCTGCTTCCGTTCTCCGAGCTGGAGGAGATCTCCTTCACTCCCTGGACCTGACGGGAAGCCTCCTCGACCGGCCTGGTCACCTGCTCGCAGACCGCCTCCGGGTCCGCCCCGGGCCAGATGGTGGAGATGTTCAGCTTCGGGAGCTCGGTATCCGGAGTCCCCTCGATGGGGATCTTCGTTATCGACACGCCCGCCAGGATCAGGAGTGCGGCATAGACCGAGGCCGTGCCCACCGGCCTCCGGAGGACGGCTCCGAGCACGGCGACCTCAGTTCTTTCCCGAGCCGGGGAGGATCCTGTACAGGATCGGCACGAGGACGAGTGTCAGGACCGTGGCCACCGTTATGCCTCCTATGACGGCTATGGCCAGAGGCTGTCTGAGGGTGCCGCCAGTCCCCGACGCGAACGCCATCGGAAGAAGTCCGAGAACGGTCGTCGCCGCCGTCATGAGGACGGGCCTGAACCGGTCGCGCCCGGCCTGGACGATGGCCTCGTCGCGGGGCATCCCCTCCCGCCTGAGCTGGGAGATCCTCTCGACGAGGAGTATGCCGTCGTTGACGACGATGCCGGAGAGGATGACGAGCCCGATGCCCGACAGGGCGTTCCAGCTCTGGCCGCAGACAGCGAGCGCCGCGACGACACCGGTTATGCCCATCGGGACGGTGAACATCACCACGAACGGGTTTCGCAGCGACTCGAACTGCACGGCCATCAGCACGTACACCAGGCCGATCGCGAGCAGAGCCGCGAGGAGCAGTCCCGAGGCCGCCCTTCGCATCTCGTCGACTTCAGGGCCCGTGCGGAGCCTGACTCCTCTCTCAAGGCCAGACGAGGCCGCATGGCTCTCAAGCCGTGCGGCGAGGCCGGCAAGGTCGGCCCCGGAGGAGAAGATCCTCAGCGACACCGCACGGTTCCCCTGGTAGTGCTCGATGAAGCCCGGGGGATTCCGGCGTTCGACCGAGACGAAGCGGGAGAGGGGGATCAGCGATCCGCCGACCGGGATGCTGGTGCCGAGGAGCTTCCGCAGGTCGATGCCCTCTCCGTCCCCGGCCAGCAGGAGAACGTCGACGCGCTCGTCCTGCCGGTAGTAGGTAGTGGCGGGCATGCCCCTCGCAAGGCTCTCGAGGCAGTCGCCGATCTGCCCTGCCGTCACGCCGGCGAGGCGGGCCAGCTCGCTGTCGAGCCTGAGGAGGACCTCCGGCCTCCCGGGGAGGTATCCGAGCTCTGTTCCGGTGACGCCCGATATCGTGGGGGCGTACGATCCGAGGCTCTCCGCCGAGGCGAGATCGTCCTGGAGCGTGTCCCCCTCGAGATAGACTGTCAGTCCTCCCCCTCCGCCGAGGATCTCCCCCAGCAGGGTGGGCCTCTCCACCGCCGCCAGCGGGAAGTCGAAGAGACGCGCCCAGGTCGGCGGCAGATCCAGGATCGCGGCCCTCGCCTCCCGCACCGACGGCAGGTCCGCCGTCAGAAATGCATCGACCCCCTCCTCGGATCGAATCCCGACCCTGCCGGAGACCCTCGCAGCTCCCGCGGACGAGGCGAGCTCCCCGGCGATCCGGGCCTTCTGCACCAGCTCCTCCAGGGGGGTGCCTTCCGGGGCGGAGAACGAGAGATCGACCTGAGTGCCGGGCGACGCCGGGAGAAGCTGGCGCGGCAGCAGGAGGGCGCCCGCGATGGCGGCTGCGAATGCGGCCAGCGCCGCGAGAAGGACCGGGCGAGGTCGGCGCAGGACGGAGGGGATCCAGGAAGCGTACCTCGTCCTCGCCCTTGATGTGAGGTCGTCACCCGTCTTCACCTTCGTGATCCTGCTCGCCAGGAACGGGACTACCGTGACGGCGACGACGAGGCTCGCCAGAAGGGCGTAGCTGACTGCCAGCGCCTGGTCCCTGAAGAGCTGGCTGGCGACCCCTTCGAGATAGACCACCGGGAAGAACACGACGATCGTGGTCAGTGTGCTGGCCACTATCGCTCCACCGACCTCGTTCGTACCGTTGACGGCCGCCTGGACGGGCGTCTCGCCGGCCTCGCGCCTCCTGTGGATGGCTTCGATGACCACTATGGAGTTGTCGACGAGCATGCCTGTTCCCAGTGCCAGGCCGCCCAGGGACATGATGTTCAGTGTCACCCCGGAAAGGCTGAGCGCGAACAGCGCGACGGCTACGCTCAGCGGGATGGATGCCCCCATTATCAGGGGGCTGCGCCACTCCCTCAGGAACAGGAAGAGCACGGCGAAGGCAAGGAGGCTCCCCATGACGAGGGCGCTCTCTACACCCCTGACAGCCTCCTCTATGAACGTCGCGTCGTTCTGCAGGACCTCGAGAGAGACCGACGGGAACTCGGAGTGCATCTCGTCGAGGAGCCCGACCACCCCGCGTGCAGTCCGCACCGTGTTGCCCTCGGCCGTCTTGCGGACGCGCAGGATGATGCATCTCTCTCCGTTGCAGAGGGCGTAGGTCGTGGGCCGCCGCTCCTCCATGGAGATGTCGGCGACATCCGAGAGCCTGATGGGAGTGGCCCCCGCGAAACCGACGACGGTCGATCCGACGTCGTCGAGCGTCGTGAACGAGCCCTCCAGAGTCAGGAAGAACTCCCGCTCACCCTCCCTGACGAGGCCGCCCTGCAGGGTCGCGTTCGCGGCGGAGAGCGCAGCGGCGACCTGATCGGGCATCAGCCCCAGCTCCTCCATGGCGCCGTCCCTCAGCCTCACTGCGACGATGGGATCGGCCCCGCCCTCGAGCTCGCACGCGGCCACGCCGTCGACCTGCTCGATCCTCGTGCTGATCACCCGTCTGGCAAAGTCCGTCGTCTCGATCCAGTCGCTCCCTCCGCGGACCAGGATCTCCATGAACGGCCTTCGGGACGGATCGTATTCGACCAGAACGGGCCGTCCGGCAGCATCGGGCAGGGACCACGCGGCGACGTCCAGCTTCTCCCGTACCTCGAGTCTCACGAAGTCCATGTCCGTTCCCCAGTCGAACTCGAGGGTGATCCTGCTCCTGTCGCCATAGGACATGGACGTGTAGCCGCGGAGCCCGCGAACGCTGGCGAGGGCCTCCTCGAGAGGGTCGGTGACGAGCCGCTCGACTTCATAGGGGCTGGATGGGGGGTATGTCGTCTCGACGGTCAGCCTGGGATACTCGATAGACGGCAGGAGGTCCACCGGCATCCTGGCGACTGCCGTGACGCCGAGCAGGAGCGCCACCACGGACAGCACGGTCACCGCGACCGGCCTCGAGATGGCGAGCTCGGTCAGCCTCAAGAGGACGTTGCTTCCCTGGGCAGGCCGGGGGTTTCCGCCATCAGCCCTTCTTCGCGAGGCCCAGGACGGTATACAGGACGGCCAGGGCCAGAACGCCCAACCCCGCGAACATCACGCCGTGGGACCCGTTCAACCCAACAAGGAGCAGGATGCCGCCGATCACGCCGAAGAAGATGTCGAACACCGTTATCTTGGCGCTCCGTCCCACCGGGTACTCCGCAGCCACCACCTTGCCGGTGAAGCCGTTCAGCAGCATCCTGTACGTTTTCCCCCCGTATCCGTAGGCGAGCTCCCACAACGGAAGATAGACGAGATCCACCCCGTCTACCGTTACAGTGGTGTCGCAGTCGGTGATGCGGTCGGCCATGGACTTCGCCATGGAGTCGTGCTTCGAGATGATGTCGTTGCGGCCCGTCTGCTCGGCGCGGTCGGAGGTGATCTGCCCGTTGACGATCTTCATGCCAGCCCCGTTGACCTTCTCGACATCGAACGGCTCCCTGCCTTCCAGCAGGCTGGCGTTGGGGGTCACTCCCGAGCCCAGTCCGAAGGTCAGGACGAACTTCCCCCAGTCCGGGAAGAGGCACCTGCTGCCTGGCTTGAGGAGGTCGAGCCCCCAGTACTCGGTGGCGTTCTCGCGGGCATAGACCGGCCAGGTGTAGGTCTCGGTGAAGTCGCCCTGCACCGGCTCCCACCACTCGACGGTCTTCTTGTTGCTGCCGGTGCCCTCCTCGCGGCTGCGCTTCTTCATCCCCTTCCACATCGTCCTCGCCCTGGTGCGGATGATCCAGTAGGGCAGTGCGATCCCCTCGGAGCTCTCCAGCCTGGCCCCGTTCGAGAGGCCCTTCGCCTTGAAGAAGCCCTTCGACAGCCACCCGCGGGCGGCTGAAACCACGGCGTTCTCCGCGAGCTTCGGCGGCAGCAGGAAGTTCGACTCGATCTTCACGATGCTGTCGAAACCGGCGAGCATCGTCGTAGTGCCGCAGTGTGAGCAGGTGAGCACGGCCTCGCCCTCGAGGTACTCCAGGGGGGCCCCGCAGTTCTGGCAGTTCAGTGTCTTCGCCTGTGCAGTCCCGGTTTCGGCCATCGGTGTTCCCCTCTCGGAAGGAGGCACTCGGTCGTCTCGGACTGTGCCTGCGCCTGGGCTTCGCGTCCGACGACTATTCTAGCGCAACGCGCCGGACGGTGGAAGAGGGACGCCCCGGGGCTGCGGACTCCGGACCCGGGAGCACGGACATGACAAGAGGGGGCCCAAAGGCCCCCTCACGGAACCTGGTGCGTCGAACTAGAACTTCATGCGCCAGTTGACTATGAAGTCCGTGTAGCTGTCGACTCCGTCAGCCTCGAAGCTGTGGTTGCGGGCGCCGATCTGAAGGGTGTTCATCGGCCCCATCTCGACCCCCACGCAGGCGTCTATGGCCCCGTAGTTGTCCGAGAGATCGGCAGAACCGGTCGGGAGCTGCGTGGCCGGGCTGACGTTCTCGAAGCGGACCGCGGGCTGAATGGCCGTGATCAGACTGCCGTTCAGACCGAAGCGGGCGCCGAGGGCGAGAGTGAGAGCACCGCCGGAAGTCTTCTCCATACCCTCGACATCGAGGCCGGCGAAGCCCAGCGAGAGCAGCTCGCCCGTGAAGTCGAGCGTCACGGTCTCCGCCACCGGGTAGTGCACGATCCCGTAGATATCGAAGGCGTCGGACGTGAAGGAGTCCGTCGTGTCCGCGGTCGTGGTGTCGGGCGCGGCGAAGATCCCGAGGCCCCCTCCGAGGGTCACCCAGGCGGCAGGCGTGATCGCGGCGTGCACCGTGAACTGCTTGTTGCTGTCGTCCTCGGGCGTGTTCTGGCCCGAGCCGTTCGTGTAGGCCACGTCGACCATCACGGGGTCGAAGGTGCCGATGACGGATGCGCCGATGTCACGGCCGCCATAGTAGAGGAAGTCGCTGGAGGAGGCGTACATGGGCCGGTCCGGGAAGAGGAGCGCGGTTGTGGGCTCCAGATAGCCCCATCCGAAGTTGCGCTTGAACTGCCCGCCCCTGATCGTGAGGCCTTCGGCCGGAGTCAGGTCCAGGAAGCCGTCGAGCAGCTTGGCCTGCCCTCCGCCGGCGGTCGTCGCGTTGAGCTCGGCCCGTGCCGCCAGATAGTCGCCGAAGGTGGGCTCCCAGTTGAGGTCGAACTGGCCGCAGAAGCCCATGTCGGGGTCTGCGCCCTCCGCGCCCCATACATCGAATCGTGTGATGCCGTAACCCTTGATCTTCATGATCTCGCTGCCGCCGGTGGAGAACTCCCCGGTCGCCATCGAGACCGCAAACACGACGAGCACGGTCGCCAGAGCAAGCCTCATACGAACCCCCTTCTGCAAGATCTTCCGGGCGCTCGGCCCGGAGTATATTGAAGTATGTTCCCCCGCTGACGAACCGACAACCACGGGAGAGGCGGAGCCGTGCCCCGGACCTTCCTTGCAGTGTTCGCAACCCTCTTCGGCCTCTGCGCGGGGAGCTTCCTCAATGTCATGGCGTGGAGGGGACCCCGCGGAGAGTCGGTCGTTGCCCCGCCGAGCTCTTGTCCGGCATGTGGAAAGCGCATAGCCTGGTACGACAACGTGCCGGTCCTCAGCTGGATCCTCCTCCGGGCGAGGTGCAGGCACTGCGGAGGCCGGATCTCCTATCGCTACCCGCTGGGCGAGCTGGCTGTCGGCCTCCTCTTCCTCGGCGCGGCCATGCAGGACGGCTTCACCCTGAGGTTCCTCTCCGACGCCCTGTTCCTCTCCCTGCTCGCCGTCACGGTACAGACCGATCTGGCGCACTGGATTGTGCTGGACGAGGTGAGCATCGGCGGGACGGCGGCAGGCATAGCCCTATCCTTGCCCAAGGGAGGAGTGAGCCCTCTCGGCTCGGCGGGATCCGCTGCCGGCGGATTCCTCTTCTTCCTGCTCACCAGATACGCGAGCCTGCTGGTCCTTCGCAGGAAGCCGGGCTACGTGATCCCGCCCCGGGGCCACGAGGAGGAGAGGGACGAGTTCACCGGAGGGATGGGATGGGGAGACATAAAGCTGGCGGCCTGCATGGGGGCATTCCTGGGCCCCGGGCGCACCGTCGTGGCATTCTTCACGGCCTTCCTGACAGGAGCGCTCGCCGGAGGCCTGGCGATCCTGCTGGCGGGGAGGAACAGGAGGGTGCCGATCCCGTTCGGCCCCTTCATGGCTCTGGGGGGAGCGGTCGCGGTCTTCGCGGGTGACGCCGTCTGGGGCTGGTACTTTTCCATCACGGGCACAGGGCTGTGAAGAGGGCGGCCGCCTACAGCCCGCCTTCGCGCAGGATGCGCAACTCGGCCAAGGCCATAGTATTCGTGGACGACACCATACTGCTGGTCCGCAACCGCGACCGCCGGGGGGACTTCTTCCTTCTTCCCGGCGGGGGCCAGGAGTTCGGAGAGACGCTCCACGATGCGCTGGTGAGGGAGACGGCGGAGGAGACAGGACTGCTTGTGGAGCCCTCCCGCCTCGTGCTGATCCGCGAGTACATCGGCTCCAACCACGAGTTCGCGGAGGAGGACGGTGGAGTCCACCAGGTGGAGCTGATGTTCCTCGCAACCCTCCGCGGGGAGGCGGAGGGCGTGGAGCGAGTCGGCGACGACATGCAGACCGGAGCCGAGTGGCTCCCGCTTGCCAGGCTGAAGGAAGCCAGGATCTATCCTTCGGCCCTGGCGGACATCCTCCCCGGCCTCCACGACGGGAGCATCACGGAGGCGCTGTACCTCGGGGACGTGAACTGAGGCGGGACCGGACAAGGTGAACGAGGCCGCCACGGGACCACAGCCGATGTCCCGGTCCCTGGAGCCTGCGGCAGTCTGACTCCCTAGAGCCTCTCCAGCATGAACACCTGGTGATAGCCGCCTCCGCGGCAGACCACGGTCCTCTGTCCGTCTCCGCAGATCGCCATGTCCGAAGCAGGCGAGAAGTTGCCGTCGTCCGAGGCCTCCACGGTCCCGTCGGGGTCGAGCACCAGCGTCTCCTGCGGTAGCCCGGTGAAGAAGTACGCACCGTCCGGCGTCACCGCCACGCACCGGGGATCGCCCGGAAGCGGCACCGTGCCGTCGTGCAGGCCCGTGCCGGAATCCAGGTGCCACAGCTCGAAGGGGCTCTGCCCGGAACCGCATGCCACCCAGACCCCGCCGGCCGGATCGGGGCAGAGGTCGGCGGCGCCCCCCGGGATGTCCTCCTGCGCGAGCAGGCTGAAGCCGGCAGTGCTCAGCATCTTTACCGTCGAGTCCGAGGCATCCGCAACGAAGAGCCTCGAGCCGGAGGCATCGACCGCCGCCCCGGCAGGCGAGACCACGGCGGTCTGGGCAACGTTGCTGATGTTCCAGGTGACCGTGCTGACGGTCACGACGGAGCCGTCTCCGCACACGACCCACATCACCGTGCCGGAAGGCTTGGCGGCCAGGAAGAGCCCCGTCCTGCCCAGGGAGATCTGGTCGTGGAGCTGATAGGTGTCGTTGCTGACGTACACGAGCACCTGCCCGGCCACTCCCACCGCGAATCCGCCCTCGGAGGTCGAGCAGACATCCGTCAGCGGGTTGCCCGTCTCGGTGGCTACATCGGCCAGCACGTAGCCCTGGTCGTGGTCGATGAAGTAGATGTGCGTGCCCGCGGCCACGATGGCGCAGCCGGAGGAGCCCATGAAGTCGCAGGCGACCGGCTCTGCCGCCGTGTCGATGTCCTGGAGGTACATGAATGGAAAGGCGGTGTCGAAGCTGGGTCCGGTGGTCCCGCAGGCCGCGAGGGCGAGGAGCAGAAGCAGCAGCCCGGAAGCTGCAAAGAGTCGGGTCCTTCTCATCTCTCCATCTCCTCTACAAGGCCCTTCATGATCCGTGCACCTCGCACGGCCTGGCCCAGATGGCAGTTGTTGAAGAAGACGAACACCTTCCCGGACTTCTCCACCAGCGATCTGATACCCGGCATCCACTCGCTCAGTTCCGCCTCGGAGTAGTCGTAGTCATACCTGAGGGCGCCCCCCTCCCACCAGTGACCGGCGTTCCGTCCATGGAACCGCATGTATCCGAAGGGGAGCCCGCCCACGGCGATCCTGGGCGGAAGCCCCTTCAGAGCCGGGGCGTCGACGGAAACGGGAGCGATGCCCATGTCGGAGGTCCTCGAAAGGTGCTCGGAGACGAACCAGTCCGCATTCCGGTACTCGGCCGCCAGCGGTATGCCCTCGACTCTCCTGCCGAGATCGGAGAGGTGGGCGAAGGCCTCGTCGGACGGTCTGAAGGAGTACGGGAACTGCGCAAGCAGCCCGGAGAGCTTCCCGGCCTCCGCGAAGGGCCGGAGCATGGCATGGAAGTCACGCCATGATCCGCCCGAGGCGTCCCGCGAGTGCGTCATGCTCTCGTGGAGCTTCAGGAAGAAGGTGAATCCGTCGGGAGTCTTCGCGACCATCGCTTCCGAGACCCGGGGATGCATTATCCTGTAGTAGCTGCTGTTGACCTCGACCGTGTCGAACTCGCCCGAGTAGAAGTCGAGCATCCTACCCCTGCCGATCCGCTCGGGGTAGAAGACCCCCCTCCAGTCCTCGAAGCTGTAGCCCGAGGTCCCTATCCGGATCTGCGAGGCCCCGGCCGGGAGGAGCGCCGGAAGAAGGCTTGCTCCCATCTGCGGCCCCTTTCCATGCCGGCCCGCCGGCTAGTCCCGGATCGCCTCCAGGACCCTGCAGCTCGCTATGGACTTCTCACCGTACTTCCGCCGGACGAGGTCGGCGACCCGGTTCAACTCAGCCATCCCCTCACGGAAGAGCGGGAGCTGGAGCCCCGAAGCAGGGTGGAGAGCACCCAGGCCCACTCCTATGAGCCTGATGGGGCTTCTCACTGCCTCCCCGGCAAGCTCCATCGCGGTTCTGAATATAACCTGGTCCTGGTCGGTCGGGTCGCCGAGTCGGTGTGAGCGTGAGAGGTACCGGAGGTCGGAGAGGCGGTACTTGAGGGTCACCAGGGCGCCGGCATAGCCTTCGTCCCTGGCGCGGCGGCCCACCTTCTGCGCCATCAGCGCAAGGACCGGGAGATACTCGCGGGGAAGGAGCACGTCGCGCTCGAAGGTGTGCTCGTGGTTGATCGTCCGGGGCTCGGGCTCCTCGTAGAAGGGGATCACCGGCGAAGGGTCCATGCCGCGGCACAGGAAGTACAGCGATTCGCCCGGCATTCCCAGGATCAGCCCGAGGCGGGACCTGGGAAAAGAGCGCAGGTCTCCGACGGTTCGGATGCCATAGCCCGTGAGCAGCCTAGCGGTCTGCGGTCCGACGCCCCAGAGGGTCTCCACCCTGAAGCCGGTGATGTCCTCGGGGCCCAGAGACCGGATACCCCTGGGCTTCGCCTTCTTCGATGCCATCTTGGCGAGGAGCTTGTTCGGGCCGACGCCCACGCTCGCCCACAGGCCGGTCTGACCGAGGATCTCCCGCTGGATGTGCGCCGCCAGGGCCGAAGGGCTGTCCGTCAAACCGGTGGCGTCCACGAAGGCCTCGTCTATGCTCACCGGCTCGATCCTGTGGGTCACCGAAAGGAGGACCGCGAGGATCTTCCTGGTGAAGGTCGCGTACTTGTGCGGGTCGCACCCCACCACCGCGGCGTCCGGCACCAGCCGGAGGGCTTCGAGGAGCGGCATCCCCGACCGGACTCCCCTCGCCTTGGCCTCGTAACTGCACGACGAAACGACCGTGCGGAGCGAGGGATCGCCCGAGACTATGACGGGGCGGCCGGCAAGCTCGGGACGCGCGAGCACCTCGACCGATGCGAAGTAGGCGTCCATGTCGACATGCAGGATGGTTCTCCGGTTCATAGCCGGCCGTCCGTCACATGCCGTCGCAGTAGACGCAGTCGAGCGTCCACCGGAGGTTTTCCGTATCGAAATGGATCTCGTAGACATCGCCGGAGCGTGTACGCACCATGAAGTGGTAGAGCTTGAAGGCCCCGACCCTGCTCTCCCATCTGAGGCTGACCTTCGTGATCGGATAGACGCGGTCGCGCCACCGGAAGCGGCACGGGACCACCGAACCGTTCCTGAAGTGGCCCAGCATCTCAACGGTTTCGAGGATCTCCTCGGGCATGCTTCACCGTCCCGGTCAATTGTTACAAACACATGTTTGCATGTCAAGGTCTAAAGGCTCCCCCGACCGCCTGGACTGCGTGCGCCTCATCCATTAGCTTGACCCGTCAGGAATACTGCCTCACGCCGTCCGGCTGAGATGCGAGGTGCATATGAAGATCCTGGTAACCGGCGCTTCGGGCTTTCTCGGCAGCTACGTGGTTCCAGCCCTCTGGGTACGCGCTCACGAGGTCACGGCCCTCGACATCAGGAAGGCTCCCGGGAGCCCTGCGGCCGAGGAACTGGTCTGTGACCTCACAAGGCCCGAAGAGGTCTCGGCAACGCTGGCGGGCAGGTCCTTCGACGCAGTGATGCACCTCGCGGTCCCTCCACGGGAGGCGCCTCCCGGGATCCTCACGGCGGTCAACATCCAGGCCACGCGCTCGCTGCTCATGGAGCTGTCGGGCCGGGCCGGCCGCGTCGTGCTGGCAAGCTCCTCCGCGGCCTATGGCCGCGTCTCCCCCTCCCAGTTCCCGGTCAGCGAGGACACTCCTACCGGCTTCACCGGACCCTACGGCAGGAGCTTCACCGAGAGGGAGGAGGCCGCGAAGCTGGCTACTTCCATCACGCGGTCGCCGCTCTTCATCCTCCGGGTCTTCAACCTGATCGGCCCGGGCCAGGATCCCGACAGCCTCGTGCCCGACGTGGCCAGGAAGCTCGCCCTTGCCGAGACGGGCGAGTACCCCGGGCCGCTGGTCACTTCGCCGATAGCCTGGAGACGCGACTATATCGACGTGAGGGATGCCGCTCTCGCCTTCGTGGAAGCCCTGACGGCCGCTCAGCAGGGGATGGGCGTGGTCAACATCTGCTCCGGAAGGTCCGTGTCGGGAGAGGAGGCCATAAGGGCGCTCGCCGCCGCCTTCGGCGCCCCCCCTCCCAGGCTGCCCCAGCCCGAGCCAGGCGACTCGCTGGACATCGACGATCTGCCCGGCGATCCCTCCGCCGCTCTCAGGCTCCTGAGCTGGAAGCCCGCCATACCGTTCGAGCAGACGCTGACCGACCTGGCGGATGAATGGCGCAAGCGGATCAGGGAGGGCGGGGCCTGAGGCTCAGGCCTTCGGGACTCCCCTTCTCCTCACGATCACTCTCGCGACCAGGATGCTGATCTCGTAGAGCAGGTACAGCGGAACCGCCATGAGCACCTGAGTGAACGGGTCGTTGGGCGGGAGGATCGCCCCCAGGACCAGGAGGCCCACTATCACATGCCTCCTGTACCTGCCGAGCTGCGAGGGCGTCAGCACGCCTATCCATACGAGGAACAGCACTACCAGCGGCATCTCGAACGACACGCCGAACATCAGGACGAACTGGCCGAGGAACGAGATGTAGTTGGAGAGCGTCCAGTTGCCCAGGATCCCGCCCGTCTCGAAGCTGTGGAAGAGCATCAGCGTGGGCTTCAGCAGGATGAAGAAGCTGAAGGCCACTCCCGACAGGAACAGCAGTATGGAGACCCAGAAGGCGGTCGCGGCGGCCCTCTTCTCCCCGGGGTAGAGCCCCGGCGAGATGAACCTCCAGAAGTGCCAGAGCGCCATGGGAGAGGAGAGGACTATCCCGGCCGTCAGCGCTATCCTGAGACTGGCGGTGATGGCCTCGTAGGGGGAGAGGGTCTGGAGGTGGCCCGGGCCCGTGGAAAGAACGAACTCCAGCAGCTTCCGGCTGACGGCGAAGCATGCCACGGTGAACAGGGCGACAGCCGAGATGACGATCAGCAGCCTGTGGCGCAGCTCCTCGAGGTGGTCCCAGAAACTGCCCTCGTCCACCCTCACGCATCCGCCTCCAGGGCCGCTCCGAGAAGCTCCCTCTCCCTGGTGCGCTCCAGCAGGACCTGCCTGCAGTCGCCCCAGCCGAAGGGCAGTATCCAGGCACGCCCCTCCGAGGTGCTCTTCTTGTCCCTGCCGAGGAACCTCGACATCGATCCGCGCACGGCCTTCCCCGGAGCGCACGGCAGTCCGAGGGAAGAGGCCAGCCCGGCGACCTCGACGGACAGCCCCGGCGAGCCGCCCAGGGCCTCCGCCATGCGTGCGGCCACTATGCACCCCAGCGCGACCGCCTCGCCATGGGTGAGGTCGAAGCCCCGCGCACTCTCCAGCGCATGCCCGAATGTGTGACCCAGGTTGAGGATGCGCCTGCGTCCCCTCTCCAGGGGGTCGCCGACCGCTATGTCCCGCTTGACCCTCAGGCAGAGCTCGACCGCTTCCGAAGCCGCATCCGGCGGAAGGGGCCTTGCCGCAAGATCCGCGAGCAGGCCCCCGAGCGCCGCGTCGCCCGAGACGAGAGCGGTCTTCAGGATCTCGCCCAGCCCGCTCCGGACCTCCCTCTCCGGAAGGGTCTCGAGCAGCGCGGTGTCCACCACCACGGCACCGGCCGGATAGAAGGTCCCCACCTGGTTCCGGGCCCTCCGGTAGTTCACGGCCGTCTTCCCCCCGAGGCAGGCGTCAGCCATGCACAAGAGGCTCGTCGGAACGAGGACCAGGTTGACGCCCCTCAGCCACAGGGAAGCGCAGAGGGCCGCGACGTCACAGACGAGGCCGCCTCCGAAGCCCACCACGAAGCCTTCTCGCATGAGCCCCGAATCGCTCATCTCCGCTATGATCCCGCCTGCCGTCGACATCGACTTCAGCCGCTCGTCAGCCTCGATCAGGGCCGACCCGAGGACCCTCCCTCCGAGGGCGGCCTCCAGCCAGGCCGTGTGGAGCGAAGCGACCGACCGGTCGGCGATCAGGAACACGCCCCCGGCTCCCTCGAGCACCCTGGCCAGGCCTCCCGGCCCGCTCGTGCTCACGAGAGAGGTCTCCCAGGAAGGGCTGAAGGAGGCAACTATCTTCCAGGCTCTTGCGCTCATGGTGCCCAGACCCCCCATAGAACCAGAGAACCCGCCAGCGTCGCCAGGACGGTGAACGGAAGGCCCAGCTTCACGAACCTGCCGAAGCCCACCCTGTAACCTGCCCGCCTCAGCATCGAGACGGCCACTATGTTCGCCGAGGCTCCCACGGGCGAGATATTGCCTCCGAGACACGCGCCGACTAGAAGCCCGAACTCCAGGAGCGGACTCCCGGCCAGCCCGATCGACTGCGACAGCGCACGCGTCACGGGAAGCATTGCGGTGACATAGGGGACGTTGTCGACCAGGGCGCTGATCGCAACCGACCCCCAGACGACCGCGAGGAAGGCCGCGATCCGGCTCTGCCCGCAGACCCCTGCCAGGAGCGAGGCCGCCGAGCCCATGACCCCGTACTCCTCCAGAGCCCCGACCATGAAGAAGATCCCCGCTATGAGGGCCAGCGTGTCGAAGTCGAATCCCCGGACCATCTCCCTCCAGCCCCTGCCGACCCCGGCCTCCTCGTTGCGCCTCGCCCTCAGTATCGTGGGCAGCAATCCCCTGTGCCTCAGGACATGCCAGAGCAGGGAGAGCATCCCGCCAGACGCGCATATGAGCCCGGGGAGCATGCCGCCCCCGGATCCCGAGCCGAGGAAGCTCGTTGCCACGAGAGCCGAGACGACGCCGGCCAGTATCAGGGCCGGAACCCAGCTGCTGACGGGCGGACATGTCCACGAGGGCACGCGGCGCCTGTCCTTCCTGAACAGCCAGAAGACGAACACCAGGGATGCGGCCGCTCCCGCCTCGACCGCGAAGAATATCCCCGGCCTGCCGTGGTAGAAGAAGTCGTTGAAGTTCAAGTTCATCGACGAGGCCAGGATCATGCTCGGGGGATCACCGACGAGGGTCGCCGTTCCCTGCAGATTGCTCGACACTGCTATGCATATGAGGAGCGGGACCGGGTTGGCCTCCATCCGCCGGCTGAGCTCGAGGGCGACCGGTGCGACCAGCATGACTGTGGCCACGTTCTCCAGGAACGCGGACACGGCTCCCGAGAGCAGGCACAGAAGCAGGGAGGCCATCCCCATGCTTCCTGCCACCTCGACCAGACGCGTGGCCAGCCACGCAGGTACGCCCGTCTCCATCAGGACCTCCGCGACGAGCAGTACGCCGGAGTAGATGAGGAGGATGTTGAAGTCCACGGACCTGAGGAGGGATGCGTGATCGACGCCGAGGCCCGCCAGAGCGCAGACCGCCATGGCCATTCCTGCGGCCGCCCAGACCGCGGCCCCGCGCATGTGCGACGCAAACGCTATGTAGGCGTAGGCCAGCAGGAAGGCCGCCGAGAAGACATGTGCCTGGGTCAAGACGGCTGCTTCAGGACCCCTGGTGATAGCTCTGGAGGGTCAGGACGCTGTCGGGCGTGGCCTTGAGGACCATCCCGACGTCCGGAGCGAGCCAGATGTCCCTGGTGACGGTAGTCGTGTCCGGAGTGAAGCCCCCCGTCTGAATCCAGTTGATGGTGGTCTCGGTCTCGGTCAGGTGGTAGCAGTCGGGCCAGCCGGCCGCGGTTCCCAGGCCGGCGACCGTCGTGCTCCGCCTCCACTTGTGGCTGATCGTGACACCCTGGCTCACCGTGTAGGTGGACGCGGAGTCCGTCGAAGTGCTGCCCGTCGCGAGAGGCCAGTCGAGCCATGTCACCCAGGCCCTGTAGACCTCCACCTCGTATCCGTTGAAGAGGACCGTGTGGTCCTCCCAGTGCTCGAGCTTCCCCTCCGAGTTGATCCAGTAGGAGTACCCCGCGCCTGTCTGGAGCCGGTAGCAGCTCCTGTCGCCCATGACCGTCTGGTCGATGACGGTGACTATCACGCTGCCGTCGCCCTGGACATCGTACTCCCACTGGCTGCCGATGGACGCGACCGGGTAGTAGTCGGCGCCGAGCCTGAGGAAGAGCGGGTTGCGGTCGCAGGAGAGCAGGAGGACGGCCGCGGCTGCGGTTATCAGCTTCTTCACCTGCCCACCTCCCGTGACGCCCTGAAGACCAGGCCGAACGAGTCTGCGGAGCCGCCGGACGCAAGTATCCCGCGGAAGTCGAATCCTACTGCACCACGCAGTCCGCCGCCGAGGCTGAAGTCCCATCTCACACCGGCCCGCCAGGCGGGGTCCCAGGTGGCCGGGTCAGCGCCTCCAGCCGACTCCATCCGCGAGCGGGTCAGTCCGAAGCCGGCCTCCACGCCCGGATTGAATACCCTCGCGTGCGGCCTCAGGAACAGGTCGGTCAGGATCTCGGGGCCGATGCAGGCCAGGGAGGCGTCGCCATCCCAGGCGTCCCCGTAGAGACAGCCCGTGATCCCGGCACCGACACCCACCCTCTCCCAGGGCTTCCATGCAAGAGACGCCCTGGCCTCGATGCCGGTACCGATGTTGTCACCCCATGCCCCGACGGGGAACACCGGCCCCGTGGACAGCCCGATGTCGAGAGGCAGAAGGCCTGAGACCATCGCGATACCCAGAAGTGCGAACGGAGACAATGCCGACCTCCTAGAACTCCACTGCCGGAGTCGTGACGAACTGGTCACCGACCAGAAGGTTCACGCGGTTCCCGAGAATGGCCCTGGCGGTCTCGTAGGCTATCTCGGGCCTGTTGTTCTCTCGGCTGAGATGCGCAAGGACCACGCACTCCAGCCCGGGATGCTTCAGACTGTCCAGGAGCCAGGCCGCGTCGTCGTTGCAGAGATGCCCGTTCGAGGAGGCTATCCTCTGCTTCAGGTACCAGGGATACGAACCGTCCCAGAGCATCCCCAGGTCGTGGTTGAACTCGAGTACGAGGGCCGTGCTCCCGCTCAGTCCCCGGACGAGCCAGTCGCCCCAGCTGCCCAGGTCGGTGGCGACTCCCAGCTTGCCGCCATCCCATTCGATTAAATAGCCGCTGGGGTCCTCCGCGTCATGTGGAAGCCACTGGGCGCCCACACGGAACGGGCCCACCTCGATCTCGCTCCCGTTCTCGAGGGGAACAAGCGCCGGGACGGGCCCCAGGGTCCGTGCGCACGCCCCGAGCGTGCCCGATGTCGCGTAGACAGGGATCTTCAGCCTCCTCGCCAGCGCCCCGACCCCCGAGCAGTGGTCCGAGTGCTCGTGGCTCAGAAGGACGGCGGACGGCCTGACTCCGTCCATCCCCGCCCCGGCCATCCTCGAGAAGGCCTCCCTCATGCTGATGCCGGAATCCAGGAGGATGGAGAAGCCCCCCTGCTCGATGACCATCGAGTTCCCGCCGCTGCCGCTCGCGAGGAGGGAGAACCTCATGCCCGGAATCTCGCGAGCCTGTTGAATTCCGCCGGGAGGACGACCGGCGCCTTCGCCCCGCCGCCCCAGAAGCTGCGGAGGGCCGCGGCATCACGAGCGTCGAATGTGTTGAGGCTGTATACGCAGGTTCCCGCATCGCCCCTCGCCCGTGCCGCGGCGGCGCCCCTCAGGGCGGACTCGAGCGACTGATTGTAGACCGCTATGCCGTACACGACCTTCCCCGGGCTCACCGCGGTGTCCAGAACGGCCAGGTCCCCCGCCCTGTCGGCACTCGAGGAGTAGGCCATCGGGCATACGAAGTCGACCAGGCCCTCGGTCAGCCAGCTTCGCCAGTCGCAGCCGTACTCCCCCGCAGCCGAGAGAGGATCGGCCATGACCGCGCACGAGAGGGGGATCCCGGGCGCCTCCCTGCGAAGGGCGGCCCTGACTGTCCGGACCGATGCCGTCACCTGCCGGGCCCTCCACTCCAGCCACTCCTGCTCCCTCCCGGGCACGGCGGCAGTCGTCCATCCACTTGCCGGATAGAGGTCCACGGGATCCGTGCCGGTCTCGAGGAAGAAGCCGGCTCTCGCCCGCGGCTCGAAGCCGAAGCCCGTGCCCGGATAGCGGACGTAGTCCAGGTGTATGCCGTCGACGTCATAGCGTGCAGCGATCTCCACGCAGATGTCGGCCAGTCGCTTCCTCACTCCTTCCTCGGCCGGCGAGAGGGTAGCTCCGACGATGCCTGCGGCATCGCATTCCGCCCGGGAGTAGGTGAGAGAGGAACGGCCCCGGAGGTCCTCCATGAACCACTCCGGATGGGCGTAGCAGACGTGGGACGGATCCGACGGTGGCTGGGGAGCCGACCATGTCAGGAAGGCGTTCACCCATGCATGCACCTCCATCCCCATCGCATGCGCCCTCGAGATGACGTGGGCCAGCGGATCGTAGGTATCGAGGATGTAGGCCGGCGGGAGCAGATCGGAGGAATACCAGGCCTCCCCGCGGCCCATCACCTGGACCAGCAGGCCGTTCGCCCCGGCTGCGCGAGCCGCGTCGAGGAGGCTGTCGAGACGGCCCATGTCCTCCAGGCCGTCGGCCGAGATCCAGAAGAACCTGAACGGGCCTGCCCAGCAGGCTGCGGCTGCCACAAGAGCCAGGAGAGCCGCCTTCACAGCCGTCCCCCCCCTGGTCCGGCAGGAGCGAACTCCTCCCGGCTCGGCCTTCCGAACAGCCTCTCTATGGCCTCGACGGCACCGAACTCGCCCCGGATCACCGAGCTGACGGCAGAGGTGATCGGGACCTCCACGCCCAGGCCGAGCGCGAGCTTCTCGAGGGCGCCTGCAGTCTCGACCCCCTCCGCCAGTCCGGCCGCGCTCCCGCCGGTCACGATGGCCTCTCCGTATGCCCTGTTCCTGCTGTGGCGCGAGAAGAGAGTCGCCTCGTAGTCGCCCAGATGCGAGAGGCCGTAGACGCTGCGCCAGTCTCCGCCTGCCGCCGAGACGAGTCTGGCGACCTCCTGCGGGGCCCTGGCCATGAGGGCGCCCTTCAGCCCGGAGAAGCCCAGTCCGTCGAGCATCCCGGCCGCTATCCCGACCACGTTCTTGGCGGCCGCACCTATCTCGCAGCCCGCGAGATCGGAGGAGTGGTAGAAACGGATGAGGCTGCTCGCCATGGCTCCGGCGAGCCGCGCCGCATCCTCTACCGACGCCGAGGCGATGAGCATGCAGGTCGGGACCCCCGCGACGAGATCCTGGGGGTGGCCGGGGCCGAGCCAGGCCGAGACGCTCCCGGCCTTCAGGCCGCTTTCCGCAGCGATCTCGGACATCCTGGCGCCGGTCTCCCTCTCGAGGCCCTTCATGCACAGGACCACATCCGCCGCTCCGAGATCCCTCCCGGCGAGCTGCAGCGACAGCCCCCTCCAGGCCTGCGCCGGGACCGACACCAGAATCAGATCGGCGTCGAGAGCGGCATCCAGGCTCGAGGTCAGGACCACACCATCGGGGATCTCCAGGTACTCGTTTCGCCGTTCCCGGCCAAGCATCTCCAGGACGGGGCTGCCCGCCGGCTCCCAGCCTGTGGCCCGGTACCCGAGCCTGTCCGCATACCAGAGATGGAAGCCGCCCCAGCGGCCGCAACCGAGAACGGAGAGGCGGAGCATGTCCCGGTCAGTTCCTTCGGAACGCCGAAGCGCCCGGGATGGTCTCCACGCTGCCGTAGGACCGGAACAGCCTGCCCCACCCCGTCCTGGACGCCTGCATGACCCTCTTCCTACCCACGAGGTTCATCCAGAAGAGATCGTGGTACGCCCTGCTCGCGATGTACGACCAGGGAACGAGCGGGCTGCGGAGCAGGATCCCCTCGAGGGGCTTCAGCCAGCCGTGGTAAATCGCCTTCTGCCCTCTGCTCGCGAACGTGTCCGTCTGGACGAAATGCCAGTTCTCCCCGGAGATGTCGTCTCCGACTATCTCGATGTCCCGCGGATCCCCGATCCCGAGGCCTGCCTCGTGCGCCAGCCTTATGAAGTCCAGCTTCAGGGGGTCGAAGCCCTGCAGCTTCGCGCTTATCGCGTCGATCGCGACCTGGTCGGCGGACGCTAGGATCACATTCTTCTCGTGGGGGATCATGGCCCTCGGGCCCGGCCCCTCCCCGGCGAAGGTCCCGTCCATCACCGCCAGCAGGCCGGGATGGATCTCCTTCTGGATCTGCAGGAGATCGACAAGGGTCTCGTGGATGACGCTGTGCGTCCAGTGGCGCCTCTCGCTCAGAAGGCCGCCGAAGGCGTTCTTCATGGCGCCCGTGATCGTCGTGAAGACATGGGTCTTGACCGTCGGCAGATGGATGATGTTCCGCCCGACGAGCATCTCGGGGATCTTCACGCCGTCGGGGAAGATCCTGTCCAGCACTCTGTAGGGCTTCTTCGTCCTGTAGACGATCCACTTCACCTCGGGGCTGTAGAGGCGCACCTTGCCGATCCCGTGCAGCTGCTCGTCCACCTGGACGAGGTTGTTGCCCCTCTCCCCCGCCACGTCGCTGACCACCACCGTCCTGTTGTGGGCGGAGATCAGCTTCTCCCTCGGGAATCCGTCCAGGAGCAGCGTCCTCAGCACGCCGTCGAGCTGCCAGGGCGCCGTGGAGCACGCCGGATACCAGTGGTGCCAGGAGATGTTGATCTTGAGGAGCACGTCGGCGGACCGGTCCAGCACGTCGGCGTACCCGATGCTGCGCATCAGCCTCCCGTAGTCTTCCAGCACAGTCTTCGGCTTCGTTCTGAGAACAGCCACCCTGCTAGCCGCCATCTGGCACCTTCTCCTCCCGGTTCCTCCGATAGAGCCCCGTGGTCTTCCACCTGCGGTGGGCCCACCAGTACAGGTCGGGTCTCCGCCTGACCCATTCCTCGAGGAACGCAGTGTAATCCCTTGTGACCTGCAGCTCCGCCTGATCGGGGGGAATGTCCCTCGGAGCCAGGATCGGATTCCCGCAGACGAGCCTCTGCCGTTCCGCACTCTCGCGGACAAGAAGGAGGGGCACCACGGCACAGCCCGTCTTGACGGCGAAGGCGGCGGCTCCCCTGGGGGTCGACGCGGGCCAGCCGAGGAAGTCCACCACCAGGCCGTTCCTCCCGGCGTCCTGATCCGAGAGCCAGCACATGACTCCCTTCCCGCGGATGACGCGGAATATCTCCTTCATCGCCCCGCCCCGCGTGATCAGTCCTATGCCGTGCGAGGCGCGGAGCCCGTTGAGGTATCCGTCGACGAGCTCGTTGTGCTGTTCCCCTACCAGGAAGCTCACGTCTCCCACGAGGTGCCTCATGAGCAGTCCCGTCATCTCCCAGTTGCCGAAGTGGAAGGACAGGCCTATCCCGCCTTCGCGCCTGAGGAACTCCAGGGCCTCGGTCCCCTCGACGACGATGTTCCGGCCCAGGAAGCGCCCGTCGATCCTCCTCTGCCTTGCTATCTCCACCATTGTGCGCCCGATGTTCGCGTACGAGCGGGCACCGATCCTCCTGTTGTCGGCGGCGGTGTTCCCGGGGAAGGCCTGGTGGAGATTCGTCATCACGACCCGACGCCTTATCCCCAGGAACCAGGCCTTGAAGCCCAGGAGCGCTCCCATGGCAAGCGCCGCCCGCAGGGGCAGCAGCCCAAGCAGGAAGACAAGGGCCCTCAGCAGGGAATACTCGACGATGTGGCGCACAGTATGCTTCAAGCACGGCTCCAGACCGAAGGGGACAGCGGGATACTAGCCGTTGCCGGGCCACCCCGGCAACGACGGGAAGCCACGGGTCCCGCCCCTGCCACCCGCTACCTTTTCAGCGGGTTGGGAACCTCTATCGCGTTCTCGGGGCAGAGCTCGTGACAGCACAGGCACACGATGCACTTCCTCCTGTCCATCACAGCCCTGCCTCCGCGGATGGCGATGGCCCCGACAGGGCAGCTCCTCATGCACAGCCCGCAGGCCGTGCACCTGGGCCCCGATCTCGGAACTGTCTTCAGGAAACCCCTGACCAGGCCCCCGAGGAATGGCGGGACCAGCCCGTACATCCAGGTGGGGGGCAGCCTGAAGTCGTCGAACCTGGCCGTGCCGTCCACGGACACCAGATGCCTGTCCCTGCCCAGGCCCAGCCGGCGGGCCTCCCTGGTCGTGTCAACTTCCTCGGCCCGCAGTCCGACGAGCTCGGACATCACCATGTCCAGCTCCACCCCGTCCCTGGCGACGGCCATCACTCCGTCGCTCCTGCGCCTGCCGTCGGTCCCGGGACCCTTCCCGTCCATTGCGACTATCGCGTCCATGATCGTCAGGTCGAAGCGGACCAGCGAGTAGATGCCGGCTATGTGCACCGCGAGATCCCGAGGCCGGATGGCGTGGCTGTGGATGACCGCCTTGCCCAGCCCCGGAACTGCACCGAAGGAGTTCTTCACGGCGTTCGTCAGCCTGCAGTACATATGGGTCTTGAACTTGCACAGATTCAGGACTGCATCGTACTCGTACATCGGCTTCGCGATGTGGTAGGTCCGGCCGCCTGCGGTCTTCTCGACGCTTCCCGCAGCCTCGAAGTTGACCAGCTCCATCCCCGGGTCCGTCGCCAGGGCGTCGTAGCCGCAGTTCGCCCAGTACCTCTCGATGCCCCGGACGGCTCCGCCGGGGCTGTCCCCGAGCGCCACGCTGCAGCCGAGCCTCTTCAGGAGGACGGCCACCGCGGCCGCCACCTCCGGATGTGTCGTGATCCCCCGGTCCGGCGACTTGGCCGCGAGCATGTTCACCTTCAGGAGGACCCTCGCCCCCGGGCGGATGCACGAGGGCCACCCCCCTGCGGCGCAGACCATCTCGTCCAGCGCCTTCACGAGCGCCGACCTCTCGTATGTGAGCCCCGACCTGATGACGACGTCAGCGGGCACGGCGGGCCAGCTCGATCTCGCGGGAGAGGATGCGCGACAGCCCTGCCTCCCACCCGTATCCCTCGGCCACGGACCGGCAGGCCGAAGGGGCGGGACGGGATCCGATGACATCCAGCACCGCATCGGCAAGCGGGCCTCCCCCCCCGGGGCCGACCGCCCGGGAGACCTCTGTCGGGAATGTGTCCATGAGGCCGCTGCCGGACAGACCGACGACGGGAGTCCCGCTGGCAAGTGCCTCCAGGAAGCACAGCCCGAGAGTCTCGGCAGGCGCCGCCGAGAGGAGGAGCCACGCCTCGCGATAGGCCGCAGCCAGCTCTGGCTGCGAGAGGAAGCCCCTGAACCGCACACCCGGGTCCCTGGCGGCCAGAGCTTCGATTCTCCCCCTGAGGAGGCCGTCTCCCACTACGGTCAGCGACACGCCGGCCCTCCTCCTTCGGAGTTCCAGGTAGCAGTCGAGAACGGCGGAGAGCCCCTTCTCCTCCGTCAGCCGCCCCGCGAAGAGCATGGAGGGTGCCTCCGACTCCTCGCCGAGCCGCTTCACGCGGAACAGCTCGAGGTCCACGCCGAGGGGTGCCTGCTCGGTATTCGTGATGCCGTGGCGCCTCAGGTCCTCCGCGACCGTCGGCGACGCGACGAAGACCCTCGTGCTGTCACGATACGCCCTCCTCAGCCAGGACCATCCGCAGGCTTCCAGGAGCCTTCGGAGGCCCGGTCTCCGCGGGCAGACCGCGGCCGTGTAGTTGCGGGGGAAGTAGGCATGGTAGTAGTCGAACACCGGAGTGCCCGTCCTGCTACGGAAGAGGCTGACCGCCCTTCTCATGACGAAGGGGCTCCCGCACTCGATCAGCGAGGGGTTCCAGCGGTCGAGCACGCGCACCGTTCCGGTCTTCAGGACAGGGATGCGGTAGCCGGGGGCGAACGGGATGCCCATGGAGGGAACGCGCGCGACCCAGTGCCCGCCGTCCGTCAGCATCCCGCTCCCGGCGCCCGGGATGACGAGAAGATGATCGTCCTCCGGCCGCGTCCGTGCGAGCCAGCTCCGCTTCATCTCCAGGTAGCGCCTGACGCCTCCCCCGGACTCGCTCCAGAACATGGACACGTCGCAGAAACGCATTCACTTGCCGTACGGGCAGTTGCCGAGCGATGGCGCGAACACCCGGTTCTTGCCTGCCCGCTTGGCCATGTACATCCGGGAGTCGGCGATCTCGAGAAGGCGATCCCTGTCCGGGACGTCGATCGGGTACGTGGAGACCCCGAGGCTGACGCTCACGCATCCGAGCGGCTGCTGAGTGCTGTGGGGAATGTCGGGATTGGAGTCGAGCACTCTCCTGCGGATGCGTTCGGCCACTTCCGCGGCCTCGTGGGGCACGACCACGGGGAGGATGCAGACGAACTCCTCCCCGCCATAGCGGACCGCCGTGTCGATGTAATCGCGGAGAGAGGTCGAGATCGCTCTGGCCACGGTCCTCAGGAGCAGGTTGCCCATCGGGTGGCCGAAGCTGTCGTTGTACTTCTTGAAGTCGTCGATGTCGATCATCACGAGAGAGCAGTTGTGCGAGTACCTGCTCGCGCGCTCCAGCTCCTCCTTCAGACGGTCCTCGAAGTAGCGGAGGTTGCGCATGCCGGTGAGCCTATCCCTCTGGGCCATCTCCCAGACGCGCGAGTGCAGCCTGGCGTTCTCGATCGCCGTTGCGGCATGGTTCGCGAGCGTGCTCACCCTCCTCACCGCATCGGGCGAGAAGCGGTTCCTCACGGGGCTCTGCAGGTCGATGATCCCGATCACCCGCTCGCCCACGATCATGGGGACAGCGAGCTCGCTCCGGGTCGCGTCGAGGTTCTGCACGTACCTCGCGTCCTGGGAGACGTCGGGGACGTTCACCGGCTTCCTGCCCAGCATCGCGTTCGAGATGAGGCCGACTATCGACGGCCTCCTCACTTCGCGCGGGTCCTGATCAGGATCCTGGGGGACCGGGCCTCCCATGGGCAGGACCTCCCGCCCCAGGATGTCCACTTCGTCCGGGTATCCCCTTGCGGCGCGGACGGTGAGCGTCTCCGGGATGTTCGACTCGCAGTCCTCGGGCGGCAGCAGGATCGCGATGGCCTCGTCGGGATAGAGCTGGCTCAGAGCCTCCGAGAGGTGCCTGGGGAGCTCGTCGATGTCCAGGGAGGAGTTCAGCTCCCTCCCTATCCTGGACAGGGTCTCGAGCTCCTCGTTCCTCCTCCGCAGGTCCTCCCTGAGGGAGTGCTCCTCGGTCATGTCCGTGGCAAGCACGACGGCGCCGGAGATGTGGCCGCTCCTCCGGAACGGGACGAACCTCAGGTTGAGGATCATCCCCTGGTGTCCGGCCAGAGGGACCTCCACACCGGTTTCGAGAGCCGACGTGCCTTCCAGGAAGACCTTCCTGAGCATCTCCGGCCTGGAGTCCTTCATGAGGAGGGGTATCGCCTCGGATAGCAGCCTCCCCTTTATGGCCTCGGGCGAGACTCCGAACAGGTCTCTGGACCGGCTCGTGGCCTCTGCCACGCGGAGCGAGGAGTCCACTACTATGACCGCGGAGTCGAGGCTGCCCAGGATGGCAGCCATCTGCTCGCGGCTCTCGCTTATCTCCTCCAGGTCCATGGCATTGGAGAGAACGACGGACGCATAGGCGACGAACTGCCTGAGCGAGTCCAGGTCGGTCGCCGAGAGCGGCCTGCCCGACGAGAAGAAGTCGGACCTCACCAGGCCTATGGTCCTCCTGCCTGACGCGAGCGGAGTTTCCACGTAGTCGGCCGAGCCTCCCCAGGAAATCTTCAGGTCGGGCAGCCCCAGCTCCCGGGAGCAGACCTGCCTCTGCTGACGGATCGCGAGGAAGGCCGGCAGGCCCTCGGAGCCTGCAAGCCTGATGAGAGGGTCGGGCGGATCGGGTGCGAGCCCCCTGCCCAGGGCGGCCTCCGACCTCAGCTCGTCGGCGGCAGGGAGGTAGCTGAACACCTGAGCCCTGTCGAATCCCAGGCCCGCGACCACCCCTGCCGCCAGGGCCCTGAAGATCTCCCGGACCGAAGTGCTCCCGCTCAGGTCCAGTGCCAGATCGCGGATGGCCTCGAGCCGGTCCAGGCGCCTCTCCAGTATCTCCGTCAGATCCTCGAGGATGGACTGCCTGTCCGGGGGAGCTCCCGCAGGCGGGCCCGCCCCCTCCTGGCGCGGCCTTTCGCCGATCATCTCCAGGCATCGCCGGGCTATCTCGGAGACCTTCAGCGGGAGCTCGAGCACCGCATCCGCTCCCGCCCTCCTCGCCCTCTGGAGGAGAGGCCTGTCCAGGCGGGGCACGAGAACCATCACGGGGATGGTGCTGAACGCGGGATCGCTCCTGAGATAGCGGAGGATCCTCGTACCGCCGAGCCCGGGCATGTACATGCCGCACACCACCAGGTCGGGCAGGACCAGGTGGGCGCGCTTCACAGCGTCGAACCCGTCGGAGGAGACCTCTACAGAGAGGCCCTCCGACTGGAGGGCCTTCTGCAGCATCAGAGAGAGCTCGGGGTCGCTCTCGGCGAGGAGAACCGTGCGCCCCGAGACCGACACTCCCCCTCTATTCCGATCTGATGGTCGCCTGCGCGGCCGCCAGTCTGGCTACGGGGACCCTGTAGGGCGAGCACGAGACGTAGTCGAGCCCCGCCCTGTCGAAGAACTCGATGGATGCAGGATCGCCGCCGTGTTCCCCGCAGACCCCGAGCTTGAGCCCGGGCTTCGCGGAACGGCCCCCCCTGACGGCCAGGGACACCAGCTCGCCCACGCCCTCGACATCTATGGAGGCGAATGGATCGCGCTCGTAGATGCCCATCTTCACGTAGTCGCCCAGGAACTTCCCTGCATCGTCGCGCGAGAAGCCGCAGCCCATCTGCGTCAGGTCGTTCGTCCCGAAGCTGAAGAAGTCCGCGTGCGAGGCTATCCTCGCCGCGTCCACGGCCGCTCTCGGAACCTCTATCATCGTGCCGATCCGGTAGTCGATGTAGCCGGCGGGCTTGCCACGCTCGGCAAGGATCTTGTCGATTACGGCCTGCGCACGCTCACGCGCTATCTCGAGCTCCTTCGGATGGCCCACGAGCGGGATCATGATCTCGGGAAGCGCCTTCGTCCCCTTCTCGGTCACGCTGATCGCGGCTTCCATGATGGCGCGCACCTGCATGTCGGAGATCTCTGGGTAGGTGAGGCCCAGCCTGCAGCCCCTGTGTCCGAGCATGGGGTTGAACTCGTGGAGCGATTCCACCGTGCGCCGGATCTTCTCCACGGAGACGCCCATGACGCGGGCCATCTCTTCCTGTCCCTCCTCGTCCTGCGGAAGGAACTCGTGCAGAGGGGGGTCGAGCAGGCGGATGTTGCAGGGCCTTCCGTCCAGGGCTGCGTAGATGCCCTCGAAGTCTCCGCGCTGGAGGGGAAGGAGCTCGCCGAGGGCTTCCTCGTAGGTCGCCAGAGGGCCTTCGAGCTTCCCCGCGAGGTCGCCGTCCCCGCCGCCGCCGCCGGCCGCGATCTGCTCCCGGAGCCGCTTGACCTCCTCCGCCACGAGGATGAGCTTCCGGAAGGAGACTATCCTCTCGCCCTCGAAGAACATGTGCTCGGTGCGGCAGAGCCCTATGCCCTCCGCCCCGAACAGGACAGCCATCTCGGTGTCCCTCGGCGTGTCGGCGTTGGTCCGGACTCCCAGCCTTCGGATCTCGTCGGCCCAGCCGACGAGCTCCGAGAAGTTGCCGTAGAGCCTGGACTCGGACGCCGGCATCATCCCGCGGAGGACCTGCACTATCTCGGACGGCTTCACCCGGACCTCGCCGGAGAACACCTCTCCGGTGAATCCGTCGATGGCTATCATCTCCCCTTCCCTGATCTCGACATCGCCTCTCGCGATTATCTTCGCCCTGCTGTCTATGTGGAGGTCGCTCGCGCCCGCCACGCAGGGCGTCCCCATGCCACGCGCGACCACCGCGGCGTGCGACGTCATGCCGCCTCTGGCCGTCAGGATACCCCTGGCGGCCGCCATTCCTCCGATGTCCTCGGGGCTGGTCTCGAGCCTGCAGAGGACCACGCTCTCCCCGCGGGCCGCCCATGCCTCGGCATCCTCGGCAGTGAAGACGGCCTTGCCGGAGGCGCCCCCGGGCGATGCGTTCAGCCCCCTGGTGAGGAGCATGGCCTTCTCCTTGCCCTGCCTGTCGAGCACCGGCGCGAAGAGCTGGTTGAAGCTCGCCGCCGGGACCCGCAGGATGGCCGTCTTCCTGTCGATCAACCCCTCGTGGACCATGTCGACGGCGGCGTTGAGCGCCGCGAAGACAGTCCGCTTCCCCGAGCGCGTCTGAAGGATGAACAGACGGCCCTTCTCGATCGTGAACTCGATGTCCTGCATGTCGCGGTAGTGGCTCTCGAGGGCTTTCCGCACGTCCATCAGCTGCTCGTAGACGGCGGGATTCCTCTCTCCGAGCGTCGAGATGGGCTGTGGGGTCCGGATCCCGGCGACCACGTCCTCGCCCTGGGCATTCATCAGGTACTCGCCATAGAAGACGTTATCACCGTTGGCCGGGTCGCGTGTGAAGCAGACACCGGTGCCCGAGTCGTCGCCCATGTTGCCGAACACCATCGTCTGGACGTTCACCGCGGTGCCCTTGAGGCCCCTGATCTCGTTCAGCTGGCGGTAGCGGATGGCGCGCGGGTTGTTCCACGATCCGAAGACTGCATCGATCGTGTGCTTCAGCTGGATCCACGGGTCCGACGGGAAGTCGTCGCCGACATGCTTCCGGTACACCTGCGTATAGAGGTCGACCACCTTGCGCAGCTCGGCGGTGCCGAGCTCGGTGTCCAGCTTCGCCCCGCAGGAGTCCTTGACCGTCTGGAGGGCATGCTCGAACTCCTCGTGCGGGACTCCCATCACCACGTCGCCGAACATCTGGACGAATCTCCGGAGCGAGTCCCAGGCGAACCGCTCGTTGCCCGTGAGCCTGGCCAGGGCCTGCAGGGCATCCATGTTGATGCCGAGGTTGAGCACCGTGTCCATCATGCCGGGCATGGAAACCGCCGCTCCGCTGCGGACGGAGACCAGAAGGGGGTTCACCGGATCTCCGAGCTTCTTGCCGGTGACTTCCTCCAGCTCGGCCAGCCTGGACCTTACCTCTTCCTCGAGGCCCTCCGGCCAGTCCCCGCCGGACTTGTCGAAGGCGTGACAAGCCTCTGTGCTGATCGTGAAACCAGGGGGGACAGGAAAGCCGAGCTTCGCCATCTCGGCCAGGTTGGCGCCCTTGCCGCCCAGCAGATCCTTGTGGTCCTTGTCGCCTTCTGTCCTGCCGGCTCCGAAGAAATACACGAACTTCACTATGCACCTGCCGTTCCGAGGTCCGTAGAGACGGGAAAGCCGGTCGGCCACGCCGCCGGCACTGGCCTGAACGATGAATATAGCTCGCCCCGGAGGGAATGGGGACGAGTCGCTATCTCCCCCTGTGCCTAACCGTCCAGAGCCAGCCCGTGAACTCCTCCAGCTCACGCCTCTCGGCTTCGGATGCAGGCGGGACCCTTTCGAACACCCAGGCCGCTGCGTCGCCCGGGCTGTCCATGGACCCGAGCTCGGCGGACAGCAGCGATAGCACTTCGGCGATCTCCTCGCTCCTCATGGTCTTCCTCAGTTCCTCGCCATCGTAGGCCGTGGAGGCCAGGAGATCCTCCGGGGGGAGATCGGAGGAGCCGACGGTGGACTCCAGCTCCTGGAGATGCTCCCTCAACTGGCTCGCAGAGACACCGTACTCGGAGGCGAGCTGGTCCTGAGTGAGATGGGGCCCGACCCTCGTGACGAGGTACTCCAGAGAGGCTGCCCAGATCGCGGGCTTCCTGCCCCCGGGCGCCTTCCTCGAACAGAATTCCCTCCACAGGGCCGCCGCGCGGTCGGCCCTCTCCTTCCCGTAGCCGTGGAGATGCAGCATCCCGGAGGCCATGCCCGGCACCAGGTCGGCCAGCGGGGCCGTGTCGCCGGACGAGACGGCCCGCTTGAGCCTCACCCTGAGCGCCTCTATCCTCAGCAGCGAGTGCTCGATGCGCTCGTCGAACGGGGCGAGGTCATGGGCCTGGAGAAGAAGGTGCAGGCTCTCGTCGAGCCTTCCCCGCTTCGCCTCCAGGAGTGCGAGGTAGGAGAGTGTGGCGGGTATCCTGTGCTGCTCCCGGCGTGCGGTGGAGATGAGCGTCCTCTCGGCCTCCTCGTCACGGTTCAGCATGAGGAGGACAAGGCCCTGCTTGCGCCTTGCGTCGAGGTCCTCCGGACAGCCCGACAGGTACTCGTCGAAGGCCTGGAGGGCCTGCTCGAACCAGTCGAGCCTCATGTAGATGTCCGCCGCGAGGAGAAGGGCCGCCGGTCCCGGGACACCATGCCAGGAGAATCCGGACATCCTCTCGGCGACCTCCCTGCCCCTCCCCTCCTCGAGATCGAGCTGGGACAGCGTGAGCAGAGCCAGGTCCTCGTCGGCCGTCCCGCGGACCGCCGGCTCTGCGATGAGCCTCTCGAGGCCTTCCCTGGCCACTCCGCCCTCGCGCGACTCGCGCGCCTTCTCTATCTGGGCCCAGAGCCAAGCTATCTTCGCAGCGGCCGCCGTCGGGCTGCCCGTCCCGGTCGTCGTCAGTCCTCCTTCAGCTGCGCTACCACCCCTGTCGCAACGGCTCTCAGGTCGAAACCGGAAGGGCCGGAGGCCACTGCCTCGATGCGGTAAATGTAAGCTCCGGATGCGGGAATGTCCCCATCGGCGTCCAGCCCGTCCCAGAGGACCTGGTTGTAGCCCTGCCCGCAGTCTGCATCGAGCCTCCTGATGCGCCTTCCCGTCACCGTGTAGATGGAGATCGTGACGGAGGCCTCCTGCGAGACGCGGAAGCTGAAGCACCTCGGCCCGCCGCACGGGTTCGGATAGACCAGCGCCTCGGCGATCCCTATCCCTCCCGGAGCTCCCGACTCGACGAGCAGGGTGTCCTGGGAGCTGTTGCCGACTCCGTCGAAGCTCCACAGTATGAGCGTGTGGAGCCCCTCGCCGAGCTGGCCGGCGGCATAGCTCAGGTGGCCCGAGGTCGTGCTTCCCTGATCGTAGCCGAACCACTGCCCGACATCCGTGCCCTGTCCGTCCACGAACAGGGTCAGAGCGCGGCCCTGGCCGCCCAGGAAGCAGATGCCGCTGGAATCCGACAGATCGGCCTCGACCTGCAGATCTCCCGACACGACCGGATTCTCCACGCCCTTGTAGCCATCTATCCACAGCGCGGCGTCGGGGCCGGCATGGTCGTCGCCGGAAGGCTCTCCCTGGACGACCGGCAGAGGATCGACGGCGGCGGCAAGAACCTGCCCCGGAGAAGGCGCGCCCGCCTGAGACCTCCCGAGTCCCCCCGGCGTGCTCTGGATCGGCACGAAGCACGGGAGCTGGAAAGCCCCGCCGTTCACGGCCGCCGAGCCCCTGTATGCCGTACCGCCATGTCTGAGCCAGTGGATGATCGCACCGCCCAGGCATGTGTAGTCGACCCACACGGAGGACTCCCTGAGATCCACGAGTGCAAGTCCATCCCCGGAGAGGCCGGTCCCGGAGACGGTGTTTACCTCGCCGGTCCTGAGAGTGTCGGTGTCCACCTCGACCGGGAACTCGCCATCGGGCCTGTACAGCCGCGTGTCGAGATCCCCGAAGTAGATGTAGTATCTATTGTTGCTGGCATAGGACGACTCGGAGAGCTTGGCGAGCCAGAGCGCCTCCCCTCCGGTCGGCGGGTAGTTGGAGTAGAGCAGTTCGCACAGGGCCTCCGCGAGGCCCAGGTTGCCCTCAGCGTACGTCCCCCTTGTGGCCGCGATGGAGGAGATGCCCCCGCCGACGGGGTGCGTGACGAGGCGTTCGCCGATGGCGTCCTCGCCAGGGGTGTCGAACCTCCCAACGTCGCAGGTACCCCAGAAGAACATGGGCAGCCGGGAGCCGTTCGTGAGCCTGTCAACGTCTCCTCGCAGGAAGACCTTCTCGTGAGCGATCTGCCCGGCGGATCCGTGCCCGAAGTACACGACCAACCCGAAGCCTTCGCAGAGCGTGCGGACGAGGGCCTCGCGCGCCTCCGGCTTCTCCGGGTGAGACTCCACGGATGGCCAGGGGTACTCTATCAGGTAGAACTTGCGGCGGTCGTAGAGGGTAGGTATCAACGAGTTGGCCAGCTCCTCGCAGGACAGCGTGTGCATCGTCTCGTCCGCCGGCCAGTCGTTTCCCCATTCGTCGTCCGCTATCAGGAGGACTCGCTGGAGCCAGGTCCCGGAGTTGGCCCCGCTCTCGCAAGTGACCAGCTTCGAGACATAGGTCAGCAGCTCCGCACGGCTGTCCACCGGGATCCGGGAGATCGGCAGCTCGGGAAGAGTCGCTCCGTCGTGGACCATCACGAAGAAGTCGTCGCAGCAGGGATCGGCGGGCCCGAGTCTGACCCATGGAGGGACTGCCTCGGGCACGGAGGTGGTCCGCCCGAGGTAGTCGTAGTGGCCATCGCCCACCAGCACCACTCCCTCGACGCGAGGGTCCCAGCAGTCCATGGCCCATCGAATGGCCGAGCGGATCGCGCCGGGGTCGGCGACTCCCTGTCCGAACTCGTCGTAGATCTCCCGAGTCGTCGCCACCTCGCAGCCGAGTCCCCGGGCCTGGTACACGGCCACGAGACCCCAGACGGCGTCCAGGAACCCGGGCGGCACGATGAGGAGCCTGTCAGCTCCCTGAACCGTCCCGAGAAGCCTCCCCGGCTCGGCCGGTGAGATGCTGTCGGGAGACATCCAGCCGGAGGAGGTGACCGCCAGGAGCCTGGTCGGGACATCCACCTGCCTCGAGAAGGAAGCCGTCTGGCCGGACAGCTGGGCACCCTCCAGGACGACCGGTGAGAACAAGTCCGTGCAGTCGAAGAACTGCGTGCCCGGGTCCGCCGGGCCGACAGTGAAGGTGTACCTTCCCGTGGCGACGACCCCGGGCCTCAGCTCCTGGCCGGCGCTTGCGGAGAGCTGCATCGGGTACCCGATGTGGATCCAGTCGAGGCTGAAGGGAGCCTCGGACGAGGCGCTGCTGACAATCCTGAGCGTTCCCGAGGCGGGGAGGGACACGCCATCGATCTGCATCTGATGAGCCCCGCTGCCCTGCCACGAGTAGGTCCCCAGGAGGGCGGAGCCGAGCCAGACCTCGGCCGTCATGCTGATGCTGGTGTCCGAGATCAGGTTGACCGTGATACTGCACGATCCTCCCGCCTTGGCGGGCAGCGTGAACGGCACCTGCTGCTCCTCGCCCGGATCCAGCGTAACCCAGACCCATCCAGTGGTCGTCTCGAACTCCGGGCTCCATACGTTGCGCTCCTCCAGCCATGCATCCGACGCGCAATCCGGCCCCCAGGCCGTGGAGCCGTCGGGAGACGCATCCGCGGGCTGGAACCGGAGGCCGTCCTGATCGCCCCAGGTGAGCCAGTAGACGTTGTCCCTGCAGAACCTGTGGGTGATCCAGTAGCTCTGGCCCTCGGAAGGGCTCCAGTGGTTGAGGCCGGTCCCGACGAAGCGGAGCCGGTCGCCGGAGTCGAAGGAGCCGTCGCCCCCGTCGAGCACCTCGAACGGGATCTCCGTCAGCTCGTGCTCGTCTTCCGGCGCGTTCAGGAACTGCGCGGCAGGACCGGTGAAGAGCCGCAGGCTGGCCGAAGGGACTCCGCGCACCTCGCACCCCGCAGCTTCGAGCGCATCGCACGAGACCTCGTACCCTCCGCCGCCGTCGATGCAGATCCGCGCCCACGGCCTTCCCCAGAAGATGCTCTCCCTGCCGCCCCCGGGCTCGGATGTCCGCCAGACCGGACACCCGTCCGGGGCGAGCAAGGCGGCCAGGCCGGACGCTCGCGAGGCCCCCGGCTGCGAGGGCCAGGACAGGTCCAGCTCCAGCTCGCGGAGCACCGTGGAACCGGATGCGGGCAGCCAGGGATGGACATCGACGACAGCGAACAGGCACCCGGCCAGGGGCACGACCCCGGAGAGCGAGACCTGTTCCGGAGGCCAGCTGCGCTGAGGGGCCGGACGCTCCTCGGTCTCGAGTCCCGTGCCGACGAGCTCCGGAGCGCGAAGGACCGGCAGGTCGGGAAGGATGATCTGGTCCCTTCGAAGCGCGGTCCAGCCGAGCGTGGGGGTCACGCCGGGGGGCACCGGCACGAAGATGCGGAGTGCAGGGATCACCGGCGCACCAGCCTCGCAGGCCGGGCCTGCTCCATCAATCGAGACGAAGTAGCTTCCGTCGGAATCGACGGTCCGCACGGATCCGAGACGAACGAGCAGCCTGCATCCGGAGCTCCCGGCCTCCAGGACGCCGCTTGCGGCCAGGGCCGCCTGGCAGATGGCCAGGGCGGCGACGACAGACCTGTTCATTCCCCAGTCACCTCCGGGAGGATCGACGCAGCCGTACCTCGGATGCTCACGACTCCACGCGACCTGCTCAGCTCCGTCGGCTCGGGGTTCACTTCTATCACCGCCGCGCCGGACCTGAGGGCGGCGAACGGTATCCCCGCGGCCGGATGGACCACCAGCGAGCTGCCGACGACTATCATGAGATCGCACCTGACGGCAGCCTCGAAGGCCTTCTCCAGCTCGACGCGGGGGAGCGGCTCGCCGAACAGCACGACGTCGGGCCTCAGGATGGAGCCGCAGGGGCATCGGGGAGGAAGCTCGGCAAGGAGGGAGGACGTGACGGGGAATCGACGGATCCTCTCCTTCAGGCATGAGGCCGTGCGAAGCGTCCCGTGCAGCTCGATGACCTCGCCGGAGCCGGCCTCCGCATGAAGGCCGTCCACATTCTGCGTTATGACGGTCATTCCCCCCGTCCGCCTCTCCAGCGCCACCAGGGCGGCGTAGCCTGCGTGCGGCCTCACGCCCTCGCGTGCCGCAAGCCTCTCCCTGAACCACTCCCAGACCAGGACCGGGTCCGCGGCGAGCGCCGCCGGGGTGGCGAGTGACTCCGCCCGGTGCTCGCGCCAGTAGCCGTCGTCGCCCCTGAATGTCCTGAGCCCGCTCTCCTTCGACATGCCTGCACCGGTGAAGGCGACGATGCGGCTCGACGAGGCGACGAGCCTGCGGGCTTCGGCCACGTCCGCCCGGACGCCGCCCTCAGTCGCCACGGATCACCGCCAGAATCCCGGTCGAGTCGTCGTGGCGCCCGTCGGCGGCGGAGAACTCCACCCTGTACACGTAGGGGCCCGATGCGGGAGGGTCACCGTCCATGTCAAGCCCGTCCCAGAGGATCTGCGCATAGCCCCCGCTGCAGGTGAGCGTCCCTCTCCAGATCGCTCTTCCCGTTATCGTGAAAACGGTTGCCTCAGCCGTTCCGGGCGAGTCCGTCATGAAGCTGAAGCATCTCAGGCCCTCGCCCGGATTCGGGTAGACGAGGACCTGCGAGAGAGGGCTCCCCGAAGCGGCGCTCACCGAGAACGAGAGGGTGTCCATCGATCCGTTGCCCATGCCGTCCCACGCTGCGAGAATCGCCGCGTGAGGACCGTCGAAGAGGAAGGGGACCTCGAAGGTGACGCCGCCCTCGGTGGAGCTCCCGGGGATGTAGGAGAAGTAGCCCGAGAGGTCGAAGACCGCCTTGTCGACCGTCAGGAGCACGGCCCTGCCGGCAGAGCCGCCGAAGACGGCTATCCCGCTGGGATCGGACAGCCGGGCCTGAAGCACGGGCTGGGATCCCACGGACGGGTCGGTCTCTCCCTCGTGGCCCTCCATCCACATCTCGAGCAGAGGTCCGATGCTGTCGCTCGAGAAGCCTCCGGAGTCGGCGACCACCGCCCACTCGTTCCAGGCGGTCATGCCGCCGCCGGCGCGGACGCCGTCGGCCGCGGCCCGTGCGAGGCTGCCGGTGTCGGCCTGGACCGGCATGAAGAAGCTGACGCCGAGGTCGCCCTCCGTGGGGAAGGTTCCCCTGAATGCCTGCCGCCCGTACTTGAGATAGGTCAGGATGGAGTCGCCAATGCAGGTGTAGTTCACCCATCTGCCGCTCTCCCCGACGGAAAGCATGGCCGTCACCGGCGCCGGGAAGCTGGCCGAGACGCTGTCCTGCCTGCCGCGGAGCAGCATCCCGCCGTCTATTCCGAGGGGCTCGGAGATGGGCTCGAACCTGCGAAGCGGAAGAGACCCGTCTCCGAACAGGACGTAGTACCTGTTGTACGAATATGCCGACCAGCCGCAGAGCAGCTTGGAGGCCCAGAGGGCCTCGGCGGGGAGGACCCCGTCGTCGTAGAGCATGCTGAAGAAATCGGCGAAGAGGTCCTTGTTGGTCGGGATGCTGGTCGGGCGGGTGGCGGCGATCGTGCCGATCGCCCCGCCCGAAGGCTTCATCACGAACTCCTCGCCCATGCAGTCGGTGGAGATCAGCTCGAACCGGCCCACATCGCAGCTCGCGAAGGAGAACAGAGGCAGTCTCCATCCGTTGGTCAACCTGTCGATATCGCTGGACAGGAACAGCTTCTCGTGTGCTATCTGACCGTAGGACCCGTGCCCGAAGTAGACGGCGGCGGCACAGCCCCGGTCGAGGGCCTGGACGAACGCCTCCCTGGCCTCGGGCTTCTCTCTCCCGCCCACCGGCCACGGGTACTCGACCATGTAGAACTTCACCCTGTCGAGGGACTGCGGGACTATGCTGTCCGCGACCATCTCGGCGTACTTCGTGTGCTGCCTCTCGTTGAGCCCCTGGCCCCATTCGTCGTCCGCCACCAGCAGGAGCCTGTTGGCCCAGTCGCCGTCACCCATGCCGGACGAGTATCCCAGGACCTTCGCGACGAAAGCCGAGAGGTCGGAAGGGGAGTCCGCCGGGACCCGGCACAGGGGAACCTCGGGCATCGTGGAGCCTGTCGTCACCATCGCATAGAAGTCGTCGCTGCAGATCCCGTCCGAGTAGCCGAGCTCGACCATCGCCGGGATGAGATCGGGGGCGGGCGTGAGGTGGTTCAGCGGGTCGTACGTTCCATCACCCACGAGGACGACCGCTCTGGGCGGAGATGGCCAGCTGGAGAGCATCCACCTGATGAAGCTCCTGATGGCGCAGGGATCCTCGACCCCCTGGCCGAACTCGTCGTAGACCTCGGTCACGGAGACCGCCTCGGCATCGAGGCCCCTTGCGGCACACGCGGCGGCCAGGGCCTGCGTGCCCTCGAGGAGCCCGGTTCCCGCGACGAAGATCACGTCGGCGCCCCGCAGGGTCCCTGCAATCCTCCCGGGGTCCGCAGAGGAGATCGAGTCCGGCTTCCGGACGCAGGCGCTGTCGGCGAGGAACAGCCGGCCGCCCTGGACCGCCGTCCAGGAGAAGGTCACGGAGTCCCCCGAAGCCTCGAATCCCTCGAGCAGTCTGGGGGACATGAGGTCGGTCCAGTCGAAGAGGGTCGGGGCGCCGGAGAAGCCGCCGGCCCTGAATGTGTAGCTCCCGGCGGCCTCGGGAGCGAACAGGATGTCCCTCCCCGAGGCGTGCTCCAGGCTCCTCTGCCAGGAGATGTCGAGGTAGTCGAAGTAGACTCCGAGCGAGCCGGTGCCGTCATCGACGGTAATGATCTTCAGGAGGTTCGTCCCATCCTTCACCGGGACGTCGGCGAGGGTGACGGAGCGGTTCCCGTAGCCCGACCAGGTCACGGTGTCGCCGAGCTGGGAGTCGCCCAGGTAGAACACGTTCCTGTGCGGACCCGAGGAGTCGGAGGCGAATCCGACGATGATGTCGGCGGTCCCCGCGACCCCCGGCGTGTAGAAGCCGTAGTACGAAGGGTAGTCTGGCTGCAGGGGGTTCCAGACCCATCCGGTCCTGGTCTCGCGCCTCGGCAGCCAGAGCCAGTCCTGCTCGAGGGTCATCCTGTCCGGAGCCGACGGCCCCCACTCGGGCGATCCGTCTGGAGCAGCCTTCTCGTCGCCCATCCTGAGGCCGCTTTGATCGCCCCAGGTCAGCCAGTAGGTGTTCGTGACGGAGTAGCGGTGGGAGAGCCTGACGATCCTGCCGAGGGGGTCGCAGGAATACCTGTTCAGCCCGGTCCCGAGGAACACCAGGCTGTCCCCGCCGTCGAAAACCCCGTCGCCCCCGTCGAAGACCTCGATCGCCATCTCGGAGAGCTGATGCTCCTGCCCGTGCTGCTCCAGATCGAACTGGGCCGCAGGCCCTGTCAGCATCCTCAGACTCGCGGAGGGGGCGCCCTCTATCTCGCAGCCAGCTTCCTCGAGTTCCCTGCAGCTCACGGAGTAGCAGCCCGTGGAGGATACGCTGATCCTCGCCCAGGGGTGGCCCCAGAATGGGCTCTCTCCGTCGGCCCCGCGCCTGGCTGCGGAGGGCCAGCAGATGCTCCCCTCAGGGCAGAGGAGACCGAGGAGAGGCGAGCGGACGGGCTCCCCTCCCGGGCAGGGCCGCCAGGACAGCCTCACGCGGACGCCGGTGATGAACGAGCCGAAGTCGTTCCCGACGAAGGGATAGAACGTGACCCTGGCAAGGTCGGAGCCGGCGATGGAACAGGTGTCGACCTCCAGGCAGCCGTCCGGACCCCGGGAGACCGGCGCGTCCGGATAGGTCTCGACCGTCTCGAGGCCGGAGCCCGAGACGACAGGGACGGTGGCCTTCCTCCAGGTCCTCCCGGGATCGAATCTCGAGCGGGCGAGCACTTCGAAGTCGACCGATGGACTGGCTCCGGGGGGCAACGGGACGAAGAAGACGAAGCATGGGCGCATCAGGTCGCCCGGGATCATGGAGGCCGACATCCCCGTGATCGACGGCCAGCAGCCCCCGCCGGCCTGCTCGAGATGGGGGGGCGGAGTGGAGATCACGGCCGTGAAGCCGTCTGCGCCGCTGTGGAGCACCTGCAGCATGGGGCTGTGCACCGGCACCGCGAGGCAGATGCCAAGGAGAAGGGCCGTCAATCGCTCCCCTTTCGAGACAGGGAAACTAAAGACCCCGGGTATGTGCTGCAAGTCCCCGGACGTTGCCGTACAGCGGACTGGAGCCTCAATATTAGGGGCTGGACGAAGGCAGGTGGACGGATGCAGTTGTCATGGCAGCTCGCGTGGAGATACCTGAGAAGGCACCCCGAGCGAAGGACCCTGGCGTTCGCCGCGGTGGTGAGCGTCGCAGGCGTGGCGCTGGGAGTCGCGGCCCTGCTGGTCGTCATGAGCGTCCTCGAAGGACTCGAGGGATTCATCTCCGGCTCCGTCCTCGTCGTCGATGCCGATCTGGTCATCTCACCCGCCGAGGGGCCCTCCTTCCAGATGCCCGATTCCCTGATCGAGGGCATATCGAGGATCCCGGGGGTCACTGGTGTCTCCCCGTATGTCGAAGGAGAGGCGGTGGTGAGGCTCCCCTCCCGCGACGCGGACAGCGGATGCAGGGTGAGGGGCGTCGATCCGGCAAGGGAGTTCCCGTCATCGGGGCTCCTCACGCATCTGTCGTATGCCGACTCGGCCCTGGCTCTCACCCTGGAGGCTCCCGACGGTTATCCCTGCGTCCTGCTCGGCCTCTACCTCGCCGACGAGCTGACGCTGTCGACCGGCGACACCCTGACCTTCTTCCCGCCGAAGTCGTTCTTCACGTCCCGCGGCTTCGCGGTAGGAAGGGCCATAGTCGCCGGCGCCTTCGAAACCGGTCTTCCAGTGAACGACAGGGCCATGGCTTACGTTCCCATAGACCTCGCGAGGAGGATGTACCTGCCCGAGGGAGGACTGTCGGGGGTCAGCATCCGGCTGTCGGACCCTTCCTTCCAGCAGCCGGTCCTCGCCCGTGTCTCCGGGATGCTCCCTCCGGGAGCGGTGGTGAAGACATGGCAGGAGAGGAACCCTTCGCTGACGGCGTCGATGCAGCTGGAGAAGATGGGCTCCTTCGCGGCCATACTCCTGATAACGCTCGTGGCGACGTTCAACATCGTGGGGACGATATCGCGGAGCGTGGTCGAGCGCAGGAGGGACATCTCGATCCTGATGGCAATGGGGGCGACCAGGGGGCTCGTGCTCAGGGTCTTCCTCTGGGAGGGGGTCATGGTCGGCCTGACGGGAGTGCTTTCCGGACTGGCCCTCGGGCTTGCGGCCTGCTGGGTGCTGGGCTCGACCAGCCTCGTCCGCATCCCCGACGTCTACTCGTTCCACCAGAACCTGCCCGTCCGGGTCGTCCCCGCCAGCGTGGCGGCCGTGTGCCTGTCGGCCTTCGGGTTGAGCCTGGTGTCCGGAGCCTTCCCGGCGGTCAAGGCGGCCTCCATGGACCCGGTCGGGGGACTCAGGGGATGACCTGGCTCCTGCTTTCGCTCTACAGCTTCTCGCCTGCCGACTCCTGCGCGCGGATGGTCACGCTGGAGCAGATACCCGAGCAGGCGGTCCTGTATGCCGAACTCGCGTCCAGGCAGGGAGGCGACGGCCCCCTGCTCTTCGGGAGGATGCTGGAGCTGGCCGGACGCTTCGAAGACGCGGCGCTGGTGTATCAGGCGGCTCTGGCCTCCGCCTCCGATCCCCTGACCGGGCAATGGCTGAGGGACAGGATTCGCGGCGTTCTCCCGCTCGACACGATCCTCGTCCTGAGGGCCTCCGTGACCAACTTGGGGACCACGACCGCAAGAGGGCTGCTGCTGGTCATGCCCGAACCCGGATCGCACCCGCCATACCAGCGGATCGATCTGCTCGGCGGGGCCTTCAGAGCAGATTCCGGCCTCCTCCTCTGCAGGCTGGACTCGCTTCCCGGAGGGCGGTCGGCGGTCATGCCGGTGTTCCTTCACATCGTTCAGCGGCCCTTTTCCTTCCGGCCTCTGCCGGATTCGGCGGGGGGCTTCCCCCTCGAGGCGCTCGCAGATGTGCTCAGATCGGTCCGCATTCCCGACGAATACGAGGGCGGCGGGCCCTGTCTGAGCATGTCCATGGAGGCCATGCGCACGGCTGCGGCGGATGGGATCGGCCTGGACGTGGTCGGTGGCATCGTCAGGCGCGGCGACAGTCTCGTCTTCCATGCCTGGGACGTGCTGAGGGAAGGCATCCCCGGCATGCCGGCAGACCCCCTGCTCTTCAAGACGGACTCGCTGAGGGCCTTCGGACACTGCCCCACCGACGTGATCCCCCTGTGGGACATGATGGCCACCGGAGGCCACGAGCTCAGCATCCTCTTCCCGGAGCAGGAGGCTGATCTCTCGATCTCCCTCACGGCCTTCTTCGAGCCGTCCTTCACGAACGGATGGCCCTTCCCTCCTTCTGCGGATGCTCCACCGAAGGGAGACGCCAGATGAAGCTCCTCGCGCCGGCCGCGGTGCTGCTGCTCTCCGCGTGCGGAGGACGGGTGGACAGGACTGTGTCCGACATGGCGTCGATGTACATCGACGCCGTCGGCGGCCGACGGGCCGTCGAGTCCATCCAGACCGTCCATACGCTGGACAGCCTCCACATGGCAGGCCTTTCCGGGACGAGCGAGTCCTGGTGGCAGAAGGACCCGTTCAGGGGGAGGGTCGTGGTGCAGCTGGGGCCGGTCAGCCAGGAGATGATCATCCAGGGCGACAGCGTGTGGTCCATCGACCGGAACGGAGTCCCCGCCCCCGGAGACGAGATGACCCGGTCGCAGGCCCTTCTCGCCGCCGGCACCGTGTTCTACGACTCCTTCCTGGACACCACCGGCCTCTCCGCCGGGACGGACACGACCCTGGAGGGCGGGCAGAGAGTATGCAGGCTCGTCCTGACCATCGAGGGGCTCGATCCGGTGACCTTCTTCCTCTCCCGCGAGTCGGGTCTTCCCGTGATGATCCATGCGAGCGTGATGGGAATCGATGTCTACTCCAGCCCTGGGGACTGGACCGAGGTCTCGGGGATCCTCTCGGCCGGGAGCACGAGCGACAGGATTCCGGCGCTCGGGCAGGAGTCCGACTCCAGGAACATCCTCACGGAATACAACGTGCCCATCCCGGAGCAGGTGTTCGCAATCCTGGGGGGCGACCGGGACTGGTCCCTGGAGTCCCCTGGCGAAGCCTTCCCCTTCGTGCTCGACGGAGAGCACATCTATCTGAAGGGGCAGGTCGGGGGGCGGGATGCCGAGTTCCTCCTGGACAGCGGGGCCGGTGCGACGGTCATCGACTCGGCCCTGGCGGCGGCGCTCGGACTCGAGCAGGCGGGGAGCTTCAGCGCCCTGGGGGTCGCGGGATCCTCTTCGTTCTCCTTCGTGCAGGTCCCCGGATACGGGGCGGCCGGAGCCACGCTGACCGATCAGACGCTTGCGTCGATGCCCCTGGATGCCCCCTTCTATCCTCTTACGGGACATCACATCGGGATGATCGTAGGATACGACTTCCTGAGCAGGTTCGTCACGCTCATAGACTACGGGGCAAGGACCATCACGCTGTACGATCCGGCCTCCTTCGAGCTTCCGGCCGATGCCTCGGTCATCCCGGCTTCGAGGACGATGGGCGTGCTGTCGGTCGGAGCGACGATCGAGGACTCCATCCCTGCCAGGCTCCTGCTCGACACGGGCGCGGGAGGAGCGCTGCATCTCTCGAACTCGTTCCTCGCCGCTCATCCCGCCTTCCTGGCCGGAAGGGACACCGTGTCGTCCTTCGTGGAAGGTGTCGGAGGGGAGGAGGCCGCCACCCTCTTCCGGGTCGGAAGCGTCTCGCTCGGTGGATACAGGGTCGAGGCGGGGCTCTCGTCCGCCGGAACCGGAGGCCCGGTTCTCGCAGCCTTCGACGGCATCCTCGGGACCGGAGTCCTCGCCCGGTTCCGGATCTTCCTCGACTACCAGGGGCAGAGAGTCGCCCTCCAGCCCTCGTCCATGTTCGAGATCGGGCTCCCGGACGACATGACCGGCCTCGGCGTGGAGGTTGCAGGAGAGGGCCTGCTTGTCAGGGACGTCATCGCCGGATCGCCGGCGGACTCGGCGGGGATCCTGACGGGCGATACGCTGGTCTCCATCAGGGGGAGCGTCCCGGGCCCGGACCCCGGTGTCCTCGACTCCCTCCTCTCGGGACCCGAGGGATCTCCCGTAACCCTGGAGATAGGAAGGCCGGACGGGAGGCATGAGGTCACGATCGAGCTCGGAAGGATCCTCCCTGGGCCCGGGACCTGAGGGTCCGGTGCCCTTCCGCTAGGCCTTCGCCAGGACCGTGACCAGCTCGTCCATGGTCAGTTGGACCGGGTTGCCCTGCATCGAGCTGGTTGTCATGGAGGCGGCCGCCAGGCTCTCGTGGTCCTCCGGGAGCACGCCGTGCTGTCTCAGGTTCTGGACCTTGAGCTCGGAGCACAGCCCCGCCAGCCAGGGGGCCAGATCGACGGCCTGCGCGTCCGTCCTGGCAGTCACGATCCTCGCCGCCTGAGTGAACCGGTCGAGGTACCTTCGCTCGCCGCGCCCCTCGGAGAGCGCCTTCACGTTCGCTTCGACCACCCCCGGAAGCACGGCTGCGCAGGCCGCTCCATGAGGCAGGAGGAACATGCCGCCGAGCGGGGCCGCCAGTCCGTGAACAGCCCCGAGCCCGGAGTTGGCAAGGGCGAATCCTCCGAACAGGCTCGCGAGGGACATCCTGGTTCTCGCTGCGATGTCGTTGCCCGTGAAGAAGGCGTCCCTCAGTGAGACCGCAACGAACCTGAGCCCGTCCCGGCAGTAGACGTCCGTGAAGGGATTGGCCCTGGGGGAGACGAAGGCCTCCAGCAGCTGCGAGAGAGCGTCCAGGCCCGCGTAGGCGGTCAGCCTGGCGGGGCAGTCCAGCGTGAGCTCCGGGTCCACGAGCGCGGCCCTTGGAATCATCATCTGGCTGCGGAGGCTGACCTTCATCCGGTGGTCGGCCGAACCGAGGACTGCATTCCGTGTGACCTCGGATCCGGTGCCCGCGGTCGTCGGTATCGCTATCACGGGCAGGGGCGGGAACTTGATCGGCTTCCCCTCCCCGATCACCTCGAGGTAGTCCAGCACGTCGCCCGTCGCCGGCGCCAGTGCCGCGACAGCCTTGGCGGCGTCGATCGCGCTCCCGCCTCCCAGGCCGATCACGAACTCCGATCTCGCAGTCCGGCAGATCGCCGTCGTGGCCCGGATGAAGCTCAGAGTGGGTTCGCCCGGGACCCTCACTGGTTCCACGAAGACTCCCGCCGGTTCCAGCACCTTGGCCGCCCTGTCGAGGTACCGCGAGGAGGAGCCCGTCACCACGAGGGCGTTCCTGCCCAGACCGGCCACCACTTCCGGAAGCCTCCCGACGGCTCCCGGACCGAAGATCACTCGTGCGGCTGTCGAAAACTCGAATTGCATACCGTTGCCTCCCCGACGCAGGCCCCGGGCCCGACCGGGCCGGGCGGAGCGCTCTCCGGACCTCAGCCCTCCAGCTGGTCGAACCTCGTGCCGGCCCTTGGCTCGGCCATCATGGGCTCGACGGCGTCCCTCCACCTGGCATAGTGCGACGTCGACTTGTGGGTCGCCGGTGCATCAGCCGTCCTGTAGGTCTCGATCAGCACGAAGCTGCATGGGTCGTCCCTCTGACGGAGAACGTCGAACCGGGCGATGCCCGGCTCGAGGACGCTTCTGCGCGCGTTCTCGAGCGTGGCCTCCGTGAAGGGCCCCTCGAATCCGGGCTTCACACGCACACGCACTATTACGGTGAGCATGCAGTACCTCCCGATGGGGCAAGATAGGCTGTGGGCCGGAGCGGCTGCAATGGACAGGCCGCGGGCGGGAGGCCGCCGGGCCTAGAAGATGCTGAAGCTCAACCTGCTGTAAATCTCCGAGTCCAGCCGGTCCCAGGTCGGGATGACCGGCCTGTTGGTGAAGTCCAGATAGCAGCCGACGCTCAGCGACAGACGGTCCCACAGATCTGCCGACACTTCCGCGTTGCCGCTGGCGATGAGGTCCTCCGGCTTGTCCGGCGGCACGAAGCAGCTCGTGGAGATCCACAGGGTCGGAAGCATCGAGCCGGCCTTCTCCATCCAGATCCCGAGGGAGAAGTATGCCGTCCAGTCGCTCGTCCTCTTCTCCCGCAGGTACCACTGGCTGTTGACGATGCCTGCCCCGACCTCCGGGGAGATCCACAGCCAGTCCCGTATCCATTCCTTGTACCCGATCGAGGAGTAGGAACTTATCTGCCATGGACGCACGGTGTCGGGCTGGCGGTCCCACGCCGAGCTGCCCTTCGCGTAGAGGGCCCCTGTGAGGTAGTAGTCCACCGAAACCGAAGCGTAGGCGGAGTTCTCGAGCCTCCTGGCCCTGAGCCTCTCCAGCGTGCCGTGGAAGTCCGTCTTCACCTGGCTGCCGCGCGGGCCGTAGTTCCAGCTCCAGTTGGCTCCGCCGGAGTAGGTCTTGTGGTCCGTGTTCCCGTAGTCCAGCGATATGTCGGTCCAGACCGAGGCGGAGAACGGGCTCGATTCCCCGCGCCAGTAGCTCGCGTCATAGGAGGGATCGGTGATGGAGCGTATCCTGTCCTCGGCATAGGAATAGCCGGGAGAGACCCTCAGGGCCTCGAGGTACCTGTCCAGGGCACCCTGCGGATTTCCCCGCCTCTCCTCCACGAGGCCCAGGTAGCAGATGGCATACACCGACGAGGGATCGAGCCTGAGCGCCTTCTCCAGCGCCGTCGTCGCCTCGCCGTACCTGTCCTGGAAGAGGAGGCTCTCGCCGAGGTAGTTCCAGCCGTCGACGGAGAGGCTGTCCAGCTCGAGGGCATGCCTGAATTTGTCTTCCGCCCGGGAGTACTCCTCCGCCGCCGAGAGGGCGGAGCCCCACGCGATCCAGGCGGAGGGATCGTCAGGGAACTCCCTCGTGGCCTCGTCGTAGCATGAGGAGCTCTCCTCGGGCATGCCGAGCGTGGAGTACAGGTCCGCAAGGGAGAGCCAGTCCTCGATCGCGGACAGGCCCGTCGACCTCGCCTCGGCCGCGGCAGCCTCCGCCCTGTCCGTGTGACCCGTGTGGAAGAAGCTCCAGGCAAGGTCGACATAGGCTCCGGGGGAGAGCTCGAGCGCTCTCGATCTCAGCTCCCCGGCGAGCGAGGAGTCGCCGGCGGCCTTCCACATCCCGGCCAGCTCCGCGAAGACGACCGCCGAGTCGTTCGCCAGCGCCGCGTATCTCATGAGCAGGGGCTGGGCCTCGGCAGCCCGCCCCTCGATGTCGTACAGCCGGCCGAGCCTGAGTGTCCCGAAGGAATAGGTGCTGTCCATCCGGACGGAGAGAGCGAAGCAGACCTCGGCGCTGTCCGTCCGGCCATCCTGCTCGAGCAGCATCCCCAGCTCGCCGAGGAGCCATTGGCTGGGGCCGGTGCCGAGTTCGTCCAGCGTCCTCCACGCCTTGCGGTACCAGGCCATTGCGCGCTCGGGGCGGTTCTCGTCCTCGAAGAGCAGACCCCTCTGCTCCCAGCCCCAAGAGTAGGACGAATCGATGCCGATCGCTGTCTCGAAGGCCGCCGCCGCCTCGTCGCTCCTGCCGAGGCTGTTGAGCACGTAGCCCAGCTCGCCCCACGTCCAGGTGTCCGTCGAGTCCAGCGACAGCGCCTGCCTGTACATGTCCGCAGCAGCCTCGGGATCGCCCGAGTCCTCCTCCACCAGTCCCCTGTTGACCCAGGCCTCCTTCAGGGTCGGGTCGAGGCTCGTCGCCGTCGAGAGCCAGCGCCTCGCCTCCTCCAGGTTCGAGGCTCCCTGGGCCAGAAGACCCAGCCTGAGAGCCGCCCAGGCGTACCCCGGGTCGACGTCCAGTCCGCGCATGTACCAGGCACGGGCGGAGTCCGGCTGGGAGGTCGATTCCATCGCCAGACCCAGCTCTCCGTAAGCCCAGGAGTATCCCGGGTCGAGATCCACGATCCTCCTGTAGGCCTTGATCGCCTCACCGTACTTGCCGAGGGACTCGCACGAGAGCCCCAGCCCCTGCAGGGCGTCGATGCTCGTCGGATCAGCGGCGGCGGCGGCCGAGTAGACCGCCCTGGCCGAGTCCGGAAGGCCTAGGGCATCGAGAAGGCTGCCCTTCTCGAGGAGCACCGGCACCACCCCGGGAGACAGCTCCAGGTAGTCGTTCAGCGAGTACAGGGCCTGGATCGTGTCCCCCAGGGCACACCTTGCGTGGCTGGCTCCGAGGACTGCAGGACCGTACAGAGGATCCGCCCTCAGGGCCCGCCTGAAGTCCATCGCCGCGGGCCCGTAGTCGCCCAGGCCATCCAGAAGGGTGCCGAACCCGCTCCAGGCGACCACATCGAGGCTGTCCAGGACGAGCGCCCTCTCGAAGGCTGCAGCAGCGACCCCGGCATCGGCCCCGCTGCGCGTGATCCCGAGTGCCGCCCACGCCAGAGAGCTGGTCGAGTCCACCGAGATGGCCGTATGGGCCCAGTCCGCTGCGTCCTCGGCGGAAAGGGAGCCGCTCATGAAACCCGAAACCGATGCCGATGCCCATGCATCGGCGCTGGAGGAGTCCGAGGCGAGCGCCTCCGAGGAGATTGACCACGCCTTCGCCCAGTCCACCTGCCTGCATGCGTCGTACCAGCCGGTCGGAAGAACCGAGAGAGCCGCGAGAAGCGGCCAGAAAGCCATCCTAGACCCCCGAGAGAACCGCCGTGGCACAGGCTGCCCCGGCCGCTGCGCAGTATGCCCCGAACAGCCAGAGCCTCCCCTTCGCGAGCACTCCGAGGAGAACCGCCAGGGAGGCCAGACCGACCAGGAACGATACCAGGAAGCCAATCGCCAGCATGGATATGGACGGGCTTCCCGGCGGGAACCCGTGGACCGCCTGCAGCAGCCCGGCGCCGGCCACGGCAGGGATCGAGAGCAGGAAAGAGAACCTGGCGGCCCGGACCGGGCCGACCCCGCGCCTCATCAGGGCGGATATCGTCGATCCCGAGCGCGATATCCCCGGAAGCACGGCGACCGCCTGGGCGAGCCCGGCAGCAAGAGCCGGCCCGGCTCCGGGCGGACTCCCCGGTCCCTGCGGATCAGGCCGGCGGGCTGCCCGCGCACGCCCGCCCCAGAAGAGGATGGCGCCGTTCGCGACGAGCAGGAGCGAGACCGCCAGCGGCGAGTCGAAGAGCCTCTCCAGGGCCTTCTCGAACAGCATCCCGACCACGCCTGCGGGAATCGAGGCCACGGCCAGCAGTCCGAGCAGGGTCAACTCCGGCTTCCGCAGCCTGAGCGCACCGCCCGCGAGCGAGATGATGTCTTTGGCGTAGAAGGCGAGGACCGCCGCGAGCGTGCCGAGATGGAGCACAACCTCGACGGCGATGCCCGGCGCCGATACTCCGAGGAAGTGCTGGGCGAGCACGAGATGGCCCGAGCTGGAGACCGGGATGAACTCCGCGATGCCCTGCAGGAGAGCCAGGAAGAGGATGTCGAGCAGGTTCAACTCTCCACGAACTCCCTGTGAAGCGCCGCCAGTGCAGCGTCCCTGTCTTCGGTCGGCACGAGGGCGCTGATCGTCGCGTGCGAGTCGACCGTCTGGAGCATGTCGATGCCCGAGTCCCTCAGAGCCGTTGCGAATCTGGCCATCACGCCCTTCATGCCATGCATCCCCGCGCCTATTATCGAGACCTTCGAGCATGGACCGGTCTCCGTGGACTGTACACGGGAAGCGAGGAGGATATTCCGGACCATACCCGCGTCCTCGACCGCGGCGGTGAAGACCGCCCCGGAGTGGAAGACGCTGAACATGTCCATGGAGATCCCGGCCCCCGCCACGGCCTCGAAGATCCTCGCGAAGAAGTCCCGCGGTGCCTCGGTCTCGGGCCTGGCCGCCAGGAATTGGAACACCGGGGGCCCGGAGGCGACGCCGGTGACGTACCTGCCGCTCTTCAGCGGGAAGGGCTCGACACGCGTAACGACCCTGCCCGTGTCATGTGAGCGGACTTCGACTGCCATCCCGGCCTCCGCCGCGATCTCCGCCGCTCGCGGGTGAACGACTCTGGCTCCCTGCCAGGACATCTGGCGGAGGTCCTCGGCGCTGATCCTCTCGATCCGGACGGCGGCGGGCACGGAGACGGGATCGGCCGTGTAGATGGAGTCGACGCCCTTCCAGAGGACCACCTCATCGACTCCCAGGGCGGCACCTATGGCCAGGGCCGTCGTGTCGCTGCCCCCTCTCCCGAGTGTCGTTATCCGGCCGTCGGGGGCGCATCCCTGGAATCCGGCGACGACTGCACAGAGACCCGACGAGATGGCCTCGCGTATCGGCGAAGTGTCGACGCTGCAGATGTCCGACTCGCCCAGGGCGTCGTCGGTGCGGATGCCGGCGCTCCATCCGGTGAGCGCCCTGGCCGGGATCCCGGCCGCCCTGAGGGCTTCGGCCAGAACCACGGCGGATATCACCTCCCCGCAGCTGAGTAGCAGGTCACGCTCTTCGCCCGTGGCGCCTCCGGCCAGGGAGAGGAGCGTGTCGGTGGCATAGGGATCTCCGGACCGGCCCATCGCGGAGACGACGACCACGAGGCCGCAGCCGTCGGAGACGGCAGCGCGGCAGTGCTCGACGGCGAGCTGCCGGCCTTCGGGACTGGCGATGCAGGTCCCGCCGAACTTGTATACTCTCAAAGCCATCGCGGGCCTTCCCGCGGGTGCGGACAGCCGTCCGGAGCCTCACCCGCCTTCCCGGATTCTACCGGAATGCCGCCCCGGGCCGCCAGAGCGCGCTCTTATGAAGCAGCGTCGGCGATGCTATATTGCCGCGCACCCACGCCGAAGGGCACCCGGTGCCTGCGGAGACGAGATGTCCAGGCGCGTCTGCATGATAGTCCAGAACCAGCTGTGGAACGACGCCAGGGTCAAGAAGGAGGCGCTCTCCCTGAGGGACTCGGGCTGGGCGGTCACGATCGTCGCCAGGCCCGAGGAGGGGCATGCCCGCTCTGAGGAGTGGGAGGGGGTCAGGGTCCTCAGGCCGAGGTATCGTTCGGCGCTGACCGACGGCCTCCGGCAGGGCTTCGACGCCGGTGGGCGCACGAGCTCCGCCGCGCGCAGACTCCTGGGTGCGGTCCGAAGGAACCCCGTGCGGAGATTCCTGTCCGACCTCATCCGCAACTTCCTCTTCGAAGCCAAGTTCCTCGGGGCCGCGCTCTCCGCGCGGGCGGATGTCTATCACGCGAACGACCTCGACACGCTCCTCGTGGGATGGCTTGCCTCCAGGATCCGACGGGCCCGCCTGGTCTACGATTCCCACGAACTCTGGCTCGGATCCGTGAGATACCTGCGCGAGACCGGTGCGCTGGGCAGGCTGAGAGACAGGCTGATCGAGAGGTTCCTGGCATGCTCCGCCGATGCCGTCATCCATGTGACCCCGGGCAGGGGCGTGGAGATGGGGAGGATGTACCCGCGGCTCCGCAGGCTGTTCATCGTGGAGAACTGCCCGGAGGCGTCGAACCCGGTGAGGACCGACGCCCTCCGCCGGGCCGCCGGGATCCGGGACGACCGCCTCCTCTTCCTCTATCAGGGCGTCCTGGCAAACGAGAGGGGCCTCGAGCAGCTCCTACTGGCCGCACGCCTGCTCGGGGGCGAGCACCTGGCGATACTGCTGCTCGGTCACGACTGCACGGAGGGGAGGCTCCCCGCCCTGGCCTCGGCGCCCGACCTGCGGGACCTGGTCTTCCTCCTCCCGCCGGTGAGATCGGAAGAGCTTCCCGCCCTGACGGCGGGAGCCGATGTCGGCATGGTGCTCTTCAGGGACACCTGCCTCAATCACCGCTACTCACTCCCCAACAAGCTGTACGAGTACATGATGGCGGGTATCCCGATACTCGCGAGCGACCTCCCGGAGATCGCGAGGGTGATACGGTCCAGTCGCTGCGGGGTGCTCGTGGATCCCGAGAGCCCTGGTTCGGTGGCGGGCGCCATGAAGGCGATGGCTGGGGACCGGTCCGCGCTGGCGGAGATGGGAGCGAGGGGAAGGACGGCCGCGCTGGAGAGGCACTGCTGGAGCGTCCAGAGAGGGATTCTGGAACGGGTCTACTCGGACCTGGTGCCCGGGCAGGGGCGATGACCTCTCCTGATGCGAAGAGCGGGAGGGGAGTCTCCTATGTCCTCGGCTTCCTCCCGACCTATGTCGAGAGCGAGATCCGCGAGATCGCAGGAAGGGGGTGGCGGGTCAGGGTCCACATGCAGTCGGGGAGCCCGCTCTGGGAGTCGATCACAGGGGCGGGTCTGCCGGACGGTGTGGAGAGGGGATGCGACGCCTGCGCGTCCTGGCTCCATCTGCCGTCCTCCGCCCTTCCGGTGGTCGCCACGGCCCGGCTCGGGGCGTTTGCTGCCCGAAGCCCCCGATCCTTCTTCACGGAGGCCGCGCGTGCCAGTGCCGCCCGCTCCTTCAGGCGCTTCCTCTGTGGCGCGGAGCTGGCGGCGCGCCTGTGGACGGATCCTCCGGCCCGCATCCACAGCCACTTCGCCTGGGAGAACTCCCATACCGCCATGTGGGCGGCGAGGCTCCTCCGGGTGCCCTTCAGCATGACCGTCCACGCGGCGGACATCTTCGTGCCGCGGAATCCCGGGGAAGTGGGGATGCTCATCGAGGCCGCATCACCCCCGGTCACGATCTCCGCATTCAACCGTGACT